>Ga0307471_100002788_pt1 | contig 10182 bp, 7 predicted proteins | sample atmos_gasesAM3C__2_FD_204566 | JGI IMG/M metagenome (GOLD analysis project Ga0307471, IMG submission 204566) | Hardwood forest soil microbial communities from Morgan-Monroe State Forest, Indiana, United States - atmos_gasesAM3C_515 | ecosystem: Environmental > Terrestrial > Soil > Temperate... | reverse complement strand
GAGGCCGTCGAGCGCCGCGAACAGCTCGTCCTTGAACTCGTCCATGTGCTGGCTGTGCGAGGCGTAGTCGACCTTGACGAGGCGGCAGAACGTGCCCTCGGCATCGAGCAGCTCCTTGAGCATGGTCACCGCGTCGGCGTCGCCCGACAGCACGCACGACCGCGGGCCGTTGTTGACCGCGAGCGACACGCGGTCCTCGAAGCCGGAGAGCGCCGCGCGCGCGCCGGCGACGTCGAGATCGACCGCCAGCATCAGGCCGCGGCCCGACTTGCGGCGGACGATCGCGCTGCGCCGCGCGACCACGCGCGCGGCGTCCTCGTAGCTCAGGATGCCGGCGACCGTCGCCGCGGCGACCTCGCCCTGGCTGTGGCCGACGACGACGTCGGGCGCGACGCCGGCCTCGCGCCACAGCTCGGCGAGCGCGACCGACGTGGCCCACAGCATCGGCTGCAGCATGTCGATCCGGGTCGACCACTCGGGGCCGGCCTCGCCGGTGACGCAGGCGACCAGGTCCCACGCGACGTACGGCGCCAGGGCCGCGGCGCAGCGCCGGATCACCGCAGCGAACGTCGGGCTGGTCGCGAACAGCTCGCGGCCCATGCCGACCCACTGCGAGCCCTGGCCGGGAAAGATGAAGGCGGTGCGGCCGTGCGCGCGGGGCGTCCCGCTGACCACGCCGGGGATCACGTCGCCGGGAGCGGCGATGAACGCCGCGAGGCTCGCCTCGAGCTCGGCCGCGCTATCAGCGACGAAGCCCTCGCGCCGGCGCAGCTGATCGCGCTTCCACGCCAGGGTCGCCGCGAGGTCCTCGACCGCGACCTCACCCGTCGCGACCAGGGCGCGGACGTCGGCAACGCGCTGGCGCAGCGCCTCGTCGCTGTGCGCCGAGACCGGCACGACGACCGGCGCGGCGGAGCGCTCGGCGCGCGACGCGTCGGCCGCGGGCGGAGCGCTGCGCAGCACGACGTGCGCGTTGGTGCCGCCCCAGCCGAACGAGTTGACGCCGGCGTAGATCGGCCGGTCGGCCGGCAGCGCCAGCGGCTCGCGCACGACCTTCAGGTTGAGCGCGTCGAACTCGATCGCGGGGTTCAGCACGTCGCCGTGCAGGTTCGGGGGAACGAGGCGGTGCTCGATCGCGAGCACCGTCTTGACCAGGCCGGCCAGGCCGGCGGTGGCCTCGAGGTGGCCGATGTTGGTCTTGACCGAGCCGATCGCGAGCGGGCCGCTCGCCGGATCGCGCGGCTGGCCCAGCGCGCGGCCGATCGCGCCGGTCTCGATCGGATCGCCGACCGACGTGCCGGTGCCATGGGCCTCGACGTAGACGAGCTCGTCGAGCGGGATCCGCGCATCGGCGTACGCCCGGCTCAGCAGGTCGTCCTGACCCGCCGGGTTCGGCGTGACCAGGCTGGCGCCGCCGCCGTCATTGTTCACCGCGGTGCCGGCGATCACGGCGTGGATCCGGTCGCCGTCGGCGAGCGCGCGCGACAGCTTCTTGACGTAGATCGCGATCACGCCCTCGCCGCGGACGAAGCCGTTGGCCGAGGCCGCGAACGCCTTGCACCGGCCGTCGGGCGACAGCCCGCCGAACCGGGTGAGGCCGATCGACACGTCGGGCGCGAGGATCAGGTTGACACCGCCGACCAGCGCGCCGTCGATCTCGCCGCTGCGCAGCGCCTGGCACGCCAGGTGGAGCGCGACCAGCGACGACGAGCACCCGGTCTCGACCGCGAGGCTCGGGCCCTTGAGCTTGAGGAAGTACGACACCCGCGCGGCGATCACGTCGAGTGCGTTGCCGACGGCGGTATGCTGGGTCGCGAGCGCGCCGCGGTCCTTGCGCAGGATCTCGTAGTCGTGCCACGACGCACCGACGTAGACGCCGGTGCGCGAGCCGTGTAGCGAGCCGGCCGGCCGGCCGGCGTCCTCGAGCGCCTGCCACGTGACCTCGAGCATCAGGCGGTGCTGAGGGTCGATATCCTCGGCCTCGCGCGGTGAGATGCCGAAGAACGTCGGATCGAACTCGTCGACCCCGTCGATGAAGCCGCCGACCGCCTGCACCGTCTTCTCGGGGTCGAGTTGCGCGGTGGCGTCCCAGCGCTCGGCAGGCACCGGGCGAATCGCGTCGCCGCGGGCCATGAGCAGGCGCCAGAAATCAGCGACGTCGGCCGCGCCGGGGAAACGCCCGGCCATACCGACGATGGCGACCGGATCGTTCGAGTCAGGATGCGAGTCTTGCATGGAGTCTTGCATGGACATGAGAGACCTCGTGTCGTTCGAGTCAGGATGCGAGTCTTGCATGAACATGAGAGACCTCGTGCGGCGCGGAGGGGGTCGAAGACGGGATCGAGGACGGGATCGAGGATGGGATCGAGGACGGGATCGAGAGCGGGGTCGAGTGCGAGATCGAGATCGGGGGCGAGTGTGAGATCGGAGCGATCTGCAACATCCAGCGGCCGATCCGTTCGAGCCAGCGCGCGATCCGGGCACGGCCGGCGTGGCGGCACAGCGCGGTCAGGATGAGCAGGCGAGTCTCGCGCTGGTGGTGCGGCGAACCGTGGACGTCGTCGAACGCGTAGACGCGGAGCTGGTCGCTGAGCCCGACCGCGCGCTGCCATTCGGCGACCGGGATGATCTCGTCGCGCAGGCTCGCGATGTAGACGACCGGGATCGCCAGCTCGGCGAGCTCGGCGTCGGTGAGCGCGAGGTCGGCGAGATGGTGGTCGAGCTCGCCGTCGTCGACGCCCGATGTGTGGCACAGCGCGGCGCGCGTGATCTCGGGCATCGCGGCGCGGGTCGCGGCGTCATTGAAGAACCGAGCGATCGGCGCGCCGACCGTGACGATGCTGCGGACCCGCGTGTCGACCAGCGCGTGGAGCATCGCGAGGTGGCCGCCGAAGCTCGGGGCGACGATCAGCGTGCGCGTGGCGTCGCAGGCCTCTCCCGCGGCGTCCATGATCGCGCCGAACAGGTTCGAGGCGTCGCGCGCGTAGCGCAGCGTGTTCTCGCCGACGCCGGGGAAGTCGGCGATCGCGATCGCGCAGCCGATGCGCGGCGCCAGGCGGAGGAACCCAGCCCACTGCTCCTTGAGCGAGACGATGCCGCCCATCAGGATGACCAGCGGCGCGTGGCGGTGGCCGCCGGCGCGGAACAGGAACGGGACGTTCGTGCCGCCGACCTGCGCGCACACGCGCTCACCGGCGCCGGTGCGCGACAGCCAGCTCTGGAGGCTCCGGGCTGCGTCGTTCGCCGCGCGCTGCTTGCCGGGGGTGTCGGCGCAGGGGAACCGGGCGAGGTTGTAGAGGTTCGCCGCCGACCGGTGATCGGACTGGCGCGCAAACACCTCGGCCTCGCATGCCCACTCGCGCAGCCAGCTCCCGGCCTCGTCGCCGTCGAGCGCGGTGATGCGCTCGAGCACGCGGTCGACGTAGGGCCCGGGGAAGCCCATGTGGCGGGCGTGCAGGCCGACGAACTGCTTGGCTTCACGCAGCTGCGACATGACGCACCTCCATCGCAGCGGGCATGTCATGCGGCGCGTGCAGCCGGTCAGTCGCGATCACATGGTTCGTGGTCATGGCGTCTCCCAGGACTCGAGTCGGTGTTTCACGCGGGCGAGCACCTCCGACGCCATGGCGCCGTCGAGCACCCGATGGTCAAACGCGAGCGAGAGCGTGAACCTCGCCGCGATCTCGATCTTGCCGTCGCGTACGACCGGCGCGTCGGTGATCCGGCCGACCCCGAAGCCGAGCGTGCCGGCGATCATCGGGATGATCGCGCGCACGTCCTCGTGGCCGACCGAGGTGACCGAGAACGTACCCTGCAGCCCCGAGCGCCGGCGCGGGCTGCGCAGCGCCAGGCCGTAGACCAGGCGGGCCAGCGGCAGCGGCAGGCGCTGCAGCATCCGGACCTGCTTGAACGGCCCGTCGGCGTCCACCGCGGCCGCCTTGTAGGCGTCGATCTCGGCCTGGACCTCGGCGAGCGAGCGCGCATGCGCCGAACGCACGGTGCCGGCGACGACACAGCGCTGGCCGTCGACCGTCTTGTCGAACAGCACCTTGGCGTGGACGTCGTCGAGCGTGGTCAGCGTCGGGAACAGGCCGTCGCTGAGCACCGCACGCGCGTCGGGGTAGGCCGCGATCACGTCGGCCGCCGCCTTGACGACGTACGATACGAAACTGACCTTGCCGTCGCTCGCGGCGCGCGCCGCCTTGAGCCGCGTCGCGTCGACGTCGGTCATCAGGTAGACGTGGCAGGTGCGGCGCGCGTCCTCGAGGAACGCGTAGGTGTGCTTGCGCGCCGCAGGGAACGCCTTCATCAGCGCGGTCATGGTGCAGCTCCCGTTGCGGCGGACTGGTTGGGGCACACGAGCTCGGCGATGCACGACGCGCGCGCGAACCGGTCGTAGTCGAGCGGGCAGCCGAGCTCGCGCTCGAGGTAGACCAGGACGCGCAGCGCGTTCACCGAGTCCCAGCCTTCGATCGCACAGAGCGGCAGGTCGGGAGACAGGCTCGCCTCATCGAGGTCGAGCAGCTCGGCGATGACCTGGATCGCGAGTTGTTCAGGACGCATGGAAGACCTCCGCGCCGCGGGCGACCCGGATCCACCGGGGTAGCTCGGGCAGGTGATGCAGCTCGTGGCGGAACCGGCGGCCCGGCGAACCGTCGCCGCCGAGCTCCTCGAACCCGAGCCCACGATAGAACTCGCCGAACTTGTGGTTCTTCGCGGTCTCGATGAACCGGCCCACGACGGCGTGGACCCCGGCCGCGCGCGCGCCGCGCAGCACCAGGCCGACGATCGCATCCTCGACGTTGCGCGAGAACACGCGGCAGCTGAGGACGAAGTTGTCGATCGTCCACAGCCACTCGTCGCCCTCGGACTTGACCAGCGCCAGGGCGGCGATCAGCCCGTTGTCGCCGAACCGGTCGGACAGCCTCGCGCCGACCAGCACGCCGTTGCCGGCCTGGAGCGCGACGACCTCTTCTTCGCTATAGCGCCGGCCGGTCAGGTTGAACTGGTTGGTCTTGGCGAACAGCTGGACGATGCGCGCGCGGTTGAGCGCGTCGAGCGGCTCGAGCACGAGCTCGGACTCGAGCCCGATCAGGTAGTCCTCGAGGCTGCCCGACGCCTGCTCGAGCTCGGCGCGGCCGGCCTGGGCGCGGTACATCGTGGTGCGCTCGCGGTCCTCCGGGGTGAGCTCGAGCAGGTTGAAGTCGCCGCGCGCCGCCACGTGCGACGCGTACGCGGCGGGGTCGACCGGCAGCTCGATCGTGGTGACCTGCGGAAGCAGGCTGCGAACGATGCCGCGCTCGACCGGGTTGTCGTCGACGAACACCATCGAGTCGAGGCCGATGTTGAGCTGCGCGGCCTGGGCGCGGATGTTGTCGGGCTTGGGGCTCCAGTTCGCCGAGATCGCGACGAAGTGGTCGAGCTTGAGCACCATCTCGGGATGGGTCGCGATCGCGTTGCGGGCGATCGCGTCGTCGTTCTTCGAGCACACGGTCACCATCACGCCCTGCGCCATGAGGTCGCGCGCCAGGACCTGGAGCTCGGTGTGCGCCGAGCCCGGGTAGGCGCCGCCGAGCCGCAGGCCGCCGACGCCGTCGTCGCCGACCACGCCGCCCCATAGCGTGTTGTCGAGGTCGAGCACGAGGCACTTGCGCGCGAGCCCGAGATCGGCGCGCACCACGCGCGCGAGCTCCGCGGCGTAGGCGCGGAGGAACTCGGGGGCGAACGCATGGCCGGCGACGTGGCGCATGCGGTTGGCCGCAAAGATCGCGCCGCAGTCGGCGGCGATCGCGGCGGCGCTCAGCACCGTCGTCCGCGGCTTGCCGGTGGCGAGATCGAGGATCGCCGCGTTCATCCGGTCCCAGGCCGCCGCGAGGCGTGCCTTGGTCCGGTAGTCGATGATCCGCTGCGAGCGCAGCGCCGATAGCGGCACGGTGCACAGCACGACGCGCCCGCCGAGCACCGCCTGGCAACTGTCGACCCAGGCGGCGAGCTCGACCGGGAACGCGGCGCAGCGCGCCTCGACCGCGGCGATGTCCAGCGAATCGCCGATCGACTCGAACACCGCATGGTCGTCGAGCAGGCACGCGACGACCCGCGGCGCGAGGTCCTTGAGGTTGAGGGCGCCGGACAGGATCTCGAGGCGCCACTGGTTGAACCCGGCCATGCGGATCGCGGGCAGCACGCCGTCCTGGACCAGGATGCCGGTCAGGAAGTTGGGCAGCGCGTCGAGCGTCGAGCTGCCGAGCAGCGCGATCGCGTGGGTGCGGAACGCTCCGCTCGCCGACAGCTCGCGCTGCGCTTGCGCGCCCGACAACAGCGCGCCGGCCGCTTCAAGATCAAGCGTGTCGGTCACGCTGCTGACCAGCGATTGCACTTGGGCCGCCGCGCCGTCGAGCCCGGAGCGCTTGAGCGCGCGCAGCGCGCCCAGCGGGCTGTTTCGCGCCTGAGTTTCAGTCGCCATGATGTCCCTCTCGGTGACGCAGGGCGATGCCTGCGATGATCCACTTCGACGATTCGACGGTCGCGACGAACACGCGGCCGCCCGGCGAGACGCCGGACTCGATCCGGCTCATCAGCCGGTTGAGCTGGATGAACGGGAGCGCGTTGCCGTTATTGCCGGTCTCCGAGACGCAGGACACTGCCTGCTCCGACCGGACGCCGAGCGCGGTCCGGATCTTCTCGGTCATCACGCCGTTGAGCTGCGGTGTCAGCACGTGCTCGACCTCGTCGGTGCGCCACCCGGTCCGGGTGCACAGCTCGTCGAGGATCGCGCTCGCCATCTCGGGGACGTGGCGCTCGATCGCCTTGTAGTCCTCCTCGCCCATCGGCTGCGGCGCGCTCGTGCCGCCGGGGCCGGAGATCAGCGGTGCGCCCTCGGCGCCGAACCAGCGGATGACCTGGGCGCCGGGGCGGCCCTGGCCGACCGTGCGCAGAAACAGCTGCTCGACGACGAGCCCGGGGCCTTCGGCGTCGCTGTCGACCACCGCCGCGCCCGCGCCATCGCCGAACATCGCGAAGTTGATCATCTCCGCCGGCTTGATCTGCTTCACGTCGCGCTTCGACGGCCACAGCTTGAGGCAGGTATCGGCGCCGATCACCAGCCCGCGGCGCAGCCCAGTCGCGAGCAGCGCACGCGCGGTGAACAGGCCCTGGAGCGCGCCGGCGCAGCCCGAGGTGAGCTGCAGCATCGGGATGTTGTTCATCCCGAGGCGATCGGCGACCAGGTTCACCGTCGCCGGCATCAGGTGATCGGGCGACGCGGTGGTCAGGATCAGGAACTCGATCGACGACGCGTCCACGCCCGCGGCGGCCAGCGCCTGCGCGCCCGCTGCGGTCGCCAGATCGCTCGTGGACTTCGGCACGCCGGCCGGGCTATCGAGTCGACAGAAGTACCGGGTACGATTTCCGGTCATGCGATCGAGCCATTGCTCGTGGAGACCGAACCGCTCGGCGAGATCGCGATTGGTGATCGGTTCGCCCGGCAACACCTCACCGAGTGCGACGAGTCTCATCATATGCATTCCTTGTGGAGTGACATCGACACCGTGCAGGCCTGCTCAGCGGCGGTGGCTGGGCTTCGGTCCGACCGGATGGTTTCGCAGGCGCAGCCGATCAGCTCACCGGCGAGAGCGACGATGTGGTGAAGGCCGAAGCCCTGGCGCTTGAGCTCGCGGATCATGCTGAGGGCCAGCGTTCGCACCGCAGTGGTGTCGTTACTGTTGAAGCGGGTACCGGGACTGGATCGTGTCGACATATGTTTCGTGCTCCCTACGTGTTTCGTGCTCCCTGCGTGTTTCGTCCTCCCCATGGCCGGAAGGGCTAGAGCCGCGCTACGGCACGCTCCCGAAGAAATAGAGACGGATCGTGGGGCTTGTGAGCCGGTTTCCTCAGCGGTTTCCTCCGCCGGCCTTCCTCCGCCGGCCTTCCTCCGCCGGCCTTCCTCCGCCGGCCGTCCCTCCGCCGGCCGGCCCTCCGCCGGCCGTCCTCCGCCGGCCGTCCCTCCGCCGGCCGTCCCTCCGCCGGCCTTCCTCCGCCGGCCGTCCCTCCGCCGGCCACCTGGCCTGGCCCGAATCCCCCCCCCCCCCGGGCGCCGGGAGTGTGGTGCAATTCGCGGTCGCACCGGGCCCCGCTGGCGCCGATCGCGGCCTGCCTAACTATGCGGCGCGGGGCCCCAAAACCCGAAAAGTGTCCTGCAGATGAACCGTCGGCCGATCCGGGAGTGTCCGGCCGATACATCGTCGGTCAGACGATCCGAGATTCTTCAATGAATGCGGACCATTGCGATGTGTTAACACTGGGGCAGATCGGACGTATGGCGGGTGACCAGGTCGACAACCAGAACGCGGATGGCGCTCGACGCGAAGGGAGCGACGTGACCACCGAGACCGTCGTCGAGATGGAGCAGATGAGCCTCTACGACTCGCTGCTCCGCGCCGTCGCAGCCGGGACCTCGGTTCCCCGAGCCGAGGAAGAGGAGGCCTGGACCTCGCAGGTCCGGATCAACGCCGAGGTCGGCCCCAATGGCAAGTTCGTCCTGCTCCAGAAGATCGGCAGTGGGGCCATGGGCCGGGTGTACCGGGCGCTCGATCGCTACCTGCTCCGCGACGTGGCCATCAAGTTCATCCTGCGCCCCGATGGCATGAACCAGGATGACTTCATGGCGCTGTTCTGGCAGGAAGCGCACATCATCGCGCGCCTCGATCAGCACGACAACATCGTGCGGATCCTCGACGTCGATCGCTCCACGTATCCGCCGTTCATCGTGATGGAGTATCTCGATGGCCAGTCGCTCGAGGGCCGGATCCAGCACGGTGCGCTCGACCTGCCCACGATCCTTCAGCTCATGATCGGCGTGGCCTGCGGCCTGGGCGAGGCGCACGCCAAGGGCGTGTGCCACCGCGACCTGAAGCCGAGCAACATCTTCATCCAGAAGACCGGGCGCGTGAAGCTGCTCGACTTCGGCCTGGCGCGCATCAGAAACCACCTGTTCGAGAGCTCGACGACCAAGGCCCGGTTCGTCACCACGCACTCCGTCCCGCCGCTGGCCAGCGCGGGGACGCCGGCCTACATGGCGCCCGAACAGTGGCGCGGCGAAGACGCCGATGCCTCGACCGACCTGTGGGCGATGGGCGCGATCCTCTACCGGCTGCTCACCCGGCGGCCGGCGTTCGAGGCCGACTCGATCGCCGGGCTGTCCGAGCGCGTGCTGTCCGGCGAGCTGCCGCCGCCGATCTCGAGCTCGGGCCTGTACCCGGAGGTGCCGCTCGAGATTTGCGAGCTGACCCGACGATTACTCCGCTTCGATCGGGCTCAGCGCCCGAGCGGCGTCTCGGAGGTGGTCGCGGTTCTCGAATCCTCATTGAACAAGATGCAACATCCTCAGTTCGCGCTCGCGCCAACTCAGCTGTTGCAATCTCCTCACTCCGAGGTTTCGCAAAGAGAATCTCGCTTCGCACACGGCACCGGGCGCGACACCGCGGTCTGCCACTGGGAAGCTCTGTTACTGATCATGGTGTATGGCACGGACTCCAGATCTCGCATCTCACCCGATGATCTCCCGGCATGGATCTTCCAGTCAGCGGGTATCAGCTGCGATGTGCTACAGTGCCCACCGCAATCCGGCGACCTCACGGACAGCGCGCTGCGCCTCCGCGGATACCTCAACGAGCGCATCAAGCGCCCGCGCCACATCTTCTTCATCACGCACGGCGAGGGCACCGACGTCGTCCTCCGCATGCTGCTCGACGAGGCGTGGCGGCTGCAGCGCAACGCCGGCGGCGACCCGATCGAGGCCGACGCGCGCTCGCTGTTCTACCGGACGCGCCACGTCGCGATCCTGCGGCCCGGGCGCGGCATCGCGACCGCGCACCACGTCGCCTGCCTGCACCCGGATGGCACGCCGCTGGCCGCGGAGCTGATGGCGGAGGCGCAGCGCTTCCTCGCGGTCTCGCTGCCGACGCCCGCGATCCACTACTTCGGGCTGGACGAGGACCGCGCGCCGCTTCAGGCCGGCTCGGCGCTGGTCAAGTCGCTCGCGGCGTTCCTGGTCCAGCCCGAGATGATGCTGGTGCGCGAGACGATCTCGCAGTCGTTCGCACTCGACTGCGCCGCCAAGATCCGGTCGCTCGTGATGCCGACCGACGACGCCGCAGACGAGGCGGTCCCGACCGTGACCGGCGC
>Ga0307471_100002786_pt1 | contig 10186 bp, 9 predicted proteins | sample atmos_gasesAM3C__2_FD_204566 | JGI IMG/M metagenome (GOLD analysis project Ga0307471, IMG submission 204566) | Hardwood forest soil microbial communities from Morgan-Monroe State Forest, Indiana, United States - atmos_gasesAM3C_515 | ecosystem: Environmental > Terrestrial > Soil > Temperate... | reverse complement strand
ATCGGTTCCTGAGCCGCCGTGCAGGGTCAGGAAGAGCCGTGCTGCTTGTTTGATGCCAGCGATTCTTTCGACATCCAAGCGCTTCTTCGTTTCTCCCTTGACCATGCTCCTAAGCATGCCGTGCATATTCCCCACCGCTGGAGCTAGGATGTCCACTCCCGTGGTTTCTACAAACTGTTTCGCTTCTTCCGGGCTCGAAAGACCCTTTGAAAGGTCGGGAGCTGAGTCGTGTATCTCAGAGCCACTTCCGATGTCTCCAATTTCGCCTTCGACCAGCATGGCAGGATGAATCGCTTTAAGCGCTTCGACTGCCTGCTTGGTTTGCCTCACATTTTCTTCGAACGGCAATGCCGAGCGGTCAAAGACAATGGAATCAAACCCGGCTTTTGCTGCCTCGATCCCTTTCGCGAGCGAGTGCGTATGATCGGCATTAAGAAAAATGGGGAAGTCGAATTCCTCGCGCAGGCTTCGCACCAAAGCCGCAATCTGACGAGTGCCCACAAATTCACGCTCACCCTCGGACAAACCAACCAAGACTGGCACGTTCAGTTCCCGGGCAGCGGCGAACACCGCTTTCAAGAGGACGAGGTCAGAAACGTTAAAGTGGCCGATGGCCACGCCATTCTGTTGCGCTTCCCGTAGGAGGTCCCCTAAGCGACGCATGTCATTCACATTACCTTTCAGCTTGTATTGATATCTGCTGTGTGATCTCGATTCTGTCGAAGCCCCGCCACTTGTAAACCGCCATGGACACGACCCAGCTCAGAACAAAGAGCCCTACAATCGCATACCCAAGTTCGCCAAAGCTTTCGTTCAGGCGGACAACCATAACCCAAAACCCACTCTTTGGATGCAATTGACCGGCCAATAGTCCCAAGGCTTCAATCCCTCCTACCCCCAATGCAACAATTACGGAAACGCACGTAATTGTCATGTTGTAGTACAGCTTACGCACAGGCTTCACGAAAGCCCATCCATATGCGCCCAACATAAGGATGTTGTCCGTCGTATCGATGAGCGACATGCCCGCCGCAAAAAGTATTGGGAACACCAGGATGGAATTGAATGAAAGCCCTTTCGACGCTTCAGCGGCAGATATTCCAAGTAAGCCGATCTCCGTTGCAGTGTCAAAACCCAAGCCAAACAGAACGCCGAGGGGATACATGTGCCAGCTACGATTGATCATCCGAAAGATCGGACGAAATATTCTTGAAAGACATCCTCGATTACCAAGAAGCACGTCAAAGTCTTCGTCCTGATGGCTTCCACCAGAACGCACCCTTACAAAGGCGCGATAAATCGACCGCAGAACGAACAGGTTACAAACCCCTATCGCGAACAGAAATACAGCTGAGACCAGCGTCCCAACCACGCTCCCTACAGTTCTAATGGCACCCATCCGATTCTGCAGCGTTAATGTCATGCCAGCGATTGCCATGGCGCCGACTAGTACAATCGTCGAATGGCCGAGCGAGAACAAGAATCCAACGGCAACGGGACGGCTGCCAACCTGCATCATTTTGCGAGTGACGTTATCAATTGCCGCGATGTGGTCCGCGTCCACCGCATGTCGCAGCCCCAGGTTGTACGCGAGGAAAGCCGTTCCCAGCAGGAGGGGATGTCCATGAAAAACCATGACTGCCCAGAACCACGAACCGGCATTAAACAAGAACGAGAGGCAATAAATTCCGAAGACTCTGCGGCGGAGGCTGCCGCGATCCTCATCGAACAAGCCGGTCATCTTGAATGCCATAGCGTCCCTTTCAGCTTCGCTTGATGATAAAGACGGTCTTATCGTCAATGCGGTCTTGTTCGCCAGTGCGCCGCAGCTGATCATCTTTTCTTACGGCGTATTCTAGGAACGCATTGCAGATCTCTTTCGCTGGCCGCTGGCATTGCTCGCGCATCAGCACTTCCAGTAGCACGCGCTCTTCGTGATCGCCGCCGTCATAAACTCCGTCTGTGTAGAGGAAAAGAATGTCTCCGGTACTCATCAGCGTGATGTCTGCCACGTCGGACGAGTCTGCCTGTTTCTGCCGAAATACCTCAGAGAAATACAGATTGCGATCCGGATGATCTTCTGGAATCTCCAGGCCCAGGGGCGGGAAATGCGCCATTCCGTCGCTACCAACCTGTACGAACCTCTGAATCTCAGCGGAAAACACAAGCGGGGGCGGATGCCCGAAATTCACAAACCGGAAATGACCGGAGGGATGGATTTCGCCGTACAGCATGGTCGCGATCTCGCGCACGTCCTCCTCACTCCTTCCAAGCGCGTTGCGGGCCGTCACCGATTTCGCCAGCCGCAGATTGATTCTCTCGAACAGCTCCGGTGTCGTTTTCCCTCGGTGATCGAGCTCCGAGAGCATGAGTGCATGGAACGTGTCGTGAACCGTGGATGCAATTTTCGCCGAAATGATTCCATGCCCCTGCGCGTCCACCAGAAGAACACCGGCCATGCAATGGAGATCCCGCAAATCCTCAGCCACGCGGACTTGCTCTAGGCTACGCGCGCGCCTATATTCCATCTCCTGCGTAGGCGTGTGGTTCGGCCTGGACTTCAACCATCCTACCTGGTCGTCCACGGAGTTGCGCGGCCGCCGACCAGGGAGGAGCGGTTCGAGAAATTCTTCGGAGAGCTTTAGAGCGTTCCGAACTCGGACGTCGATGTCGTAGCGTTGCTGAAAATTTATGTACTCGAATAAATCCCCGCCGACCGTTCCCGCAGGGATCGCATTTCCGTACATCTCGATTCCCGGGAGTTGCGGGATCGCCCCCTCCACAGGCATAAGTCGCTTGTGCAAATACTCGTCGATACTCGGGCCCACGTACGGAATTGACATGACTACAGAAGACGACGTGGGTCTTGGAAGTTCACTCACTTGGAAGCCATTCCGGCGCTTTCCGGCAAATGGCAGGCGAGCGCGTCATTGGATGTTCGATCGTCTATGAAATCCACGTTCACGTATTTTGTGGCCTGGGATGCTCTCGCTACGTCTTGCCGGAGCAGATAGAACGACGCAGCAAAAAGCACCACGTCCTTCATGAGGAAGGGTACGTTGCCTGTCATCGCGGGAAACCCACCGGCCGAGGCCGCCCATCCGTTCGGCATAAACGGAATGATCGTGATGGTAGATATGAAGGCAAAACACGCGCCGGCTGCGCCAATAATCCCGAGTTTCTTATTCCAAAATCCTGCGAATAAGAGGGCTCCAAAAGCCCACTCTGCGACTCCCAAGAACCAGCTCGCGCCGTGGATTCCGAAAGCCGGGTACATCCAGAAAATCAAAGGGCCGTGGCTGATGTACGGAACCAGTGTTTGCGCCTCGTAGTCGAACCACTTCTGATACCCAAAGAAAAGAAAAATGATGACTATGGCCGCGCGAACCACATGGTAATCGAGGTCCTTTTTGAGGATGCCGGCCTTTATGAGCAGATTGATAATGCGATCCATTTTTTTTGACGCTCCTCCTGCCCGAGTATGAAATCCTTCTCAAAGGGCAAACTATTCTCTAGTTTCCTTCACGCCACCTCTTCCTTCCGAGCCCCCTCGGCCGCCTTCGCTTGCATGGACTTCACGAGGTCCGCCGCGGAAGCGCCTTCGAGAGACAGTCCATATCCCACTTCCCGCACAATGCGTTCCTTGAGTGGCTGAACGAAGTGGGCACGCGTGTTGCGGCGAGTCACTTCCGGAACCTGCAGATACAAAGCGGCAAGTTCTCGCGCGCGGGCCAGAGCCTCGCCGTTCGGTACTACTTCGGCCACGACTCGCCACTCCTGTGCAGTGCGCGCGGCCAGCGGCTGTGGATTCAACAGAAACGCCTCCGCTCTGCCCGCCCCCGCCCGGTAGCTCCACGTCGTGAAGATTCCGTCTCCCGGCACATGAGACCCGCCACTCCCACCGTTCCGGATAAAAGGCCCAGGAGAGCAATAGCAGTGAATCCGACGTGCAGGGCGGAAACCGTGAAAAGAGACCCGAAGAGGGAGCTTGGCTAATAGGCATGCGGAACCTCAGATTGCTGCTGGACGTGAGCCGCTGACGATGGGACTGAACTTGTGGTCGAACGTAACACTCTGATCAGGTCCTGCCGCAGCAAATATAGAGACAGCGCCAGAAGGCCGATATCCTTCATAAGGAAAGCGACCATGTCAGTCATTGCGGGAAATCCGCCGGCAGATTTTGCCCAGGCGTCTGGCAGAAACGGGATGATCGAGATGGTCGAGATGAATGCAAAACAAGCCCCGATGGCTCCCAGGACGCCCACCTTTTTGTTCCAAAACCCCGAAAATAAGAGCACGCAAAACAGCCATTCAGAAGTTCCCAGAAACCGACCGGCACCCCGAATGCCGAAAGCAGGGTAAAGCCAGAAAATAAACGGTCCGTGGCTGATAAGAGGGATCAGGCCCTGAGCCTCATAGCTAAACCATTTCGAATATCCAAAAAATAGGAAAATGATCACCAGCGATGCGCGGATCAAGTGGTAGTCAAGATCGTTTTTGAGGATACCGAGCCTAATCAGAATCCTAAAGAGCGGGTTCACTGTCGTCTACCTTCCAACAGGCGCTGGTTCATTCCATTCGTAAGCTGACTCAGTCGCATGTACACGTCACATTCCACTGAATCGCAAGCATCCTTGGATCGATAACTACCCACTGAACTTAAATCGCTCAAAAACGCGCCTGAATCGAGCGTCATTATTGGGAACGGGGATCCTCACAGCCGTGGCCCCGATCGTCGGCGTCGAAATAACAACACCGAGACGTCCGCTCGACATTTCTACGACGCGTCCACCGCTCGCTCAATACTGCGCAACGCCGCCGTCCGCGAACAGCTCGATACCGTTCACATAGCCACTGTCGTCGGAGGCCAGGAATACAGCCACCCTGCCCATGTCGTCCGGCGTTCCCAAGCGACCAAGTGGCACGTTGGCCGACGCTCCAGACTTTTGCTGATCGGTCATCAAAGCTGATAGTCCCGGTGTATCAATGTGACCCGGACTCAGGACATTCACTCGAATTCCTCGCCCTTTTAGGTCCAGGATCCAGCTGCGGGCAAAAGAACGCACGGCCGCTTTCGTAGCATCGTAAACGGAGAATGCTTCGAAACCTTTGATCGAGGCGATGGAGCCAACGAGAATCACCGAAGCACCCCGCGACAGCAGAGGAAGAGCCTTTTGCACGGAAAAAAACAGGCCGCGAACATTGGTGTTGAAGGTTTTGTCGAAATGCCCTTCGGTTACTTCGCCAAACTTTCCGAGCTCATAGAAACCAGCATTGACGACCAGGATGTCAATTCGAGCCGCCTTCTCCTTGACTTTCTCGTAGATACGGTCGATATCCGCAAGGACGGAAGTAACCGCGCGAACGGCGGTAACGTTGCCATCGATTATGCGTACGGCCTTATCGAGTTCGGATTGACGGCGGCCGGTGATGAATACCTGCGCGCCTTCGGCAGCGAACAGTTTTGCCACGCCAAGGCCAATCCCCGCGCTGCCCCCAGTGACAACCGCGACTTTGTTATTCAGTTTTCCGTCCATGGATTTCTCCCGCTGTTCCTTGATTCCAAGCCGTCCCATGCAACTCCAATTCAAAATCCAATTACTCGCATCAATGTGCCCGCCATTGCACCACCGATGAGTGGACCCAGTATCGGAACAATGGCATAGCCCCAATCTGAGTTTCCCTTGTCAGCGATTGGCAGAACCGCGTGAGCAATCCGTGGCCCAAAATCGCGAGCGGGATTGATCGCATAGCCCGTCGTTCCCCCGAGCGACAGGCCAATACCCCAGACCAAAGCCGCTACCAGGTATGGACCCAAGCCCGACGCCGGCCCCGACAGGGCAACGGCCTTCGAGAAGATTGCACCAACCGCGAAAACAAGGACGAACGTCCCGATGATCTCGCTGATAAGATTCGCGCCGAACTTGCGGATTGCCGGTGCGGTGCAGAAAACCGCAAGTTTCAGGCCTTGATCGGGTGTCTCTTTCCAGTGCGGCAGGAAGTGAAGCCAGACGAGCGTGGCTCCCACAAACGCGCCCGCCATTTGCGCGGCGATGTAGGGGGCCAGCTTCATGAACTGGCCGGACGATACGGCGAAACCCATCGTCACCGCAGGATTCAGGTGGGCATCGCTGCTGCCGCACGCGATTGCGGTGAACACGCCCGCCATCACGGCGAATGCCCAACCGCTGGTGATCACTATCCAGCCGGCACCCTCCGCTTTCGAGCGCTTGAGCAGGACGCCTGCGACCACCCCGTCGCCCAGCAATATCAGGACAAGCGTACCCATGAACTCACCAAAGCATTTTGCAAGCATGCAAGAGCTCCTTTTCTGATCAAGACTCCTGATTGAGACGCCACTTGAACTATGCGGCCCAATCGAATGAGCGAGTAACCGCCCGCTTCCAGAGGTTGTACATTTCGTCGCGCTTTCCGTTGTTAAGGTTCGGTTGCCACGTGCGGTCAACGGCCCAGTTCGCGCGCAGATCTTTGAGATCTTTGAAGTACCCGACTGACAGACCGGCGGCATAGGCAGCGCCGAGCGCGGTAGTCGCGTCCTTCGTGACTGGGCGGACAACAGGTCGGTCGAGAATGTCCGCCTGAAACTGCATCAGAAGGTCATCGGCGACCATGCCTCCGTCCGTACGCAGCACGTCCAGCTTGATACCCGAATCCTTTTCCATCGCCTCGAGCACGTCACGGGTTTGAAACGCCGTTGCTTCAAGGACCGCGCGTGCAATGTGTCCCTTGTTTGCGTACCGCGTCAGGCCGGTGATCACTCCGCGTGCGCTGTCTTTCCAGTAGGGAGCGTACAAGCCCGAGAACGCAGGAACAAAATAGACGCCACCGTTGTCCGTTACAGTCCGGGCCAGCGTTTCGATATCCGAACTCTTTTCGATCAAACCGAGGTTGTCGCGCACCCATTGGACAAGCGCCCCGGTGATGGCGATGCTCCCTTCGAGGGCATAATGGGCCGGCTGTTCACCCAGCTTGTATCCCATCGTCGTGAGAAGGCCCGACTTGGAATCGACCTTGCGCGTCCCGGTATTCATCAGTAGGAAACAGCCCGTGCCATAGGTGTTTTTTGCTTCTCCCACTTCGAAGCAGGTCTGCCCCACCAAGGCGGCCTGCTGGTCGCCCAGAATTCCCGCGATGGCTACATTCTTTACCGATGGTTCCTTGGCCAACCCATACGTCTCGCTGCTGGAGCGGATTTTCGGCAGCATCGCCTCAGGGATTCCAAACGCACCGAGGAGTTCCTTGTCCCAGGACAGGGTTTCAAGATTCATCAGCTGCGTGCGGCTGGCGTTCGTAACATCTGTGATGTGAACGCCGCCTTTGCTTCCACCCGTCAAGTGCCAGACCAGGAAGGCGTCAATGTTGCCGAAGATCACCTCGCCTGCCTCCGCCAGTTCACGCGCACCTTTCACGTGTTCGAGAATCCAGCGAATTTTCAGGCCGCTGAAATAAGTGGTCAGCGGCAGCCCGGTCTTCCCGCGAAACCGGTCCTGCCCGCCGGCTTTTACCATCTGGCTGACGTAGTCCGCCACACGAGTGTCCTGCCACACGAGGGCGTTCGCGACAGGTTCGCCCGTCTTGCGGTTCCAGACGATTGTGGTCTCGCGCTGGTTTGTGATTCCGATCGCGGACAGGTCCCGCGGCTGAAGGCCGCCTTTCGCCATCGCCTCCGCGATCACCTCGCGCGTGTGCTGCCAGATCTCTTCCGCATTGTGCTCAACCCATCCTGGCTTGGGGTAAATCTGTTCATGTTCCTTCTGGGCAACCGCTTTAACTCGTCCTGAGCGGTCAAATACGATGAAGCGCGTGCTCGTTGTACCCTGATCGATTGCACCGATATAGTCTGACACTGGTTCCTCCTTCTTTCACTGTTGAGCTGCTGCGGACTCGCGGCTCATCGAGACTGGAGAACGTTCCCGGGACAAGCCTGCCGAATCGAGCAAGTGGTTGATCTTTTCGACGTAGTGCATGATTGCTGTGCGTGTGAACGAACTGGTCCAAGACAGTTCTTCTGCCATCAGTGAGCCCACGACCGGGGCGGCTTGAATTGCATCGCGCCACGAATACAGTTGCATTCCAATCCTGCGCGCAAGAACGTCCTCAATGGTCGTCGCCATCTCATGGCCAACCGCATAAACGACCTCCGCCTTGATTGCGGGACGCGCCTCGAGAATTGGATCCAGCAGCGCGGCGTTCTTACTTGCGAGTGCAAGAACCTTTTCGGCTGCAGTCCCGAATTTGGCGGCCAGATGATGCGCTGTCTTTTCGGGAAGTCGGTGCTGGCGACAGAGCTTATTCCAGTAGTCATCCGTGAACCCTTTGCCGCCGTAGAGCACGTAATTGCGGGTCTGAGAAACTGCATGGGGAAATCCCAAAGCCTGCTGTACGCGATGAATTGTGTCCTCGGCCATCGCACGGTGCGTAGTCCATTTACCGCCCATGATGCTGATGAGCCCGCTGGCCGGATCCACTTCAATCACATCGTCGCGGGCCAGCTTTTTTGTATCGCCTCCATCTTCCGAGCCGACCAGAGGTCGCGCACCGGCAAAGCCGCTCACGATGTCGTCGGGACTTACCGGGCGTGCCAAATATTGATTGAGATGGCGCAGCAGATACTCAACATCCCCCTTCGCCACGACCAGTTCGGTTTCCGGTGTTACTTCCTCGTCCGTGGTTCCAACGAGCAACCTTCCTCCCCAAGGCACAGCAAACAAGACGCGCCCATCCTCGGTTTTTGGAATGAGCAGGGCGTCTTCCGTCCGAAACACATCGAGGGGCAAAAGAATGTGTGCGCCTTTGCTCGGCCGCATGCGCTTATGCACCGTAGGTGTGGCCAGTTGGCGTATGGAATCCGACACTGGGCCCGTGGCATTGACAACGACTTTGGCGCTTACCGTGAACGTTTCTTCTGTCAATTGGTCCTTCACCACCACGCCGGAGATCTTCCGGCCCGCTTCTCGCTTGAAATCCGTAACGCGTGCGTAGTTCAGCGTGTTTCCGCCAGCTTCGGTGAAAGTTTGCACAAGCGTGATGTTGTAGCGAGCGTCATCGAACTGACCATCGGCATACGCGACGGAACCGAGCAACCCCTTCTGGTTCAGGTCGGGCATGCGCTTCAAGGTTTCCTCTTGCGATAGATATTTGCTCGGAGAGATTCGGCCTGGTCCTGCAAGCCAGTCGTAGATTTTCAGACCGACATCGAGATAGGCCACGTCGATCCAGTGGTAGCTGGGCACCAGGAACTCCATTTTCCGCGTGAGGTGGGGTGCGTTTTCCAGCATCCGGACGCGTTCGTGCAGAGCGCGCACGAGGACGTGGTACTCCTGAAGATCCGCTCCCTTGATCGCTTCTTCCAGGTAGCGAACTCCACCGTGGATGATCTTGGTGGCGGCACTGGAAGTTGCGCCGGCAAAGTCACCCGCTTCGAGGAGCACCGTTCGAATCCCGCGCAGCTGCGCATCCAGTGCACAGGCCGAACCGGTAGCTCCCCCGCCAATCACGCACAGATCGAACTCCTGGCCTGAAATGTTTTGGAGTTCTTCCACTCTGATTTTCATGAGCGCCCCTGAATCAAAATGTAATCTTGGTCCTGAACCCGAAAACCGGGGCGTTCGACAAAGAGGGATTGCCACCTATGTTGGCGTAGTACTGAAATGTTGGTTGTACTAACCAGTACGGCTTCACCTGAAGGGAATAGTTCAGCTCGAATGCTTTTTCAGAACCAAGCCGCGGCGCGCCGAGCAATACTCCGAAGTTTGAGAAAGGATCGCTGATCTTGCTATACACGAAACCAATGCCAATGCGGTCCTTTGGACGGCTCGCCAAGGGAGCATTGATACGGGCCCCTGCCGTGATTTGAACGTTTTCGCGGCTTGCCTCGCCCGGGCTATAGTCAAAGCCAATCGTTGCATCCAGTCCGCGGTTCGAGCCGGCGTCCGGGCGGTACAAAGCCTGACTTGCCATTCCATAGATCAGGTAGTTGCCGCTGCTCTCGATGCCGGCGGGATTCGGAAACTTGCCGCCGTTGTACACACCGCCGACCTTGTATTCACCCGGATAGGTCTTTCCCGTCAGATAGCCGGCTTCGAACAGAAAGTTCGGACTATTCCGAATTGCGAAGTTGGTGCCGGTAGGATCCTGCTGATAGGGATTCCGGTTGCCGGCCATC
>Ga0307471_100002785_pt1 | contig 10189 bp, 7 predicted proteins | sample atmos_gasesAM3C__2_FD_204566 | JGI IMG/M metagenome (GOLD analysis project Ga0307471, IMG submission 204566) | Hardwood forest soil microbial communities from Morgan-Monroe State Forest, Indiana, United States - atmos_gasesAM3C_515 | ecosystem: Environmental > Terrestrial > Soil > Temperate... | reverse complement strand
AGCTCTGCCAGGCGATGGTGGTTGCCACTGTGCAGGCGGCCAAGGTGCTCGGCATCCACTGCGCGGCGAAGAAGGTCGACTCCCAGGCGGCGCTGCAGTGGCTCACCGCCATCGGCTGCGACTTCGCACAGGGCGGGGCACTCGCCGCGGCGCAGTCGCTCGAGTCGCTCGCGAGCTCGCCCGACCCCACCGGCCTTTGCCCGGTACTACGGTCGACCTGAGGCCGCTTTCCGCTACGGCTAGCCCTTCCGTCGAGGCCGGCATCTGCCCGCTCCCCAGCCAAGCGGTGCGACGAACCGAGCCGCCCGCGCGCCACCGGGGCCGCACCCGCTCCCCGGATGTCATAAGCTCTAATGGGGCTAGGTGCGCCGCAGAGCCCGCGGCGCGGCCGCTCGCCACTCATGAAGATGCCAACGCTCGAACAATTCCGCACCAACCGCAACGTGCAGTTCTGGAGTCTGCACACGGCAGGTTGGGCGGTGTACGGGCTGACGCAGTACACCGGCGCACTGGTGTACGACAAGCCCTCGAGCTACGGCCGGGTGATCGCCGTGTCGGCGATCGCCGGATTCGTGCTGTCCATCCCGCTGCGCTACATCTACCGGCGGCTGTGGAGCCGTCCGCTGCACCACCGCATCCTCGGGGTGCTCGCGAGCTCCTACATCACCGCACTCGCGTTGCGCGTCGTCATCAACCTCTCGTACAAGGCGTTCGTCGAGCCGGAGTGGCAGCCGATGCGGCTGTTCGAGCTCTTCGGCGGTACTTTGTCCACGACCACCCTGCTGCTGTGCTGGAGTGTGCTGTACTTCGGCATCAAGTTCTACGAGTCCGAGCGCAAGCAGGAGAAAGCCATGTTGAAGGCGGTCGCCCTGGCGCAGGAGGCGCAACTGAAGATGCTGCGCTACCAGCTGAACCCGCACTTCCTGTTCAACACGCTGAATGCGATCTCGACGCTCATCCTCGACAACCAGAACAAGAAGGCGAACCACGCGGTGACGCGGCTGTCGGAATTCCTGCGCTACACGCTCGACCAGGATCCGATGAAGAAAGTCACCCTGCGCCAGGAGATCGAGGCGCTCGACCTCTACCTCGGCACCGAGCGGCTGCGCTTCGGTGAGCGCCTGCACCTCGAGTACGCCGTCGAGGAAGGGGCGCTCGATGCGCTGGTGCCGAGCCTGCTGCTGCAGCCGCTGCTGGAGAATTCGCTCAAGTACGCGGTGTCCGCGCGCGAGGAAGGAGGGAGCGTGCGCATCGAGGGCCGGGTGCGCGCAGGACGGCTCGAGCTTTCGGTGAGCGACGATGGTCCGGGCCTGCGCGAGGGGATGCCTGCGGGCGATCGGCGCGGTGTCGGCCTGCGCAACACCCGCGAGCGCCTCGTGGTGCTCTACGGTGAGAACTGCAGCTTCGCGGTGTTGAACGCGCAACCCGGGCTGCGCGTCGAGATGGCACTGCCGCTCGAGATCGCCCCGGTGAGTGCGGAGACTCCGGCAGCACGTGCGGCACCGCGCGTCTCCGGAGGAGTGGGCGGATGAAGATACGCACGCTCATCGTCGATGACGAAGTGCTCTCACGACGTGGCGTCGAGATCCGGCTGCGCAACGAGACCGACTTCGAAATCCTCGCGCAGTGCGCCAACGGCCGCGAGGCACTCGCCGCCATCCAGCAGTACAAGCCGGACCTCGTGTTCCTCGATATCCAGATGCCCGGCATGTCGGGATTCGAGGTGCTCACGCACCTGCCGCAGGAATCCATGCCGGTGGTGGTGTTCGTCACGGCCTACGACCAGTACGCCATTCAGGCGTTCGAGGCGCGCGCCATCGACTACCTGCTCAAGCCGATCGACGAGGTGCGTTTTGCCACCGCGCTCACGCGCGTACGCGAGCACGTGCGCGCCAAGAGCGCCGCCGATCAGCGCGATCGGCTGCTGCAGATCATCGCCGAGATCACCGGCTGCGGAGAGCTGGCCCTCGATGAGGTGCTCGCACTTGGCCCCAAGGCGATCGGTGAGCGTTATCCCGAGGTGCTTCCCATCCGCCAGGGCCGGGAAACCGTGCGCGTCCCGGTAGCCTCGATCCAGTGGGTGGATGCCGCGGGAGACTACATGTGCATTCACGCAGGCGGTGATACTCATATCCTGCGCGGCACGATGAAGGAGCTCGAGGAGATCCTGGATCCCAAGCTCTTCCAGCGCGTCCACCGCTCGACGATGGTCAATCTGCGCCTGGTGCGCAGCCTGCGGGCGCACATGAATGGCGAGTACTTCCTCACGCTCGAGGGCGGGCACGAGCTCAAGCTCTCGCGCACCTACCGCGACAAGGTCGAGTATTTCCTCAACGGCTCCGCGCGCTAGGGCCCGCAATTTCGTGGCGTGATGCAGTTCGCGCGGGGGATTCCGAGACGAAGCAATTGTGAACTGCGTCACGAACACCGCAGACGCCGGCACGATCTGTGAGCCACCCCGACGCGGTGCAGCGGCCGGCATTGCTTAGATATGTCTACCTATGGAAGCCGCGTCCCGCCCGCCGTTGGAGGCTCTCCCCGACTTGCCGGTGGAAGAGCCGTTGGAGTCCGCCAAGCCGGGTGCCGAGCCGGTGCCAGGGGCAGGCGCAGCTGCGGCTGCACCGGCCACGGCGGCCAAACCAAAGGACCCGGAGCAGACCGGGCTGAACTTCATCGACCCGGAGATGTTCCTCGCGCCCGGACAAGCGTCGACCGCCGTACCGGTCGTGAACGCGACGGAGCAAAGCAGCAAGGCGCCCGAACCCGCACTCGAGCTGGTGCTCGAGGACCCGGTCGTCGATGACATGCTCACCGCGCCGCCGCTGCCGGCAGCTCCCCCCGTGGCGCCGACGCCGCCGACCGCGCAGACCGCGCCCAAAGGCGAGTCAGCCGCGGATGTCGCGGCCGCGCGTGCGGCTGCGCGTGTCCCGATCGCGAAGACGGCATCGCTGAGCGCGGCCGCCACCAAGCTCGCGGCCGCGAGTGGCACTGCACGCCCCGGAACTAAGCCCACCTCATCGCGCAGGCCGGACGCTGCTGCGATACCGACCGCTCAGCCGGCAACCAAGGGCGAGGCTGCGGCCAAAACGGCGGCCGCGCCGGGCAAGGCAACTTCGGCGGCCGCCATGACGAAACCCGAGGCTCCTGCGCCGAAGCTCGACGCACCGAGCCTTGCGAGCTGGGCGAGTGCGCGCGCGGCCGCGGCGCCGAAGGTACGTCCGGTAGCCACATCGCCCCCCGGCGCGAGCGCACCCAAGGGCGTCACCTCCCGCAGCGCGTCCGCGCCACCTGCGCCTGCGAGCTCGGCGGCGCCTGTCGTGCACGCACCCGCTGCCGCGCCGCCCGCAACACCGTCGCCGACCGCCTCCACTGCGTCCGTGGTGCCACCGGCGCCGCAAATGGACCGCGATTTCATCGCGCGCAACCAGGTGGTCGAGCGTTACCTCTCGGGCCGACTGCCGCTAAAGGCCGCGACGGAATTCGAGCGTTTCTGCCGCGATCACGGCGAGCTGCTCGATGAGATCGGGCTGCCAGAGCGGGTCAATGCGGGATTGAGGCTGCTCGAAGCGAGCGGCAAGCCCGAGCCCTGGCAGGAAGCGCCGCGGCCGGTATGGCAGAAGCCGCAAGTCACCCTCGGCCTGGCGGTCGCGGTAGCGGTGCTGGCCATGGCGCTGGCCGGCGTTGCCGCCAACAGCGGCAGCAAGAGCCACCGCATCGCCGAGCTGCAGAAGCAGAACAACGAGCGCGCGCTCGATCCCGCCACCAGCACGCGCGAGATTCGCCTCCTGCCGAGCCGCTCCGGCGCGTCCAACGCGCCGGCGATCGTCATCGGCGGCGGCGCGAGCGCGCAGCTGGCGGACCTGAAGATCGACGAATCCCGCTCCGCGTATCGCGTGTTTCGCGTCACCGTCGACCGCATCGACCAGGGACGCGTCGCCGTGATCAGCAATCTCGAGAAGGACTCCAACGGTCACTTGCGCATCGCGCTCAACAGCTCCGCTCTCGGCCCGGGCAACTACCAGCTGACACTCGAAGGCCTCGACTGGCGCGGCCAGCCGCAGCCAGACTCCTGGGTCACCATCGGAGTCCAGCGCTGAGGCGCTCAGGAGCGCAGCGTGGCGAGCGGCGGCTGATCGATGACGCTGCGGGTCGCCAGCCAGCCGCCGGCCGCGACGAGCAGCGCCCCGCCGAGGACGCCCTCGATCCAGGGCAGCAACTCGAACACGTAGTGCAGCTCGAGCCACTGCGTGGTGAGGTAGTAAGCCGCGAGTGACGCGCCGAGCGCCGCCAGCAGCCCCGAGAGCGTGCCGAGCGTCGCAAACTCAGCCAGCACTCCCTGCACCACAGTCCCCCGGCTTGCTCCCAGCGTGCGCAACATCGCACTCTCGTAGCGGCGTTCGTCGCGACTCGACTGCACGGCCGCCAGTAGCACCGTGAGCCCGGCAAACAGCGTGAAAACGAACACGCTCTGCACCGCCAGCGCCGCCTTGTCGAGCACCGAGCGCACCTCGCCGAGCAGCTCATCGATGTCGAAGATCGAGACACTGGGAAAGCGGTGCGCCAGCTGCGCGAGCGAGCGCGCCGCGCCGGGTGCGAAGTAGGCGCTCGTCAGGTAGGTGCCGGCGGTGCCTTCCAGCACCCCGGGCGCGAACACGATGAAGAAGTTCGGCTGGAAGGTGTCCCATTTCACCTTGCGCACGCTAGCTACCGTGACTTCGCGCGTCTCGCCGGCGATGTCGAAGGTCAAGCGATCGCCGATCTTCACGCCGATCGCTTCCTGGAATTCGCTGGCGAGCGATACCAGCGGCTGCCCGGTATCTGCCGCACCCCACCAGCGGCCGGCGACGATCCGGTTGTCGGGCCCGAGCTCGGCCGCCCAGGTGAGGTTCTGCTCGCGCGTCGCGAAGTTGTCCTCGCCGCCGCGAGTGCCGCGACCGCCCTCGACCGGCTCCCCGTTGATGGCGATCAGCCGGCCGCGGATCATCGGCAGGACGCGCGTCGTGCGCGCGCCCTGCGCCTGCAGGAAGCTCATGAACTCCGTACGCGCCTGCGGCGGGATGTTGACGAAGAAATAATTCGGCAGGTTCTGCGGCAACGTGCGCTGCCAGTCGCTGTTGAGGTCGGTGCGCAGGATCGACAGCAGCAGCAGCACCATGATCCCGGTGCCGAAGGCGACGAGCTGCACGACACTCTCTGCACGTCGCCGGCTGAGGTTCGCCACGCCGAAGCGCCACGCTACGCCGACACGCCCGCGGAGCCGCCCGGCGAGGGCCACCAGCAGCGCTCCTGCAAGAGTGAGCACCAGAACGAACGCCGCCAGCCCTGCGGTGAAGTACAGGAACATCCGCTTCTCAGGCACGACCCAATAGATGAGGAACAGCACCACCGCGAGTGCCGGGCCGAAAGCGAGCAGCACCAGGAGTGGCGGCGGTCCGACATCGCGCCGCAGGACTCGTAGCGCCGGCACGCGCGCGAGCTGCAGCAGCGGCGGCAGCGCAAAGCCCGCCAGCAACGCGACCGCCGTGACGAAGCCGACGGCGAGTGGGGCCGCGCTCGCCGCCGGGAGCTCGGTGACGTTCAGCAACCCACGGATCGTGCGCAGCAGCCACTCCTGCGCAATGAAGCCGAGCGCAGCGCCCGCGGTGGCTGCAATCAACGCCAGTGCGAGCAGCTGCAGCACCGACACCGCCAGCGTGAAAGCGCGCGTCGCACCGAGCGTCTTGAGGAGCGCGACGGTGTCGAGGTGACGATTGACGTAGCGGCGTGCGGACATCGCCACCGCGATCGCGCACAGCAACACACTCACCAGGCTCGCGAGCGCAAGGAAGCGCCCGGAACGCTGCACGGCGTTGCGCACCTGCGGGCTCGCCTCGGTGATGTCGCGCAGCCGCTCGCTGGGCCGCTTGTGCGAGGCGAGCCAGCCCTTGAACTCCTCGATGCGCGTGCGGTCGGCCGCGAACAGCCCGCTGTAGCTCACCCGGCTGCCCGGCTGGATCAGCTTCGTCGCCGGGAGATCCGCCGCGTTCATGAGCAGGCTCGGGGCGAGGTCGGCGAACGTGCCACCCTGGTCGGGACGCGAGATGAGCACGCGCGTGACGCGAAACTCCGCGGCACCGATCGCAAGAGGCGAGCCGACACGGCCGCCCACGGCGGCAAGGAGCTTCGAGTCCGGCCACAATTCACCCGGCGCCGGAATGCCCGTGGCAGGCGTCCCCCTGGCGAAGGGCTCATCGGCCACCAGTACGCGCCCGCGCAGCGGATAGGCCGCCGTCACCGCGGCGACGTTGGTGAGCTGGCTCGCGTCGCCATTGAAAACGACCGACAGCAGGTTCGTGGTGCGCGCGGCGTTCACCCCGCGACGCTCGGCTTCGCGGAAGTATTCCTCAGCGAGCGGCTGCGGCGAGCCGAGCCGCAGATCTGCGGCCAGCACCGCGCTCGCCTGCAATGCGACCGCGGCGCTGATGCGGCTCACGAGAAAGCCCACACCGGTGAGCGCCGCCACGGCGACGGTGAGTGCGAGCAACAGTACTCCGAGCTCTCCGGAGCGCCACTCGCGCGTGAGCGCGCGTAGTGCCAGCCGCAGCGCCTTCACAGCGCCCGCCCGGCTTCCATACGCACGACGCGCCCGCAGCGCGCCGCAAGCTCGCGGTCGTGGGTCACGAGGACCAGGGTCGTATGCGCATGGACATTGAGCTCGAACAACAGCTCCCCGACCCGTGCGCCGGTTGCGGTGTCGAGATTGCCGGTGGGCTCATCGGCGAACAACACCGCGGGGCGCGTGACGAACGCACGGGCGATCGCGACGCGCTGCTGTTCCCCGCCGGAAAGCTGTCGCGGGTAGTGTCCGGTGCGCCGTGCCAGCCCCACACCGGCCAGGGTCTCCGCGGCGGTGCGACGCGCATCGCTGCGACCCGCCAACTCGAGCGGCAGCATCACATTCTCGAGCGCGGTGAGCGCCGGGATCAGGTGAAACGACTGAAACACGAAGCCGACCCGCTGAGCGCGCAGCCGCGCGCGGCCATCTTCATCGAGTTGCGTGAGGTCCTGGCCCTCGAGCAGCACGCGACCGCGGGTAGGCAGATCGAGTCCCGCCAACAACGCGAGCAGCGTCGACTTGCCCGCGCCCGATGGACCGCTCACCGCCACCGACTCGCCGGCACCGATGGCGAGCGAGACGTCATCCACGATGGTCAGCGAACCTTCGGGGCTGCTAACCTGCTTGGAGAGGTTTTCAGCCTTGAGAACGTGGCTACGGGTTGCCGGCGCCTGGGCGCTGGGCATGGGGTTGTTGTTCATCGCGCTCCAGAACGCGGTGGCCTCCGCCCGTACGATCCTTGTGTTCGGCGACAGCCTGAGCGCCGCTTACGGAATCCGACCGGAGCAGGGTTGGGTAACGCTGCTCGCGCAGCGACTGCAGACACAAGGGTACGGGTACCAGGTTGTCAACGCCAGTGTCAGCGGCGAGACCAGCAGCGGCGGCCTCGAGCGGCTGCCGCGGGCGCTCAAGCTGCACGCGCCGGCCATAGTGATCCTCGAGCTCGGCGCCAACGACGGTCTGCGGGGACTCCCGGCGAGCGCCATGCGCGACAACCTAGCGCGCATGGTGCAGCTGTCGCAGGGAGCCCAGGCGCGAGTGCTGCTGGTAGGCATCCGCATTCCGCCTAACTATGGGCCGCGCTACACCGACGAGTTCGCACGTGTATATCCCGAGCTCGCGCAGCAATTCCATCTGCCGCTCGTGCCCTTCCTGCTGCAGAAGGTGGCGCTCGACCCGTCTCTGATGCAGGAGGACGGCCTGCATCCCAATGCCGACGCCGAGCCGATCGTTCTCGATACACTGTGGCCGTATCTCAAGCCGCTCATCGACAACCGACCGCAGTACGGGGAACGCTGATGGACAGAATCTGGCTGAAGTCGTACCCACCGGGAGTGCCGGCGGAGATCGACCCGAGTCAGCTGCGGTCGGTGAAGGAACTGGTGGAGAAAGCCTGCGCCGAGCATGCCGAGCGCGTCGCCTACGTGCAGATGGACGCGGTGCTCACTTATCGACAGGTCGACGAGCTCAGCCGGGCCTTCGCCGCCTGGCTGCAGCAGGCCGGCTTCGCCAAAGGCGATCGTTTCGCGATCATGCTGCCGAACACGTTTCAGTACCCCATTGCGCTCTTTGGCGCACTGCGCGCCGGCCTCGTCGTCGTCAACACGAACCCTCTCTACACCGCGCCGGAGCTTGAGCATCAGCTCAGTGACTCCGGCGCGACCGGCATTCTGGTGCTCGAGAACTTCGCGCACGTGCTGGAGAACGTACTGCCGCGGACGGGCGTTAAGCGCGTGCTCGTGACCGCGGCCGGAGACTTCCTCGGCTTCCCCAAGTCGGCCATCGTGAACTTCGTCGTGCGTCACGTTCACAAACGGGTGCCGCCATGGAACATACCGCAAGCGATCTCATTCAAAGCGGCGGTATCGCAGGGGAAAAACCTGACGCTCGCGCCGGTGGAGATCGCTCGCGACGATCTGGCCTTCCTGCAGTACACCGGCGGGACGACGGGCGTCTCCAAAGGCGCCATGCTGTCGCACGGTAACGTGGCAACCAACGTGCTGCAGTCGGAAGCGTGGCTCGGCACGCGCCTGAAGGACTTCAGCGGCGGCGGCGTAGTGGTCACCGCGATTCCGCTCTATCACATCTTCGCGCTGCAGGCGAACTGCCTGCTGTTCGCGCGATTGGGTTGGAAGAACGTGCTGATCATCAACCCGCGCGACCTGCCGGCGCTGGTCCGCGACTTGACGAAGTACCCGCCTCACTACATCACCGGCGTCAACACGCTGTTCAACGCGCTGCTGCACGCGCCGGGATTCGAGCGCATCGACTTCAGTCACCTGCGAGCCGCACTCGGCGGCGGCATGGCGGTACAGGCCACGGTTGCCCAACGCTGGAAGGAGGCGACCGGCCATGTGCTGACACAGGCCTGGGGCCTCACCGAGACTTCGCCCGCCGCCTGCATCAATCCGCCGGATCTCGACTTCAACGGCTCGATCGGACTACCCATCTCCTCGACCGAAATCGCCATCAAGGACGACGCAGGCCAGGACCTCGCGGTCGGTCAGATCGGCGAGATCTGCGTGCGCGGCCCGCAGGTGATGCAAGGCTACTGGAAGCGGCCGGATGAGACCGCGAAGGTGATGCTGCCCGGAGGCTGGTTGCGCACGGGCGATGTAGGCCACATGGATGCGAAGGGATTCGTATACATCGAAGATCGCAAGAAGGACATGATCCTCGTGTCGGGATTCAACGTTTACCCCAACGAGGTCGAGTCGGTGGCGGCCAACTGCCCCGGAATCCTCGAGGCCGCCGCGGTTGCGCAGCGGGACGAGCATTCAGGCGAGGTGGTAGCGCTTTTCGTGGTGCGCAAGGATCCGTCGCTCACGGAGCACGACGTCATCGACTGCTGCCGCAAATCACTGGCGGGTTACAAGGTGCCGAAGCACGTGTACTTCCGCGACGAGCTGCCGAAAAGCAACGTGGGGAAGATTCTGAGGAAGGAGTTGAGGCAGGAAGTTAACCAATCGTAGGATTGCTCCTTACAGGGAAGCGATGACGCTTGGGAACAACGTACGCGTATGTGTGAATCCCTGCGCGAACTGTTCGAGTAGCCAATCGGCCCGTCCTGTGACGCACGCGGCGCGACTCAAGCCAATCATTCACTGTCCTCAGAAATGTGCGCCCTTGTGCCTGAGTAAACGACTTGAAAGCCTTCACATGCTTGCTAGGAAGATCCGGCACTTCAGCGAATCTCTCGATCAACGGCCCTAACCGACGCGTGCTACTTATATTTTGGCCGACAGTTTCGAGAAGGGTCGAAAGAGCACGAGCCGCATGCTGAAGAATGAGAGGGTCTTTTGCGGAAATCACCGCGGCGTCGCCCGCAGGTTGGTATAAGGCTTTTCCGCAGCGCACAACGAGCATTACATCCCTAAGGCGGCGTGCGACGGCAGAAGGCGGTTCTCTCGTCTTCTGAAGGCGGACCAAAGCCTCCACACTTGGTGTAGGCCCCAAGAGACGTACAGGCCGTGGCTTTCCGCGCGCTGTTAGATAACGGCGATTGCGATGCCAGGCGTCTAAGACAAGTGCAGCGGTTACGAGGCCACCGACATCATCAATGTGATTCGAACGGCATCTAGCCTGAGCACGCCC
>Ga0307471_100002783_pt1 | contig 10192 bp, 10 predicted proteins | sample atmos_gasesAM3C__2_FD_204566 | JGI IMG/M metagenome (GOLD analysis project Ga0307471, IMG submission 204566) | Hardwood forest soil microbial communities from Morgan-Monroe State Forest, Indiana, United States - atmos_gasesAM3C_515 | ecosystem: Environmental > Terrestrial > Soil > Temperate... | reverse complement strand
CGCTTTGTCCACGTCAAGAATCGGCATGCCAAAAATGGGGCTGGAGCTGTCCGTGCGCGCCGCGGGATTGGTTACGTCGTTCGCGCCAATAATCAGCGCAACATCCGTCTGCGAGAATTCGCCGTTGATTTCGTCCATGTCCAGCAGTTTGTCGTACGGAATGTCCGCTTCGGCCAGCAGCACGTTCATGTGGCCTGGCATGCGGCCAGCCACAGGATGGATGCCGAATTTTACGTCAATGCCGCGCTTGGTGAGTCCATCGAAGAGTTCGCGGACCTTATGCTGCGCCTGCGCCACAGCCATGCCGTAGCCCGGAACGATGACGACCTTGTTGGCCGCAGCGAGAATCGCAGCAGCTTCTTCGGGACTCGCGCTGCGCACTGGCCGCGCTTCTTTCGCTCCGGCCGCCGTGCCAGCTTGCTCTTGCCCGAACGCGCCAAACAGCACGTTGGTAAACGAGCGGTTCATCGCTTTGGACATGTTGACGGAAAGAATGAAGCCGGAGGCTCCGTCGAGCGCTCCAGCAATAATCAGCAGTTTGCTTTGCAGCACGAAGCCCATCGCAGCGGCGGAGAGACCCGCGTAGGAATTCAAAAGCGAAATCACCGTCGGCATGTCCGCGCCACCGATGGGAATAATCATCATTACGCCGAAAACAAGGGGAATGCTAACAATCGCCGGAAAGAGCTGCATCTTTTCTGGATGTGCCACGAGCACGCCCGCAACGATCACGGCCACGGCGAGAAGGCCCAGGTTGACGAAATTCTGCCCTTTGTACGTGATTGGCCGCTGCGGAAGAATTTCCTGAAGCTTTCCTGCAGCCATCAAGCTGCCGGTGAACGTCAGCGACCCCAAAATGATTTCCATCGAAAGAACGCCCATCATGAACGGCGGCACGTTGGGAGCGCGCAAATAATATTCGGCCGTGCCAACCAGCGTTACGCAAAGCGCTCCAAACGCGTGGCTCAGCGCGGTCCGTTGCGGCACTGCGGTCATGGCCACTTCGCCGAGCGGCACGCCGATAATTGAGCCAAGCACTAGAGCAATCACAATCCATTTGTATTCAACAATGCCGTGATAAAGCAGCGTCCCAACAACGGCGAGCAGCATGCCGATTTCTCCGGCGAAAACGCCGCGCCGCGCCGTGGTAGGCGAACTGAGCCACTTCAACGAAAGAATGAAGAGCGCCGTCGCAATCAGGTAAGTGATTTCAATGATGTGTTCGGTAGGCACGCCGTCACGGTTTCCTTGGCCCGCTGGCCTTGAACATGCGCAGCATGCGGTCGGTGATAAGGAAGCCGCCAACGATGTTGCTGGTGGCCGCAACGATGGCAATGGTGCCGAGAATTTTGGCCAGCAGCGCCCCGTGCTCGTGGTATTCGCCGGCCAAAATGATCGCGCCGACAACTGCGATCGCGTCCAGCGCGTTCGTCAATGACATCAACGGCGTATGAAGCAATGGCGACACGCGCCGGATCACTTCAAATCCAATGAACGCGGCCAGCATAAAAACGTAGAGGCTGGTCAGCAGGTCCAGCTTCATGATTTCGCCACCTCCTTCGTCGCCGCCGGCAGAGGCGCCAGCGAAAAGAATTCCCGCACGCGCGCGTTTACAACTTCGCCGTCCTTGGTGAGCAGTGTCTCGCGTACGATCTCGTCATCCGGGTTCAGTTGCAGCTTGCCCTCCTTGACCAGATGCAAGAGAAATGCGGTCAGGTTTCGCGCGTACATCTGGCTGGCGTGATACGGCATGCCGGTCGCCAGGTTGAAATAGCCGATGATAGTTACGCCATGTTCGATAATTACTTCGCCCGCCTTCGTGAGCTCGCAGTTGCCGCCGCGCTCGCTGGCCAAATCGACAATCACCGAACCCGGCGCCATGCCGGCCACCATTTCTTTGGTAACCAGAACCGGCGGCTTTTTTCCCGGGATGACCGCGGCTGTTATAACCACGTCGCTGTCCGCAACGGCTTTGCCAAGTAGCTCGCGCTGGCGCTGGTAGAATGTTTCGTCCTGTGCTCGAGCGTACCCGCGCGCATCCTGTGCGTCTTTTGCTTCAATTGGAAGTTCCACAAACCGCCCGCCAAGGCTTTGCACCTGCTCTTTAGCGGCAGGCCGCAAGTCGTATGCGGAAGCAACGGCACCGAGTCGCCGCGCCGTGGAGATGGCCTGCAAGCCGGCAACGCCTGCGCCGATGATGAACACGCGGGCCGGCGTGATCGTCCCCGCGGCCGTCGTGAGCATCGGAAAAATGCGCGGCAATTTGTCGGCGGCCAGGATGACCGCTTTGTATCCACAAATGGTGCCCATGGAGGAAAGCGCGTCCATGCTTTGCGCGCGTGTGGTTCGCGGCATCAGCTCAACGGAAAACGAAATCACGCCCTTGGACGCAATCTCCCGAATGGTCTCAATCGATCCAAGCGGCCTCAGAAATCCAATCAGTACCTGGCCCGGGCGGTACAACGGAACATCCGCTTTGCCGGTTTTGTCATTCGAGCCATAGCAAAGAACCTGAGCAATGACATCGGCCAAACGAAACACTTCGGCGCGATTCGGCACAATCTTTGCGCCCTTGGCTTCATATTCCGCATCGGGATAGCCCGCGCCGGCGCCGGAGCCTGCCTCCATAACGACTTCCAAACCTGCCTTTGTGAGATTCGGCACTACCACCGGCACCAACGCCACGCGGCGCTCTCCCGGGAAGTTTTCTCGCGGTACGCCCACAATCATGAAGTTTCCTCCAGGACCAAAGCCCTCAACTCCTTATGGGATTGCACACTATCGACGAGACGCACCCAAGCAAGCTCAGCAGAGGTCTACCCCACCCGAATCAACTATTCCAAAGCATACACTCTTCGCGCGCATTCGGTAAGGCCCGCCGACCGCAGTGTCGCAAAACTACAGAACATTCTTCGCAAACTTTGCTGCTTCCAATCACAATTGGCGCTGCAGAGTCATTGTCATTCTGTGGGCATCCTTGTCCTGAGCGCAGCTTAGGACAAGGATGCCCGAAGAATCTCAACCGGTCATAAAGGGTACGCTGCCCCACCGTGTTCCTCACTTTTATGAGAGCTTGCTACCATTTCCTTTGTGATGCGCGTCACTATTCTTCGTGATGCCATCTGCATTCCCGCAGCCCGCCACGCCGGAGTTATACTTTCGTATGCGTTCCCGTCATCGGCTCCCGCATCTCACCGCCATTCTTGCGAGTCTTTTGCTTGCCGCTTCGCTATTCGCCCAGGACGGTAGTTTCGAACAGGAAACCGCCGCGTGGCGCACTCAGCACACAGCAGATTTGCTAAAGCCCGATGGCTGGCTCTCCCTGGTCGGGCTCGAGTGGCTGCAACCGGGCGACAATTCCGTAGGCTCTGCTCCCGAAAATAAGATTCATCTCAGCAAAGGACCCGCCCATCTTGCTATCCTTCATCTCGATGGCGACAACGTCACGCTGAATCCTCCTCCCGGCGGCTTCGCTCAAGACTTTCTCGTATCCGGCGCGCCTGCAAAACCCCAATCCCTTCGCGCCGAAGGCAACAAAGACAAATTCGCGCCACGAATGACGATTGGTGACCTCAACCTGTATGTGATCCGCCGCGAATCCCGCTTCGCAGTGCGCATCAAGGACGCCCACTCGCCATCGATCACCGGCTTTCACGGTCTCAAGTGGTATCCCTCCGACATATCGTTTCGCGTGCTCGCCAAGTGGATTCCCTACACGCCGTATAAGACGATCACGCTTGCCACTCTTGTTGGCACCACCTACGATCAGCCCGTTCCCGGCGTCGCGGAATTCACGCTCGCCGGAAAAACTTGGCGCCTCGAACCAGTTCTCGAAGATCCTGCCGTCGCCAAACTTTTCTTCATCCTTCGCGATACCACCAGCACCACAACAACTTACGGCGCCTGTCGCTTTCTCTACACAGGTCTCCCATCAAATGGCCTCGATAAACCCGGCGAACTGGTTCTGGATTTCAATCGTCTTGAAAATCCTCCCTGCGCGTATACTCCCTACTCCACCTGCCCGCTTCCGCCGCCAGGCAACCGTCTCCCCATTCCCTTGCCCGTCGGCGAGCAGCGCTACCACGAATGATTCGTTTTTTCGGCTTAGGGCTTGAATGGGCCCGGCTACAGCCTGGTTTTGTTCTGATTTGCGTTTCTCCAATCCCTGTGTTCTCTCCTTCACGCAGCTGCTTTGAAAATGGCCGCGCCTATCGGAAAATAGTCCTGTAGGCAACCATGGACTCTACGGACTCCAAATTAGAGGGCTCCAATCACGACTCCCCCGCGCGCGAAAAACTCATCGCCCTGCGGCTCGCGCTTCTTCGCGTGCACAAGACGCTGCTCGAAATGGAGCGCCGCTCCTACGAGCGCGAGCATGGGAAAGTCAACGTCGGCGAATTGTTCCGCCTCGTCGTAGACCACTCACAATTCGCCTGGCTGCACAACATTTCCGAGTTCGTCGTCCGAATTGATGAATCTCTCGCGGCAAAAGAGCCCATCACTCCGGAGTACACCAAAGTCGCCTTCTCCCTGGCGAGAAAAATGTTTGTTCCCACCGCATCCGGCGACAATTTTCAGAAAAAATATTTCGACGCCATCCAAAACGATCCCGCCGTCGTCATCGAGCACGCGGAGCTCGCCAAACTTTTTATCAACGAACCGCCCGATTCCTCCGCCGCCTGAGGCCCGCGCAATTTCCTGTTAGAATTTGTCGTTCGCAGGACGGAGAGCAATCGTGGAATTAAACCTGGACGCCGTCGCTGTCACCCACAACGAAGAGGCCCACCGCTTCGAAGCCAGCGTGGACGGGCTTCGCTCCCTGCTTGCCTATCGCCTCTTTCCGGATCGCATCGTGCTGCACCATACGGAAGTGCCTCCTCCGATCGAAGGCCAGGGGATGGCCGCCAAGCTCACGCGCGCCGCGCTTGATTTTGCGCGCGCGAATCATCTGCGTGTGGTTCCCTTGTGTCCTTACGTCTCCGGCTTCCTTCGCAAGCACCGCGAATATCACGATTTGCTTTCCTCTGACGATCTTCAGAAAATTCTGTCGGACTAAAATCAACTTCGTATGTCCTCTTTCCCTGCGCCCACGTCAATCAACGCCCTCAAGGAACCGCCAAAAATCTCAATTCGCCGCATCCGCCGCTCCGAGCTTCCCGTGGACACCGTCAAACTTTCGCGTTTCCTCATCGGCAAAGTCGTCGTCCACGAACTTCCTGCAGGACGCGTCAGTGGCCGCATCGTCGAAACCGAAGCGTATCCTCCGGGCGATCCCGCCGGTCATCATTTCCGCGGCCCCACGCCGCGCATCAAATCCATGTATCTCGCCCCCGGCCACGTCTATGTTTTCTTCAACTATGGCGCGCATTTCATGCTCAACGTCGTCAGCGAGCCGCCCGAAACCGCCGCGGCCATCCTCATTCGCGCGCTCGAGCCGCTCGAAGGAATTGAAATCATGCAGCGCCACCGCAAAACTGCCCAGCTCCTGGACCTCACGCGGGGTCCGGGCCGCCTCGCGCAAGCGCTGCGAATCGATCGCCGCCACGACGGCATCGATCTCTGCAAAGACGAAAAACTCTGGCTCGGTGCAATCGACCATCCCAAGGCCGCCATAGACAAAAGCGTGCGCATCGGCATCACCCGCGCCGCCGGCAAGCTGCTGCGCTTCTTCGAACGCGGCAATCCCTTCGTCAGCGGCCCCAAACGCCTTAATCACCCAACGCCAAAACGCCGCAAGACCTGAGCCACACTTCTCGCCAGCCAGGGAGCGCCCTGAACCTGTCATCCTGAGCCTGCCCGCCGCAAGCTAGACAAGCAGGCGCAGCGAAGCATCTCAACAAGGGCCCAATTGACACTTTTCCCATCGCTCAGGGCTCTCTTCTTTACTCATAGGTCTTTGCCGGCACGAATGCTCGCAATGTCAACGATTTCGTGCCAGAATAAATTCGGCGAGCGCCTTGGCCCTGGCGCCTCCAAATTGCAAGCTCCGACGACGACCAGCCCCGTCCAAGACGCCATTGCGCTCTCTTGAAGTTTGTCCGGCCGGAATGCGCATCTCCGCATTTCCCGGCGACGAGCGTTTTTCGGTTTGAGGTGTGACATGAGTTTTTCCTGGAAACAATACGAAGGCCAGGTCATTAACAACGCCTTCCCTCTTCAACGCTATCTGGGCGGCTCAACCGAATCCGCCGTTTTCCTCACGCAACTTGCCGGCCCGCAATCTTCTAAAGCCGTGGTCAAACTCGTTCCTGAAGGCGCATCCACTGATCTACAACTCTCTCTCTGGCGCCGCGCTTCCAAGCTCACGCATCCCAATCTGCTCCAGTTGTATCAGGGCGGCCGCTGCCGCCTGGCCGACATGGACCTTCTCTACGTGGTTATGGAATATGCCGAGGAAGATCTTTCTCAGATTCTTCCGCAGCGCGCTCTCACTCCCGCCGAAGCGCGCGACATGCTCGGCCCCGTCCTCGACGCGCTAAGAGACTTGCACGCGCAGGGCCTCGTCCACTCGCGCCTGAAGCCTTCCAACATTCTCGCCACCAGCGATCAAGTCAAGCTTTCCACCGACCGCCTTTTCACTGCCGGCGAAGTTCGCAAATCCACCGCGAAGCGCACCGCCTACGACGCGCCCGAAGCCGCAACGGATGCGCTCACCCCCGCCAGCGACGTCTGGTCGCTCGGCATCTTGCTCATCGAAGTACTCACGCAGCGCGCCCCTGATTCACAAGCACGCGCGCCGCTCCAGTTTGCGGCAGAGTCTCTGGCACAGCCCTTTCGCGACATCGCGCGTCACGCGCTCGAATCTGATCCTGGGCTTCGCTGGACCATCGCCAACATCGAAGCCAGTCTGAATCCCCGCGCCGCTGCCGCTGCTCAGAGCGCTGCTTCGCCCCTGTCTGTACCGCTTTCGACGGTTCCCGCTGTGCCTGCTGCAAGGCTGCAAGCTCCGCGGCCCGCCCCAATCGCCCCACCGCCGGCGCCGCCCATCATTCCACCATCTGCCGCATCGCCCGCTCCTCCCATAGCTCCGCCAATCGGGAGAAGCCCGTTGCGGCCAATGGCTCAACCTTCCATGCCGGCGCCTCTAGTGCCGCCTATCCCTCCGCCGCCAACCGCGAAAGCACCCGGGAAGGCTCCCTCGCCATTTCGTTTGCCGCCCATCGCGGCCGTCAGCGCGCAGAAACACGGCCCGAAACCACCGAAGCAGCCCATCGTCCTGCCAAGCTACGTCATCCCCATTGCCGTTGGGCTTGTCGTCGTTGCCTCCATCATCGCGTTGCCCAAAATCCTTAGCCGTGGCGTGCAGCCTTCTTCCTCAGCTTCCACGAACGCCGCCGCGCGCGTCGCCCCACAATCCGACGATCAGCCCGCGGGAACGGGAGTCTCGCCCGTCACAAAACCAAATTCATCTTCGCCTGGCCGCGATTCGTCCCGGGATTCCTCAAAGGCCACCGCCGCGAAACCTTCCGCGAAGGATGTATCCCACGCGCCTATCACCTCGCCGTCTCCCGCTGCTCTTCGCACCGAGACGAAAGCTTCCCCTGACGCGCCGAAGAGCTCTGCAACCAATTCCGTCTCCGGTTCCGGCACCGCTTCAGCTCATGGCGAAGTGCTGGACCAAGTCTTGCCTGACGTCTCCGGGAAAGCGCTGGCCACCATTTCAGGCAAAGTGCGAGTCACTGTTTTGGCCCACGTGGACCCTTCCGGCAACGTCTCCTCCGCTGATTTCGAGAATCCCGGCCCCAGCAAGTACTTCGCGGATCTCGCTCTGAAAGCCATGCGCCGCTGGGAATTCAATTCTCCCGAAGTAAGCGGCCGTAGCATTCCCAGCCAATGGCTGGTCCGCTTCGAGTTCACCCCTTCCGGCGTAAAAGCCTTCCCGCAGCAAGTCACGCCGTAGCTCTTTGTTTTGTCTCGTAGGGGCACGACATGTCGTGCCCTTCTTTTGTGGGACAGGCATTCCTGCCTGTCCGCCCATTTTGTAGCGCCGGCATCCTGCCGGCTCTTTTCTCCAACCTTAAAACCTTCTGACCTGCAAACCGTCAAACGCCTCACGCCGCCGCAATCGCCGTGACGTAATTGATCGGCGCGTGGTCCGCCAGATCGCACACGCCGACATTTCCCGACTTCCACGCGTATTTAAGGAGATACTCCACGCGCGCAATCAGGCGGTCCGCGGAAACAGCATTTTCGGACGGGTTATTGAGGACTCTCCGGTGTCGATCGATATACAGCGAGTTGCCCAGGTGCGCGTACCCGAGCTCCGCTGGCGGAAGTTCCGTGACGGCGTCGCAGCAGTCCACATAACGGTAGCTTGTCACGCCGCCGAGCGAAGCCACAAAAGCCGCGTCGCCCACTCTCGGCGACCCAATGGTGTAAAGCGCCGTCGGCGTTTTCAGGCTCGCCAGCAGCGTAGCCATCGCTGCACCCAGGCTGTGACCTGTAATCAGCAGCTTATAGTTAATCGGCTGAATCGCGGGAAGCAATCCGGCCTGAACTTCCCCCAGCGCGTCCTTCCAGCCGTCAAACACTTTGCTGGTGCCCTGCCAATCCACCAGCGGCGCGTCCACGTCATCCAGAAGATCCGTGGGATCATCCTTGTCCGTCCCGCGAAACGCCACCACCGCCAGCTTTTTGTTTGGGTCGGCATCGTCGTGAATCGCCAGGAAGCAGTGCGTCCCGCCTTGCCGTTCGTGCCCCACACTCTCGAAGAATTGCACCGATGAAAAACCAATCGCACCCAGTTTCGCTGTAATCGTGGCTTGGTCGAAGGCAAAGCTGGCAGGGTAACTGTCGCGATACGCCAGCAAGCACATCCACGCGCACAGCTCCGCATCCGTCTTTGGCAGAACCGTGGGAAACGCGCTCAAGTCCTTCGCCGGATAAAACAGATCCTGCTGGCTCGCGCTATAAGGAACGGCTGGGCTTGGAGTAGCTGGGCTCATGGTCGCCTCCGTAGTGTAGTGCCCGGTAACTCTGATTCGTTACGGCTGAATGGTCGGCCCTTTTTCTAGGGTTACGATATACGTGCTCCCTAGGTGGGTGGGCAACTCTTGAGTTAAAGCAAGCGGGCGCGGTTGGTGGTAGGCCCCTAACCCGTAACTCGGCGGGATTGCTACAATGGAATACTCCGAGCATGCCAGTCTCATCAAATCCAATCCTGAAGGAAAATCTGCCCCACCCGACTGGTTATATCCAAAAATGATCCGGCTGGGGGGTATACTTGATGTGCAAAGTCCTGATGGCCTGCTTCGCTATCCTCCTACTCAGCGCCACTCCAACAGGCGCAGGCGGACACCACGTTGTTTACCGCTTTATTTTGCCAAAGGACTACATCGGCTGGGTTCGCATCGACTTCGAAGTCAAAGACGCGCCAGAACTCGATGTGCAGGATATCAGGACGGGAACAAAGGCAACCGTCATCGTTCCCCAAAACGGAATAGTCGAAACCAGGACCATCTTTGTGCAAAGCACCTGGGAATCCTACGAGCTCTATTATCTAGACGACGACCGTCTCGTACCAGTGCCGCGGAAGTTGTATTCCTCCAAATGGATGCTCGACGGGTTTTCTGCCACTCTTCGGGACGACTTGGGTCACCCGAAGGCATTGGCATGGTATTTCATCATAGGACCGAAATCGCTCCGTGCGAAATATCCAATTCAGACTTACATTAACGGAGGCGGCGCCGTGCTTCCGCAGCCGGGGCCCATCTTGCCGTAAGGACCCCTCGACACCAGTTAGAGATAGTTGAGGATGGTATCAGGCCCCTTAACCCGTTGAATCGAGAGGGGTGCCTGTAGATGGTCAAGACGTTGTTCCATCGCCGGAGCGGCTGATGGGCGGCTTGTAGTTGAGGCTACCATGGGGTCGTTCGTGGTTGTAGTAGTCGGTCCAGTGCTGGAGTTTTAGGCGGGTGGGTCACCGTTAAAGCGAGTCATGGTTTTTGACTTTGCCTTTATTCCGGGGTGCCTTCGATAAGAGCGAAGGCCACCCCAGAGTCTTTACTTCATTACTAAGTAAAGCTATTCTATCGCTGCCGCGCCTTTGCAATGCGGAACAAAAATACTTTCAGATCCAAAGAATCTGCCACCCTCTATGATGGCGTCGGCTCTGTCAAGAGACACGTAGACTGTGCGCGCCGCGGGGGCTCGTTTTTTTTCTTCTTCCCTGAAAGAATCTTTTCTCTTTCCT
>Ga0307471_100002782_pt1 | contig 10194 bp, 7 predicted proteins | sample atmos_gasesAM3C__2_FD_204566 | JGI IMG/M metagenome (GOLD analysis project Ga0307471, IMG submission 204566) | Hardwood forest soil microbial communities from Morgan-Monroe State Forest, Indiana, United States - atmos_gasesAM3C_515 | ecosystem: Environmental > Terrestrial > Soil > Temperate... | reverse complement strand
GCCGCGGTCGCGGCTGGCGCCCGCGACCGGGCGGCCTTCCATCAGGATCTGGCCGGCGGTGGGCTCCTCGAAGCCCGCGAGCATCTTGAGCACCGTCGTCTTGCCGCAGCCGCTCGGGCCGAGCAGGCAGAAGAACTCGCCGACCTCGATGTCGAGGCTGAAGTGCTCTAGCGCCGGGTAGTCGACTCCCTGCAGCGATCGATAGGTCTTCTGGACGTCGTGGAACGAGACGAGCGGCACCGCATCAGTCTAGTCCAACCAATCCTTCTCTTTCAGCTTGCGCGGCAGGTACTTCTTGGTGAGGAACTGGAAGTCCTTGTTGGCGAGCGCATCCAGCTCGTACTTGAGCCCGCTCGAGAGCATCCGCTTGATCTCGGTCTGCCAGCCCTTCTTCTGGAACCACGTGTAGCCGAGGAGCTCCTTGGCGCGGGCGGTGTCCTTGTCGTTCAGCTTGATGCCGACGTTGCGCGGCAGCTCGTAGGCCTCCGGGTCCGCGCTCGAGAGCCCGATGAACTTGGCCTTCGGGATGGCCATGCGCTGGCTCTCGAACGCCAGGTTGATCGAGCCCTGCTTGATGACCGAGTAGATGTAGTAGCCCCACGGGTCGTTGTCCACCAGGACGTAGACCGGGAGCTTCTTCTCGTCGTGCAGCCGCCGCGCCAGCCGCCGCACACCGCGGGGCGGCTGCCCGTTGCCGGTCAGCAGCACGCAGTTGTGCGTCCGCCAGAACTTGTCCTCCGAGAGCCGGTTCCACTGGGTGCCCTTCTCGACGAGCAGGACGAAGTCGGCGGTGCACTGCCGGATCTCGAGATACTCCGGCTCGACGATGGAGGGCACGGAATAGCCGCCCTTCCCGAGCCTCGCGCAGTCCACCCGGTCGCCGTCGTCGACCAGCACCAGGGGGCCGACGATGGACCCGGCGTTCTCGGCGCGCACGTGCAGCTCCTCGCGGAGCGCCGCCAGAGTCACCTCCAGGTCCTCGATGAGCGGGTCGGACTCGTCCTGCGTGTCGAGCGTGTTCTCGTGCGAGTTCTTGATCGTGTGCTTGGTGCGGTAGTAGATCTCGCGGAGCGAGGTCGTGAGGTTCGCCCGCTGCAGCTCGCAGAGCGCGTCGGCCACCAGGACCGTCTGCATGAACTTCTTGGCCATGCCGACGTTGAAGAACGAGCGCGCCTGCTTGCGGCGGCCGAGCTCGATCAGCCCCTTGCGCTCGTCGAAGGTCACGTTCGAGAGCGAGCGGACCGGGATCGCGAGCGTGGGGTCTCGGCGCCGCTGCGCCGCGTCGATGACGACGTCGGCCACGCCGATGAGCTTCTTCTCGACCGGGCCGATCTTCCGGGTCTTCGCGGCCATCGGCGTCTCCTAGCCCTTCCCGCGCCGGGCGCGCGTTTTCGGTTTGGCGACCCGATGGGCGCTTCGCGGCCTGCGGTCGGTCGTGCGCCCATGCGCCGCGCGGCCGGCGCTCCGGCGACGGCCCTTGCCGTGTCCCCGCGCTTTCGCCGTCGCCTTCGATTCCTCGGCGTCCTTGTCTTCCTCGGCCGGATGCCCGTTGCCGTTCGCGGCGGCGGCCGCCGGCGCGTCCACGATCATCTTCGGCACTTCGCCTTCGACGCCGTCCGGGGTGACGATGATCGAGTGCGGCAGGCCTTCCGGGCCACTGCCGTTCTTGCCGAGCACCTCGTCGGTCTTCTCGCCGCCGGTCCGCTTCATGGCCATCTTCTGCAGCTGCTCCTTCAGCTTCGCCACCGCCAGCCGGCCGCCCTTGAGCCGGTTGCACGACTCGACGACCTCTTCGATGTAGAGCGCGAAGATGTCACGCCGGCTCTGCTCGCTGTAGGCCCGCTCGCGCCGCCTGAGGAAGGCGCCCAGCCGGCGGCCGCACTCGCGCAGGGCCAGGGTGATCTCCTTGCTGATCTCGTCGTATTCGGCGATCGCCTCCTTGGACTCGCTGGTGAACGGCACCCAGACCGAGGCCATGTGGACGAAGATCACCATGGGACCGGCCGGGAGCGCGCCCCGGGATTGCGTGACGCCGTAGTTTCGCCACGTCGTGTCGAGGACCGACTTGAAGATCGCGCAGGCGGATTGCTGATAGAGGAGCGGCACGCGGTTCGCGTAGCGGATGACGCGCGCCAGCTCGCGGTCGTCCCCCTGGTCGGCTTCGCCCTCCGCGAGCGGGATCGCCTTCTTCTGCTGATCCTCCTGCGCCTGCTCGGGCCCTCGCCCGTAGGCCAGTCCCGCCTCGATCACGAACGGGTTACCGCGGTACACCGCCGGCGGCCGGCTGACCGCCGTATAGAAGTCGCCCTTGATCTGCTGATACAGCCCCGACAGGATCGCCCGCTCGCCGATCGGGGAGAGACAGTTGGTCGGCGGCGCCATGATCTTCGTCGACTGGATGGTCTTGTAGAGATTCTCCGCGGCCTGCCCGTGCACGTCGCGAGGACGCGCGCGGGGCGACAGGCCCGCGGTCTTGCAGATCTCCTCGGCCAGATGCGGCGACACCCGGCTGAAGTCACCGGCCAGGAAGCCCGACAGCCAGTGGCTCTTCGTGTCCTGGAGCATCTTGAGCAACATCCCGAGCTCGATGCCATAGGGATGCGGCTTGATCTCGCGCGGTGACTCCGGCACCTGGTCGTACGTCCGGGGCAGCTCCTTGGTCTCGCCTTCCGGCGTGAGGTACGTCAGCTTCACGTGCGGGTTGGCGATGATCGTCTGCTCGACGTACTCGTCGACCGAGGCGCGGCCTTTCTGGTAGCGGCCCTCGACTTCCATCGTCACCTGCGTGCCGCGCGGCGACTCCCAGTCGATCTGCTTCTTCTCGAGAATCAGCGGCTCGTTCTTCTTGGTGTCGATCTGCACTTCGAAGAAGTGGGCCGGTGACCGCGCGCCCGTGCGCGAGATGATCTGGACGGGCTTGCCGGTCGTGAGCTGGCCGTACATGCCGGCGGCCGAGATGCCGATCCCCTGCTGGCCGCGGCTCATGCGGAGCCGATGAAACTTCGACCCGTACAGGAGCTTCGCGAAGATCGGCGGGATCTGCTGCCTGACGATGCCCGGGCCGTTGTCGGTGACGGTGATCCGGAAGCGGCTCGCCTGACTGGCCGGCGGGGGCGGACCGCCGTTGCCGACCGCTTCCACCTTGACGACGATATCCGGCAGGATCCCGGCCTCTTCGCAGGCGTCGAGGGCGTTGTCGACGGCTTCCTTGACGCAGGTCAGCAGCGCCTTGCGTGGATTGTCGAAGCCGAGGAGGTGTCGATTCTTGGTGAAGAACTCCGAAACGGAGATCTCGCGCTGGCGAGCCCCCATCTCGACCGCCGAGACCCCCGGCTTGGGCGTCGCGGCGGTGGGAGCGGTCTCCGCGGGGCTCGCCTTCCGACTAGACTTTGCCAATGGCGCTCTCGTTGGTTCGCATATACCCCACATACAAGCAAAATCCGATGCGGTGGCCAAGTTTTCCCGAGTCGGGGCTTTCCTGCCTCGGCGGCCTCGGTCGAAGGGTAGGACGACTCGCGACGGGCGGAGCGATTCAGGAGCGAGGTCGATCCGGCGGGAGCGCGACCGCCGTGCGGCCGGCTCCCGCCGGTCGGCTCACCAGCCGACGACCGCGTAGAGCATGCCCTGCGTGATCGGGCCGGGGATCGCGTCCCATTCCTTACGGTCCTTGAACCAGGCCTTCTGAAACTTCAGCACGGCGTGCTTGGTCGGCTCGTCGTTCTGGCCGTGCACCGGCCCCCGGTAGTAGCCGAGAAACTTCAGCCGGTATTGCACGCCGGTCAGCCAATCGATGCGCGGCGCTTTCTTGGCCACCGCCGGCACGGGTGCCACACCCAGCCGCTTGCCCTTCTCGTCCGGAGCCGCCGGCGGCGTTTCGGCGGTCTCCGGTGGATTCGGCAGAACACTCGGCGTCGGCGGGGTCGGCACCTTGTCATCCAGCTTCGCCTGCAGGAAGCGCCACGCCGAGCGCACGATCTCGAACGCCTTGTCCGAGGGTGTTGCGCCGCGGAGCCACTTCACGCCCATCGCGATCGGCAGCGCGAACTGGTAGGTGTCATCCGCGAATTGCAATACTTTCAGATACCGGTCGCTGAACGCGATGACCGGCTGACTCGTGCGCAGCGTCGCGTTCACGAATTCGGTTCCCCACTCCGGCCGCGCCTTCGCGATCTCGGCCAGCGACGCAAAGCCCTTGAATCCCTTGGCCTCGACATAGTCGAGGATACGCAGCGATCCCGAGGCATCCTTGGCGGCCGTGAGCGCGTGCCGGATGGTCTCCGTTCCTCTCTTCCACTCGATGCTGAAGACGACCGGTCCTTGAGACGAGCGGGCGGCGCGCAGCACGTCGTCGACCGAGCGCAAGCCCTGGAGCCGCTGGAAAGTCACCCCGTATTTGGCCAGCGCCTCCTGCACCTCGGTGCTCGCGAGAAGCGCGTCTCGGCCGATGCCAGAATTCGAGCCGCGGACCTTCACGATGTCGTCCACCACGGCAAAGAGCTGGACCGTGCGGCCGCGGATGTACGACAAGACGTTGTTGATCGACACGAACGAGCACGGGCCGCACGCCCCCTCGATGTATTTCAGCTTGGACGTCGCGAGAATGCCGGCGTACCGGCCCGGCGCGCGGACGGCCTGCGCCGCCGGGTCGATCACGGCCGCGAGACGCGTGAGATTGAGGAAGACGCCCTTGGCGATGCCCAGGGCCGAGTCGAAGTCGAAGTCGTTCCCGAGCCGCAAGACGTCGACGATGCTCGAGGCGAGGAGACTGTTGACCCGTTGCGGCAGCGTGTTCATGCGGTCGCCGTACCAGGAGGCGAAGACGAAGACTGGATGCGCGTCGCCCGCCGCCTGGGACTGGATCAGCCACTCGTCGTGCTGGCGCCAGTACTTGTCGTCCTCGGCGTCGAACCAGTCGGCGACATCGGATGGGGTGTACTTCCAGTTCCAGAAGCCCATGGCCCGCTCCTCTCACCCTGAGGTTCCCGCGACATCGGTGCGACGCGAGTGCAAGCTGAGCGCCAGGCTTCTCGTGGCGTGAAACAGCGATTTTCACCGGACGGCCTCGGGCGCGATGCCCGAGCTCGGGCGAGCAACGCCCGGAGATCCATGAGACCGGCCGATCATCGTCGCCTCGGCCATGCCGCCAGCTCGGTCATCAGCGCCCGGGCGGCGCCGCTCAGATAGGCGCGACGGCGATGGATCAGCACGACCGGCATCGTGACGCGCTTTCCGGAAACGCGCATCTCCCGCAGCGTTCCCGTGCGGAGCTCCTCGTCGACGCTGCTCTCCGGCAAGAGAGCCAGGCCGAAGCCGGCCTCCACCATCCGCTTCTGCGCCGTCAGGCTGTCGATCGGGATGATCTCCGCCGGGCTCAGCGCCCACGCGGCCAGCCGATTCTGCAGCGACCAGGGGTACGGCTCGTAGAACGCGTCGTTGCGCGGGGGAAAGGCGACCCATCGCTCGGCGTCGAGCGCCGACGGCGCGACGCTTCGCCGTCGGGCCAGCCGGTGGCGCGGCGAGCAGACGACCATCATGGGCTCGTCGTAGACGGTGACGGAAACCATCTCCGGGTGGGGGTCCCCGCCGTACCGGAGCCCGAGCGTCGCATCGCCCCGCCGCACCAGCACGCTCACCTCCTGGCTGAGCGCGGTCCGGAGCCTCAGCTCGACCCGCGGGCGCGCGTCGCGGAACCGCTGCAGGCAGCCGGTCAAGGTCGTGCTCGCCAGAGTTCCGACGAGCGCCAGGGTGATCGTTCCTCGATCGACCTGATGGAGCGCCCGGACCGAGTCGAGCCCGTCGCGCATGCTGGCCAGCAGCGCCTCGGCGTGAGGCAGGAAGGTCCGGCCGGCCTCCGTGAGGATCACGCCGGTCCGGAGCCGCTCGAACAGCGGCGCGCCGAGCTCGCGCTCGAGCAGGTCGAGACGCCGGCTCACCGCCGGCTGCGAGAGATGCAGGAGCGACGCGGCCTTCGTGAAGCCGCCGCCGCGCACGACGGCGACGAACGTCTCGACCTGGTCGATCTCCACGGCCATGAGGATAGCTGATGGCCATCCTCCGTTCTATGCATTGGACACATGGCCGATCTCGACGGTACGGTGGCGATCGAGGAGGTGCGCCATGCTCGACAACTCGGTTCTACCTCGCGAGATCCTGCGCCACGGCGCCTACGTGTGCGTGCGGCTCGCCGACGGCGCCGACCGGCGAGCGGTCGCCGCCGCCGCGATCTCCGCCCTCGCCGAGAAGCTCGGCCTCGTGAACGAGTTCGACCCGCCCGGCGGCCCGCCGGCTCAGTCGATCGCCTTCCTGCGGCGTCAGGATGCGACCGGGGGCGCCATCGCCGACGACGGCGTCGCGCTCGCCGAGGCGATCGTCCACGTCGCGGCGCCGACGGCGCCGCCGGTCAGCGACTTCTGTGGCGAAGCCACCCGCCTGCTCGGGTCGATGACCCGCCTGCGCGTGCTCGGGGGCGTCGTACGTCCACGGACGTACACCGGCGCGGCTATGAACAACTTCGCCTATGCGCATCAGGTCGTGCAGCAGCCCGGGCGCGTCATGCCGAACGCGTACCTGCTCCCGATGAGCAAGACGCCCGCGTGGTGGTCGAAGGATTGGATGGAGCGCCACACCTACTTCCTGCCCCGCTACGACGACGAGGGCCGGATGAAGAACGAAGGACACGCGCTCGCGTCGGCCGCCGGCATCTCTTGCCTGCTCCGCCGCACCTACAAGGCGGCGAGCGAGCCGGCGCCCGAGGGCGCCTACGACTTCGTGACATACTTCGAGTGCGCCGACGCGGACGTGCCGACGTTCCACCAAGTCTGCGCCGCCCTGCGCGACGTCGCCCGGAACCCGGAGTGGCAGTTCGTGCGCGAGGGGCCGACGTGGCACGGCCGCCGCGTCGCGGCGTGGGCCGATCTCTTCGCCTGAGCGCCCGTTTTGCGCGCTGCAGGCCGTCGCGGGGCTGGGGCCCCGCCGGCCGAGGCGCGCTTCCAATCGATGATCGCGGGCGCCTACTGCACGCCCGCGCGGTGCATCGCGCTGAGCAGTCGATCGAGGTCGGCCGGGCGCCGGTAAGGAATCCGGTCGCGAAGGCTCTGCATCGACGCGCGCGGGCTCAGCTCGGCCGCCTTGGCCCACGACTCCCGCGCTTCCTTCGTGCGCCCGAGCTCATCGAAGAGCACGGCGCGATAGGCGTACGCGGCAAGGAAGTTGGGGTTTTCCTGCGAGAGCTTGGCGAAGGCGTCGAGCGCCTCCTGTCGGCGTCCGGTCAGATAGTAGCCGTGACCCAGGGTCCACAGATAATAGAAGGGATAGTGCGGGTTGAGGCGCATCGCGTGACGGATCTGAGCGATGCTCTCTTCGGGCCTGCCCGACCAGCCGAGGATCTCGGCGAGGGTCTCGTAGCCATCGGCGTCGTTCGGCGCGAGCGCGACGGCCTGCTCAGCCCTGGCGATCGCGCGGTCGTGCTCCTTCATCCACAGATCGACCTGACCCAGCAGATGGTAGCAGCCCACGATCGTGTCGTTCAGCGCCCTGGCCTTCTCGGCGAGCTCGCGCGCTCGCTCGAGGCTCTGCCGGTCGGCGGTCCAGAACATCTGCCAGCTCTGCAGGTGCGCCCAGGCGAGCCCCAGGTAGGCCGGCGCGTAGTTGGGGTCGAGATCGATGGCCTTCTCGAAGAGGCGCCGGGCCTCGGCGTTACCCTCGCGCGTCATGCGGTGACGCTCCTCGGCTCCGCGAAGCACGAGATCGTATGCCTCGAGCACTCCGGTCGGCGCGCGGCCGAGACGGACATTCTCGGCCTCGGTCAGCTTCACCGCCATCGCGCGAACGATCTGCCGCGTGACCTCGTCCTGCAGGGCGAAGATGTCGCTGACCTCGCGGTCGTAGCGCTCGGCCCAGATGTGGTAGCCGGTGGTCGCGTCCACGAGCTGTGCGGTGATGCGCACGCGGTTGCCCGACCGCTGCACGCCACCCTCCAGGACGTAGCGCACGCCGAGGTCTCGACCCACCTCGCGGACCTTCACGGGCTTGCCCTTGTAGGTGAAAACGGAGTTCCGTGCGATGACGAAGAGCCCGGAGACCTTCGAGAGCCCGGTGATCAGATCCTCGGTGACGCCGTCGCTGAAGTATTCCTGCGCCGGGTCCTGGCTCAGGTTCGTGAAGGGCAGCACGGCCACGGACGGCCGATCCGGCAGCGGAAGCCCCGCGGACTCCGGCGCGAGCCAGCGCCGGCCGGCCCAGGCGGCGGCTCCCAGGAGCAGCAGGAGCGCGACCACGACGGCGACGTGCCTGGCCAGTCGTCGATGGGCTCGTTCTGCCGGCGGTGACGAGCGCGCGGCTGACCCCGCCTCGCGGTGAAGACGGTACACGCGCACGGGTCGCGCGATGTTCTTGACGGTGTGCTCGCCGATGGGCTCGCAGCGGAACGGGAGCTTGCCCTCGATCTGGTCGTACGCGGTGCCCGAGATGCAGATGCCGCCGCCCTCCGCCAGACCCTCCAGGCGCGCGGCGATGTTGACGCCGTCGCCGTAGAGCCGCTCGCCCTCGACGATCACGTCGCCCAGATTGATGCCGATGCGGAAGCGCATCTGCCGGGGCGGCGGGAGCTCGGCATTGCGCGAATCGAGCTCGCGCTGGACGTCGACGGCGCACTGCACGGCGTCGACGACGCTCGCGAACTCCGCCAGCACGTTGTCGCCCGGGGCGTCCACGACGCGCCCGCCGTGGCCGGCGACACTGGAAGCGATCACGTCGCGATAGACGGTGATGGCGCGCACGGTCGCCACCTCGTCGTCGCCCATGAGGCGGCTATACCCTTCGACGTCCCCGCTCAGGATGGCGGCGAGTCTTCGCGCGACGGGGCGTCCGCCCATGGTCTGGATTCTATCGTGTTCGGCGAACGCGCCCGCGGGCGCGAAGTCAGCGGCTACGCGCTTCCGGTCGGCTCGCGATCCGCTACGCGCATCCCATCGCGTAGACCTGCGTGGCGCCTTCCGGCAAGGGACGCGCGATCCAGCTCTGCCCGCCGTCCTCGCTGCCGAACACCTCACCGCCGCTGGTCGCGCAGTACATGCGCTTGGGCTGCCGCGCGTCGAAGGCGAGCGTGAAGATCGTGGTCCTCGGCTTCACGCCCATGTCGACCTTCGTCCAGCTGGTACCGCCGTCCTTGCTGCGGAACAGGACGCCGATCTCACTCTGAAAATTCGCGCCCGCCGCCACCCAGATCGTCTTCGAGTCGCCCGGGGCCTCGCGGATGTCGCGGCAGTAGGTCTGCCCGTTGGGATTCAGCGGCTCGAGCCGCGCGCTGGCCCAGTGCTCGCCCCGATCGGCGCTGCTGAACAGACCGGCGCGGCCGATCGCGAAGACCTGGCCGGGGCGCCAGCGCCCGACCAGCACGCCGTGCATGTCGACGGTGTCGTCGTTGACGTACTGGCCGTGGCTCATGTTCTCCCAGTGCTCGCCGCCGTCGAGGCTGCGGATGACGCCGCCGACCTCGATGGCGCCGTAGATCTCCTCGGGGTTCGCCGGATTGGCCGCCAGCTGCAGGACGCGCTTGGCCGGATTGGACGCGGCGGCTACGGTCACCTCGGGAAAGCGCACGGTGACCGGGAGCTGCCGCCAGCGCTCGCCGCCGTCCTCGCTGCGATAGATCTCACAGTTCTCGTAGCCCGCGTACAGCACCTGCGCATCGCGCGGATCGAACGCCAGGGACCAGACCGGCAGGCCGTGATCCGGCACGTCGAGCTTCGCCCAGTGCTCGCCGTGGTCGGTGCTCCGATACGGACCGTCCTGCGTGCCGACGAACACGGTGTCGGGGTGCTCGGGGTGCGTGGCGATCGCGCGGATGGCCGGCGCCGCCGGAAGGCCGCGGGTCGCGAGCTCCCAGCGATCGTCGCCGACGGCCATGCGATAGAGCCCGGATTTCATGGGCCGGCCCGGGGCGGTCTCTCCGGCCAGGCCGACGTACACGTAGGATTGGCGATTCGTCGTCATGACGCTCTCTCCTCAATGGCAGCGCGAACCGCCGCCGCTCGGGACTAGCGAAGACGTGGAGCGACCTCGTTCGCGTAGAGCCGGATCGAATGGAGCACGCGCTCGAGCGGGATTCTCCCGCCGACGTTCGACTCGACGATGACTCCGGCCAGGCCGAGCTCGTCGCGCAGCTGCCGCAGCCGGTCGACCACCATGTCCGGC
>Ga0307471_100002781_pt1 | contig 10195 bp, 7 predicted proteins | sample atmos_gasesAM3C__2_FD_204566 | JGI IMG/M metagenome (GOLD analysis project Ga0307471, IMG submission 204566) | Hardwood forest soil microbial communities from Morgan-Monroe State Forest, Indiana, United States - atmos_gasesAM3C_515 | ecosystem: Environmental > Terrestrial > Soil > Temperate... | reverse complement strand
GTGTGTTCCAACTCCCCAGACTGCAAACTTCCGGACACTCCTCCGGGGAAGGGCGGCTTCCGCGGTTGTGAGTTCGATAGGGTCCACGCTGTAATCGTATACGAGGTGAGGCCGGAAATGGTTCCCCGGGCAACTTCAAACCGGGGAAGCATCGCCCCATCTGTTAGTCTCCTGCCCCGAAGAACTCTTCGACCTCCCGCATCTCCGTGGTGCGGCGGTAGTTTGGCAGGCTCTCGACGAACATTCGCCCATAGGCTTTCTTGAGGATACGGTTGTCGAGCAAGGTGAGCAGACCTCGATCATGCAAAGAGCGGATCAGGCGCCCAAAGCCCTGTTTCAGCGTGATGACCGCCGCTGGCACCTGGTACTGGAAGAACGGGTTGCCGCCTTCGGTGTCGATCGACTTCACCCGCGCGGCCACCACCGGGTCGCTCGGCACGGCGAACGGCAGACGGTCGATGATCACAGAGCTCAGTTGTTCGCCCTGCACGTCGACGCCTTGCCAGAACGACGAAGTAGCGAACAGCACGGCGTGGGGGGTGAGCCGAAACTCTTCGAGCAAAGCGCTTTTGGGCGCATCGCCCTGCAGAAGCATGGGGAACTCGATTTCCCCTAGCAGACGCTGGTAGACCTCGTTCATCTGCGCGTAGCTGGTGAAGAGCACGAAAGCACGCCCGCGGGTGATTTCGAGCAGTTGCCGGATGCGGTCCGCAGCTTTCGCGGCGAACTGCGGCGTGCGGGGATCGGGCAGATCGGGGGGAACATACAACAGGGCCTGCTTCGGATAATCGAAGTGCGACGGGAGCACGACCTCGCGCGCGTGGTCGAGGCCCAGACGCCGCTTCATGTACTGGAAGCCTCCGCCTACGGCCAGCGTAGCCGAAGTCAGCACCGCGGTCTCGAGCTGCTCGAACAGGGTCGCCTTTAGGATGGGCGCAACGTCGATCGGAGTGGCCTGCAGGTAGACGTTGCCGTTACGTCGGCCCTGTCCGGAACCGCCCGAACCGCCACGGCCCGCACGCCGTTCGATCCAGAAGACGGTGTTGTGATCTTCCGACTCCATCAAGAATCCCAGTTGCACCTGGAGTTCCTGCGCGCGCCGTGAGAACGTAAAGACCTCCTCGGACTTGCTGGGCAGATTTTGCAGTTCTGAGCTCATCCGCTGCAGGGATTGGTTGAGCGCGATGAACTCGTCGCCGTTTTCCTCCATGAATTCGCGGCGGTTCTCGAACGCGAAGCGTCCTTCGCCGGGCGGCAACACCGAAAAGAACAGCTGCGACCGATCGCGCAGGCTCTTCAGCGCGCCCATCACCTGCGCCGATAGCACTTTGTTCCGTGTGAGGGAGGCTTCCACGTCGCGCGCCAGTTCCTCGACACGCTGATTGCTGACCGAGATGCCAAAGTAGCTGCTGGCTACATCTTCCAGTTCGTGGGCCTCGTCGAAAATCACTGCGCCCACTTCCGGCAGGATGCCCGCATCCGGCGCGTACTCCGCCGCCTGCTTGATCGCAAGGTCGGCAAAGAACAAGTGATGGTTGACGATGATGATGTCACTCTCCAGCGCCCGACGGTGCATTTCGGTGATGAAGCAGGTCTCGAACGCGCTGCATTTCTGGCCGAGGCAGGTGTCGGAGCGTGCATCCAGCTTGTGCCAGAGCGCGCTGGCCTCAGGCAGCGAAGCCAGTTCGGCCCGATCGCCGCTGTGGGTTGTCTTCTCCCAGGCGGCGATCGCGCGATAGTGCTCGATTTCTTCGAGACCCGAGAGCACGGGCTGGTCCGTCAGGTCGTAGAGCTTCTTCTTGCAGAGATAGTTGTTGCGTCCCTTCATATAGCAGACGTTCAGTTTGCCCTCGCCATTGGGAAACAGGGCCTGCTCGAGGAAGGGAATGTCTTTGTTGAAGAGCTGCTCCTGCAGATTCTTGGTGCCGGTCGAGATGATGACGCGCTTGCCCGAGCGGATCACCGGCAGCAGGTAGGCAAGCGTCTTGCCCGTGCCTGTGCCGGCCTCGACGATCAGGTGCCGCTTTTCTTCGAGCGCCTGCTCGACGGCCTGGGCCATCTGCAGCTGTCCGCGGCGGAATTCATACGCGGGATGCGCCTTTGAGAGCACGCCTCCGGGGGCAAAGAAGTTGTAAAGGGAAACATCCTTTTTGTCCGCGCGGGACCGACCGGAGGACGCGGGCTGGGAGGTGGACGGCACGGAGTCTCTATAATAGCGTTACGGACCACGTAGGCACAGGCGCCCTCGCCTGTGGCCGGGGCGCATTTCGCCGCGGCCACCACATCGCGCTGAGTTTGGCTAACCCTAGAATCGAGCACTTTGTCGAGAAAACACAAAATATACGCTGCGGCGACAGAAGTTCCTTGGCACAGCTTAGGGCAGGCGGTGGCCGATCGGGAACCGCATCCGCTGCTGGCCATTGTCGGCCGCCCTAACGTCGGCAAGTCCACGCTGTTCAATCGGCTGGTTGGATCCCGGCGCGCTATCGTCGGGGACGAGCCCGGCATCACGCGCGACCGTCTTTACGGTGACAGCGAGTGGCGTGGCCGCCGCTTCCGCGTCGTCGATACTGGCGGCATCATTCCGGACGACAGGGACTTCATCCCGTCGGAAATCTTCCGCCAAGCCCGGGTCGCGCTTGACGAGGCTGCGGCCATTGTCATGGTCGTCGACGGCCGCGCGGAACTGGCCGGCCCCGACCTCGAACTCGTGCGCTTGCTGATGAAGACAGGCAAACCGCTGTTCCTCGCGGTTAACAAGATCGATAGCAACAAACAGGAAGGACTCTCCGATGACTTCCACCGACTGCGCGTAAAGAAAATCTTCCCTCTCTCCGCCGAACACGGCCATGGGATCGATGACCTTCTGGACGCGTTCCTGGAGATCTTGCCGCCTCGGGAAGAAGAAACCGTAACCGCAGAGGACACAGAGTTCACCGAGGAGGCCGGAACCAGCGAGACGACTAAGGCCGCTGCGGGGGAGACACTCGCAGACGAGTCCACCGCTGACGAGCCGACGACCGACGACCAACAGCCAACGCCTGAAGTTAAGATCGCCATCATCGGGCATCCCAACGTCGGCAAATCCACGCTGCTGAACCAACTTACCGGGACCTCGCGTGCCATCGTCTCGCCGATCCCGGGTACGACGCGCGATGCGGTCGACGAAGTCGTCGCATACAAAGGCAAGAGCTTCCGCTTCATCGATACCGCCGGCATCCGCCGCAAGGGCAAGACTCATCTGATGGCAGAGAAGCTCTCGGTCGTGATGTCGCGCAAGCATCTCGAAGACGCCGACATCGCTCTGCTCGTCATCGACGCCACCGCAGGCGTCAGCTCGCTCGACGCTACCATAGCCGGCTACGCGCATGAGAGCGGCCGATCTCTGATCATCCTGGTCAACAAGTGGGACCTGATTACCACCGGAAAGAATCGCGCCATCAGCCAGGCCCGCGCCGCCCGCATTCAGGACTCCAAGCGGCCCCAAGACCAGAAGCTCTACGTTGAGCGTTTGCGCGATTCCCTCAAGTTCTTGAGCTACGCGCCGGTGTTGTTTATCTCAGCCTCGACCGGCAGGAACGTCGACAAAATTTTCCCTCTGATTGAGGAAGTCGCTGCCGAACGCCGCAAGCGCATCGGCACCGGCGAGATGAACCGCTTCCTCAAGACGGTCGACTTCGAACGCGCCTCGGTCCCCATGAGCCAGCGCGTGCGCATCCTCTACATGACGCAGTCGAACGTCGCCCCGCCCACATTCATCCTGTTTACCGATCGCGCGGTGAAATTGCACTTTTCTTACCAGCGTTTTCTGGAAAACCAGATCCGGCACGCGTTTGGGTTTGTCGGGACACCGATCTGGATCAAGAACAGGGCAAGGGACTAGCATTAGAGTTCTTCACGTCCTTACCTGACCTAGGCCCTTTACCTCCTCGGCCGCTGCAAGTATTCTTGCCCCCCATGATTCCCCACCGTGTCGCTACCCACCTCCGTGCCTGGTTGACCATGTGCTTTCTTTTTCCGCTGCTCTCGCGGTCTAACGCCCAATCTGCCCAATACAGCGACAATCTTGCCGCGCGGCGCTGGTTTCAGGACGCCAAGTTCGGCATGTTCATCCACTGGGGTGTGTACAGCGTTCTGCAGGATGGGGAGTGGGTCATGCAGAATCGCAGGATTCGCATTGCGGATTATGAAAAACTGCCGGCGCAGTTCAATCCGGAGAAATTCGACGCGGCCGCGTGGGTGGCGCTGGCCAAGGCTGCGGGCATGAAATACATCACGATCACCAGCAAGCATCACGACGGGTTCGCCATGTTCGATTCGCAGGTGTCGGACTGGACCATCGTGAAACGCACGCCGTGGAAGAAGGATCCGCTCAAGATGCTAGCCGACGAGTGCCACAAGCAGGGCATTCACCTGTCGTTCTATTACTCGCAACTCGACTGGCACAACCCGGATTACTATCCGAGAGGCCGCACCGGCGAATCGGCTGGACGTCCTGACACGGGCGACTGGAACAAATACCTCGAATACCAGGATGCCCAGCTCAAGGAGCTGCTGACCAATTACGGCGAGATCAGCGGCATCTGGTTCGATGGCTGGTGGGACAAGCCCAAGGCCGATTGGCATCTCGATCGGACTTACCAGGTAATTCACAGCCTGCAGCCGCAGACATTGGTGGGCAACAACCATCATCAGGCGCCGATTCCCGGTGAAGATATTCAGATGTTCGAGAAAGATCTCCCGGGCCGCAACACGGCGGGGTTCAATGCCGAGCAAAAGATCGGCAACTTGCCGATGGAAACGGCCGAGACCGTCAACACCGCGTGGGGCTACAACGCCACTGACGATCATTTCAAGAGCACGCGCGAGCTGGTGCAGTATCTGGTGCGCGCCGCCGGCAACAATGCAAACTTTCTTCTGAACATCGGCCCGCGGCCCGACGGCACCATTCAGCCAGAGTTCGTTGAGCGGCTCCACCAGATGGGAGAGTGGCTCTCCCAATACGGCGATTCCATCTATGGCACGCGCGGCGGCCCGGTCGGGCCGCGTCCTTGGGGCGTAACTACCCAGAAGGACAATAAGATCTACGTGCACGTCCTGGACTGGCAGGAACCGGAGCTGCCTCTGCCGCGACTGGCCCATCCTGTCAGAGCCGCATACACGTTGAACGGCCACGTCAAGGTCGACATTTCGACGAGCGAGCGGGGCTCCATGTTGACGGTGCCGGCGCACGCGGCATCCGAGTTCGACACCGTTATCGTGCTCGAGCTAGCGGAGCGGTAGACGCGGGCCCGCCCGGTTTCAGACCCGGCAAGCCGCGTCTCTACCGACGTTGTTATCGTTTTGCCGCCATCTCTTTTGGGAGTAATCCTACTTTGTCTACGCCGGCGGCGCGCGCGGTGTCGATCACGTCGGCCACATATTCGAAATCGACCTCGTCGTCGCCTTGCACAAAGGCCACCCGCTCGGCCCGCTGCTTGAAGATGTCCGCCAGCTGTGGTTTCAAATCGACCCAACTGACGGCCTGTTCGTTGATCTTCAGCTCCGGAGTACCTCCGCTTTTTGCTGCTCCCAGTTGAATCACGATGGTCCGCACCGCCGGCGGCGTGGCGTTCGGATTTGCCGGCGGTTGTGGGATCTGGGCTTCCAGTCCCTTTTCCTTTGACTGCGCGACGATCACCATGAAGATGATGATCAGCACCAGCAGCACATCAATCAGCGGAGTCACGTTCATCTGCGCTGCAGGCGCACCACTGCCTCCAATCGACATTGCCATGATTTTTCTCCTCGGGGGCACGCGGCGTGTCTGAGGGATTGGACACCCGTCTCGCACCTGGAGTTCCCGCTCGGGATGGGGAGGTTCCTTTCGTTCAGAAAGCCATCCTCCACTTTCTGCCGATAAATCTCTTAAAATCGAGGCTAACGTCAGTTTGCCAGACGCGGGGTATTGGGCGCTCCTGGCAAAGGAGCGATTCTTGATGCGCAGTCGGCGCTTTCTCTTATCCCTGCTTTGGTTTCTCCTGGCGGTGGCCGCCGTCTCCCTTGGCCAAGACAACTACGAGATCCAGGTCTACGACTCCGAACTTGTCGAGCCCAGGGCCACGATGGTGGAAATTCACTCCAATTTCACCGCCAACGGGAGCAAAACTGTGATGGATGGTGTCCAGCCCACCAACCACGCCATGCACGAAACGCTCGAGGTCACACAAGGTTTCACCGACTGGTTCGAGACGGGCTTTTACGTTTTCAGTAGTATTCAGCCCAACGGCGGCTGGCAATGGGTGGGCGACCATATCCGTCCGCGGATCGCGGTTCCGGAGAAGTGGCATTGGCGGGTGGGGCTCAGCCTGTCACAGGAAATCGGCTACACCCAGGCGCGCTTTACAGGCGACACCTGGACCTACGAGTTGCGGCCGATCATCGACAAGAAACTCGGTCGGTGGTATCTCGGCTTCAATCCGGCCTTCGACCGTTCGCTGCACGGTCCTAGTGTGAGCCAGGGCTGGACCTTCTCTCCCAACGTCAAGCTCAGTTTCGATTTCACGAAAAAGATCACGGGTGGCATCGAATACTACGGAGCCACGGGACCCGCCACAGAATTTCTCCCGATGGACCAGCAGCAGCAGCAGATTTTTCCGACACTCGACCTCAACCTTTCTCCCAAGTGGGAATTCAACTTCGGCGTAGGCTGGGGCCTTACCCCTGCGACGGATCACCTGATCGTGAAGTGCATCGTGGGACGCCGCTTCTCGTGGAGTCACGACAAAGGCGCAAGGTTAAGAACGCCGATCGCGGGAGATGCGGGCCGCTAGTCGAGTTCGGGTCTGTCAGCCGATAGGCGCAGGGGCCGGCGACAGCGGTGGAATCGGAGGGGGCTCAGCTGCGGGCGGCGGTGGATGCAACAGCGCATGCAGGGCCGGGTAACGCTCCGCAAAGAAGTACATGGCATAGGCGGGAAAGAACACGGCCACGGGAACGCCGATTAGCGCTACCACATACAATATCAGCGATATAAGCATTACTATGGCCACAACGACCGCTGTAATCGTGAATGCGTCCCAGCCAAGGTGTGCGCCTTTGGCCACGAAGAAAAGCACCGCTCCTACGATCCCAATCGGCAGCAGCAACAAAACGATGACGATGCCGCTCAAGATGCCGAACACAAGCGCCGCACCAATCGCCAGCACGGCCTTCATTACGATATACAGGACATAGCTGCTCTTTTCTGCCTTCATCATCTCGATCAGGCGCTGCCACCCCGCGATGACGCCGATTTTGTCTACCGCCATCAGGGGAATCACAAAGTCTTTGGTGAGGACCGCGATCAGCATGGCAAACAGGCCGAAGATCCCAAACACGAACAGCATGGGCAAGAATGCCAGAAACAGTGCCGGACCAGGCTGTTGGTGGTTTTTCAAGGTGGCGAACACCGGTATCAGCAGCGGGATAAAAAGCACGCTGGCTATGGCCAGGCCGATGAACGACAGCGCCAACTGCCAGCCAAAATAACCGATGCCCTGGCTGTGCCAGCGGTTCCATCCCTCCCGGAGTTCGCAATGCTTGCGCAGCACGGCCTCAAACAGAACAAAGCGGCTGATACTGGAAACGTAAAGCCACACCAGCCCGAGCACAAGAAAACCCACAACGAGGACAAGGACGATCGATGCGAGTACCGCCGGATCCAGCCCCAGACGCGACAGCATGTCGCCGGGGTCCGAAAAATTCTGCGAGGGGTTCGGGAATTTCGAGGGAAAGTTGCCCAAGCCCTTCCAACTACTGCTGTTGCATCCGCCGCCGGAACTCATTTCACCGGTGGCCAGCGCGAGCAGCGCAAGGCGCGCCCACTGTCCGAAGCGAAAGGGCTGCGTCAGCTGCTTCTGGGTGTGTTCGAATGCGGAACCGATGACGTCGACCGCTGACTTGGGCAAAGCGTGACTCCGTGCTGCCGTGCGTATTCCTGAGCCTGCAAGTTACTGCGAAGAGGGAATGTGGTCAACGGAAAATCGTTCACTCCCGAGAGACGGAATCACGGAGAAAACTCGGAAATCTAGAGCTGGGGGTATCGCAGCTGAGTCAAGCAAGCCGCGCCGTGCAACGGATGTGAGAAGCCGCCCTCTATCTCGTGGTGAATGAGTTACTCGTATCGTAGCGCCTCGACCGGATCAAGTTTTGAAGCACGCAGTGCGGGAACCATGCCGCTGGCCACGCCAACCAGCAAAAGCACGCCGGCGGAGAGCAGCACCGTCATGAGCGAAATCTTCAGATGGATGTCACCCTTGCCGGATTCATCTTCAAATAGGGGCCCCATCATCGGCAAGGTACCCACAGCAGCCGCAATGACATAAGAAATCACAATTCCGATGGCACCGCCGAGCAGCATGATCAAAAGAGTCTCGGCCAGGAATTGCAGCTTGATGTGGCGCTTGCGCGCGCCCAGCGCTCGCCGCAACCCGATCTCGCGGATGCGCTCATCCACCGAAACCAGCATGATGTTCATCACGCCAACGCCGCCAATCCCAAGGGTAAGGGTTCCCACGAAGGTCAGCAGGACCTGCAGACCGATGGTCAAGCCGTCGATAATCGGGCGGAACTCGTCACGGCCGAACATCTGGAACGCTTTCTTGTCGGTCGGCGAAAACTGTTGCCGTGTCGCAACCGCCGCCAGCACTTGTGCCATGGCCTTCTTCTCGAACTGAGGCGCGATGGGGGCAAACACAAGCACGGCGGCATACCGTGTATTCCACAGGTCGCCCGCGGCGGAATATGGAATCCAGGCGGAATCGTCGTCGCTCGAAAAGTAATTGCTCAGCTGAATCTTGCGCTGCATCACACCGACCACGGTGAAGCGCTGCCCGCCGATAGCTACGGTTTCGCCTACCGCGGGCCGTCCCCCGAACAATTGCTCGCGCAGACGTCCGCCCAGAAACACCACGTGGCGGCGCTCCAATTCGTCGCTGGCGTTGATCCACCGGCCTTCGGAGGGGACTTCGTTGCGCATCTCGCCGTACTCGGGGCACACTCCCCGGATCGCCGCTGTCCCCACCATGCGGTCTCCGTAGCTGATCCCCGGCCGACGCACGGTCTCAAGGCAAGCGTGCCTCACTAGTGGCGCGTCGGCCTTTACCATTTCGACGTCGGCCTTCTCGAGCACGACTTTCTTCCCCGCGCGTTGTCCGCCCGGTTGTTCACTGGTTTGCTGGGGCCAGCAGATGACCACGCTCTTCCCGAAAGCGTCGAAACCATTCACGAGGATCGACCGGAAACTGTTGCCATACGCGATCAGCAGTGTGACCGTCGCGATACCCCATACGATACCCAGCATGGTGAGCGCGCTGCGCGTGCGGTTGCGCTTTAGTGCGATCCAGGCTTCGTAGGTGATTTCGAGTAACATCAGCAGTTAGCAATTGGCACTTAGCACTTGGCTCGAGTTGTCAGCTTCAGCTTTCAGATCCTATCCCCCGGCCTCATACCGCAATGCTTCAATCGGGTCGATCGACGCCGCTCGGCGCGCCGGATACAGCGCGGAGAACACGGCGATCAGCCCGAGAAGGAAGCAGGCCAGCACTCCAGTTTTCCAGGTAGGCAACAGCCCCGCGAAAAAATCGGGCATGGGTAAGAGGTTCACCATCGCGCAAATGCCATACGCGATCCCCAGCCCGATACCTCCGCTAAGAAACGCGATCAGCAGGGCTTCAAAGAAGAATTGGCGCAAAATCTCGCCGCCGCGCGCTCCCAGCGCCTTACGCACGCCGATCTCGCGGGTACGCTCGCGCACGGCCACCAGCATCACGTTCATCACACCCAGGCCGCCCAGCACAAGCGTGACCATGCCCACCGCGCCCAGGAAATACTTCATCCCGTTGGTCATGGTCTCGAAGGCTTTGGCTTCCTGCACGGTGTCCCAGATTGGACAGGCTTCCTTGTCGTGGGGATCGAAGTTGTGCTGCCGCCCGAGTACCTGCCGCACTTCGTACTTGCAGGCCTCGTGCTGACCGACAGACTTCGGCGTTACCAGAAGCTGGTCGAAGGTGTAAGGCGTTCCGGGCGGCTTATCCGGAAAATCGCGCCGCATCGCGGCGAACGGGACGAAGATCTTATTCACATCCCAGCCGTCATAGCTGGAGTCCTGCTTTTTCTTCGCCATCACTCCGATGACTTCGTACGGTACATCATTCAGGTAAATCGTCTCACCGAC
>Ga0307471_100002780_pt1 | contig 10196 bp, 9 predicted proteins | sample atmos_gasesAM3C__2_FD_204566 | JGI IMG/M metagenome (GOLD analysis project Ga0307471, IMG submission 204566) | Hardwood forest soil microbial communities from Morgan-Monroe State Forest, Indiana, United States - atmos_gasesAM3C_515 | ecosystem: Environmental > Terrestrial > Soil > Temperate... | reverse complement strand
GGCATTTGGCCCAACCTTGATGCGGACCTGCTGGTCGGCCGTGTTTTCGAGGAACTTACTGACATCGTCCGGTGGCCGCACGTCCACGCCGTTTACTTCTAGCAAGTATTCGCCGGATTTGACGTCCACACCGGGTTGCGTGAGCGGAGCGCGCAGATCGGGATTCCAGTTTTCACCGTTGAAGACGCGCGCGAAACGATAGCGGCCGTTCTCAATCTTATAGTCAGCGCCAAGTAAGCCACCTTTTACTTTCGGCGCCTTGGGAACGTCACCGCCGCGGATAAACATATGCCCGATGGTGATTTCACCGAGCATTTCGTCGAACAAGTAGTTGAGATCGGCGCGACCACCGAGTGCCTTCAGGTATGGCGCATATTTCTTTTCGGTCGCCGGAATGTTCAATCCGTGATGATTCGGATCGTAGAGGAAGTCGCGCTCGATGCGCCAAACTTCGTGGTACATCTGGTTCCACTCGACACGCGGGTCGACGTAAACTTCCATTGCATCGGTGTTGAGCTTTCCTTCGCCGGGTTTGGGCGCCGCGGCGGTTGCCGCGATGAACCACGCCGGGCCCTGCCGGTACAGTACTTTCTCGCCGTTCGCGGATACCTCGAAAGCGAAGGCGGCGGGAATGAAAGGCTCGGTCTTGCGAGTGCTGAGATCGAATTTGCTGACCGAGAACGCGGTCGCCCCGTTTTCGAATCGCAGAACATCCGGCACTTCGGAAAGAAACAGGACGCCGGCCTTGCCCGCGTCCAGCGCTTGATAGTTGGCCGGCTTGATTGGCAAGGACACAATGCGTTGGCCGATGCCGTCGAGATCGATAACGACTTTCGCCGGCTCATCCTTTTTCTCTTCCTTCTTCTCTCCGTCCTTGCCTTTGTCCGCGGCATCCTTCTTGTCGTCGGACTTTGCGTCCTCTTTCTTCGCATCCGCGGACTTTTCTTCATCGCTCTGTGGCTCGACCGGCGATTTGTCGCCTTTCTTCAGCACCGCTGCGTAAACGCCACGCAACACCGGATGTTGATAGCTGGAAAGATCCAGCCAGCCGGAAGTGAGCCCCATATCCGTGCTGACCGCGAAATACAGCGACTTGCCGCCCTTATCGAACACAGGATAGCGAGCGTCCCCGAGGCCCTCGGTGATCTGCGAGGCCTTGCCGGTCTCCAGCGAATAAACAAACACGCTGCGCTGGTGGTTCTCGAGGAATTTGGAATACGTCAGCCACTTGCTGTCGGGCGACCACGCCAGCGCAAGCGTCACGCTCGGATCTTCAAAGCGATCCGAATCGATTTTCACGGGCACGCTCTTGTCGATATCGACATACCAGAAGTTCATCCGCTTGTCGGTGTACGCAATTTTCTTGCTGTCGGGCGACCACGTTGGCCCATAGAAATAAGATGGTGGACTGCCAAGATTGATCTTCTTCACCGCTCCGCTTCCCGCCTGGCTGGCGACATGCAACGCATACTCGCCGCTTTCGTCCGAAAAATAAGCGATGGACTTTCCGTCCGGCGACCATGCTGGATCGCGCTCGGCGGCGCCCGTCGTGTGGGTTAGGTTGCGGACGTCCCCCTTTTCCGCCGGTACCGTCAGGATTTCGCCGCGCGACTCAAACACCGCGCGAACGCCAGTCGGCGACGGCCTGCCGATCGCGATGCGATCGGAAACCTTTGTAAAGTGGGGGCGCGTGGCGGGTAAGTCCCCCGAGACCCGAATCGCGACTTTGCTGGATTTGCCGGCCTTCGGTTCGAATAAATAGATCTCGCCAAATTGCTCGTAGACCAGCGCATCAGGTCCCGCCGAAAGCGTTTTGAGATCCAGCCCCTTGTTTTCCAACACCTGTTTTACGGACTTCGTTTTCGTATCATAGGCAAACAAACTCACAGCCCCGTTGCGATCCGAAAGAAAGTACACGGTGTCGCCAAGCCACACAGGGTGGGAGTCGTTCGAATTCTCGCGCGGCAGCCTTTCCAGCTTCAGATCGCTCAACTGCACAATATAAATCGGTGTAGTCTGTCCACCTTTGTACCGCTTCCACGACGTCTGCCACGTCAGATTGGGCACATATGCGATGCGCGCCCCATCCGGCGACAACCATCCATCTTCAGCGCGCCACATTGGCAACGCTTCAGGCCAGCCCCCTTCCACCGGCACGGTGTAGAGACGGTCGAAGTCGGCATAAGCCTCCCGGCCCGAGCGGAACAAGATTCCCTTGCTGTCCGGTGTCCATCCCACCGCGAAATCCGCATCGGGATGCCAGGTCAGGCGCTTGGGTTCACCGCCGCCCGCCGGCACCACGAAAACGTCGACGTTACCGTCATATTGCCCGGTGAATGCGATCCAATTCCCGTTGGGCGAAAACACGGGAGACGATTCGTGTCCTCCGGTGGTGAGCTGGCGCGCTTCCCCGCCCTCCCGCGGCACACTCCACAGATATCCGCCCCAGGCGAAAACGACCTGCGTTCGGCTGAGCGTCGGCGATTGCGCCAGAAGTGGAGTTTCTTCCGCGGCCGAGGCCACGCCGGCGGCAGCCATCAGTGTCGCCGCCAGGATCAAAGCTCGCAAACGCATGTTTCCCCCCAATAACGCACGTCTTCTCTCATCCAAACGCAACCAACAGAAGAAATGTTCTTGGAACGTTCGGCTTCTCGAATTATTCCAAAACCGCGAATACCCGCACCGGTCCACCCGAGCCGCCTTCCAGCTTGATCGGCGCAACGATCAGAAATGCCCCGGACTCGGGCAGTTCGCTCAAGTCCGACAAATTCTCAAGGTGATAGAGCCCCGCGCCAAGCGACAAATGGTGCACGGCAAAATCCGAAGACGCGCCGTAGTCGGCGCTTGCCGTATCGCATCCCAGTCCGCTTACTTTGCGATCGATCAGCAACTTCACGGCGTCGACCGAGAATCCTGGAAAGTGCATCTTCCCTTGGGCGTCCTGATTGCGATACCGCTGCGCATCCGGCCATCGCGAAGACCAGCCCGTGCGCAGCAGCGCGATCGCGCCGACGGGTATTCTGCCGTGTTTCCGCTCCCAGTCTTCGACCCGCGCTGGCGCCAGTTGATAGTCGGCATCTTTTGCGGATTCCGTGCTTACATCGAGAACGACAGCGGGGCCAAACAGCTGCTTCGTGGGAATCTGATCGACGGTCTCTTTGCCTGGAGGAAAATGAATTGGCGCGTCCAGATGCGTGCCGTAGTGCTCCAGCATCCAGAAGCTTCGCGTGAAGTAGCCGTTTTTCTCGACCGTGGCGTTCACCTGCGCTTCAAAGTAGCGCGTATCGCCCGGCCAGGGCACAAGCTTGTCGTTGATCGCGTAGCTTAGATCGAGCACACGAGTTTTCCCCGATGGAATATTTGTCAGCACATTGTCTCGGTGTGAGCCCCGCGGAAGGAGAGCGAACAACCCGGCGAGGCTGGCGCCCAGGATAGCAGACCGGCCGAACACACCCATACCGTCACCTCAGCAAACGTCGATCAAATCCCGATGCACCGGCCCTGGGTTCTCGTTTGAGTCCTATGGCAGAGGAATCCCGGGCGTCGCCACGATTCCTGCCATGCGCAAGATCTCCTGGTACTCGACGTCTGTGATTGCGGAAATCAGCAGCCGCACGTTCTTGAGCAGCTTCACCTTTTTCAGCGCTGAGTTGGCCCGCAGCTCCGCCAGGGTCACCTGCCGGGGCAGTCTCTCAAACGCCCGTAGATCAGCCACCAGGTTCTTCCCTTTGTAGTCGTGCGGGTCGGGGTAGGGATCGCGAGTGACTTCCGCGATCGAATAGAGCGAGCGCTCCGGAGCCGAGTGGTAACACAGTACCCGGTCACCCTTGCGGACCTGCTTCAAGGCGCGGATGGCATCGGGTTTGCCCGCCGCCCCGTGCCACATTTCCTTGCCCTTTACGAACAGCGTGTCCCAGTGATAGTGGTGCGGGTCGGCACTGAAGATCCAGTAGTGTCGTTGAACGGTCGGAAGCGCCATTGAGGATTCGTGCGGCACTATACACATTGCCGACGAAAAAGCGAAACAAAATGTGAGGGTTAGCCGCGAAAACTGTGGGAAAGCGCGAGTCAGCTCCGGTTGGGACGAAGTCGCGCCAACAATGCATTATATTGTTTATTATCAATAGATTACGGGGATTCTACCGCCCGCAAAGTTACCCCAGATCAACGAACACTTCTCCTGCCCGGATTTCGACCGGGTAGCAGGAGACGCCGACCGCCGGGTTTTGGCTGGATTTGCCCGTGGTGACGTCGAATTGCCAGCCATGCCACGGGCAGGTAACGATTTTACCCGCCAGATCGCCCTCCCCCAGCGGCCCACCCCGGTGCAGACAGGTGTTATTGATCGCGTGGAAGGTGCCGTCGACGTTTGCCAAAGCCACCGCCGTCCCGTTTACGTCGACCTGCTGAATTGTCCCCGGAGCGATCTCCGTGACCGTCGCTGCTCGCGAAAACGCCATTCGATCTCCTGTCGCGCCACGCAACCGGTGGGCGCTGATGACTGGGGTGCCCGTTCACGGCGGAGTATAGCTGCGCTCGGAATCAGCGTCAAAAAAGAAGGCGGCGCGCGGAGCAGCGGTGAGCACTTTCTAATCGGGCCGCCGCGGGAACGGCCGCTCTTGGTTGAGGGATTGCACTTCTGTATCGGAGGCCTAGGCACCGCGGCGATCGATCGCGCCCGAGCCCAGAACGCGTTGCTGCAACAATTGTCCGGTTCGACCGTCGCCAACGCGCATCCGTGAAATCCGTTTCGCGCAGTATCTCACTCGCTTGTTCGTTGCAGACCCGCGGCAGCACCCTGCCGCACCATTTCGGTTAGTCGTCCCTCGGGCAACGCGTCTGCTCCAGCGGACGCCAATTCATAAAATTTCCTCGCTTCTTCCCTGTTTCCGGTGTCTTCGTGCGACTTGCCGAGGTTCAGATACAGCGATGGGTAGAAGTTTTTGACTTGTTCGGGACTACTTGCCTCGGCGTGGCGCAGAGCCTTCTCATTCCATCGCAAAGCCTCTTGCGGCGTTCGCTGCACTCTCGCCACGTAGTGTGCCGCCACGCACGCCTCAAAATCGTTCGTCCGTGCTGCCCACGCACGCCGGTAAATCTCGGCAGCTTCGGCAGACTTCCCGGCCAGTTCCACGCCGATCCCTTCCGCGCACAACTTTACAATCGGATTGTTCGGATCGATCTCCACGGATTCCCTCGCGACATCAGCGGGCTTGCCGCTCGAAAGCGGATAGATGGATTCCGTGTGCTCCGTTAAAGTTACATTTATGGCCACGATTCAAACCCGAATCGACTTGCTGGACTGGGACGCGCTCGGCGAATCCCTCAAGTCTCGCGGCTACGCGGTCACTCCGCAACTGCTGACGCGCGACGAATGCGCCTCACTCGTCGCGCTCTATCCCGACAATGCCCGCTTTCGCAGCCACGTGATCATGGAGCGCCATCGCTTCGGAGTCGGCGACTACAAATACTTCGCACATCCGCTACCTGAAATCGTCGCGGAAGCGCGAACCAGCGCCTATCCGCATCTGGCCACGATCGCGAACGATTGGGCGAGATCGCTCGGCGAAACGCGGGCGCCTTTTCCCTCAGATCACGCCGCGTTCCTGAAAATTTGCCATAGGGGCAGCCAAACTCGCCCCACGCCGCTCGTTCTCCACTACGAAGCCGGCGGCTACAACTGCCTGCACCAGGATCTCTACGGCGACGTCGCGTTCCCCCTGCAAATGGTTTTCTTGCTTGGCCAGCCGGGCCGCGACTGGCAAGGCGGCGAATTCGTGCTGGTCGAGCAGCAACCGCGCGCACAGTCCAAAGCCGAAGTCGTAGCCGCCAGCGAAGGCCAGGCGATCATTTTCACCACGCGTTATCGCCCGGTGAAGGGCTCACGCGGCTTCTATCGCGTCAACCTTCGCCACGGCGTCAGCCGCGTCCATTCCGGCACCCGCTTCACCCTCGGCATCATCTTCCACGACGCGAAATAACCGCCACTCTGATCCGTTGCCTTTCTTCGCACCTCTGGTTGCGCGGAAACGCTGGCGAAAATTTCTCGTTAGTCAAAGATGTGGCGCGCCAGCCAAGGCCCCGCACTGTCGGGGTATCGCGGCCGGCCTCTGTAGCGCTAAATCGATATTTCTTGTTCCTCACAGCCCCAGGACGGCGCGACGTTCAGGTAACATCCATCCACCGGCGTTGCGCTATCGAAGCAACCCTGCCTATCCCCCAGCCCTCTCACTACAGCGTTTCTGACAATATGAAAAGCTTATCCACAGGCAAGTACCGAAGTACCGTTGCTCGCTTTTCGATCCGCCATAGAATGCGCGCGCCAGAACCGTGCAAGAGCATGTGTAACGACCTGAAAGCCTTCCAGCGCGACGCGTCCCGCGTGTTGCGTGAAGTGAAAAAAATCCGCAGGTCCCGTGACGTCTCCTTTTTCGAAGACGCCGCTCTGAATCAGGCCAAGCACGATTGCCTGCACTTGGTCCTCAAGCACCTCCTGGTCGGCCACAGCGGCCAACCATGCCCCGCCGGCCCCCGACCTGTCGTTAATCCAGCAGCCCGCGCACAGTGGCGCTTCGCTCGCCATCGTTCACAATGGCCTATCGAACAGTTCCGCGAGCATGTCGCCGCCGCCATGTCGTGGGTTGTCGACGTCATCGGTGTCCCACCGGTCTCCATTGTCAAACCCAGCCAATCGGCTGAACTTTCCGCAGCCGCCACGTTGCCTACTCCTTCGCTTATGGATACCACCGGCGTTCAAAGTTTGAGGTTGTAGCCCTTCGCCATCAGCCGCCAGTAGGTCGCAGGCATCGCACGCTGCACCACATCGATCACTCGCGCGTCCGTCCCGATCAAAATCCGCGGCTCCTGGCGTTCCACGCCGCGCAAGATCCGCTCCGCCGCCTGTTCCGGTGAACTCTTCGACAACCGATCGAGCGCGGCAATTCCATCCACCTTCCGGCTCTCTGGCACGCCTGCAGCCAGCCGCCCCCGGCGTGCAATCGCAGTCTTCACCCCTGCCGGATGCACCACCGACAGGCCCACATTCGTTCCCGCCAACTCGTGCCGCAGAGCCTCGGAAAATCCCCTCACCGCAAACTTGCTCGTCGCATACGCGCACTGCCCCGCCGGTGCCACCATCCCAAACACGCTCGACAGATTCGCGATATGTCCCCGCGCCTGGCGCCGCAGCACCGGCAAGAAATATTTCACGCCATACACCGTTCCCCAGAAATTGATGCCCATCAGCCAGCGAAAATCGTCCAGCGCAATTTCCTCGAAATTTCCGTACACGGAAACGCCGGCGTTATTGATCAGCAAGGTCGCGCGTCCATGCCGTGCGACAACGTCCTCCGCAAACCTCCGCATGGCCGCCTCATCCGCTACATCGACCACATGCGTGGTAGCCGCAGCGTGCTTCCCGCCGAGCAGCGACGCCGTCTCCATCAAACCAGGCTCGTCTACATCCGCGAGCGCCACCGCTGAACCCATCGCCCGTAACCGCGAGGCCAGCGCCCGCCCGATTCCGGAACCCGCTCCGGTCACCACCGCCACGCCCTCGCTCACAAACGACATCGCACACCTCGCAACCCACGTCCTCGTTTTGTCAGGATTTGACGGATTTCAGCGAAGTCTATCGCCGTGGCAACGCTTACGCCGTAGACGTCACATCCGCATCGATGGCGGCGCGCCTATCTTACGCCAACGGCATATGCGATTCTCACTTGATTGCCACCGGCGCGCTTGGCCTCATAAAGAGCCTTGTCGGCCTGTTGCACCAGCGAGCTGAAGGCCGGGGGTTCCCCGCCCCGGAATCCGGCGATGCCGAAGCTCGCAGTGATGGAAACGGTCTGGCCGCCGAACGTGAACACGTACGAAGCAAGTTCGTCGCGCAATGGCTCGATCGTGGCCTGAATGTGCTCCGCTTCTACGTGCGTCATCACGATCAGGAATTCGTCGCCGCCCATGCGCCCGCAAATGTCCGACGCTCGCGTGTTGGCCTTCAGGATTTCAGCAAACTTCCGCAGGACCGCGTCGCCAGCGTCGTGCCCGAAGTTGTCATTGATGTTCTTGAATGAGTCCAGATCCGCGTGTACAACCCACAGCGGAAAGCCGTGGCGCGCCGCTCCGCGAAGCTGCCGAATGGCCCAGTCTTCCAGTGCGCGCCGATTCGGCAAAGAAGTCAGCGAATCGGTGTGTGCCATCTCCTCAAGCTGCAGATTCTTCGCCGCGATCTCGCGGTGCAGATCCACCGTGCGGCAACCGACGCCGATGCGCGCCAGCAACTCTCCTGTGTCGAATGGCTTGGTCAGGTAATCGTCCGCGCCCGCGCTGAGCCCCTTCACCACGTTGTCCTTCTCTGTTTTTGCGGTCAGGACGATGATGTAGGTATAACCGCGGCGCGTGTCGGTGCGGATGCGCTCGCACAACTCAAGACCGGAAAGATCGGGCATCATCCAGTCGGTCAGCACGATTTCCGGAGTGTGCCTGCGGAACATTTCCAGCGCTTCGGTACCGCTCCTGGCGAACAACAGCGCGTACGACGCATCCTCGAGCGCCTGCTCGACGAGCTTGCGGTGAACAGGAGAATCGTCCACCACCAGAACCTGGTAGCTGCCGGCCGATGATTCCATGCAACGCTTTCACCGGGCGCAGAAAACCCGCCGCGTCCCGGATCACACGGGAAAAGTTAACTTATCGTAGCAGGCGGCGGAGGAAAACATTGCGTAAAGCCCGCTTGAGATTGTCGATCAGTAAACCGTTCGATCTTTTTGCATAGTGTATGCCAGCTGGTCGTCAAACGGGGACAACTGTTTTGTCCCGCGGCCCGCTTTTGCGCGGTCGATCAAGTCCTGAAGGGAGATTGGTGGTCCTCGACTGCGCCGCCGCAGCAGCCAAGAATGGCATCCAAGCTTCGAACGCCAGGCTCGCGGCCATCCAAAACGCAACCGTTGGAAAAATTAGCCGAATCACGTTGCCAATCGCGAGCGTCGGCACCACGACGGGCAGCTTGCCGACCAGTCCCAGGCCTTCGGGGCTGAAGGAATAGTCCCAATTTTCACCCAGGAGCCTTAGATCGACGGTAAATTCTTGCGGCGAAGTCCTCAAAGAACTCGACCGCGTCGTCGCCTTCCATGCCCAAGTCATGGCTCAACGTCGTGCCCTCGCGCCGCACACCTCGCTCTTGGGCAACAAGGTCGTAGACGCGGTCCGACAGGGAATCCTGCATAGAAAAACTAGGCGCTGGCGGACTTCACTTTGGCGAGGAGCTCGACGAATTTTTGTTTGCGCTCGGCCTGGTCAAGTCCGGATTCGGCTTCGGCGAGCTGGGTGATGTTCATGGAGCAGAATTTCGGGCCGCACATCGAGCAGAACTTCGCTTCCTTGTAGAAATCGTCGGGCAGATTCTCGTCGTGCATGGCCTTGGCAGTTGGCGGGTCGAGCGACAGCTCGAACTGCTTGTTCCAGTCAAAAAGGAAGCGTGCGTAGGAGAGCGCGTCGTCGCGATCGCGCGCGCCAGGACGATGGCGTGCCACGTCCGCGGCATGCGCGGCGATTTTGTAGGCGATCACGCCCTGCTTCACGTCTTCGGGATTCGGCAGGCCGAGATGCTCCTTCGGTGTGACGTAGCAGAGCATCGACGCGCCATACCAGCCGATCATCGCCGCGCCGATCGCGCTGGTGATGTGATCGTAGCCGGGAGCGATGTCGATCACCAGCGGGCCGAGCGTGTAGAACGGCGCTTCGTAGCACCATTCCATCTCTTTCTCAACCTGCTCCTTGATCTTGTCCATCGGGATGTGCCCGGGGCCTTCAATCATCACCTGCACGTCGTGCTCCCAGGCTTTCTTGGTGAGTTCTCCAAGAACTTTCAATTCTGCGAATTGCGCTTCGTCGCTCGCGTCGGCAATGCAGCCGGGACGCAGGCCGTCGCCGAGCGAAAAACTCACGTCGTGTTTCTTGAAGACTTTGCAGATTTCGTCGAAGCGCTCGTAGAGAAAATTCTGCTTCTTGTGATGCTCCATCCAGTGCGCCATCAGCGATCCGCCGCGGCTGACGATGCCGGTGATGCGCTTGCGCACGAGCGGCACGTGCTGGCGCAGCACGCCGGCGTGAATGGTCATGTAGTCCACGCCCTGCTCAGCCTGCTCTTCGATCACCTCAAGCATCAGGTCAAAGGTTAGATCTTCCGGACGTCG
>Ga0307471_100002778_pt1 | contig 10197 bp, 7 predicted proteins | sample atmos_gasesAM3C__2_FD_204566 | JGI IMG/M metagenome (GOLD analysis project Ga0307471, IMG submission 204566) | Hardwood forest soil microbial communities from Morgan-Monroe State Forest, Indiana, United States - atmos_gasesAM3C_515 | ecosystem: Environmental > Terrestrial > Soil > Temperate... | reverse complement strand
CCAGACCCAACGACGAAGGCTCGCCCACCGGCACGCTGACCGACCCGCAGACCGAGGAGGTCAGCGACACGACCTACGGGCCGATGAAGGCGCTCTGCGAGCAATACTCGCGTGACGCGTTCGAGGGACGCATCGCGATCGTGCGGCCCGGCTACATCGTCGGACCGCTCGATCGCACGGATCGCTTCACCTACTGGCCGGTGCGCGCCGCGCGCGGCGGCGAGATGCTCGCGCCAGGCACGCCGCAGGACCCGATACAGGTCATCGACGTGCGCGACCTGACGCGCTGGATGATGGACCTCGTGGACGCACGCAAGCGAGGCTGCTTCAACGCCGACTCGCCTCCTGGCGCTTTCACGATGGGCGCACTGCTCGAGGCCAGCCGGCGCGCCTCACCCAAGGCCGCCACCCGCATCACCTGGGTTCCCGAAGGATTCCTCGCCGCGCACTGGAAGGCCGAGGAGCTCGATCTCCCGCCATGGTCGCCCCTCGAGGGCGACTCGGCGGCTGCATCGCTCACTGCGGTGACGGCAGCGCTGCGAACCGGCTTGCGGTCGCGACCGCTCGAGGAAACGGTGCGCGACACGCTCGCCTGGTTCCAGACATTGCCTGCCGAACGGCAGGCGACGCTGCGCGCAGGACTCGATCCAGCAAAGGAGGCGCAGACGCTCAGGGAGTGGCATTCGCACGCACGGACTCGTGCCTGAGCGGGCCAAGACCTTTCAGGCCAAAGCCCGGGCGAAAAGTGAGCATCAAAAATCCGCCGCGAGATACGCGAGCGCCATGTGCAGCGGCGGGTAGGCTGCGAGCCCCCCGCTGTAGTCGCTGACGGACCAGACTCTCTGGTTGGTCACGTTCTGGATCTGCACGCGCAGCGTGGCAGGGTGCCCGGCGATGTTGAAGCGATAGCGCCCGCCAACGTTGACGAGCGTCTGAGCCGGGTTATACGCGCCGTCATCCAGTCGCACCGGTACGGCGGCCTGGCGAGTCACCGTCACATCGATCGAGCCGCGCCGCCACACCGGCAACTGGTAGTCGCCGGCCAGCTGCAGGAAGCTCCGCGGCTGGTTGACGGGTGCCGTGCCGACTCCGCTCACCCCGCTCGCTACCGCAACTTGGGGCGACATGAAGACTGCACCCAGGACCAGGGTCAGGCCACGGACAGGCTCGGCGTTGAGCGACAGCTCGAGCCCGGGGTGGCTCTCGGTTCCGAGCCAGGTGTAGACGCCATCGCTGCCGATGTTGTAGTAGGGTTTGCGCACTTCGAACAGTCCGGCCACCACCGTGGTGGCACCGTTGGTGTACCGAATGCCCACCTCTTCCTGGCTGGTGCGGCTGGCAGGCAAGAGCTGACCCCGGTTCGTCGCGCTTGCCGGCGCGAGCCCGGAGTCCTCGAGCCCGCGGGTGAGGGCAGCATAGGCCGTGGTGCGAGCGGTAAGCGGCATACCGGCAGACAAGTAATAGAGGAGTGGCGTCTCGTGAAGGGCAAGCGGCGTGGCCGCAGGCTCACTGATGGTGCGTTCGTAGCGCACGGGCTCGAGACCTGCGGCGAAGTCGAGCACATCACGCCAGTGGAGAGCGTACGCAACGCCCGCGGTCCACTGCCGGGTGTGATCGTGCGTCAGCGGACCATAGGTGAACGCAGGCTCGGGAATCGTGGGCCGCGTCCCGAGGAGCACGGTGCCGAGATCGACCTGATCGTAACCTCCGTAGCGCGCCGTCACATCGCGCGCACGCAAGGTCAGGATGATCTCGTGCTGGCGCGGTCCGCTGCGCGTGAGGTGCGTTGCCCGCAACTCTCCGGAGGTCGATCCGGTGTATTGATCGGGGTAGGAGACGTACTGATGCGTTGCGACACGTGCCGGATCCGGGTCGTAGAGCAGATCCGAGCCCCATGTCGGCTGATCGTAAACCGACTCGAAGAGCCCCGCTCGCAATGTCCAGTTCGCCGGCGCCTCGAGGGTCACGAGGCCCCCATAGTCGGTGAGAACCGTCGTGCCACGCGCCCACGTGGGAGCGGTATTGCGGGCTTCGACCGGATCCGGAGTCGGTGAGGTAGTGAGATAGAGCGTGGGGAAGATCGCCGCCTTGGTCTCGGTGGTACGTCCATAGAAGAGCTTGAAACCCGAGACCTCCGAGCCCTGACAGGCCACGAGCACACCCACATCGCTCGTGAACTGAGTGAGGTCGGGCACGAATTCGTCCCAGCGGCGCGTGACCCCTCCCCCGACACCGCAATGACCGGCGACCGGGACGTGGGCGTCGAGATCGAAACCGCTCGTTCCATAGGGTCCGACGTAGAGGGTGGGGCTCACTCCGGCCGCACCGAGCGGACTGCGCAGACTGAAGTCGACGATGCCTGTGGGTGAAGGAAACGGGAATCCCGCCGCCGCCGGACCTACACGGATGCGCGTGTTCGCGACGAGCCGCGACGGCAACGGTCCGTACGGAAGGATGGGACCGTGGAGATCGGCATACATACCCTCGATGCGCGCATTTCCCGCAGCCAGCGGATCAAACCCGCGCACCTGACTGGGACCGTAGACCCCGAGTATCTCGACTCCGATGGAGACGCCGAAGGCATCCGCAGACGCGGTCACGACATTGGTGTCGGTGCTCTGTGCCCGGACCATGCCCGCTGCGAGCGTGAGTACGAGCGCCCCGCCGAGCGAGGCAGCTCCTACCCGCGGGGCCAATCGCGCAGGGTTCGTGGAATCAGGTGCCACCCCACCGAGCCTTCTTCGTTTTCTGGCGTTGAAGCCAACGCTAGCGCGTCCGGGGACGGTTTTTCCAGCTCGATCCAGGAATTCTCGTGCATCGATGAGGAAAAGTACCTCGAGCCGGAGCACGCGACGGGTATGGTGCCGCGCGGGAAACACAAGGAGCTGCCTGTGGAGAGACACTACCTGCTCGCATCCGATTTCGATCAGACCCTGAGCTTCAACGACTCGGGACTGGTGTTGAGCGAATTGCTCGGGGTGAGCAGCTACGAGGAGCGCGTGGCCGGCCTCGCCCGCAGCAATCTCATCCAACAGGGCGGCGAGCTTGCTTACCTCATTCGACATGATCCCGATTTCCGCGGAGTACGTCGTGAGCACCTGATCGAGGCTGGCAGGCGGGTGCGCCTCAAGGCAGCCATTCCCGCGCTGGTGCGTTTCCTCGAGCAGGGCCTGGACGAATGCCGCTTCTCCTTCTACGTGATCTCCGCGGCGCCACGTGAGATCGTGGCCTCGGCGCTGAAGGGCATTCTCTGCGCCGAGCATATCTACGGCACGGAACTCGACTTTGACCCTTCATCCGGGGAGGTGCGGGCCATCAAACGCGTCCCGGCCGGCTACGGCAAGGTCGCCGTGATCGAGGAGCTCGGCAGGCGGCTCGGCGTAGCTGCCCACCGGGTCATCTACGTGGGCGATGGCAGCTCCGACGTACATGTCATGCTGCACGTCAGCAATCACGATGGCTTCACCATCGCGGTCTCCGAGAACCGGCAGCTGGCACGCATCGCCCGCACCACCGTACTGAGCGATAACGCGTTCAGTGTCATGGTGCCGGTGCTGGATCAGATCCTCGACTGGCGCGCGAGCGCGATCCGGGAACTGCTGGAGCGGAACGGGCTGACTCTCCACGCCTGGGAACGAGCGCGCACTGATCGAGTGTTGATCAGCGATGCACCTTCACCTTTGCCGGCAACGTAGACTCAGCCGGTCGGCCGGACGGCGTGTAGCCTCCCGTGCAGCGGCGTGAGCCGCTATGATTAGCGTGGTGCGATCCTTCCTCGCGAGGCACCGCGGCCATGGACGTTGGTACGAGATGAGGGAGCCTCTGGCCGACTGGAATGCCTCCGGAGCCGGTTGGCTGCAAGCTGCAGTCTTTGCCCTCGACCGCCGTATCCGCCGTCAGATCGGGGTCTACGAATACACGCTCCACCCGCAGTGCCTGTTTCGACTGCAGGTCGTGCGCACCGAGGACCCGCTGCTGCTCGGTGATGGTACGTTCGTCGGCCCTGGCAGCCGTGTTCTGGGCCTGCATCTTTGGAATGAGCAGATGCCCGTGATCGGACCAACGGGGCCCACGCTCGCCTGGGCGCGCAAAACAGGCCGTGCCATCGATCTTTCGCTTCGGGAACTCACCCGCTACCTCGCCGCGCAGCCTCACTTGAGAGATATCGCCGTGATATGCGGCAACATGCCGGTGGTCGGCAGCACACAGGCCGAGCAACTCGCACGGATTCTGGCGCGCTACGGTTTCGAAGCAGCTGTCGATGGCACCGACCGGCGCGGCCTGATCCACCGTTTTGGTGACGCCGTGCTCGTCCTGCTGCTGGTGTGGGCTGCGAATCCCCGCGCGCTGCGCAGCTCCCTGCTCCGCTGCTGCAACATGCGCGTGTTCGTGTCGCGCGCCGAGCTTGAGCAACGCTACCTGGCTTCGATGCGCACTGCCAGCCCGGCCTGAAGCCCGCACCGCAGGCGGTGGCCCCGGTGAGCGCCAGTGAGTTCTATAGCGTCAGCAGCACAGAGCGAATCGCGGCGACGATCGCATGGTTTGCCTGCCTGAGACGGACAGCGCTGGTGAGCTCAACCTGCACCCCTGCGCCGCTGCGGCCACGGTTACAGATGTTGCGCGGATGGACGGCCCGGTATCGATGGCCAGCGAGGCGCGTCTCGACGCCGGCCGCCGCGATGGCTGCGCCGATGCGCGTCTTCAGTCCCGTGTCGAGTCCACCGAGCAATGCCTGTGGCGAGTCTCCGCGGCAACCATGTATGGCGATGACGTGATCGCAGCCCGCCAGGAGTCCGAGACATTTCGGTTCATCGAAGCGATGACTCGTCAGGTGCAACGCCGCGTAACTCCCCGACTCGCGCAGCCCTTCGAAGAGATAGAGGTTGAACTCCGCGCCGGCGACGGCGCTCGCAACCTCGGAGGTACCCGCCTCGATGGCGCCGCCGTGGGGCGCGAGGATGGCAACCTTGGAGGCGGCCCTGCGCTCGACGCGAATCTGAAAATCCGCCCCTTCCACCTGGGCTACAGCCAGATCTGCATAGCACTCGTATCCAGCGTCGAGGCGGCTCACGGAGACCAGCGTGTTTACACGTTCAACTGCGATGCGGGCATTTTGCGTCGCCGTGCGAGGAGATACCAGCGCCGCAGCCGCGAGCGCTCAGTCAGCGGCGGTAGCGTTCCGCTCAGGCGCGCCGGCGACGCGCGCGCGTTCTCGCTGCCTTCTTTGCCGCAGCGGATCGCGCGGCTCTTCCCTTGGTGTGCGAGGCCTGCCGCGCCGCTGCCGAGCGCTGTGCTGCGCTCCTTCTTCCTGAGGCGGCGCGCGCCTGGACAGACAGGGAATGCCGCGAGGCGGACCGCTGCGGTTCGCGCTTCAGCGCGCGGCTCGCGGCTGCGTGGCGCCGCGCGCTGGTGTGTCTCGAGCTACCCGCGTGGCCGCGCTCATAGTCCCGCTCGGCCTTTCTGCGTGTGCTCTCCGATGTCCTCCCTCTGGCAGGCGGCTTCACCTCGATTCCTGCGCGACGCGCCTTGGAGAGTCCGATGGCGATGGCCTGCTGCGGCGAGCGCGCGCCGTGCTTTCCCTGGCGAACGTGATGGATCTCTTCCCGCACGAACTCCCCCGCCTGCGTTGACGGGGATTTGCCGTCGCGTTTGTCCTGCTGCGCGCGCTCCAACGTTTTGCGATCCGGCATGGTGAAGCCTCCTCCCATTCAGAGCTCGATGCTACGGCGACATTTGCCGCTGCTGCTGTCGGCGCAGTCTGATTCCACCCGCCACGCCCGAAGTGCCCACCGGAACGCGGGCGACAGCTTCACTCTTGCAGAGCCCAGCGCTTGCGAATCGCGGCGAGGTCATCGACAAGCTGTCGATACATGGCTGCGCGTTGCTCATCGCGAGCGCGCAGGATGGCCGCGGGATGAAAAGTCGCGAAGCCCTCGGTATCCGGCCCGAGACGGCGCCAGTGGCCGCGCTCGCGCATGATGCTGAAACTGCTGCCGAAGAGTGTCTGCGCCGCCATTGCACCGAGCGCCACGACGATGCGCGGCGCCAACCGCGCCAGCTCCGCCGCCAGCCACATGCGGCAGGCTTCCTGTTCCGCCGCGTTGGCGCGTTTGTGCAACCTGCGCTTCCCTCGCAGCTCGTACTTGAAGTGCTTCACCGTGTTGGTCAGGTAGAGCGTATTGCGGTCGAGCCGCGCTTCCTCGAGTGCGCGATCGAGCAGCCCACCCGCGGGCCCGACGAACGGCAGTCCCTGGATGTCCTCCTGCAGGCCCGGCTGCTCGCCGATCAGCATGATGCGCGCGTCGCCCGCTCCAGCGCCGAACACGGTCTGCGTAGCGTGCTTCCACAGTCCGCAGGCGCGACACTGGCGCGCCTTGCGCCGCAGGGTTGCGAGATCGCCGGCGGGGATTTGACGCACGGGTTTGCCGAGCAGGCTCGCGACAGCTGCCTTGTTGCGCACCCCGGCGCGCGATGTCTTATGCATGAGTCGAGAACCTGCCGTGCCCTGCGCCGTTGTCTGGCGCTCCGGCGTCCCATGCTTGAACTTGGCTTGCGTGGTGGACTCTCCGGCACGCTCGCCGCAGTGTCGTCAATTATGCGCTATCGTGCGGAAGCCTGAATCGTCAAGGAGTCCCCCATGTCAGGTACGCCCCGCAAGGCCGCCGGCGAAGCCGCGAATGACGCCACCCTCCAGACTGTCAACCCCGCTACCGGTGAGCACGGCGAGGCGTACCGGCAGCATACAGTCGATGAGGCGAAGAGCATCGCCGCGCAGTGCGCCGCGGCCCAGAAGCTGTGGCGCAGGACTCCGCTCGCCGAGCGCAGCAAACTCATGCACGCGGCCGCCCGGGTGATGCGCGCCAACAAGTCCCGCTATGCGGGACTCATGACTGAAGAGATGGGCAAAACCGTCACCGAGGGCCTGGCAGAGGTCGAAAAGTGCGCCGCGACGGCGGACTATTTCGCCGAAAATGCGGATGCCTTCCTCGCCCCGCGTCTGCAAAAGCTCGGTGACGGTGCAGCGGCGCCGAAGGCGTTCGTCGTCTTCAATCCACTCGGCGTCGTGCTGGCGGTGATGCCGTGGAACTTCCCCTTCTGGCAGGCGATGCGTTTCTGCGCGCCACATCTGATGGCGGGCAACGGCGGTGTTCTCAAACACGCCTCCAATGTCCCGGGCTGCGCGCTCGCGCTCGAGGAGATCTTCCGGGAAGCCGGTTTCCCGCGCGACCTGTTTCGCACCGCTCTCATCGGATCGCAGTACGTCAAAGCGTTGATCGAGGATAAGAGCATTGCGGCCGTCACCCTCACCGGGAGCGTCAATGCCGGCAAGGCCGTGGCCACCGCGGCGGGCGCGGTACTGAAGAAGACCGTCCTCGAGCTCGGTGGCTCGGACGGCTACGTCGTGCTGGAGGACGCCGACATTCGCAAAGCCGCCCAGGTCTGTGCCGCCGCGCGCATGATCAACGCCGGGCAGAGTTGCATCGCCGGCAAGCGGTTCGTGGTGGTCGATTCCGTCCGTGCGGCGTTCGAGGAAGCCCTCGTCGAAGCCATGCGGAGCTATGTCTGCGGCGATCCGACGGACTCCGCTACCCGGCTTGGGCCGCTGCAGAGTGTCAAGGCGCGCGATGAAGTGCACGAGCAGGTGAGACGCAGCGTGGCCGGTGGCGCCCGCCTGCTGCTCGGCGGTGAAGTGCCGCAGCGAGCCGGCGCGTGGTACCCGGCGACGGTCCTCAGCAATGTCACCGCAGGGCAGCCCGCGCACGACGAAGAGGTCTTCGGTCCGGTGGCGGCCATCATCAGCGCCAGCAGCGAAGTCGAGGCGATCCGCATCGTGAACGGCACATCCTTCGGTCTCGGGAGCGGTGTGCTGACGCGCGATCTGGCACGCGGCGAACGAATCGCCTCGGAGGAGCTCGATGCCGGCCTCGCTTTCGTCAATCAATACGTGCGTTCGGATGCGCGCTTGCCTTTTGGCGGCATCAAGGAAAGCGGCTACGGCCGGGAGTTGTCGGAGTTCGGCATGTATGAGTTCTGCAACATCAAGACTGTCGTGGTGCAGGAGTTGTGAGCGCTTGCGCCCGGGTTATCCCGGGTCGCGCCGCCAATCAATCCATAGGAGCAGCCGCTCTACCGCCAGCGCGTGCTCGATGCACTCAACGATGCTGCCGAAGCATTGCGTACTGCGTATCCGATGCTCGAGCGCATTGCCCACGCACTGGCGGTGGATGAGATTCTGAAGCGACACGCGCCGGAGCAGTCGCGGGCTTCCGCTGCCGGCCGACCGCGAGCGCTGGCGTCCCCAAGGGGATTCGAACCCCTGTTACCGCCGTGAAAGGGCGATGTCCTGGGCCTCTAGACGATGGGGACGGGGCATGAAGTGCGATCGAGACTCTGCGCACAACTCACTGATTATATTGGTGGAGCCAGGCGGGATCGAACCGCCGACCTCTTGCATGCCATGCAAGCGCTCTCCCAGCTGAGCTATGGCCCCACTGCGAAGCCGGCGCACGCTACGCAGTGAGCTGAGCCTTGTCAAGCGTGACCGGGTACAGCCGTCGAGAGCGCCGCATCGATGCGGCTCAGTGTGCGGGTGCGCCCAAGGAGCTCGAGCGTCACATCGATGGGCGGCGATACCGGGGTGCCGGCGACGGCGACCCGCAGTGGCTGCGCCACCTTGCCAAGACCGCTCTGAAGGCGAGCGGCGAGATCGTTCAGCACCGCGTTTATCGCCGGTGCGCTCCATTGCGGTAACTGCTCCAGTTGCTCGCGCACCTTGCCGAGTATGTCGCGACCGTCGACCGCGAGGTGCTTGGCAGCCGCTTTGGGATCGATTTCGATGCGCTCGACGAAAAAGAAGCGACTGTTGTACGCCATCTCCCTCAGCGTCTTGGAGCGCTCGCGCTGTGCCAGGATCACCCCCTCGAGTAGCGCCTGGTCGGAACTGTCGCATCCCAGGCGGCGCAGCTGCGCGCGCAGGTAAGGCACGAGCGTCCCTGGTGCAGCGCGCATCATGTGCTGCTGGTTGAGCCACAGGAGCTTTTCCGGATTGAAGGCTGAGGCCGCCTTGTTCACATCATGGATGTCAAAAGCCGCGATCATCTCCGCCCTCGTGAACACCTCCTGATCCCCATGTGACCAGCCGAGCCGCACGAGATAATTGAGGAGCGCATCCGGGAGGTACCCCTCCTCCTCGTACTGCAGCACGCTCACCGCACCGTGCCGCTTGGAAAGCTTCGCCCCGTCGGGTCCGAGAATCATCGGCACGTGTGCGTAGACCGGCACGCTCGCACCGAGCGCGCGCAGCATGTTCATCTGCCGCGGCGTGTTGTTGAGGTGATCGTCGCCGCGGATGACGTGGGTGATGCCCATGTCCATGTCGTCGACGACGACAGAAAAATTGTAGGTGGGCGTGCCGTCGGAGCGCGCGATGATGAGGTCATCGAGCTCGGCGTTCTGAAAAGTAACCGGCCCGTGCACCAGATCCTCGACCACCACCGCGCCTGCGAGCGGGTTGCGGAAGCGGATAACCGGATCCACTCCCGGCCGCGGCGCGCTGCGCTCGCGGCAGATCCCCGTATAGCGCGGTTTCTCCTTGCGCGTGACCTGCTGCTCGCGCAGCGCATCGAGCTCAGCTTTGGTGCAGTAGCAGCGGTAAGCGGTACCCGCCTGCAGCATGCTCTCGAGGATCGTGCGATAGCGATCAAAGCGCTGCGACTGAAAGACCACTTCCTCGTCCGCATCGAGCCCGAGCCACTTCATGCCCTCGAGAATCACCCCCACCGCCTCCTCGGTCGAGCGCTCGCGGTCGGTATCCTCAACGCGCAGCAGGAACTTACCGCCCATGTGGCGCGCATACAGCCAGCTGAAGAGCGCAGTGCGAACCCCCCCGACATGCAGCATGCCGGTAGGGCTCGGAGCGAAGCGCGTGACGACGGTCATTGGGTGTGAATGAGCACAGGGTCGGGGGCGCGCATGTTACCAAGGTCGTCCCTGCAGTGCTGCGGAGCCCGCCGGCAGGTGACCGGCGGCGCAACGATTTGCCTTCACCGGGGGTCGTAGATAGACTGCCGGTCCCTCAAAAACGGGCGGTTAGCTCAGCGGTAGAGCACTGCTTTCACACGGCAGGGGCCACTGGTTCGATCCCAGTACCGCCCACCATTCAGAAACGTCGGCGGAACAAGGATCTAGGAAGTTTCC
>Ga0307471_100002776_pt1 | contig 10201 bp, 8 predicted proteins | sample atmos_gasesAM3C__2_FD_204566 | JGI IMG/M metagenome (GOLD analysis project Ga0307471, IMG submission 204566) | Hardwood forest soil microbial communities from Morgan-Monroe State Forest, Indiana, United States - atmos_gasesAM3C_515 | ecosystem: Environmental > Terrestrial > Soil > Temperate... | reverse complement strand
GCGGCCATCGCGGTGATTGCGACAATTACGCTCGTGAATGTCTGGGGAACTCGCACAAGTTCCGATCTGCAGAATTACACCACGCTTATCAAGCTCCTGCTCATCATCGTTATCTCCACCATCCTGCTCATTCTCGGACGGGGCTACTCGGCCATTCCCGCTGCGCTCTGGACGGAATCTGCCAGCGCGTCGCTCTTTTCCAGATTCGGCCTGGCAATGATCGCGGTGCTCTGGACATACGAGGGCTGGCAGTTCGTAACGTACTGTGCGGGCGAAACCGTGAACCCGCAGAAAGATTTTCCCCGTGCGCTCGCGTCGAGCGTGCTGTTACTGATCGGCGTCTACCTTCTTGCCAATCTCGCCTATCTGGCTGCGCTCGGTCCCGCCCGCGCCGCAGACTCCGAAACAATCGCCGCCACCTCGATCGCGACGGTACTCGGCCTGTCGGCCGCCAAACTCGTAGCGCTGACCATCCTCATATCCGTGTTCAGCGCAATCAACAGCGTGTCGCTCACCGCGCCCCGCGTATTCTTCGCAATGGCCAAGGACGGACTCTTCTTCCGCAAGCTGGCCGAAGTCCATCCGCGCTGCCACACTCCTGCCTTCGCCGTGATGCTTCTTGGCCTCTGGTCCGGGGTTCTGGCCTGCATGGGGAAATTTCAGGAGTTGGTGAACTACACCATGTTCGTCGCCTGGATCTTCTACGGACTTGGCGCTGCCAGCGTCTTTCCCCACCGCCGCAAGTACCCCGACCTGCCCCGTCCATACCGAGTTCCCGGATATCCTTGGACGCCGATAATGTTCGTCACCGCAGCGGCAGCGCTGGTCCTCAATGTGATTGTTTCAACGCCGAGAAATGCGGGGGTTGGTTTGGGCATTGTGGCGCTCGGACTTCCCGCATATGCCGCCTGGAAAATTCGTGAAGGGAAACCGAGGAAAGCAGGCCAGGGTTAAAAGAGACGAGAAGGTTAACGAACGGAACTGAACAGCCCGCTAAGGCCGGATCACTCAGTCCTAGACGTTTGGCCTAGTAACGCCCACCAACTGGCTACTGTGGCAACGGAACCACGACCTTATTCCCATTTAATACAAACTCCAGCTGCAACGACGCATTCTTCTTCCGCACGAGAGGAAAGTACACATAGCCCGCCACCGGCGCCGCAGCGGCTCCTTCCGGCAGACCCTTTTCGCTGAGCTCAGTTTCCATCACCGCTCGATCTTTATCGGTAGACGCCGGATTGGGCCCGTTGCCACCAATGCCCACCATGACTCCCGTCGAACGGGTCACGCCTCCCCCTCCGCGCGTGCCGGTGACGGGATCATACCCGGCGCTCTCATAGCCCACGCCCACGGTGGGCGAAACCGTAATGTCGCGATCCGAGCCAGCTTTTTTTTGCAGGCGCGCCGCGATTACCTTCGCGCTGGCCGGCTTGGCGGAAGTCTCCGAGCTCTTCACCCGGAGGACAAAGTCGTTGAGCGAAACGTCCAGCGCCTTGTCCTTCGTCGGATACAAAGCAATCTCCGCCACCACGCAGCACCGGTTCACCTCCGAGACAAATTCCTTTCGAGCCTGTTCCGCGGACAAGACCACAACCCCAATGCCGACACCGTCCCGCACCGAGTGCGCCGCATATCGTTCCGCCGATGATCGGGGCACCGTTCCTTTCGGTCCCGCCGTCGCCAGTGACGACATGCCTACCACCAGCGCCGCCCACCCTAGCTTCCGGCTCATAACTTCTCCTTCGTCGAGTCCGCCCCCAACTTCGCCGAGATCTTCAGCGACTTGCCACTCAGCACATAGACCCGCTGGTGAAACGACTCCCGATCCGCCGCCGACACCGTAAGATCATAGGCCCCAGGATCGAGCCACATACTCTTCAAGCGGTCCGCCGTTCCCGCGTAAGCGCCGTCGATGTAGACCTCGGCTAAATTCGGATCCGCGCTGAGCTTCAACTCTCCGCGTCCGTTGTTGTAGTTGAAGTAGTCCGCTGGATAGTAGGGATACGCCCCCCCCATCGGGTACCAAAGCGACCCGTAAACCCAATCTCCCGGATAGACTCCGTACGGGCCGTACGGGTAGAAATAGGGCCCGCGGAAGTGGCGGTAGCCCGCGCCCACCCAAATCGTCCCCAGATGCAGTCGGAGTTTGCCCTTGTCCGCCGCAGAATCGGACTCTTTCTGTGCCTTTTCAATGCCAGACTGGTCGTCGAGTTTGGCGGCATTGGCATTATCCGAATTCTGGGTGTGGGTCGCGTTGGAAACGTGCTGAGCGGTATCGTCCGGAGAGGGATTCGATTGGTTGGCCTGCGCATGGAGCCGTGCAACGGAAAATGCGACGCCAAGTAATAGGGTTGCGAGCCAAAGGACACGGTTTCGCATAGACACCCCCATGCGCTCCGATTCTACCCCCGTTCGGAGAGTTGCCCGGTCCTAAAAAATACGCCGTGAACGACTCTTCTCTTTCCCTATTTTGGATGTCTAAAAGCCCCTCCCTGCGGGGAGCAGTCCCAACGGCGGTCAATAGCCATCGCAAGGGGAAGGAGTGCGTCGCCGATCAAAGCAAGACTAAACATCAAGTGCTTGACGCTTCTTATTTCGCCGCCACGCGCGGCAAATAAAAGCGGAAAAACTCGTCCGGACTGGAATCCAAACAGACCTCCGCATTCGGTGTTCCTGGCTCGGACAAGGTGTTCCCCTTTTCGTCCACCCGGATATGCATCGGCTGCACGGGGCAGAGTTTCGGATTCACGACATAAGCAATGGTCATCGGATCAAACAGAGTCGGCGTCTCCTGCCCCCACTGGTGATACAGCAAAGTAAGGGCATCGGTGATCGGCGTGCCCTGGCTGAACAAGAACGCTCGCTTCACCTCATCCAGCTTCAACTGGGTGGAATCGAGAGGCATCACCGCCAGCGGCACCCCCGACGCAAACAGCTTCTGCGCGGAAGGTACGTCATTGAGGATGTTCCATTCCGGCTGGGGACCGCGCGCGGGCGTGTATCCCAAATCTCCATAGCCCCGCTTGATACATCCACCCATGATGACGACTCGCTTAAGCTTTCGAAAGGTGGCGGTGTCCTTGTCGATCGCGCCGCCAACATTCACCAGTGGACCAATTGCAATCAACGTGATCTGCCCCGGATAGCGCCGGATCTGTTCGAGCAGGAAGTCGACCGCTGCGGGATGAGAAGACTTTGCGAAGTGACCGCCCTCGGCATAACGCCGCTGATTGAGCAGGTTCTTGTTCTGCGTGGGCGTTCCCGCTGCCACTGGGATGGCTTGCCGTCCCGCTTCTCCCAGGAAGCGGTCGGTCAGCTTCGCGCGGGTCTCGGTATCTCCGAAGCTGGTGGTCACGCCCAGAATTTCGAGTTCCGGACTGCGAAGCGCCAGAGCCAGTGCAAAGGCGTCATCAATATCGTCACCGATATCGGTGTCGATGATGATTTTTTCTGGATGTTCGGCACTACCCGCCGTTTGCGCCCAGCTAGAAATTGGGTGGAATGTCAGGCTAAGCAGGCCAATGAGGAGCGCCAATCTTGAGGTGGGCAAAATCGTCTGACCTCTGAGGGGAGGGCAGAACTTCTTTCCGCCGTCACCCGATTTTGACGAATTTTAACGACGCCGAGTTCATACAATACCGCAAACCCGTCGGGGGCGGACCATCCTCAAATACATGCCCGAGGTGCGCATCGCACAGCGTGCAATTAACCGCAGTCCGCACTTCGCCCAAGCTCGCGTCGCGCTCTTCCCGGACGTTCTCTCTCGCGATCGGCGCCCAGAAACTCGGCCATCCCGTACCCGACTCGAACTTTGTGTCCGACTTGAACAGTGCGTTATCGCAACAGATGCAGCGGTACAGTCCTTTATCGTGCAGGTTCCAATACTGCCCCGAAAATGACAGCTCGGTCCCGGCATGCCGCGTGATCGTGAATGCACCCGGAGACAGTTGCTGCTGCCACTCCGCCTCGGTCTTCACTACCTTGGGGACATGTACTTTCTCGAGCCGCTTGCCATCATCGGAGAACTTCACGATGGTCACTTCCCCGGGTGTGCCGTGTGCTGCGGGCGCGGCAGCCTCAAGCACGCCTGGCTTTCGCAGCGACCACAGCAAGGCTCCCCCCAGCGCCGACGCCGAAGTGAGCAGAAACGCCCGTCGTCCCGACTTCCCATCCCGATCCAGATCTGAATCAAACATAACCAACTCCCATGCGCATCCTGCCCAAAAGATCGTCTCAAGTCGTCAATTGGCAATTGGCAATTGAAAAATCCTCACTTGCCCGTCCACAACTGCGGGAACTCTTTCTTCAAGTGATCCACTTTCGGCAAATCGTTGTACTGGATGTACGAGCTTTCCGGATGCCGGGTGGCATAATCCTGGTGATAAGCCTCTGCCTCATAGAACCCCTTGAGGGGCACCACTTCCGTCACAATACGATGCTTGAACACGTGCGCGCTCTCGAGCTGTGCGATGTAAGCCGCTGTAAGCCGCTGCTGCTCCTCGCTCGTGTAGAACACCACCGAGCGGTACTGCGAACCCTCGTCCGGCCCCTGCCGGTTCAACTGAGTTGGGTCGTGGGCCACCGAAAAGAACACGTGTAACAACTGGCCGTACGTCACCTGCGACGGATCGAAAACAACCTTCACCGACTCGGCATGCCCGGTGCGTCCGGTACTGACCATTTCGTATTCCGCGGTGCGCCTCTCCCCGCCCGAGTATCCCGATCGCGCGCTGATTACGCCCTTCACATGCTGGAACACCGCCTGGACGCCCCAGAAGCATCCGCCCGAAAACACCACTGTCTCTTCGCCTCTCGAAGACGCCAAGGCCGCATCGGTCACGGGCGGCGGCACCACGGTTTTGGCCGCGACGGCGCCCGGCACGGTCAGCAACCCAAGACCTGCGATCGCGAATACCAGCGCCGATCCCTTAATTACTGTGATCAAAGATGACCTTGCCATAACTACCCTCCTCATGGAACGAAAAAACCCGTCTTTCGGATGGGAGTGCCGGGCGAGCCAAAAGTTTCGCGGCTCACCGAAGGTGTAGAAAAGAGAGCCAAGACTAGCCTCAGAGATACTCCTAGCTTAGCCCAGTCCCTCAGCCTCGGAAACCATGAATATGGATCAAATACCGGATGAGGACCGCTTCAGCCGGCTCAACTTGGAGCTTGCAGCCTCCGCGTTATATGCTCGGGGCGTGCAGCGCTCCACGGTGCGGTCTCCGACGGCAGGCCTGTTTCTTGGCTTGATTATCACGCTTGCCGCCGTGGTTGCCTATTCCTGGTACACCACCGAGCAGATTGCCGGACTGCGCGCCCTGCAAAACAACATTGCCGACCGCAATCGCAAAGATTCCCTGCAACTGCTACGCATCCAGAATGACCTCAACTCGCTGGCCTTGGCCATGCGCGACATGCTCGACAACGATGAACCCTATCCGCTAACGGCGTGGGCGGCCCAGTTTCAGCGCATCCGTTCCGACCTGGATACTGCGTTACGCGTGGAAGAGGAGCTCGCGCCGACCCGCCGCACGGCAGAGCAGCGGCAATATCTGCAGCAATCTCTGGGGCAGTTCTGGGACGCGGTCGATCGCACCTTCGCACTTGCGCAAAACCAGCCGGACGAGGCGCGGAACCAGATCCGGCTGACGTTGCAAGCGCGCCAGGCGGCCCTGAGCAGCGCGGTTGCCCGACTGCTTGTGCAGAACAATGAGAGTGAGGAGCAAGCCAATCTGCAGATTCGTCAGATTTATGATCGCGTTCAGCGCCAGGTTTACGTTTTTCTTGGCGCCACCCTGGCGGCCATTCTCCTGACCAGCCTGTACCTGATTTACTCCAACCGGCAGCTATTTGGGCAACTCGCCACACTCTCGGCCCAACGCAGCGATCTGGCGCAGAAACTGATTGCCACGCAGGAGTCGACCCTACGGCATATCTCTCGCGAATTGCATGACGAGTTCGGCCAGATTCTAACGGCAGTCGGGTCCATGCTCGGTCGCGCTGAAAAACATACTCCCGAAGATTCGCCCGTTCGCGCCGAGCTCAAAGAGGTTCGCGGAATTGCGCAAACCACACTCGACAACGTGCGCAGCCTTTCGCAGGCATTGCATCCGGTTATGCTGGAGGAATCCGGATTGGAGGCGACGATCGATTGGTACTTGGCCACCGTGGAAAAGCAGACTGGCGTTGGCATATCCTACGAAAAGTCGGGGACTGCCTTCCCGATCAGCGGTAGGGCCAGCATTCACGTTTATCGCGTGTTGCAAGAGGCACTTAATAACGTGGCTCGCCACGCGGGAGTGAACCAGGCCTGGGTGAGATTGCGCTTCCTGGCCGATTCGGCCGAGCTTGAAGTCGAAGACCACGGCAAGGGATTTACGAAAGAGGCGGCGAATCCGGGCATTGGCCTGGTGGCGATGCGTGAGCGCGCACAATTGCTTGGCGGGCGACTCGAATTCCAGACACCCCCTGGCGGGGGCACGCGGGTCCGACTGACTGTTCCCAAGGAGAAAGTGGAGGCGCATGTCGAATAAGATTTCGGTCCTGCTGGTCGACGATCACAGCCTGGTGCGGCGCGGCTTTCGCCGAATGCTCGAGGATGAACCGGACCTTGCGGTGGTCGGCGAAGCGGGCGACGGCGCCGAGGCCGTTCGTCTCGCCCAGGAACTCAAGCCTGACGTCATCGTGATGGACTGCGCCATGCCCGGTACCAGTGGGCTGATCGCCACCCGGCAGATTCTTGAGATTTCTCCCAAGCAAGCCATCCTTATGCTCAGCATGCATTCTGAAGAAACGCTCGTCCGCCAGGCGCTCGATGCCGGGGCCAAGGGATACGTCCTCAAGAATGCCGTGGACCTGGAATTGCCAGCGGCTATTCGCAAGGTGGCCGCCGGAGAGGTTGTGCTGGATCCGCAGGTGTCGCGTCCAACCGCTCTCAAGGGCGAGCGTAACGGCGGACTCACGAACCGCGAACTTGAAATTCTGCAACTCATCGTCGACGGAAAATCGAATAAGGAAATTGCCGATCAGCTCGGTCTCAGCGCTAATACGGTTGCGGTGCACCGGGCCAACATTATGGACGCGCTCGGGATCCACAAGACGGCGGAGTTGGTGGTTTACGCGATCCGCAACGGGCTGGTCAACATCCCGTGAATCGCCGATCATTCCTGCTGGGCATGGCGGGAGTCGCTTCCGCTGTGGGGTTTCGAGCGGAAGGTGGATGGGCACTCCCCACGCCCGCCTCCAACCTCGGCTTCAAACTCACCGACGTAACCGCCGGTGCCGGCCTTCCGTTCCACCACAACAGCGGAGCCTACGGCGGCAAACTACTGCCCGAAACCTTGGGCTCAGGCTGCGCCTTCCTCGATTACGACGCAGACGGCTGGCAGGACATCCTGCTCGTTAACGGGATGGACTGGGCCGGTCACAAGCGGCAACGCAGCACGTTGAAGCTCTTTCGAAACAATCGCAACGGAACCTTCACCGACGTCACACGTAGTGCCGGTCTCGATGTCGAGCTGTACGGCATGGGAGTTGCCGTCGGTGACTACAACAATGACGGATTTCCCGACATCCTGATTACCTGCGTCGGCCAGAACCGCCTCTTCCGAAATACCGGCAAGGGCAAGTTTCTCGAGGTCACCCAAAAGAGCGGCCTGGGGGGAAGACAGGCGCTGAGCACCTCGGCGCTGTGGTTTGACTTCGACCGCGACGGACTTCTTGACCTTTTCGTCTGCAACTACGTTCGCTGGTCGCCCGAGCACGACGTCTTCTGCAGTCTCGACGGAAAACACAAATCCTATTGCACACCGGAAGCCTATCGCGGCGAGACCTGTTGGCTTTTCCACAATCGCGGCGACGGCACCTTCGAAGACATCACGGCGAAGAGTGGAATCTTCGACAGCAGTTCAAAAGCGCTGGGAGTCGCGTTGATCGATCATGAGCAGGACGGCTGGCCCGACATGCTGGTCGCCAACGACACCCAGCCCAACAAGCTTTACCGCAATCTGCATAACGGCACTTTCAAGGATGTCGGCATGGAAGCGGGCCTGGCGCTGAGCACCGAAGGGAAAGCGCGCGCCGGGATGGGCGTCGACACCGGGGATTTCACGAACTCCGGGTCAACCGGAATCGCGATCACAAATTTTGATAATGAGATGATCGGGCTATACCGCGCACAGGGAAAAGGCGCGTATGAGGATATAGCGACTCCGTCGGGCATCGGTCTGCCCTCCAAGAACAGCCTGGGCTTCGGTTGCACGTTCTTTGACGTGGATCTCGACGGGTTCCTGGATCTTGCCGTCGCCAACGGACATATCGACGAGACCGTTCGGAACATCCGAGGAAATGTCGGCTACGCACAGCCGCCGCAGTTGTTTCTGAATAACGGGAAAGGGGCATTCCGCGATGTTGCCGGCGAGTGCGGAGCGGAGTTCAGCCAGCCCAAAGTTGGCCGCGGCCTGGCCTATGGAGACTTCGATCGCGATGGCGACCTCGACCTTCTGATCACCACCAACAACGGTCCGGCGTACTTGTATCGAAACGATCAGCTCGCGGGAAATCGCAGCATCCGCTTTCGCCTGGTTGGAACCGAGTCAAACCGGGATGCGATTGGCGCGGAAGTTCGTATTGAATACGCGGGCGCACACCAGTCGCGGCTGGTGAAGAGCGGATCCAGCTATCTCTCGCAGTCGGAGTTGCCGATAACGTTCGGCCTCGGGAGACGGGACCAGATCGATCGTGTCGTGATTCAGTGGCCCAGCGGACAGACCGAAGAATACAAGAGTCGGGCTGCTGGAAAGGCGTACGAATGCACAGAAGGCAAGGGAATTCGTGCGCTGGAAGGGTTTTAGAGAGAGACCCCTCTCATTAGTGTCTGCACACCCCCTAGTGTCTGCACACCCCCTTGCGCTATCAAATTGAGGAACGATCCTGCTTATCGTGGCGACAGCTGATGCAGCTCTCGCAGCCGCTTGGCGACTACTGTTTCCTTCTTCCGACCCAAGTCCAGGCCAAATGATGGTTTTTCATAAGTGCCTGTGATCTTCACGGGCACCTCCGATCCTTCTGGCTCTTTCTTGAAGAACGGATCCATGATCTTCATGATCAACGCTTTCGGACCGTGGCTGGTGTGTGAAAGGGACGAATCCATCTTGAGCGTCCCATGCAGATCCACCTTGTGGGAAATCAGGTCGTAGCGGCCGCGCATTTCAGCAAGAGCGCCTGGAATGTTGAACCCAAGATCACTGAAGGTGGCGGTTCCCTCCTGCAGGTTCACATGCCCGTTCAGGCCGGAAACCACCGTAGCGGGATCGTGATCGTCTTGATCGCGTGATTCCGCGCTCAACTTGTTCACTTCTTGCTGCGTTTCCGATTTCGTGAAGTTTCCGGTATCGATTCCAAAATCGCCCGCTAGTTCCACCTTCCTCAAGAACGGGTGTATTTCCGATGGAACCATCGTGTGCGCGCAAAAGCTCACGCTTCCGGTCATCGGAGATCGACCTGCACTGATGAATAGCAGAAGCAGGTCCTGAATTCTTCCACTCTTCGAACACAGATCGAGCGTAGTCGTTTTGCCCGGTCGTCCTGCTTGTGCCGCGATGCTGCCGCGCGTGACGACCTCGGTCCTGCGGAATTGCGAATCGACGCGCTCCAGTGAGACGTCGCCATTGGTTGCGTCGACGGAAACATGAAACTGATTTTTCAAGTCGACTTTGTGACTGCTCGAAGTCACGGTGAAATCAGGTGTGTCGGCCGAGCCTTGTACCTCGATGTACTCGAGATTGCCATCAAAGTCGCCGCTGGAGGAAAGGATTCCCGCGATTCCATCGAAGACGCTAAGATCAGCCCGGGCAAACGTGTAGTGTCCGGAAACCGGCGTCCCACCGGCATTTCCCGTCATCCACGGACCCAAGCTGCCATTCGCGTCGACCTGTCCAGGGGGCAGAGGAGTCGACAGGCGGACTTCGAAAGGCATGGCCCCGGAACCAGCGACGTTGCGCAATTTTCCGGTATGAATGGAAAACTCCAGCGGTTTGCTTTTCTCCCGGGCAAATTTCAGGCTGGAGTCAGTGGCGATCAACTCATCAATCACCAAGTCGGTGGAAGACTGGAACTTCTCCTGATTCTCAACCGGAATATAGATCTGCATGGCGTCCGCGCGAACCGTCGCGATGTGCTTCCTTAACAGGCCCAGAAAGGA
>Ga0307471_100002775_pt1 | contig 10203 bp, 9 predicted proteins | sample atmos_gasesAM3C__2_FD_204566 | JGI IMG/M metagenome (GOLD analysis project Ga0307471, IMG submission 204566) | Hardwood forest soil microbial communities from Morgan-Monroe State Forest, Indiana, United States - atmos_gasesAM3C_515 | ecosystem: Environmental > Terrestrial > Soil > Temperate... | reverse complement strand
GATTTCTATCACGTCGTACGCGGCGACACGCTGGTCGACATCTGGCCGGTGGACGCCCGCGGCAAGCGCTGAGAGGGCGCGGCCATGCCCGAGTTCGACGAGGCCTTCCGCGCCCGGCTGGTCGAGCTCTTGACGTGGCGGCGCGACGTGCGGCGGTTCCGCGCCGACGCGCTGCCGGAGGGCGTGCTGGAGCACCTCCTGGAGATCGCGGCGCTGGCGCCCTCCGTGGGCTTGAGCCAGCCCTGGCGCTTCGTGCTGGTGGAGGACGCCAACCGGCGCGCCGAGGTGCGGGCGAATTTCGAGCGCGCCAACGCGGCGGCGCTCGGCGCCTATGAGGGCGAGGAGGCGCAATCTTACGCCCGCCTCAAGCTCGCCGGACTCGACGAGGCGCCGGTGCATCTCGCGGTCTTCGCCGACCCCGGCACGGCGCAGGGCCGCGGCCTCGGCCGCCGCACCATGCCGGAGATGATCGAGTACTCGGCAGTGACCGCCATCCACACGCTCTGGCTCGCGGCCCGCGCGGAGGGCGTGGGCCTTGGCTGGGTCTCGATCCTCGATCCCGCCGCAGTCGCCCGGAGCCTCGAGGTGCCGCCGGAGTGGTCGCTGGTCGGATATCTCTGCCTCGGATATCCGAGCGAAACCGACGATACGCCGGCCCTGGAGCGCGCCGGCTGGGAGCGCCGACGCGCGGCCGCGAGCTTCCTGCTGCGGCGATAGTCAGCCGCGTCCGACCAGGAACGCAGCGACGACGGTGAGCGCCGCCAGGACGGCGTGCGAAGCGACAGCGGGGCCGTTCTTCCGTAGAACTCCTCGCAGGCGAGCCCGAAAAAGAAGCTCAGACCCAGCAGCAGGGCCAAATTGGTCCAGGAAGGGACAGCCGGCATCGCCCCCGCGCGGCTCGCCGCCTTTCCTCAGGCCTTGGCCGCGATCGCCTCGATCTCGACGAGCCAGCCGGGCTGTGCCAGGCGGCGCGCGATCACCAGGGTTGCAGCCGGCCGATGGTCGGCCATCTGCTCGGCGCGCACCTTGCGAAAGCCGTCGATGAGCTCCTCGTGGATGAGATAGGAGGTCATCTTCACCACATCCGTGATGCTCATGCCCGCGGAGGCCAGGATCGCCTTCAGGTTCTCGAACGCCTGCTTGGTCTGCGCCTCGATGCCCTCCTGGGGCTTGCCGTCGCGAGCGGCCCCCACCTGACCCGAGATATAGAGCCAGCGGGCGTTGGGCGGCACCTCGATGCCGTGGCTGTAGGTGGGCGCGGTGTGGACGGTAGGCGGATTGTGGATCTTCATCGGCGTGCCTCCGGCTGGGAATTCAAGCCTTGCGAGGATAGCGCAATGTCGGCGCCGAGGAAGGCTCGTTCCAGCGCGGGGCTGCGGCTGAGCTCGTCGGCCGGTCCTTGCGCGACGATGCGACCGTGCGCCAGCGCATAGACGCGGGAGGCGACGCCGAGCGCGCGCGCCACGCTCTGCTCCGCGAGCAAGATACCCACGCCCTCCGCGGCGAGCGTGCGCGTCCGCTCGAGCAGCTCGTCCACGAGCATCGGCGCCAGTCCGAGCGAGGGCTCGTCCAGCAGCAGCAGCTTGGGCGCGCCCATGAGCGCGCGGCCGATCGCCAGCATCTGCTGCTGCCCGCCCGAGAGCTGCCAGGCCGGCGTGGCGAGCCGCGGCCGCAGGTCTGGAAAAAGCTCCAAAGCTCCCGCCAGCCGCTCCGCCGCAGCGCGCCCGCCGGCGCGCGAGCCCACCAGCAGCGTGTCGCGCACCGACATGCCCGGGAACAGCCGCCGGCCCTCCGGCACGTAGCCCAGCCCGCGGCGAGCGCGGCGCGCCGGCGAGAGCCTGTTGATCTCAGTGCCTTCGTGCTGGATCGCGCCGCGGCTCGGAAGCAAGCCTATGATCGCCTTGAGCAGGGTGGACTTGCCGGCGCCGTTGGCGCCCAGCAACGCCACCACCTCGCCCGCACCCACCGTCAGCGAGATCCGGTCGAGCGCCGCGGCGCCGCGCAGCGCGACGCTGAGGCCGTCGAGGGCGAGCAGGGGCTCCGTCACGCGGGAAGCCTCTCGCGGCCGAGATAGGCGGCGATGACCGCGGGATCGCGCCGGATCTCGGCGGGCTTACCCTTGGCGATGACGCGGCCCTGATCGAGGACGACGATCCGGTGTGCGGTCGGCAGCAGGAACGGCATGTTGTGCTCGATCACCAGGAGCGCAATGCCGCGGCCCGCGATCTCCCGCAGCGTCGCGCCGAGCTCCGCCTGCTCGCGCTCGCCGAGTCCCGCCGCGGGCTCGTCGAGGATGATAAGCCCGGGATCGAGTGCCAGCATACGCGCGAGCTCGACGCGCCCGGCGAGCCCGGGCGGCAGCGTTGCGCAGGGCCGCTCCGCCTCGCTCGCCAGCCCGACGCGGCCGAGCAGGTCGAGCGCCTCCGCCTCGAAGCGGCGGCGCCGCTCGCCGGAGTCGCGGCCGAGCAAGCTCGCGAGAAAGCCGATCCGGCCGGCCGCGCTCGCGCGCGCGAGCGCCACCAGCTCCAGCGTGCTGAGGCTCGGCGGCAGCGCCGGCGTCTGAAAGCCTCGGGCGATGCCCGCGCGAGCGATCTTTTCCGCACTCAGCCCCCGCAGTCCCCGCGAGCCCAGCCGCATGGCGCCGGCGTCGGGTGTCACCAGCCCGCTGATCACATTCGCAAGCGTGGTCTTGCCGGAGCCATTGGGCCCGATCAGTCCCAGGATCTCGCCGGGCTCGATGATGAGATCGACGCGGTCGAGGGCCAGGACCCCGCCGAAGCGCTTGGTGAGGCCGCGCACCTCGAGGGTCGCCGCCCTCGAGCCCGTGAGCCGCACGGGCGCCGCCGGCGGCAGCCCTGCCGCGCGCCGCCGGCCCGCGAGCGCGCGCCCAAGGATGCCCGCGAGCCCCTCGGGCGCGAGGATGATCATCGCCAGCAGCGCTACGCCATAGGCGAGGAGCGCGTAACCCTGGAGAAAGCGCAGCCATTCCGGCAGGTAGGTCAACAGCAAGGCGCCCAGGAGCGCGCCTGCGATCCGCGTGCTGCCGCCGATCACAGTCATCGCAAGGCAGGCGACCATGACCGAGAACTCCAGCGTCTCCGAGGAGACCACGCCCAGCGTGTGGGCCTGCAGCGCGCCGGCCGCGCCCGCGTAGGCGGCGCTCAGCAGAAATGCGCAGAAGCGCAGCCGGGTCTGCGGCAAGCCGGTCGCCGATGCCGCGAGGGCGTCGCTGCGCAGCACGACGTAAGCGGTACCCGTGAGGCCATGGGTGAGGCGCCAGGACAGCCAAGCGCCCGCCGCAACCACGGCCCAGACCACGGCAGCGAGCGGCAAGCCGCGCGGCACAGCCGCGCCGAGGAGGGCGATACCGGGGACGCCCGTGAGGCCGAGCGCACCGCCTGTCCAATCCCCGGCATTCACGACCAACAGCAGCGCCACCTGCGCCAGCCCCAGAGTCGCGAGCGCGAAATAATGCGAGGCGAGACGCAGCACGGGCAGCGCCACCACGGCCGAGAGCGCGAGCGGCGTCAGGATCGACAGCGGAAAGGTCGCCGCGAAACCCCAGTGATAGCGGGTGCCGAGGATGGCGGTGGCATAAGCGCCGAGACCGAAGAAAGCGCCTTGCGCCAGCGACAAGGCACCGGCATGGCCGAATATGAACTGATAGCCCAGCACGAGGAGCGCCTGGCACCCCGCGAGCGTGAGCACGCGGAGCTCGTAGGGCGAGGCGAGGGTGCAGGCGTAGAGCATGAGCGTCAGGAGCAGGACGGCCCAGAACGCGTCGTCGCCGAGGCTGCGCCTCGGGCTCGGCGGCGGCGCGGCGAGCGTCATGCCCGACGGCCCGCCGCCTCGCCGAACAGGCCCTGCGGCCGCACCAGCAGGATCAGCAGCAACGCCGCGTAGAGGAGCGCGCTCGCCGCGGTGTAGGAGACCTCCGCCGCCACCACCGTCTCGAAGAGCCCCACCAGGAGCGCCCCCATGACCGCACCCGCGAGCGAGCCCCAGCCGCCGATCACCACGGCGATATAGGCCTTGAGGATGAGCGCGCCGCCCGCCGTCGGCGTCACGAAGAACTGGTTGGCGAGCAGCGCGCCCGCGGCGCCCGCCAGAGCCGCCGCCAGCGCGAAGCTGAGCGCGACCATCGCGTGGATGGGGATGCCGAGCGCCGCTGCCATCTCGCGGTCCTGCGCAGTCGCACGCAGGCTGCGGCCGAGCCGCGTGCGCGCCAGGAGCCAGCCCTGACCGCATACGAGAAGCGCTGCGACCGCAATCACCGCGAGCGCCTGGTGCGAGAGCGTAAGGCCGCCCCAGCGGATGGGCTCGCTGTCCCAGATCGGGGGCGCCGTCCTGGGCTCCGGTCCGAACAGGCTCAAGGCCGCGTTCTGCAGCACGAGCCCGATTGCGATCGTGCTGACGAACACCGCGGTGGCGGGCCGCCGCATCAGCGGGAAATAGGCGAGCGCCGAGACCGCGATTCCCAGCAGCGCCATCGCGCCCATCACGATCGGCAGCAGGGCGAGGCCGGGCACCGGCAGCGCCGTCGCCAGAGCCGCTGCCGCATAGCCTCCGGCCATGACCAGATCGCCCTGGGCGAAATTGACCGCGCCGGTGGCGTTCAGCACCAGCACGAAGCCGAGCGCGACCAGCGCATAGGCCGCGCCCAGCGCGAGCCCGTTTAGGGCGAGCTGAAGGATCGTGAGCACGGCCCACCCTCGCGCGAAAACCCGCGAGGGGCAACCCGCGGGGGCGGCGCGCTACATCGAGGCGTCGAGATTGTCGTAGCGCTGGATGATCCTGGGCACGCGGCTTGCGCCGTCGTAGCAGAGGATCACGGCGGAATGCGCCATGTTCCCGTGGCCGTCGGATTTGTAGGTCATGGCGAGGCCGTCGTAGCTCATGCTGGCGAGCGCCTGGCGCATGGCCTCGGGCGTGGCGGCGCCCGATTTCACCGCCGCGAGCATCATCTCGGTGCCGTCATATTGCGCGAGCGCGTAGGCGTCGGGCTCGGCATGGAAGGTCTGGCGGTAGTCGCCCACGAATGTCTCCAGGGCAGGCGAGCCGCCGGAGATCGGCGAGGACGCGCTCTCCGCGCAGACGCCGGCGAGCTCCTTGGGCTCGAGCAGCGCCGCGGTCGCGGGCTGGCCGATGGCGGAGCCCGAGACGATCGGCAGGCCGAGACCCATCCCGGCCGCCTGCCTGATGATGAGCGCGGTCGCGGGCGCGTGCAGCTGCAGCACCAGCACATCGGGGCCGGCCTGGCGCGCGCGGGTCAGCACCGGCAGCAAGTCCTTCACCGAGACATCGACGCCCTCGGAGAACACCGGCTTGGCGCCGAGCCTGGTGAACTCGGCCTCCAGAACCTTCATGCCGCCCTGACCGTAGGATGTGGTCTGGTAGACGATCGCCGGGCGCGTCTTCTTGAGGGTCTCGACGACGTAGCGCGCCTGCGCGAGCTTCACCACACGGTCGCTCGGGAAGAAGCGGAAGACATAGGGATTGTTCTGCTCGGTCACCGCGACCGAGCCGGAGATGGTGATCAGCGGCACCTTGCGCTCGGCGCCGATCGGCAGCATCGCCAGGATCTGCGGGCCGAACATCGAGGCCACCACGGCGACGGGCGTGCCGGGATCGAGCGCCTTCTCGAGCGCGGTCACCGCGAGCTCCGGTGCGGCACCGGTATCGGCGACCTCGGCGTGCGCCCTCACGCCCTCGGGTGGATGCGAGATCGCGAGCAAGGCGCCGTTGCGCTGGCTCGTGCCCTCGAGTGCCAGGATACCCGTGAGCGGCACCAGCACGGGGATGCGAATCTCCTGCGCTTGCGCGGGGTCCGCAATCGCGACGGCGAGGCAGAGGCAGGCAATGCGAGCAATCATCGGGCGATCTCCCGTTACCCGCGCGTCGGACGGGCGCGCAGGAAATCGAAGTCGCAGCCCTGGTCGGCCTGCAGCACCTGCTCGCGGTAGAGCCGGCGATAGCCGCGGGCGGGCGCGGGCGGCGCCGCGAACGGGCGCCGGGCGAGCTCCGCGGCATCGACCATCAGATCGATGCGCCGGTCGGTGACGGAGATCCGGATGCGGTCGCCGCTCCGGACCTTCGCGAGCGGCCCGCCGCTGGCGGCGTCCGGCGCCACGTGCAGCACCACCGTGCCAGAGGCCGTGCCGCTCATGCGGGCGTCGGAGATCCGCACCATGTCCTTGACGCCCTTGCGAGCGAGCTTGCCGGGGATCGGCAGATAGCCCGCTTCCGGCATGCCGGATTCGCTGGTGGGTCCCGCGTTCTGCAGGACCAGAAAATCCTCGGGCGTCACGTCGAGATCGGGGCTGTCGATGCGCGCCGCGAGATCGTCGAGCGAGTTGAAAACCACCGCGCGTCCGGCCGACTCGAAGAGCTTCGGATCGGCCGCGGCGCGCTTCAGGATGGCGCCCTTGGGGGCGAGCGATCCGAAGAGCGCCACCAGCCCGCCGGTCGCCTGCAGCGGCTCCTTGAGCGAGCGGACGACGCCGCGGTCGACATAGGGGTCGCTTTCGGCGAGGCGCTCGCCCAGGCTCTCGCCGGTGACGGTCATCGTGTCGAGGTGCAGCAGCGGCTTCAGCTCGCGCAGCACCGCGCCGATGCCGCCGGCGGCGAACAAATCCTCCATATAGTGCGGACCCGTGGGTTTGAGATCGACGATCACCGGCGTCGAGTCGCTGAGCGCGTTGAGCCGGTTGAGCGATACCTCGACGCCGGCGCGCCCGGCGATCGCGGTCAGGTGCAGCACCGCGTTGGTGGAGCCGCCGATCGCCAGCAAGACCCGGAGCGCATTCTCGACGGATGTCTCCGTGACCACCTGGCGCGGCCTGATGCGGCTCTCTACCAGGCGCACGGAGGCGGTGCCGGTGGCCTCGGCGGCGCGCAGCCGGTCGGCGTGCACCGAGGGGATGGCGGCGGTGCCAGGCAGCATCATGCCGAGCGCCTCGGCGATCGAGGCCATGGTGCTGGCGGTGCCCATCACCGCGCAGGTGCCCGCCGTAGTCGCGAGCCCGCCCTCGATCTCCTCGATCTGGGCCCGGCTCACCTCGCCCGCGCGATAGCGCGCCCAGAACCGCCGGCAATCCGTGCAGGCGCCGAGCCGCTCGCCCTTGAGCCGGCCGGTCATCATCGGTCCGGTCACCAGCTGGATCGCGGGCACGTCGGCGGAGATCGCGCCCATGAGCTGCGCCGGCACGGTCTTGTCGCAGCCGCCCACCAGCACGACCGCGTCCATCGGCTGCGCGCGGATCATCTCCTCGGTGTCGATCGCCATGAGGTTGCGGAACATCAGGCTGGTCGGATTGAGGAAGGGCTCGCCCAAGGAGGTGGTCGGGAACTCCAGGGGCAAGGCGCCTGCGGCCAGGACGCCGCGCTTCACGGCCTCGACCAGGTCCGGCACCAGCCGGTGGCAGTTGTTGTAGCCGCTCGCGGTGTTGGCGATGCCGATCACCGGCCGGTCCAGCAGCGCGGTCGAGTATCCCATGGAGCGCGCGAAGGAGCGCCGGAGGTAGAGCGCGAAGTCGGGGTCGCCATATTGGGTGAGGCCGCGCCTCAGCCCTATGGGGTCCGTCATCTCGTTTCCTCCCGGTGCTGCTGATGTTCGGAGCGCCGGCAAGAGCTAACAGGGCGCTCCCGCGCCCTGTCAACCGCACTGGGTCCGCGACGAGGGCTGGGCTCGCGTGCCGCTTGGGGCTTGGCGCGCGGCGCACTATACTTGCGGACTAGTCAGGGACTTCACGAGATACAACAAACAATCTCACCGAGGAGCGAGCCAATGAAATCGATCCTGGCGGTGGTAGGAGACGGAACGGCCCGGCCTCTTTTGGAGACCGCGCTTCTGGTGGCCAAGCGGTTCAGCGGCCGGATCGTCGGCCTCAATACCTTGACCACGGAGTACGCAGTGGTGTTCGGCGGCGAGATGGGGTTCTCGATCTCCTCCGAGGTCGACCGCACCCTCGAGCGCGAGGGTCAGGAGCGGCGCGAGGCTGCGCGCTCGCTGTTCTCTGCCTTCATGCGCGAGCACGGCGTGCCGCTGGGCCCGGCGGCGCCCGGCGAGCTCAGCGCTGAATGGCGCGAGGAAAGCGGGCGGCAGAACGCGGTCGCCGGCAGCTTCGGGCGGATCTTCGACCTGATCGTGGTCGAGCGGCCGGAAAAGCTCGCCTCGCTCGCCGAGGCGACGCTGGAGGACGTGCTGTTCGAGAGCGGCCGCGCTGTTCTGATGGCGCCTCCGGTGGCGGGCACCAGCATCGGCGAGCGCGTCTCGATCGCCTGGAACGGCAGCACGGAGACCGCGCGGACCGTGGCGCTCGCCAAGCCCTTCCTCAAGATCGCGCGGGAGATCGAGGTGGTGAGCGTCGAGGAGGGCATGACGCCGGGTCCGACCGGCGAGGAGCTCGCGCGCTCGCTCTCGCTCCACGGGCTCTCGGTCAGGGCCCGCCACGTGCAGGGCCGCGGCCGAACCCCGGGCCAGGCTTTCCTCGACGAGGCGAAGGCGTTCAACGCCGACCTGCTCATCAAGGGCGCCTATACCCAGAGCCGGCTGCGCCAGCTGATCTTCGGCGGCGCCACGCGGCACATCATCATGGAGGCGACGATCCCGGTCCTGCTCGCCCATTAAGAGCGATGAGCGAGTGAGCGGCACGATCCCATTGCCACTGCCTGCTAGCGCCGGGTAGATTGTCTTCAAAAGAAGGGGCGACGGCGTGTGCCATGCGGGACGCGCGCCGTGCGAGACGGACCGCGCGTCTCTCTGGGGGGAGTGGTTATGATTCGTCTGTGCGGCGTCACCGCGATTCTAGGCGCGGCGCTCGCCTGCGTGCTCGGCGCGCGCGAGGCGGCAGCTTCCGGCTTCGCCATCCGCGAGAACAGCGCCGAGGCGCTCGGCACCGCTTTCGCCGGCAACGCCTCGTCGGCCACTTTCCTCTCGACGATCTTCAACAACCCCGCGGGCATGACCGAGTTCACCGGCGATCGCGCGCAGCTCGACGCCAGTGCGATCATCCCGTCGGAGAAATTCTCGGGCTCGGCGACGTCGGGCATACCGGGGCTGTTTGCCGCGCCGATCTCCGGCGGCGATGGTGGCGACGCGGGGAAATTCGGCTTCATCCCGGCCGCCTATGTGCTGCACAGTTTTAGCCCCGATTTCAAGGTCGGCCTTGCCCTGACGGTGCCGTTCGGGCTCAAGACCCAATACGAGAGCACCTGGGTCGGGCGGTATTTCGGCGTCAAATCGGAAATCGAGACGATCGACCTCAATCCCAACTTCGCCTATCGCGTGAACAACTGGATCTCCGTCGGCGCCGGCGTCTCCGCCAACTATCTCTATGCCGATCTCACCAGGGCCGTGGACCAGAACGCGCTTACGGGCAGCCCTCCCGGCACCATCCCCGATGCCAACTTCCGCTTCAACGGTGCGGACTGGGCCTGGGGCTACAACGCCGGCGTGCTGCTCAAGCCTTGGGAGGGGACCAATATCGGTCTCGCCTATCGCTCGCGCATCCTGCACAAGCTGCAGGGAGATGCCAACTTCACCAACGTGTTTCCCCTGATTCTCGCAAGCCCCTTTGCGGCGGCTTTCGCCAGCTCGCCGAGCCAAGCGCCGTTGAACCTCCCTGGCAATCTCGACTTCAGCGTCACGCAGAAGATCACCGACAAGCTCCGCATTGCCGGCGATCTGCAATGGACCAATTGGAGCCAGGTTCAGAGCCTGGCCATACGGCGCGACAACGGCAGCCCCGTCGTGGGAAGCTTCACTCCGGAACACTTCCGAGACACCGTCTTCGTGGCCGTCGGCGCAACCTACAATCTCGACGACAATTGGACCTTACGGGCAGGTGTCGCCTATGACGAGAGCCCCGTCACCGACGGCTTCCGCACGGTCCAATTGCCCGATGCCGACCGGTTCTGGATCGCGGGCGGCGTCGGCTACAAGTTCAGCGACGGGTTCTCGGTCGATGTGGGCTATGCGCACATCTTCATTCCCGGCAGGGCCAGCCTCAATTCGAGCGTCAACAGCAATCTGAGTTTCGCACCGGTGTCCCCCTTCGTTGATCAAATTCGCGGCAGCTATTCCGCAAGCGTCGATCTGATCTCGCTGCAGACGCGGTTCCGGTTCTGATCGGCTGGCCGGCGCGCACGAGTGTTGCTCGCGAGGGGCCCGAACCGGTAACCTCGGGCGAGTAGGGCTGGAAG
>Ga0307471_100002774_pt1 | contig 10203 bp, 9 predicted proteins | sample atmos_gasesAM3C__2_FD_204566 | JGI IMG/M metagenome (GOLD analysis project Ga0307471, IMG submission 204566) | Hardwood forest soil microbial communities from Morgan-Monroe State Forest, Indiana, United States - atmos_gasesAM3C_515 | ecosystem: Environmental > Terrestrial > Soil > Temperate... | reverse complement strand
TCCGCGACCGGATGGTCGACCTGCTGAACCGGCGCAATTACTTGAGGAATCTGGTGAGGGATGTGAATGATGTGTTGGAAAGCGGCAGTTAGCACTTAGCACTTGGCACTTAGCGAGCACAAATACGGTAGGCCACTCGGCTAAGTGCCAATTGCCAAATACTAAGTACCTGCCACGCAACTTGGTTGCGGCACCACGGCTACCAATGCCCAACGAACGCATCGTCGGAATCGATCTTGGCACCACCAACTCGCTGGTGGCGTTCATGCAGGGGGAGACGCCTGTGGTGATCCCGGGCGAGGACGGCCTCAACCTGGTGCCGTCGGTGGTGGCTCTGGATGAGAATGGGCAGATTATCGTAGGCAGCGCCGCTCGCAAATACCTCATCGAGACTCCTGAGCGCGCCGTTTACTCCGTCAAGCGCCTGATGGGGCGCGGCGTTGAGGATGTTCACGATGAACTGAAGCTCTTTCCGTTTCGTCTCGCGGAAGACCTGCAGCCCGGCGAAGTGCTGCGGATCAAGCTGGGAGATAGGGCTTACACGCCGCCCGAGATCTCTGCCTTCATCCTGCGCCAGCTGAAGCGCAACGCCGAACGCTTCTTCGGTGGGCCGGTGACGAAAGCGGTGATCACGGTGCCCGCCTACTTCAATGATGCGCAACGGCAGGCCACGAAGGATGCTGGCCGCATCGCGGGGCTGGAAGTGCTTCGCTTGGTGAACGAACCGACAGCGGCCTCTCTGGCATACGGTCTCGACAAGAAAAAAAACGGAATTGTGGCGGTCTACGATTTGGGGGGCGGCACCTTCGACATTTCGATCCTCAAGTTGCACGACGGCATCTTTGAGGTGATCGCCACCAACGGCGACACGCATCTGGGCGGCGACGACATCGACAACCTGCTGATCACGATCGCGCTCGATGACATCCGTGGCGATATGGAGCTCGATCTCCGGCGTAGCGGTGAAGGCGTGCAGACCATACGCAAGGCCGTGATCGAAGCGAAGATCGCGCTCTCGGCACAGCATTCAACCAAGCTCGACATCGAATTGTCAGGCGGTAAGCGCTATCAGCGGGAAATTACCCGGGCACAGTTCGAACAGCTGATTCAGCCGATCCTCGATCGCACGGTTGGACCTCCAAAGCAGGCCATGAAAGACGCCGGCTTGAAGCCGGAGCAGATTGATGAGGTCGTGCTGGTCGGGGGTTCTACGCGCATCCCGAAGGTGCGCGAACTGGTGCAGGCCCTGTTCCAGAGAGCGCCGCACACCGATCTGAATCCGGATGAGGTTGTGGCACTGGGCGCGGCGGTGCAGGCGAACATCCTCGGTGGCGGCTCCGAAGCGACGAAAGAAATGCTGCTGCTCGATGTCACCCCGCTCTCGCTAGGGATCGAAGTCGCGGGGGGTGTGACCGACAAGATCATCCTGCGGAACTCGACGATACCAGCGTCGGCCACCCAGTTTTACACCACCCAGATCGACGGGCAAACCAACGTTGCGATCCACGTCCTGCAGGGCGAGCGCGAGTTGGCCAAGGACTGCCGCTCGCTGGCACGCTTCGATCTGAAAGGGGTCCCACCCATGACGGCGGGCATGCCTCGCATCGAGGTGAAGTTCCTGATCGACGCCAACGGCATCCTGCACGTTTCGGCGCGCGAACAGCGCAGCGGGAAGGAAGCAGAAATCGAAGTGCAGCCCAGCTACGGCCTTACCGACGAACAGGTCGAGAGCATGCTGCTCGAGTCGTTCGACTATGCGGAGGAAGACTTTCGCCAACGCCAGGTGATCGAGGCGCGCAATGAAGCCGAAACGATTCTGACTGCGCTAGAGAAAGGCCGCCGCAGTCCGGCCTGGGGACAACTCACGAGCAACGACCAGAAGCGCATCGCGAAGCTGGAGACATCCCTGCACGAGGCGAAGAAGGGCGAGGATTACCAGACTATCCGCAAAGCCATCGACGAGCTGAATCACGGCACGATGCGACTGGCAGAATTGATGATGGACAGCGCCGTTTCGACTGCCCTGAAGGGCAAGACGATGGATGAGGCCGATCTGGGCGAAGGTCCGGCCGCGCCCCATCCGGTGGCGAAGGCAGAATTTGAATAAGGCAGGTGTCAGGTCTCAGGTCTTAGGTGTCAGGGTTTCTATCTCCGGGATCGTTGGTTACGATCATAAATTGCGAGGTTTGAACCCTAAGACCTGACACCCGAGACCTGATTTTGGGAGTTCTTATGGCAGACGAAAAAACGCAGAACACCGGAGCCGCTACCATCGACGCGCCCGGCGAAAACACGGTCCAGGTCACGTTCCTGCCTGAGGGCAAGACGGTGCAGTTCGAGCACGGCAAGCTTCCTTACAAGGACCATGGCAAGGAACAGTCGGTGCTTGACGTTGCGCTGAACAACGACATCCATCTCGACCACGCCTGCGGCGGAAACTGCGCCTGCACCACCTGCCATATCTGGGTGAAGGAAGGCGCAGAGAATCTTTCCGAGATGGACGACGACGAAGCCGATCGCCTCGACATGGCGGCCGATCTGCAATTAAACTCGCGCCTCGGCTGCCAGGCAGTGATTACCAAGCCAGGCAAAGTAGTCGTCGAGATCCCCGCGTGGAATAGGAATTACGTTTCGGAAGAACACTAGAAAAGGCAGCGGTTAGCCGTTGGCACTTAGCACTTGCCGCTTGGTGCCGCCCAGAATATGGATCAACAAGATTGCTGGGGGGCTAAGTGCTAACGACTAAGTGCTAATAGCTGCCTCGAGGAGCTTGCATGCCGAAGGATCTGACGTGGGAGGATGCGGAGGATATCGGCATCCTCTTGTCTGAAAAGCACCCTGACAAAGACCCGCTCGCCCTGCGCTTTACCGACCTGCACGCTTACGTGACCCAACTCTCCGAGTTCAAAGACGACCCTAAGAAGTCCAATGAGGCCAAGCTCGAGGCGATCCAGATGGCCTGGCACGAGGAATTTCTCGACCGGACGCAAGGTTAGCTTTCTAAGCGCGCCTCAGTGGGTCGGTCCCGTTTCTTTCATCTCCTGATAGAACTTCCGCAGCACGCCGAACGCCTGCTTATGCTGGCCCGTGTTTGAGACCAATCCTTTGCGGTTGAAATAGTCCTGGATTCCCGGCAATACCCGGCGGGGCGAGTGGAAGTCCATCAGCACCCAGGGTGAGAGTCCAACAAAGCCAGGAATCTTCCGGATCATCGCCAACTGGTGCACATAAAGGTTCGCCTGGTACTCCTCGGTCCAGCGCGTGCTCGCATCGCCGTGCTTGCCGTAAGGGGCATCTCCACCAAACTCGCTGACGATCAGCGGCTTGCTGTACTTACTCTCCCATTGCCAGCGGTCCGCATCCTCGGGGCGACCGAAATACCAGCCGAGATACTCGTTCAGTCCCACCACGTCGAGAGACTCGCCTAAAGGATCGTCGAGAATGCGCTTTTCAGGCCCAGCCTCGATCACGTGGTTGAGGGCAGACGTGATCAGGCGCGTCGGGTCGAGTTGCCGGGCATCTTCCGCCAGCTTCTGCAGGAAAACTGTCCGGCCAGGATCGACGGGAGTCTCATTCGACATCGACCAGAAGATCACCGCGGCGCGGTTGTGGTCGCGGGCAATCATATCGCGGAGTTGCGCTTCGGCGTTAGCAAGCGTGGCGGGGCTCTTCCATGCGATATCCCAATAAACCGGAATCTCCGACCACACCAGCAGCCCGAGTTTGTCGGCGAGGCGAATCTCGTTGTCGTTGTGCGGATAGTGGGTGAGCCGCACAAAATTGCATTCCAGTTCCTTCGCCCACCCGAGCAGCGTCTGCGCATCCTGTGGGCTGAAGGCGCGGCCTCCGCGGATGGGCGCTTCTTCATGCATGGAGATGCCGTGCAGGAAGATCGGCTTTCCGTTGAGCAGGATCTGCGTGCCCTTCACCTCGATCGAGCGGAAGCCGATGGCATCGTGCACTGTATCCGCGCCCGCCGAGATGACCACGTCGTAGAGCTTGGGGGTCTCCGGCGACCACAGCTGGACCTTCACCGGGAAGCGGAAGTCCACGCGCCCGTTTGCGTCCGGCGTGAAGGTCTTGCGAACGCCCGCCTCTGGAATCTCTATCGTCACGGGCTGCGCGGGTGAGACGCCATCCAGTTGCACCCAGCCGGCAACTTCACTCGTCGCCCCCTTCGCGAGTTGGACGGAGTAATTGCGAACAAAAGTCTCCGGCGTTTCCGCCAGCAGGACGTCCCGCGTGAGTCCGCCGTAGTTCCACCAGTCGGTGTTCAGGGCGGGCACACCGTCGGCACGGCGGGCGTTGTTGACTTCGACGACGAGGTAATTGTCGCCCTCCGCAAGTTGACCGGTCACTTCAAAGTTGAAGGGAGTGAAGCCACCTTCGTGCTCACCCAGCGGCTTGCCATTCAGATACACGCGGGTGAAGTAGTTTGCCGCTCCGAAATAGACGAACACACGCGTATGCTCGCGGTGCTTGTATGGGAACGAGCGCTTGTACCAGAGCGGCCCTTCGTAGAAGAACAGCCGCTCCTTCTGCATGTTCCAGTCGCCGGGGACGTTCAGTGTCTCCGATTGCTCGAAGTTGTATTCGATGGGGCCGCTGCGGGACTCGGGAGTCGCGTTCTCGTAGTAGCGCGCACGTAGTCCCGTCTCGTAGGGATCGACGATCACGTGCCACGGGCCGTTGAGGCTGGTCGTGGCTCGGCCGGAGACGTTCTCGATGAGCAGCGAAGGCCGCGGTGCCGCCCAACCGAGTGTACAAAAAAGCATGGGGACGATGGACAAAGTCAGATATTTCATATACTTTTATGTGGTTTCCAAACACTAAGCACGTTTCAAACGGCCGGGGCCCGGGGCAGACGGATAAAGGCTTTACAAATCCATGACAACTTGCCCCTGGCCTCAGCCGTACATTAGTTGGGACTTGAGCGGCGATTGCTGCCGTGGAACCCGCGAGCGGCGCGGCGTTTGGCTCGCTCGGCGGACACGACAGCGCTCTGGGTCAAGTTGGTCTCTCTCACAAAACTGGAAAGGGCACGCTCTTGGGGGAGCGTGTCCTATTTTTGCGCTTGGAGAATTCGCTGTTACCCCACTGACGCCGGAGCCGGTTCCTCTACGCTGGCTTCCCGCAAGAACCGGGCAGCTTCTTCCGGCGGCGTCGGGTTGATATAAAAACCCGTGCCCCACTCAAACCCTGCGGTCTTGGTGAGCTTCGGCATGAACTCGATGTGCCAGTGGTAGTGATCGTTGGTCGGGTCCTGCACCGGCGAGCTGTGAATCACCAGGTTGTAGGGTGGATTGTCGAGTACACGATCCGCCTTCATCAGCAGCGTTTTGAGCGCCTTCGCGAGATTCTCGAACATGTGCGAGGACGAGTTCTCGAATGCTGACTCGTGCTGCTTCGGCAGAATCCAGGTCTCGAAGGGAAAGCGGGGCGCGTAGGGTGCCAGCGTGATGAAGTCGTCGTTTTCCGCCACCACGCGGGTGCCATTCTCGCTTTCCTGCCGGATCACGTCGCAGAATACGCAGCGCTCTTTGTAGATGTAGTACTGCTTCGCACCTTCGATCTCCTCGAGTACGTAGATGGGAAGAATCGGGAGCGCGATCAGCTGGCAGTGGCCATGTTCGAGCGACGCGCCGGCCGGCTCGCCGTGATTCTTGAAGATCAGAATGTATTTGAACCGCCGGTCCTTCTTCAGATCAAGGATGCGGTCGCGGAAGGTCCACAGCATGTCTTCGATGCGCTTGGGCGGCATCGTCGCCAAGGTCGACGCATGATCGGGCGTTTCGATAATCACCTCGTGCGCCCCGATGCCGTTCATCTTGTCGAACATGCCTTCCGCCTGGCGGTTCAGGTTGCCTTCGATCCCCAGGGCGGGAAACTTGTTGGGGACCACACGCACGCTCCAGCCCGGCGTATCACGTTGCGGCGGGGGCCCGCCGTTAGGATTCGGGCGATAGGCCTGGATTTCCGGCGGGGTCTTGCTCTCGTTCCCCGGGCAAAAGGGACAGAAGCCGCCCTTGATTCGAACTCCCTCACGCACAAAGTCGGTGGGACGCTTCGCGCGATCCGTGGAGATGATCACCCAACGCCCAACGATCGGATCTTTTCTGAGTTCCGGCAATTACTAAATCCTTTCAATACGAAACAGTCGAATTTTATATTTTACGCCACGACGAACGCATTTTTGAACAATTCAATGCCGGGTCGAGATGCCGGATTCTCGTAGTAAACGCTGACCACGTCGAAGCGCCAGGGCACATCCGGGGGCAGGTGGCGGAGGTATTCGCGAGCCACGAACCCGAGTTCCCGCTGCTTGTCGTAGTCGACCGCTGCCTCCGCCGGTTTCACCCGGCGCGAAGTCCGTGTCTTCCCCTTGATAAAGCAGAGCACGTCCTGATCCCAGCCAATCAGATCAATCTCACCGCGGCGGCGTGGGGAGCGATAGTTGCGTGCCACCATCACGTAGCCCAACCTGCGCAGATAGAAGTAGGTATCCGCTTCACCGCGGTCGGCCGGTCTGCTGGTGAATGGGTAAATTATCGCCGGCCACGATGTGCCCGGCTAGGTGATCGGGCAGGCGCACTGTCGCTTGTGTGAATCGGGCGAGCATGGCGAAATTTTCCCGGGGTTCTGGTTCATCGTATCTTGGCCGCAATCGAGTGGAAGTGACCGTACTCACATCGGCGGGTTCAGGCCGACACAAGTTGCGTGGCGAAATACAGGCAGTGAACCAAGATCGTCACCGCCAGTTTCACCACGTATCCCGCCAGAGTGTGGCGGCCAGAGGCCGAAGCATCGCAACAGGAGCGCGATTTGTCCCATGTGGTAGCTGTTATGAACCAGTGTCTGCCACAGCACCGCCTGCACGGTGGATGCCTGGGATGGTTCAGTCGCAGTGATGGCTTCGAGCGGCGCGTTTCGAGCTGACGGTTCCGATGCGGAGAGTTCCTCGAACTTTCCCAGAAGCGCGGCGAACCGGCTTCGCTTCCGGCTCCAATCATCCGCGCTCGCCGGCACCACGGTGGCGGGCCAACTCTGGATGGCGTGTTCCGGATGCGCCGGACGCGCTCCGGAAATCCGGCGGAGTTCGTATTCCATCCAGTAATTCATGTGACCCACGATCTGCCAGATCGAGTGCGGATAACCCGCGACCAACCTGCCCGCGGCCTGCGCAGAGACATCCGCGAGGCTGGCGACGGGATCGGCGTGCGCGCCTTTGCCGCACAAAAGTTCCCGGTAGGTCGGATCTCTTCCGTCCATTTCTACTCCGAGACGGGGTCGCCTACCCGGATCACACCTTGCGTCAGGATTTGCGCCCGCAAGCCACCGCGGTGGCGCAACCCTTTGATGGCGGGGAGCCCGGTGAGCGCCTCTAAATGGCTGCAGGGCTCGCACAGGCGAATGCCGCGGACTCGCACGCCGCCGACCGAGAACTCGCGGCCGACCAGGTGATTCAGGGGCACCCCGCGGGTTACCACATTGCGGCGAGCTTCGCCCGCAGCGAGACCGAGATTATACTCGCGCTTCATCGCCTCGATCGCTTCCGCCTCAATGAAAGTGAGTTCGAAGTCAGGCTCCGGCTTGTAGAACGTGCCCTGCTTCAGAAAATAGCGGTCGCCCTGCAGGCCGGCTCCAGGTATGGCTTCGACTTGATTGACAGCCTGCATCGGCGCCTTGGCCGCGCTGGCGATGTGGACGGAGTCCACTGTGCCGCTCCACATAGGAATTCTCCGAGAACCCCATTTTGGTGCTACGCGCCTTTGCCGACAATCTCGATCGACTCTTCGAGCGCGTCCATGGCCACGTCCGCTTCTTCCCGGGTAACGACCAGGGGCGGCGAGATGCGTACCGTGCTCGGGCCACAGCCCAGGAACAACATGCCCCGCTCGAAGGCTAACTCGACGATGCGGTCGCGCTCGTCGTGGCCATATTCCTTGGTCTTCTGGTCTTTCACGATTTCGACGCCGATCATCAGGCCCCGCCCGCGTACATCGCCGACCAGGCGGTGTTTCTTCGGCCAGTCCGCCATGCGCTTCAGCATGTGGCTCCCGACGTCGGTCGCATTCGCAAGCAGCCGTTCGTTCTCGATCACATCGAGCGTGGCGAGCGCAGCCGCGATGCACACCGGGTTGCCTCCGAAGGTGGAAGCGTGCGATCCCGGGACCCAATCCATGATGTCAGCCCGGCTGATGGTGACGCTGAGCGGCATACCGGAAGCGATACCCTTCGCGCTGCAAACGATGTCGGGATGGACGCCAGTGTGCTCGACGGCCCACCACATACCGGTGCGGCCGACGCCGCTCTGGACCTCGTCCACCACTAGCAGGATGCCGTGGCGATCGCAGATCCGTCGCAGTTCCTGCATGAAGGCTGTGGGCGCGACAACGTAGCCGCCCTCGCCCTGGATGGGCTCCACAAAAATGGCGGCGACTTCCTCTGGCGCAAGCGTGGTCTTGAAGAGCTTTTCCTCGATGAACCGGGCACAACCCAGCGCGAACTCGTCGGCATCCTGTGCGCCGCCGGAACAGCCCCGATAGACGTCGGGATAGCGAACGTGGGTCACGCCCGGCACCAGCGGAGCGAATCGCCGCTTCTGCTGCGGCTTCGACGCCGTGAGCGAGAGCGCGCCCATGGTGCGTCCATGGAACGCCCCGTAGAACGCGATGATCTGCTGCCGCTTAGTGTGGTAACGCGCCAGCTTCAGCGCGGCTTCCACAGCTTCTGCGCCGGAGTTGCCGTAGTAGACGCGGTGCGGCCCTGGCATCGGCGCGATGAGGGAGAGGCGCTCGGCCAGTTCCACCAGGCTCTCGTAGTAGAAGTCGGTGCCCGACATGTGGATCAGTTCGCCGGCCTGCTTCTGGATGGCGGCGACGACTTCGGGATGGCAATGGCCGGTGGAGGTCACGGCGATGCCGGCGGAGAAATCGAAGAACTCGTTGCCGTCAACGTCGGTCACAACGACGCCGCGTCCGCTCTTGGCGACCAGCGGGTAGGAACGCGTGTAGGACGGCGAAATATACTTGTCATCGCCCGCCAGGATGCGCTTGGCATTGGGTCCGGGCAGGGCGGTCTTGATCTTGGGGCCGGCGGTCAGGGTTTTGGTCGACATGGGATCCTCGGAAATCGGTTGCGGGTCGTGGGTCGCTTCGTCGTTCCTTTCGGGTGGCACTGCATCGGCTTTCGCCGATTGAGCGGACTTCGTCCCGAAGAAACTTTCCACAGGGAGGATCGGAGACTAGTCGCTTCCGAAAAGGCTGGGGCGAACCTGCGAAGGCAGCACCGCCAGATGACGCCGCGGGCAGCAAAGCTGCTGCAGCCAGCAGGCGGGCAGGTGCGAATTGGGGTTCTGCAGAATCATTTTGTTCAACTGATTATAGCCTGAAAATGTGGGCGCCGGAACCCCTCGTTTCGGTCCTTTCGGGCATAGTTCGCGGTGTTACTCCGGTCACCATCGCGGCTGACTCGTGTCAGTACTGTTGCTGTCAGGCTTGCTTCCGGGCGCAACGCCACATTAAGTCGCATCGAACCATGACTTCGAAGCATCCTTAAGCACTAGTCTCTCGACCAACCCCCATGACCTCCTCACAAAAAGACCGCTGGACCCTGATCCTTGCCTTCGGGCTGGTCTATCTGTTCTGGGGGTCGACTTATCTGGGAATTGCGATCGCCGTGGAGCAAATTCCACCGGCGTTGATGTGCGCGACCCGCTTCCTAATCGCGGGCATCGTGATGTTGGCTTACTGCGGGATCAGTGGCCGCAGAATCCTCTATAGCCCGCGCCAGCTTTGGCACATGGCGGCTGTCGGCATTCTGCTCCTCATGGGAGGGAACCTGACCCTTTCCTACGCCGAGCGGATCGTGCCCTCGGGCCTGTCGGCGTTACTGATTGCGGTCACGCCCCTCTGGTTCCTTGTGCTCGATGCCCGGCTGATCGGCCATCACCAGATTTCCAACCGCGGCATGACCGGATTGGCCTTGGGAGTTGTCGGCATGGTCGTGCTCCTGTGGCCGAAGCTCACGGCGACAGGCTCCATCGGCCATCGCGAACTGTGGTTTTCGCTGAGCCTGCTCGCCGGCTCATTCAGTTGGGCGCTAGGCTCCGTTCTCTCGAAGGTCTGGCAGTCGAGCGAAGTCGACCCGCTCAGTTCCACCTCCTGGCAGGTGGTATTCGCCGGTGTTGCGAATCTGATCTTC
>Ga0307471_100002773_pt1 | contig 10204 bp, 9 predicted proteins | sample atmos_gasesAM3C__2_FD_204566 | JGI IMG/M metagenome (GOLD analysis project Ga0307471, IMG submission 204566) | Hardwood forest soil microbial communities from Morgan-Monroe State Forest, Indiana, United States - atmos_gasesAM3C_515 | ecosystem: Environmental > Terrestrial > Soil > Temperate... | reverse complement strand
CCGCATCTCCACGGGGCGTAATTTCACTGCCGCTTGTTCCAGCCACTCGAGCAGGCGGCCCGCCTTCTCAGCGCATCGCCCGCCCATCCTCGCGATCCGACGCTTTCGTTCTCGAAGCACACTCAGGCAGCGCTCCGAATCGAAGATCAGACCTGCCTTCGGACCAAAAGCGTGGAAGCGCGCCAGCCACAGCGCGCATCGCTCCGCCGCCGCGGCTCGGCTTTGCTCGTCCCCACTTTTCAAGATCTCCTTCACCACCCGCCCTTCCACCTTCTCCTGCAGAAACAGCTTCAACGACGGCAGGTACGCCAACGGCCGTGGGATCGAAAACTCGTCCTGCGGACCGAACCCGGCTTGCTGAATCCTCTCCATCGCCGCCAGAATGTCCGGGCGATCCTCGCGGTACAGCTTGCCAATCAGAAAATGCCAGTCGCTTTCCTCTCGCCAGCCGATCTCCAGCGTGCAGCGCTGACCGGCATGGTGCTTGAGCACGCGAACCACGCGGGCCTCTGCGACGGTTCCCCCATTCCATTCGCCCTGGCACACGCCGCGCAGGTGATTGGCGAGTGCGGCCGGATCGAAAACCTCCGAGAGGGCCGCAAGGCCGGGATCGGTAAGCGGCTTAAAGCACTTCGGCACGATTGCGCTCCTTTAGTGCCTCACGGCTGAGGGACTCGACGAACACGACCACGTTCTGGAAGGCGCGCGCCAATTCCATTCGTTCGTTCCTCCAAAAACGCCTGAGTTTGCCAACTGGGGAGATCATCAGGCAGCCTCCCGATCCAAAACAGCAAGGGCTTCGTCCAGCATCGTTTCCGCATTCTCACGCCACTGAGGAACCTGATGGCAGACGATGTGCTTCGCCCACTTGAAGCACCCGGTAGCTTCGAAAAAGCGAAGGTTCCCCTCCGCCTTTGGCGGACCCCCAGCAAGATAGGTCTTTCGAAAAACGTCAGCCGCGGCGTCCAGCGCTCTGATGGAGCCAAGCTGCAGTAGGGCCAAGCGGCGGACCGCAGTGAGGAACCTGCCGACGTCGTGTGCCGGGTCCGCCACGCAGTACTTGTCCCAATCAAAGGCAACCGTCCGGCCCCGGGCAAGAATGACCTGAGCGGCGCTAAAGCTCCCATGGCTTGGGCAAAGTTCAACGGTCTGCAGCGCTGTGGATGCCTCTTCTAGCCGCTGGAGCAGCCGAGCCGATTTGTCGGCTAAGATCCCGCCGGGCTTGGCGACCTCCCGCGAACAACGCTGCATTGAATGGGAGTTGAGGTGTTCGCGGGCGTCCGATGCCGATCCTGCCTTTGGACCACGAACGTGGAAACCGGCCAACCACAGCGCGCACCGCTCCGCCATTGCGACGCGGCTCTGCTCATCGCTGTCCTTGAGAATCTCGTCCCCCCTCGCCCCTTCCACTTTTTCCACTAGGATGCAATGCAGGGAGGGCACGTAAGCGAATGGCTGGGCAATCGAAAGCTCATCTTGCGAACCGAATCCTGCCTGCTGAATTCCCCTCATCGCTTCGAATAAGTCGGAGCGATCCTTGCGGTAAATTTTGGCGATTAGGACCTGCCAGCCGTCCTCGGTCCGCACGGCGACCTCTAACGTGCACCGCCTGTCAGTGTGATATTTGAGCACCCGGCGAACCTGCACTTCCTTGACGGCTGCTCCGTTCGAACCGTACAAAGAGGTACCGCGTAGATGTTTAGCTAGAACTTCCGGATCGAGAACCCCAGTTTGGACGACCCTTTCGAGATCCGTGAGAGGTTGCGAATCCTGAATGGAGTCGCGCGCGGAAGAAGGCGGCATCCAGCGTGCCCAAGAGTTTTTCACAAGATTCGTCACTTTGGCCGGCAAGCTGCTCATGATGTGATCCCTCTCTCTACGATACGGAGGCCCTCGTCCAGCATCATTTCCGCTTTCTCTTGTTTCTCGTTCCAACTGGGACCCTCGTCAAACAGGTGGCGAACGGCCAAATTCAAGCAAGTAGTGGCTTCGAAAAAGTGAAGGTTTTTTTCCACTTCCGGCGAACCTTCAGCAATGTAGGTCTTTAGAAAAACATCTGCTGCTTTGTCCAGGGCGCTGATGGAGCCAAGCTGGTCCAAGGCCCAGCGGCGGAGGGCGTAGAGGAACCGGGCCACGTCGCGGGCCGGGTCCGCCACATCGTGCCAGTCCCAATCAATGGTAACTGTACGGTCTTTCGACAAATAGACATGAGCGGCGTTATAGCTGCCATGGCCTGCCCTCAGTTCTACGTCATATAGTGAAGCAGATGCGTCTTCCACCCGGTGCAACAGGTGGGTGGCCTTCTCACCGAAGCACCCCTCTAGGTTGGCTATCTTGCGCGACCATCGTTGCATCGCCTTCGAGTGAACGAAGTCCCTGGGATGAGAAACTGGCCCTGCCCCTGGGGCAAGAGCGTGGAACTGGGCCAGCCACCGCGCACATCGCTCCGCAGTTGCAGCGCGGGTCATTTCATCCCCCGTCCTGAAGATTTCGTCCGCTGGGGTCCCCTCAACTTTCTCCTGCAGAAGGCATCGCAAGGAAGGTGCGTAAGCGACGGGTTGAGAGATAGAAAACTTATCTTGCGGACCGAACCCTGCCTGTTGAATCCCCTTCATCGCCGCAAACACGTCGGAGCGATCCTTGCGGTAAACCTTGGCGATGAGGAGATGCCAACCATGCTCGGTTCGCAAGGCGATCTCCAGAGTGCATCGCTTGCCAGGATGATGTTTTAGCACACGACGAACTTGCAGTTCTTTGAGGGCTTCTCCGTCCGCGCCATTCAGTGAAATGCCGCGCAGATGTTTGGCTAGGACATCCGGGTGAAGAACCCCCGTTTGGATGACCGTGTCCCGATCCTTGAACAGTTCGGAAGGCTCCGGGGAGTGACTGACGAAAAAGGCAGGCGTCAAGCAAGCTCCGTAACTTTTCACAATTGTCGTCAGTTTGCTCGCCAACCGGATCATGGTCTGCAGTCCCCCCCTGCGATATGGAGACTTTCGTCCAGCATGGCTTCCCCTTTGTGTCGCCAGTGGATGCCAGGGCGAGCGAAATCGTGCGCCGCCAAGGTCAGACAGGCGTCGGCCAGGAAAAAGCGAAGGTTCCTATCCGCCTCCTGAGGGCCTACACCGCAATAGGTTTTCAGAAATACGTCAGCCGCCCTGTCCAGGGCTCGAATGGAGCGAAGTCTCCCCAATGCTAAACGGCACAGGGCGGCGAGGAATCTGGCCACGTCGCGGGCGGGGTCTGCCACATCATACCCGTCCCAATCGAAGGTCACCGTGCGCCCCTGGGCCAGGATGACTTGGGCAGGGCTATAGCTGGCATGGCCCGCGGACTTCTCCACCGGGTGCAGCGCCGCCCCTGCGGCTTCTAGCCACTCGAGCAGCCGCCCCGCCTTCTCAGCACATCGTCCCCTCAAACTGGTGATCCGTCGCGCCCTTTCCCGAGTCGAGTTCAGGCAGCGGTCGGAGTCAAAGACTGGCCCAATCTTGGGAGCCAGGGCATGGAATCGGGCTAGCCAGAGCGCGCACCGCTCGGCCGCTGCGGCTCGGTCCCGCTCATCCCCGCTGCTAAAGAACTCCTTCGCCACCCGCCCTTCCACTTTCTCCTGCAGAAACAGACGCAACGACGGCAGGTACGCCAGCGGCCGGGGGATTGAATACTCATCCTGCGGACCGAACCCGACTTGCTGAATCCTCTCCATCGCCGCCAGAATGTCCGGGCGATCCTCGCGGTACAGCTTGCCAATCAGAAAATGCCAGTCGCCTTCTCCTCGCCAGGCGATCTCCAGCGTGCAACGCTGGCCGACATGGTGTTTGAGCACGCGAATCACGCGGACCTCTTCGACACATCCTCCATTCCACCGGCCCAGACACACGCCGCGCAGGTGATCAGCCAATGCGGCTGGATCGAAAATCTCCGAGAGGGCCGCAAGGCCGGGATCAGTAAGCGGTTGAACGCGCTCACCACGGTGGCGCTCCTTTGCTGCCTCGCGGCTTAGGGGCTGATCGAACTCGATCCTCTCCCCGAAGGAGTGCGCCAAGTCTCCTGGATCATCCTTCCGCAAGCGCGCGAGTTTGCCTGCCAAGGGGATCATTGCCCGTTCTTCCCATCCAAGACACGAAGGCCTTCATCCAGCATCGCTTCCGCTTTCTCCAGCGCGTCAGGGACCGGGCGGCTGAGATTGCGCTTCGCCCGTTTCAAGCAGGAGGTGGCTTCGAAAAATGAAAGATTCTTCTTCACGTCCGGTGTCCCGCCGGCAAGATAGGCTTCTAGAAAAACGTCAGCCGCCCGGTCCAGTTTCCTGATGGAGCCAAGCTGGGCCAACGCCAGGGTGCGCAGCCCGGAGAGAAATCTGGCCACGTCGCGTGCCGGATCCGCCATGTCGTACGTGTCCAAATCAAAGCTGACCGTGCGCCCCGGGACCAGGATCACATGGGTGGCACGGTAGCCGCCGTGGCCCGGGCACATTTCCACGGGGCTTAGCGACGACGACGCATCTTCCAACCGCTGGAGCAGCCGAGCCGCTTTGCCCGGAAGGTGGCCTCCCAGCTTGGCCATGTCGCGTGCGCATCGCTTCATCGAGTCCGAGTCGAGGTAATCTTTTCCGGAGGAAGCTGGCCCTGCCTTGGGCGCAAGGGCGTGGAACCTAGCCAACCACAGCCCGCACCGTTCCGCCGCTACCGCACGGCTCCGCTCATCTCCGGTCTTGAAAACCGCCTCGGCCAATGGCCCTTCCACTTTTTCTTGCAAAAGCAGACGCAACGACGGCAGGTAAGCGATGGGCTGCGGAATCGAAAACTTATCCTGAGGCCCGAAGCCCACCTGCTGAATCTGCTCCATCGCGTGTAAGACGTGAGAGCGATCCTTGCGGTAAACCTTGCCAATCAGGAAATGCCAGCCCTTTTCGGTTCTCGAGCCGATCTCCAGCGTGCAGCGGCGGCCGACATGCTGCTTGAGCACGCGCACCCGGACCTCTTCAACCGCGCGCCCGTTCCAGGGAACCCCCGGAACACCGCGCAGATGTTTGACCAAGGCGCTCGGATCAAGAACCTCCGAGAGAGTGGTAAGGCCAAGAGCGTCAGACAATGTGGTTCTCCTGTAGAGGTAAAGGTGTCTTCCGAAGCCGTGCAGGACCCAATGGCCCACAGCCAGAGTGTAGGATCGCTTTACCCAGCGCCGCCAACATGGGTGTCGAGCACATGCAATAGGCCTCCCGAAGGCTCGTCGTTTGGCCTGCCAGGCAGATCATCAGATAACCTCTCGCCCCATAGCGCGAAGCCCTTCGTCCAGCATCGCCTCCGTGTTCTCTTTGCAGTCCGGAACAGGATCTGAAAGATGGCGTATTGCCAAATTCAGGCAGGTAGCGGCTTCGAAAAAGTGCAGGTTCTTTTCCACCTCCGACGGGCCCGTTGCAAGATAAGACTTCAAGAAGGCCTCCGCCGCCCCATCCAGCAGCCTGAGGGAGCCAAGCCGGATCAACGCCCGGCGGCGTAATGCGACCAAGAATCTGGCCACGTCGCATGCAGGATCCGCCACTTCATGGAAGTCCCAATCGATGGCGACCGTGCGGCCATCGGCCAGGATGACATGAGAGGCGCTGTAGCTCCCATGGCTGGCGCGCAGGTCCACGGGGCTTAGCGACAACGAAGCATCTTCTAGCCGGTGCAGCAGCCGAGCTGCCTTCTCGGCATACGGCCCACCCAGCTTGGCTATCCTGCGCGAGCATCGCTGCATCGACTTCGACTTGAGATGTTCGTGGGCAAAAGAAACCGGGCCCGCTTTAGGCGCAACGGCGTGAAACCGAGCCAACCACCGTGCGCACCGCTCGGCCGCTGCCAAACGGCTCTGTTCATCTCCCGTCTTGAAAATGTCACCCGCCGACGGCCCCTCCACTTTCTCCTGCACGAGACACCGTAACGAAGCCACGTAAGCAAAAGGCTGGGGAATCGAAAACTCATCCCGGGGACCGAAGCCTGCCTGCTGAATCCCCTCCATCGTTTGGAAGATCTCAGAGCAATCCATCTGGTAGACCTTGCCGATCAGAAAATGCCAGCCCGTTTCGGTTCGCAGAGCAAACTCCAGCGTGCAGCGCTGCCCGACGTGGTGCCTAAGCACTCGAACCTCGATCTGTTCGATCGCTGACGTATCCCGAGGACCCAGCGAAACTCCGCGGAGCTGTTTGGCGAGGGCCGCGGAATCAAGAACCTCTGAGAGGGTCGGAATTCCGGGATCGGTCAGCACTTGCACGCACTCAGCCACCGTGTCCTCCTTTCTGCCCCTGCGGGCGGTTGTCCAACCCGCCTGCCGGGGGAGCGATTTTCAGGGCCTGGCTGCGGCAGGCTTTCTGGGAATCTCGTCGCGACTGCTGTTCCGGCGCACCGCTGCTATGCGGAGACCTGCTTAGCGGGCAAACCCAAGTTATGTTCGAGACCGTTCATCAACGCCTGCGCGCGATCAATCAGGCACGCGGTTCGCGAAGCCCAGTCCTGCTCGAACACGTACACGCGACGCGCGGCCATCTTTGCCAACTTGATCGCCTCATAGAGCCGAGCGCGGATCAAGCGCTCGTCGGGCTTGCTGCTGAAGTAACCCGAGAGGAACATCTCTTGCGCCTGTTCCACCTCCGCCAGGCCATAGTTGTCGTACATTAATTGCAGGTCAGCCAAAAACTTCCCAATATCAAGCGCCGGGTCAGCTAAGAAGCAATTGTCGAAGTCGATGAACACAAGCCCGGGCGAAGTGACCCAGATGTGTTCGGAAATAAAGTCGCCGTGGGTGAAGGTGGGCTGTTCCCTAGGCAGCATTGAATCTAGCTCGATCGCGCGCTCGAGCATCTTCCGCACTACAGCCCCCGCTGCTGGCAGCAGGGTGGGGAGATGCTCACCGGACCGCTTGATCTGTTTAATCTCTGCTGCGAGGTCATGAGGCTTCAGCGGTCCGATGAGCTCCTGGGGCAACTCGTGCAACGCGCGCAGTGCAACCCCGACGGCCCTCAAATTTTGTCCTACCTCCTGCCGGGGATTTTGCAGATATTGGGAAAGAGACTCGCCCAAAATTCTTCGGTAGAGCACAACGGCGTCCTCGGCGAGATAGGCGAGCGGCCGCAACGAGGTCACGCCCTGTCCATGCTGCTCCAACCAATCCGCAACGATTGTCGCCACGCGAAAAGCGCGCTCCCCTTTCTCGCCCGCGTACATCTTGGCGAATACGGTTCCATGCTCTGGCGAGTCCAGGGAGTCGTAGCGCAGTACATGGCGCCTGCCGGGGCGGTAACGGATCGATTTAACCGAATAGCGAGTCGTCCGGGCCGATGCCTGCAGCGGATCGCCTGGCGGAGTCACGCTCGACACCATCTCGCTCACATAATTGGGATCGGACATCCGAACTAGTTGTGGAAATTGCGCATCCAGCGGTGAGACCCTCAGTTGCAGGCCCAGTGAGGGGAGATCGGCCATCAACTGACGAAACGGCGCCGCGACGCCGCGACGCATCGCTTCTTCCTGCATTTCACCGAGGTCGGCAGCCGGCTTTTTGTCCCGGTCCTTTTCTCTCTGAGGTCTCCAGGTTACCTCCATGGCGCGAATGCTAGGCTTCGTGTCTGACTCGGTGCGAATGTGAGCATCGAAATTCGCCCTGAGCTTGTGGCCGGGTCTAAATCGCGCGTGCCTCACGTAGCAATGTTCCAGTGTGTTCGGACCGGAAAGCAGGGCAGACAGTTCGCGCTGCAACACCCGGTGCGAGTCCCCTGTCAGCAACATGCCATTAATCACTTCCAGAGTGGCATGTTCGGAAAGTGCCTCGGCTAGATTCATGGTCGTCCAGCTCCTTCACTTCCCTCAGAGAACCGCTTCCCGGATAGCACTGGGCCGATTTTTTGGCCTTGTGCTGAAGCTGCCGATGAGCCGTTTTGGTTCAGCAGCGGCTCGACCCAATGAATGACCCGAGCGGCATTTCGATTCCACGTGTGCTCCGAGGATACGGCGGCTGCATTCCTCCCCAATTCGCTGCGTAGCGTTGCGCTTTTCCGGAGCCGCTGAAGACCGCGCACGAGGCCTGCTTGGTCCCCGGGCTCGAAGAGCAAGCCTGTAGCCCCGTCGATGAGAATCTCAGCCACTTGCCCTACTCGGCTAGCGACCACCGGCCGGCCGGCGGCCATATATTCAAAGAGCTTGAGCGGAGAGTAGTAGAACTCGTCGAGAGCCGGATAAGGTGCGACGGCGACATCCATCGCGGCCAGATACTGTGGCACATCTTGATGAGCGATTCTCCCGGCGAACGTCACCGCTCCCTGTAAACCTGCACTCCGAATCTGGTCCTCGAAGCCCGGCCGTGACGGTCCGTCTCCCACAAGAAGGAGGTGTGTCAGAGGATCCACCCGGTGCAGATCCTCAAATGCTGCGAGAAGCAGCTCCACTCCATGCCAAGGCCGAAATGTGCCGACGAAGCCGACGGTGAAGCGACCGTCGAGGTTTAAGCGCTCTCTCACCGCGTTGCCGTTTGAAGCCATGCGGAATAGTTCAGGATCCACAGCGTTGGGCAGGACTTGAATCCGCTCAGGTTCCACGCCGGACCGTTGTAGTTGGCTGCGGAGCGATTCTGAAACTGCGAGCATCAGGTCTGCGCTTTGCCAGACGCGGCGCTCGACCCAGCGTGCCAACGGAGGGCAGGTCACGCCCGCGCGGTATCGCTGCTGCTCATAAACCAAAGGAGCATTCACTTCGAGCACCAAGGGAATTCCGAGCTCCCGTGCGAGCCAAAGGCCCGACATCCCCCACAGGCTGTAACGCTCATAAATAAAATCCGGCTTGAGTTCTCGTGCCGCCGCCCTCGCTCTGGCGGCAAAACGAAGATTGTGGAGAGCGCGGACGATATCCGCGTGGCCGCGAGTTGTTTTGCCTGTGAGCCGGCCGGTGCGGCGCAGACCGCGAGCCAGCACATAATTCCATCGCGCGAGGGGCACCAAGTGCCCCACCGCGCCCAAATTTGCTTCGCAGCTCGGTTGATTTGCAGAAGCGCTGCATACCAGGGTCACCTGTTGACCCACATCAGCCAAGGCTCGAACAAATGAACGGATATGAATGGAGCCCCCGCCCTGCCCGGCCGGATCGATGCCCGGATCCATGGAAAGGTAGAGGATCTTCATTGACCGTGTCCGTTTTGGAATAGCCGAAGCAACTGGCTGGAGCTGCGTTCCACCAGGAACCTCGATTCGATTTTCGCTCGGGCCGCTTGGGCGAGGCGGTCGCGGAGCTGCGAATCGTCGAGAAGCCTATCCAACGCTTCTGCGAGCAGCAAAGGGCTGTTGGGGGGAACCAGAAGGCCGTCCCGAGAAGATTCGATCAGCTCGGGTATCCCGGATATTGGCGTAGATACAACGGGAACGCCGCTCGCCATGGCTTCCAGCACCACCGTGGGAATTCCGTCGCGATCGCCGTCCTCGGTCACAACACAGGGAAGCGCAAAAATAGAAGCCCGCTGATATGCCGAGGAAACGCTTTCCTGGGGCTGCGGGCCTCTGAACTCGACGCACTCACTCAACCCGAGTTGTTTCACACGATTTTCCAGATCGTTCCGCAGAGGCCCGTTGCCTATGATCTCCACTCTGAAGGCCCGTCCGAGCTGCATTAGAATGGCCGCCGCTTCGATCAAGTCCTCCAGGCCCTTTTTGGGGATCAGCCTGGCGACCGAAAGGATTACTGGCAGTCCGGGATCTACCGTTCGCGGCAACTGGAAGCCGAAATCAGCAAGATCGAGCCCGTTATAGATGCAATGGACCTTGCCGCTCGACGAAGGGCAGATCTGCTCCTTCAAATATTCCCGGTTATATTGACTCACCGTCACTACCGCGCGAGCCTGCTCGATCTGCCTGCGCAACAGCTTACGCTGGGTATCTACGTAAATATCCCTGGCGTGCGCCGTAAACGTGTACGGGATACCAGTCAGTTCGGAGGCAAACATAGCCAGTAACGTCGGGGCGGTAGCAAAATGAGCGTGCAAGTGTTCCACGGGTTCCCGACGCAACAAATAAGCCAAGTAAGCCGCTTGAAAAAAGCGCCGCACGACTCCAACTCTGCCGTAGGCGATCGCATGCATCAGAGCGCGCACGTAGCGCCATGGCAGTTCTAGCGCAAGATACGCATTTGCGCGCACGATACGTCTCCAAGAACCGCGAAACGAAAGGTAAGTCACTTCGGCGCGGACC
>Ga0307471_100002772_pt1 | contig 10204 bp, 4 predicted proteins | sample atmos_gasesAM3C__2_FD_204566 | JGI IMG/M metagenome (GOLD analysis project Ga0307471, IMG submission 204566) | Hardwood forest soil microbial communities from Morgan-Monroe State Forest, Indiana, United States - atmos_gasesAM3C_515 | ecosystem: Environmental > Terrestrial > Soil > Temperate... | reverse complement strand
GTAGAGCACACGGTGCTTGCCCTCCAAGCGAAAATGAATGGTAACGAGGGGAGTGTTGCCGACAAGCCGCGTCAGCGCCTGGAATTTTGAGGTGGGTACGTCAGCAAGTGTAGGCATAGCAGATTGGTTGTCGCACGTTGCGCCGAATTCGGCAAGGGCGGGGGGACACACCAGCGGTCTAGCGAGAGGAAGGGACCGGGGGGAGCTGAGTTGGCGCATCCTGGGCAGCGGACGACTTCAGCACAACCTGTATGACGCTGAATAATTCCGTGGGACGTATGGGCTTGGTGACATAAGCGTCCATTCCAGCGGCGAGGCAGCGCTCGCGGTCTTCTTTCAACGCGTGAGCCGTGAGAGCGATGATGGGGGTGCGCCGGCCGGTGAGTTTCTCACGTTGACGGATTTCCGCCGTAGCTTCGAAACCGTCCATCTCCGGCATCTGAATGTCCATCAGGATGAGGTCGAACTCCGCGTCGTGTATCGCAGCAATCGCCTGTTTGCCGTCAACAGCGATGGAGACGGTGAAGCCGCGTTTTAGAAGCAGTCGCTGCGCCAGGGTGCGATTCACGGCGTTGTCTTCCACCAGTAATACGCGCCGCCCGTTGCCGTTGAATGCTCCCAGGCCGGCAGGAAGTGTTGATGCCAGTTGCGACGGCGCTCCGTGCAAATTCGGCTGCTGGCCCACGGGAATCGCGTTTCTCTCGGCCATGGCGAGGTCCAAAGTAAAGTGAAAGATGCTTCCCTTCTGGGGAGCGCTTTCGACCCAGATCCGGCCGCCCATCATCTCTACGAGCCGGACGCAGATGGCCAAGCCGAGCCCCGTGCCGCCATACTTGCGCGCCATCGAACCATCGGCCTGGGAAAACGCGGCAAAAATTTTTTCCTGCGTCTCTGGCGCTATGCCGATCCCGGTATCCTTCACGCCAAAATGGAGCAGCACGCGGCCCTTGACGGGGAATGCCGCGGCGACGGCCACTAGAATCTGGCCGCGCTCGGTGAACTTGATGGCATTGCCAACCAGATTGAGCAGTACCTGGCGGAGGCGGTCGGGATCGCCGATCAGGGCATCGGGAACGTCGGCAGGTGCTTTGAAGGAAAACTGAAGCCCCTTCTGCTGCGCGCGGATGGCGCAGGTTTTGAGGATCGGCTGGAGGCTGTCCCGCAACTGGAAAGGTATCAGCTCAAGATCGAGTTTCCCGGCTTCGATTTTCGAGAAATCCAGGATGTCATTGATGATGGAAAGCAGCGACTCCGCTGAGAAGCGCACCAGGCTGAGATTTTCGCGCTGCCCTTCAGTGAGTTCAGTATCGAGGACAAGCTCGGTCATGCCGAGGATGCCGTTGAGCGGCGTGCGGATTTCGTGGCTCATATTGGCCAGGAAAGTACTTTTGGCGGCACTGGCGGACTCGGCGGCAAGCTTGGCTTTTTGCAGCTGCTCCTCGAACTGCTTGCGTTGAGAAATGTCTTCGGCGGAAATAATGATTCCGCCGACGTTCCCGCGAGGATCACTCCAGGGATAAACGGCGGAGCTTACCCACTGCTCACCACCATCGGCGCGAATCCAGATGTCTTCGCCCAGATGCTGCTTCTCACCGGCCAAGCCGCGGCGATGGGATTCTCGCCATTTTTCGGGGAGGTTGGGGATTAGATCATAAAGGCAAAGTCCGGTGAGGTCGGAATGGCCAAAACCGTAGTCTGCGATCCAGCGGCGGCTGGCCGCAAGGTAGCGTATCTCCGGGTCGAACATCGCGACAGCGACCGGCGCGTCGTCGATGAAGGCGCGGAGCTGGCGCTCGCTGGTCCGAAGTTCTTCCTCAACACGCTTGCGCTCGTTGATGTCGGCGGCGAGGCCGAGAATATATTGCGGCTCACCCGCGGCGTTGCGCAGAAGGGAAAGTTCGACACTGGCCCAAACGAGTCGGCCATCCTGGAGAAGATACCGCTTATCGAGGTGGAGATGATCGAGTTCGCCAGCGGTCAGCCGCTTAAAGGAGTTCTTATCCGACTCGACGTCATCCGGATGAGTGAGTTTGTCAAAGATGCCGAGAGAACGCATCTCGTCGGCGGTGCAGCCGAGCATGCGCCGGTAGGCAGGGTTGACCGTGAGGCTCCCATTCTTGATCTCGGCGACGGCGATCCCCAATTCAGCGCCTTCAAACACCGTCCGGAATTTTTGTTCGCTTTCACGGATGGCCAGTTCAAAGGAGCGGCGTTGAGAGATATCCAGAAAGGTGACGACTGAACCGATGGCTTTCCCTCCGCGGAGGAGGGGATGAGACCAGTATTCGACCGGGAAGCTGGTGCCATCACTGCGCCAGAAGACTTCGTCATCGGAATGCGTGCCCTTTCTCGAACGAAACGCTTCAAAGATGCGGCAGTCCTGTGTTGGGAACGGAGTGCCATCCGCATGGGAATGATGGAAGAGCAGGTGGCCGTTCAGCCCGAGGACCTGATCGCGTGAGGAAAATCCGAGGATGCGCAAGGCCGCCGGGTTGATAAATGTGCAGACACCGTTAGCGTCAATGCCATAGATGCCCTCGGCGGTGGATTCGAGGATCAGGCGGATACGCTCTTCCTCGTTCGCAAGCGTCTGTTCCGCTCGCTTGCGCTCTCCGATGATCGCGCCGAGGATCAATGCGGTGAGAGCGAGAATCAGCATCAGGAACTGCAGAACCGCCAGGTCTTCCATTCCCTGGTGGACCACGCGCATCATGATGGCCAGGCTGGAATCGACGAGGATCAACGCAACGACGACGCCCCGAATTCCGCGACGAATGGCAATCCATAGGAGCGGCAGGAAGAACAGATAAAAGAGGTGGGCGCTGCGGGCAAAGCTGTTGCCGAACGCCAGGTAAATCAGGAAGGCCAGAGAAGCCAGGAACCCCGAATATTCGAGGAGTTCCGAGCGGCTCCAGGACCACTTCTTTCCGGCAGGCGCCGATTCCTGAGCGCCGGCGTATCCCAGGTAACGGCGACACCACGGGACGACAAATTCGAGCAGAAAAGGAGTGACGCTCGAAAGGGCAACGGCGTCGCCAATCCACCAATTGAAAGCCGCTTGGGCGTAATCTGAGGCAGGGATTTCACCACTGTGAACAAGAATGGCCGTGCCGCTTATCGCCACCACCAGTGAGGCCAGCAGCGAGACCCCCAGAAGATTGGTGACGTCTCGTACGGAGCGAATCCGGTAATTGCCCGTCAACTTGCGGCGGAGATAAAGGCTGGCCACCGCATAGAGGCAGGGAATCATTGGGTTCAAAAGAAGAAAAGGGAGGCCCGTGACACTCTGGTGGTAGTTGAGATATCCGGCGATATATCCGCCAACAAGGAGAACGGGGAATATCTCCAGTCCAAGGCCCACGAAAAATGCAACGGCTACACCGGAAGGCGGATACCAGGCGCTGATGCTGGGCCAAATCTGAAGATAGACCGTGCTGCGGTCCAACAAAACGTAGACGACCACGCACACGACACCAAAGAGAAGACGGTGAGAGTAGAGAGTCAGATTACTATGCAGGGAAGCTGGAGACAAAGCGGGAGTTCGCGGGGCTCGGAAGAAACGAGAAAAGAGTGAATGGGAGGAGCGGCCGACTGGGGGAGGGACTGCTCCATCTTGAAACACTTTGTTCGACTCGTGCTTCGTGCCGGGGGCCTCTTGCGGGCCCTCAACACCACCTGAGCCAGAATCAATTTTCCGACGAGCCACGAATCCTCTGTAGATTGTTGAGCTTTCGCGCGCGACGAGATACGGGGGCGAACGCTCGCTCCATTGGCCATAGATAGCCGAAGAGAATATAAGCACTTTGCATGCCGAACGTCTGGCGCTACTTGGGGTGAGGGTATTCCGGTACAATGCGACTGATGCAGATTTTAGGAGCGACTGACAGGTGGAAGCGTGATTCATCGATTTGTGTTTCATAACGAAGAGCTGAAGACCGTGGATAAAGTGCGATGGTCGCCCGGGCAGGCCGGATTGATTTGTGGCTGGGGGCTGTTTACGACGGTGCGCATCGTGCGGGGCGAGGCATTTGCCTACGAAAGGCACTGGCGGCGACTGGAAAAGGATGCCGCACTCACGCGGTTGCCGTTCATCCATTCCAGCGCCAAAGTGCGGGTGCAACTGCAGGATGTGATCCGCGCGAATAAGGTTGAAGATGGGTGCGCGCGAATCTATCTGGTGTGGAACACCGTGGGTTTCTGGAAGAGCGATGAGAAGATGCCCGAGGTGGACCTGGTGATCACCAGCGCCGATGTGCCCAGTTATCCGGATACGCTGCGCGTAGCGGTGCGCGAGCATGGCCGGCACGCGGCTTCGCCGCTGGCCGGAGTGAAAACCACTTCGTGGCTGAACAGCGTCTGGGCGGTGGCCGAGGCGCAGCGTGAAGGATTTGACGAAGTAGTGTTGCTGAATGAACGCGGCGAGGTCAGCGAGTGCACGGCGGCGAATATCTTCGCGGTGAAGGGCGATAAAGTCCTGACGCCGCCGCTGAATTCGGGGTGCCTGGAAGGCGTAACGCGGGGAGTGTTAACGGAAGTGGCGGCCGAGGCCGGCACATCAGTGGTGGAGCAGACGCTCCGACTGGAGGATTTGTACACCGCGGACGAAGTGTTCATAACCTCCACGAACCGCAACGTGATTGGCATCCGCGAAATCGCGGGCCGGAAGATCGGGAACGGAACCATGGGAGAGGTCACGAAGAGGCTCGACATCGCTTTCGATGCCTTCGTGACCGATTATGTGGAGCGAAGGCTGGCCACGAACCGCTAAGGGATTCACCGGCGGGCGGCGGGTGGTCTTGTGGATGGGTCCCGAGGCGGGCGCAAGAAGAAAGCCGAAGCGCGCGAGCGCGTGTTACAATGCGCGGCTTAGTGGGGTAGCAAGGGCGGAGGGCATGACGGAACCACTGGTGCAGAGCGAGGCGGTTCTCGAGGTGATCTCACCCGATGGAGCGCGGAAGTACGTTCGCGTGACGCAGGTACCATTCCTGATCGGGCGCGGGGCGGAAACCGGAAACCATTTGCAATTGACCGACCGGCGCATCTCGCGCAACTGCGCGGCGATTGTGATGGAAGCGAACCGCTACTACCTGGAAGACCGCGGGCAGCGACGCGGGATGTTTGTGAACGGCGAAAAAGTGGAAAGCCGGATGCTGAATGACGGCGACGCGGTCACGTTTGGACTTGAAGATTCCTATCAATTGATTTTCCGTTCCGCTTCCGGCACCGCTGAGGAAGCGATTCCCCAGTTGTTGACGCGCATTGATCACATGACCAGTTCCGAGTCCACCGGCGGCGGGCTGCGGAAACTGAACATGCTGTTGGAAGCGACTTCGCTGCTGCATTCGCAATTGCCGCTCGATTCCGTGTTGGCGAAAATGATTGACCATGCGATCGCGGTGACCGATGCCGACCGCGGATTGCTGCAAGAAGCGGTGGACGGCAAAGTGGAAAACATGCGCGTGCGGCTGGCACGACGCAGCGGCGGGCAGCGGCTGCCTCCCGAAAGCATGACTCCCAGCCAGACAGCCATTCAACTGGCGATGAAGCAGCAATCGCCGGTGATCACCGAGGACCTGGCGCAAGCCGAGATGAACCTGCAGGCGGCGGCCAGCATCGTGGCGCAGGGTTTGCGCGCGGTGGTGGTGATTCCGCTTTATGCGAGCGCGCGTGCCAGCACGGACGCCTCTTCCACGGACGTCCGGCGCGGCGATTTTCTCGGCGTGCTGTACATGGATTCAAAGCGGCCGACGGCGTTTTCCAAGCTGGACCGGCAAATCCTGGACGCTCTGGCGGCCGACGCAGCGAGCATTCTGGACAACGCGCGGCTGGTGGAGCGCGAACGCGAGCGGCAACGCCTGGAACAGGAAATCGGCATCGCGCGGGATATCCAGCAGGCGCTTCTGCCGAAAAATCTGCGCGAGTATCCTCACCTGGCGGTTTCCGGCGTGAATTTTCCTTGCTTGTCGGTGGGAGGAGATTACTTCGACGTCTTCCCGCTGGATGACCACCGCACGGCCTTCCTGCTCGCCGACGTCAGCGGCAAAGGGTTGGGAGCGGCGCTGCTGACAACAATGTTGCAGGGCGCGCTATCCGGCATGACCCTGGGCACGGACCCCGCGCGGACGTTCAATCACGTCAATCGATTTCTGTGCGACCACGCGGAAGTCGGCCGCTACGCGACCATGTTTTTCGGCATCCTCGAAGACAGCGGAAAGCTCGAATACATCAATGCCGGGCATCCTTCGCCAATCTTGTTGCGCAAAGAGACGACACAGGAAGCGTTCACGGAAGGTTCTTTTCCCGTGGGCCTGGTGCCCGAAGCGGAATTCACTACCGCCTGCTTGCAGCTGGAACCGGACGATACGCTGGTTCTGTTCAGCGACGGCGTGACCGAAGCAATGGACCCGGAAGAAGAACTTTACGGGGTGGCGCGATTGCGCGCGGTGCTCCAGGGAAAGACCGAGTTGCCCCTCGATGAAATTCAGAAAACGGTGTTGGAATCGGTGGAAAATTTCGCGCGCGGCGCGCGCCAGGCGGATGATTTGACGATTCTGGTGGTCAGGTACCGCGCCGTGGCGACCGGCATAACCGAAGCCGGCGTCGCTACCAGCAAATCCGCCGCCAGCGACTGAGCGGCGACTTTCTCTCATCAATCGACCACTTCACTTCGCGCAGGGCGGCAGAGCCGGCGCTGCAGGTGCTACCGGTAGAGCTTCCACTTTTTGATCCTTTAACAGTTTGTTGAGGGCCGGCAATGTCTCCGTGTTCAGCTTGTTCCACGCGGCGATGTTTTTTGCGATGGAGTTGCAGCCGCTGTTGACGACGTTGTAAGCCGATTCGGCGGGCTTCAGATCGGCGCTCTGGACCATGACGAGATCGTGGCCAAAATCGCGATTGAGAATGCCGAAGCCGGGAGCTTCCGCCTTGCCGTCTTCGAGCGCGTGGAATTGTTTTTCGACTTCGGCAATAGCATCCGCCAGTTCCTTCGGGGGATTTGCTGGAAAAACCTTCTTGCGGGCGTCGAATTCCCCGTGGAGCGCCACAACGGCCTGAAATGATCGCGCCGTGTCTTCCATGAACGCCGAGATTTTGCGGGAGAGGGCAAGCTGCGCGGCGTAATCGTCCTGGCTGATGTGCACGCGTGGATCGGGCTGCACCTGCAGCTTCTGCTTGTACGACTTCCCTTCCCGGGTGAAAACCAGATCGTACGTGCCCGGCGCTGCGAGCGGTCCGGGCGGCTGGATGCGAGGCGTTTCGCCTGGAATGGCATGATCGGGTATCGTGTATTCGGTGTAACCCAGGCGCGCGCCAAAGTATCCGTAAGGCAATGCGGTCGGGTGCGCGTAGTGAAGATCCCAGACAAACCGGTTGATGCCCGCCTGATTGGGCAGCGCGTCGGGGGGATAGAACCAATACTCAGGCACATTCGGGGGAGGAATCATTTCCTGAACCGCGTGGCTTGAATAGTGGCGCACCAGATTTCCCTGCTGGTCGTAGATGTCGAGTGTGAGTTCGCTCTTCGACGGAGCTTTTTGAAAATACTGGAGCACGGCGCCGTCCGCGGGATTCCGGCCCGCTGGCGTTTCCGATTGCAGAGGCGTATCCGGATAGTTGTCCCAGCGTGCGTGAATTGTGGGCTCCGGCGCGAAAAATTGCGCGGGAGAGTCAGCGAGTTTCGCGGACCACTGGCGGAGAGCGGAGATGTCGTCGAGAATCCAGAGGCCGCGGCCAAACGTGGAAGCGACAAGATCCGCGCCGTGGATGGCCAGATCGGTGACGTTGGCGGTGGGCAAGTTGAGCTGCAGCGGCTGCCAATGATCGCCGGAATCGAACGATACATAGACCGCGTTGGTGGTGCCGGCGAATAAAAGTCCCTTGCGGCCGGGATCTTCGCGGATGGTGCGGGCCATGCCGGCTTCAGGCAGGCCGGTGACGATTTTCTCCCAGGTTTTTCCCGCGTCGCGCGTGCGATAGAAATAGGGATGGACGTCACGCGGAGCATAGAGCAGCGAAAACGTATCGTGCTTGGCGAAGACGGCCGCATAGGCAGTGTTGGCGTCGTGCGGCGAAGCTTCGATGCAATTGATGTAGGCATGCTCGGGAAGATTGGCGGGCGTGATGTCGGCCCATGTGGAGGCATCGCGGGTGAGGTGGACGAGACCAGTGGTCGAGCCCACCCAGATCAGATTGGCGTCGAGCGAAGAAGGAGCGATGGTCTGGATCGCACCGTGCGGCGCGGTTTGTGCGTCATCGTCATCCGTATTTCCCCACAGCGAAAATTCATTGGCGTCTTTCGCGAGCCGGTGGCCATTCTCCATCGGCTTTGCGCTACTGGGAGGCTCGGGCGTCTTGCTGGTCAGGTCTCCGCTGATTTCTTTCCACGATGTCCCGCCGTCGGTGGTCTTCAGAAGAAATTGCGTGCCGTAATAAAGCGCGTGGGGATCGCGTGGAGAAAAGATCAGCGGAGTTTCCCAGGTGACGCGATAGCCGGCGGGCGGAAGAAAAATCGTGGCCACCTGGCCCGTGGTGCGGTTCAGGCGCAGTACCACGCCATACCAGCCGATGGAAAAAACAGTGTTGGCGTCGAGTGGATCCGGCGCGATGAACGCGCTTTCGAACGAGCCGGTTGGAAACCAGTCGCGATAAGTGATCAGGCCGTAGTCGGTGCGATTGGGCACGGAAACGGAGCCGGAATCCTGCTGCGATGCGTAGAGACGATACGGAAAGAAACGATCGGTTGAGACTCTGTAAAACTGGCCCGTTGGCTGGTTGTACCAGGTGTTCCAGATTTTTCCGCCATCGAGTGTGATCACCGCTCCCTGATCCGTACCCATGATGATGCGAGATGTGTCTTCGGGCGCGATCCACAACACGTGATCGTCTTCGCCGCTGGGTGTGCCTTTCCACGCGGCAAATGTGCGGCCGCCATCGGAAGATTTATAAGTCGAAGTCTGCATCACGTACACAACTTCAGGATTTTTGGGATCGGAGTACACGCGGCCAAAATAGTCGTCGCCGAGCACGCGGGGATCCTGGGTGATCTGCTGCCAGGTGTCACCGCTATCGTCGGAGCGGAACAGTCCCTGATGCATCAGGGAGAAAACCCGCTTGCCGCCAAGGCCGGGAGCAACGGCGAGGCCGATGCGTCCGCGGCGAACGGGCGGCAATCCTTTTTCGCCAGCGGGACTCCATGTTTCGCCCGCGTCGGACGATTTGATAATGACCGTGTCCACTTCCTGTTCTTGCGGAGTCTTCTCTTCTGCGGGTTTCTCTTTCGGTGGCTCGGGAATTCGCCGGATGACCGCATAGATCACGCGGGAGTTGTTGGGATCAAAGCAGAGTTCGGTTGGGCTGTGGCGGTCGTCTTTATAGAAGACTTTGCGCCAGGACTTGCCGCCATCGGTGGTTTTGTAAATGCCGCGGTAATCGCTGGGAGTGATATCGCCCACAGCAGCTGCGTAGACGGTGTTGGCATCCTTGGGATCGACAAGGATGCTGGGAATCGTGCGCGATTCGCGAATACCGATATTCGTCCAGGTGGCGCCGGCGTCCGTGGATTTCCAAAGGCCATTCCCGGGAGACTGTTCGCCGGTGGCGACGTAAACTGTGTTCGGATCCGAAGGAGCGACGACCAAGTCGGCGATCGAAGCAACATGCGCATCGTCGAAAATCGGAATCCAGGTGACGCCGCCGTTGGTGGTTTTCCAAACGCCGCCGCCCGGCGTGCCCATGTAATAGGTTTTGGAGTCACCGGCGATTCCAGCGACGGCAGTGACGCGCCCGCCGCGATGGGGCCCGATCAACCGCCAGGAAAGACCTTTCATCTGGTCCGTGGAGAGTTCCTGAGCGGCAGCGTGCGAACCGAGCAAAATCGAAACAGTCACGCAAAGGGAAATGGAAAACTTGCGGGCGTGGCGGATGAACCGAGCGGCGGATAAGGTCAAGTTGGTGTCTCCTGAGAAAAAGTGAGTGTAACATGCACGGGAGTTCGAAGACCTGACCGGGGAGAAAAAATGAATCTTCAGGAAGTATTCCGGTTTATGAACGGCGAGAGATATGGCGTGCTGTCCACGGCCACAAATTCCGGACGACCCGAAGCGGCGCTGGTGGGATTTGCGGTAACGCCGGCACTGGAGATTATTTTCGACACCGTGCGCAGCTCGAGGAAATATCCGAACCTGAAAGAAAATCCGCGAGTGGCGTT
>Ga0307471_100002771_pt1 | contig 10207 bp, 10 predicted proteins | sample atmos_gasesAM3C__2_FD_204566 | JGI IMG/M metagenome (GOLD analysis project Ga0307471, IMG submission 204566) | Hardwood forest soil microbial communities from Morgan-Monroe State Forest, Indiana, United States - atmos_gasesAM3C_515 | ecosystem: Environmental > Terrestrial > Soil > Temperate... | reverse complement strand
GAAGGCAGAATGCAGAGGGTAAAAGTCCGAAGGGGTAAAAAAGAGGCGGCATAGAGAGGCCCAGCGAGGTTGGCGTCGAAAGATCACAACCCATGCTAATATATTATTATTACTCTGTCAAGTCCGTTTATAGTATTATTTTTTTGAGAAAAGACACACGGATTCGAACAGGATCCGCGTAAGAGAAAGAAAACAAAGGGGTAGAGCTCACTGGGAGGCGGGAAAAACTAGAGATGACCGGAAACGCCAAGCCTGGGAGCGGTTGAGATCCTTCGCTTCGCTCAGGATGACACTCTCGCCGTTGGATCGCGAACCGCTGTCCAGTGCGTGGAAACTGCTGAGTTAAAGGGCAGGAAACGGGGATCCTCTAGAAATGAAAGGCCCGGAGCGAACGGCTCCGGGCCGTAAAACTTTGGAGTGATGAGGGGGACGGGCTGAAGCCCGCCCCTACACACGAAGAAAACGTTAGACTTTCAGCGCGATCATGGCCAGGGTGAAGAGCACGAGCGTTTCGACGAACACCAGGCCGAGAATCATGGCTGCGCGAATTGCGCCGGCCGCTCCGGGATTGCGCGCCATGCCTTCGCAGGCCGCGGAAGCGATGCGGCCCTGCGCCAGGCCGCATCCAAACGCGGCGATGGCCATGCCGAACCCGACGGCGATTCCCGAAAGGGCCTTGGCGCTTGCTCCAGCCTGATCCTGCGCGAACGCGGCCGGCGCAAACAGCGTTACCACAACAAGCATTGCCAACATCCAGATCCACTGCTTTTTCATTTACTGCCTCCTTGAGGCCGCCAGGAGGTGGTTCCCGGACACCGTGCAGCCGGGCTCACACTGGAGCGGCGGAACGAAACCCGATCAGTGCTCTTCTGCCGTGGCCAAGCCGAGATAAACGGCGGGAAGAACGGTAAAGACGTAAGCCTGGATCACGGATACAAAGATGTGCAGGCCGATGAAGGCCACGGGGATGGCGGCGGGGAAAATGGCGAGGACGACGCCAAGGACAGGAGACTTACTCCATCCGAAACTTGCACCTCCGGCGAGGAGGCCCAGGAAAATCAAATAGATGAGGTCGCTGGCAAACATGTTGGCCCAGAGACGGACGGTGAGAGAGAGGACGCGGGCCGTGGTGCTGACGAGTTCGACGGGAAACAGCAGGATCGCCAGGATCCAGGAGCCGATGTCCTTGGGAGAGCCAGCAAAGGTCAGCAGGTAATGGCCCAGGCCGTGGCGGCGGATGCCCTGCCAGTTGAAGTAGAGGAACGTAAGCGAAGCACAGGCTAGCGGAACGGTTGGGTCGCCGGTCGGCGGCTTCAGAAAGCTGTTGGGGAAGGCGCCCATGAGGTTGCCTAGAAGAACAAACACGGAAATCGTACCGACGAAGGGGATAAGTAGACTGGCGCCGTGATGAACGTTTTCTTCGAGCAGATCCTTGATACCAAATCCCATAGGGTTCGTGAGCAGCATTTCCGCGACTTGCTGCATGGCGCCAGGCTTTTCAAAGGAAAGGCGCGAACGCAGAATGAGGGCAAGGATCGTCCCGAGAATTACGACGACGACAGCCATCACGACGTGTTCGGGGATGGGCTCTTCCGGATTGCTTGGCTGAATGTGCAAAGCAGCAAGGAGGGCGGCGGCATAATGCCCGAAGAGATGATTCACGAATTGCGTCAGCCAAGTTGGGTGTTCAGCCATTCGTCAGTCCGCCGGACGCAGGATTTCCCACACACTTGCCACAATGGCCGCCGCTGCTAAGGCGCAAAAACCGACAATCATGCTGCCAAGGGGAACGTGTAGAAACACAAAAATAACATAGACCGCGAGGCCCAGCAACCCGTAGCGGAAGAGCGCTGCGAGATAGGTAGTGACGGGCACTTTGGGCTTTTCGCGGCCTTCCTGGGCGGTGGAGACGACGACCAGGGCGTCCAGAGAGCGTTTGAGCCAGCGGAAATTGAGCCAGGCGAGGATTGCGCCGATCGCGAGACCTGCGGCCCAAAGGTTGCTGTGGAGAGCGACAGCGATTGCGGCGGCGGTGAAGCCGAAAACGAGAGTGAGCCAGACGATGCGGTGTTCGGTTTGGGCGCCGGGCATTGAATTGGCCACGCCGTCGAACCTAGCACAACAGGAAGACGCAGCCTATGGAAGAAAAGCGGCGGCAAGCCGCCGCACTCCCAAATGACTACGCACGACACTCTGTGAACCTACTTGTTTCCGTTGCCGGCGGGAAGGCGGCGCAAGACTTCGCGGATGCCAGCGAAAAATCCCAGAGCACCGAGGATGAGCGTGAGCCAGGGTCTGGTGTGCAGCCAGCGATCGAGAAAATAGCCCATGGCGGCACCGACGACAACCGGACCAACCAGAGTGAAAGGCAACTCCAGCGCGAGAGCCGGACCGGAGGCAAAGTCCTTGGCTCTCTTCTTGACAGGCGTCGAGGATGAATTCTGGTCGGGCTTATCTTCCGAAGGCATATTGAGCAAGCTTGGTGAACGGCTCAGGATACAACCCGGCAGCAAGCGTGACAAACGCAGCTATGCTAAGCGCCACGGCTTGCGCGCTGCTTATGACGGGACGGGGGGCTTCGCCGGGAGCCTTGAGCCAGGCGTGCACCACGATGCGGAAGTAGTAGTAGAGCGCGGGAACGATGTAGAGCACGGCGAACACCGCGAGCACGGGATGGTGCGTTTCGATAAGCGAAAGGAAGATGAAGTACTTGCCCATGAAGCCGGCGGTAGGGGGAATGCCCGCGAGCGAAAGCATAAAGATGAGCAACAGCACGGCCGCGGCGGGGCTGCGCTGGTACAAGCCATTTAGATCTTCCAGTTCTTCGCCGATGAGGCCCTTTTGACGCAGAACGATGAGCACGGCAAAAGCGCCTGCGGTCATGAAGATGTATGCAAACAGGTAGAACGCAATCCCCGTCTTCGCGGTATCCGCCAGAGCCTTCGTCTTATCGTCCCAAGCCACAAGCGCAAGCAGTACGTAGCCGACGTGCGAAATGGATGAGTACGCAAGCAGGCGCTTAACGTTGGTTTGCGTGAGCGCGGCGAGGTTGCCCCAGGTGAGCGAAGCCACGGCAATGCCCGCGACCAGATAAATCCAGTTGACCTGCGTGGCGCCAAACACGCCAAGAAACAGCCGGATGAGAAGAGCGAAACTTGCAGTCTTGGAGGCTACGCTGACAAAAATGGTGACCGGCGTGGGAGCGCCTTCGTAAACGTCCGGCGCCCATTGGTGAAAGGGCACGGCTGCGACTTTGAAGAAAAGCCCGACGGCCACCAGAACGAAAGCCAAGACCGGTAGCAACTGGAGGAGGAAAGGATCGAACTGCGCGGTGGCCGGCTGGGGATTATGCAAGATCGAGTTCACGAAAGCGTCGCGACGGCCCAGCGCCACGCTGATGGAGTCAACGTTCGTAGAGGCGCTTAGACCGTAGAGAAACGAAAAGCCGTAGGCCAGAATGCCGGAGCTAAATGCGCCGAGCAGAACGTATTTTAAGGCGGCTTCATTCGAACGCTTGTCGCGGCGCAGGAAGCCGGTGAGGACGTAGAAGCTGAGGGCCATGGTTTCGAGGCCGAGGAACATGACGATGAGATCGAAGCCGGAAGCCATGAACATCATGCCGACACAGGCGAAGAGCAGCAACGCGTAGTATTCGCCCTCCTGTTCCTGTTCAATTTCGAGGAATTTCACAGAAAGGAGGATGACCAGGGCGGTGGCGGCAAGGAAAAGGGCGGCGAAGAAAAGAAAGAAAGGATCCACGATGGCCGACTCGTGAAATCCAAGCAATGGGCCATTCGCGGCCACAGGAGTGCGCAGCTGCCAGACGGTGTAAGCGCTGAAAATAGTTCCTGCCAGAGCAAGGCCGGCGTTCAAATACCGTTCTTTGACGCCGAGCGTGAAATCAATCAGAAGAATGCCGAGGCCAAAAAGAGTCAGCTCGATTTCGGGGAGGATTACGGCTCCGTCTCCCCGGAGGTATTCGGCCAGCGCGCTGATGATAGGAATGTGCATAGGAGTTCGGGCTGCTTATTTCGCCTCCGCCACCGCAGCGGGAGTTGGCACGGGAGGCAATTTCGCGCGTTCCTGCTGATAAAAGCCGGGATTCACCTGCCTGACGATGGCTTCCACGGGCTTATCAATGAGCGCGAAGAAGGGCTTTGGGTAGATACCGATCCAGAACGCGAGAATGACTAGAGGGATGAGCGTGGCCATTTCGCGCAGATTCAGGTCGGGCAAATGCTCGTTCGCGGGATTGGTGACGGAACCGAACATGACGCGCTGGTAGAGCCAAAGCAGGTAGGCCGCGCCGAGAATCACGCCGAGGGTGCCCCAGGCCGCCCAGGCTTTGCTGACCTGGAACGCGCCCTGGAGAATCGTGAACTCCCCGATGAAACCGTTGAGGATGGGCATGCCCAAGGAACTCAGACTGACGATGAGATAGACCGCGGCAAAATTGGGCATGGGCGTGGCCAGGCCGCCGAACTCGGAAATCAGGCGCGTGTGGCGACGCTCGTAAAGCACGCCGACAATCAAGAACAGCGCTCCGGTGGAAATGCCGTGGTTAATCTGCTGAAGGACGCTGCCGGCGAGGCCGTTGGGGTTGAGCGCAAAAATTCCGAGCGTGCAGAAACCGAGGTGGCTGACGGAACTATAGGCGATGAGGCGCTTCATGTCTTTTTGCATCAGGCAGACGAGCGCGCCATAGACGATGCCGATCAGGGAAAGTACGATGACGATCTTAATGATGGTGGAGCGCATAGGGCCCTCGCCGGGCAGCAGCGGAAGCGAGAAACGGATGAAGCCGTAGGTGCCCATCTTCAGCAAAACGCCGGCCAGGATGACCGAACCTGCCGTGGGCGCTTCGGTGTGCGCGTCGGGAAGCCAGGTGTGGAACGGGAACATGGGGACTTTAATGGCGAAAGCGAAGAAGAAGCCCCAGAAGAGCCAGACTTTCAATGGATCGGAAAACTTCTGCGCGGCATCGAGAAGAGTGGGAACATCGAACGTGCGTGACGGCGCGTAGAAATATAGCGCCAGAATGCCCAGCAACATGACGACGGAACCGGCCAGCGTGTACAGGAAAAATTTGATGGCAGCGTAGAGGCGGCGATCGCTTCCCCAGACGCCGATGAGGAAGTACATAGGAACGAGCATCACTTCCCAGAAAACGTAAAAGAGGAAAAAGTCGAGCGAGACGAAAACGCCGATCATGCCGGTCTGCAGGAGCAGAAGCAGGATGTAGTATTCCTTGGTGCGCGTGTGAATGGCGCTCCACGAAGAGAGGATGGCGATCATGCCGAGGAAGGTGGTGAGCATGACCAGCAGCAAGCTGATGCCATCAATGCCGAGGTGATACCGCGCGCCGATGGTGGGAATCCAGGAAACGTTTTCTTCAAAGGAGAATCTGCTAGCGCCGGGGTTCCACCAGCGAACCAGCGGAATCGAAACGAGAAAGCCGAGCACGCCGAAAATATTGCCGGCGATCTTGTGCGCCAACTCCGCTTCGCGCGGGATGAACAGCATGAGAATCGCGCCCAAGAGCGGCGTGAAGAGAACTACCGTCAAGATGTGATTTGCGAAAAGGTCCATGCTCCGCCTCTCAACGCGCTCCGCGCAGCACTACATGGAGGTGTTGTTGGTAATAGGCCAGAAGAATCGCCAGCCCCACGAGAATCAACAGCGCGTAACTGGAAAATGTGCCCGTTTGCAGGAAGCGGACGGGAAAGCTGAGGAGTTGCGTCAGCTTGGCGCCAAAGTTGAGCAGCCCGTCGATGATCCACTTATCCCACCACATGGAGAGCGTCGAGCCGAACCGCGCGAGCCAGCCGGTGCCGTCCACGCCGACACCGTCGATGACCTTGGCGTCGAACTGGCCGAGCAGCGTGCCGAGGTCTTTGGTGCGATCAACAATGGCCGCGTCGTAGATTTCGTCCACATAATATTTGTTCGCCAGCAGCCGGTACAGCTTGGGGAATTTTGCGGCGACCAGTTCCGGGGCGAACCACTTCGAGCAATAGAACCGGTATGCCAGAAAAATTCCAGCGGCGGCAATTCCGAGGGACGCCGCCATCAACAAAATCTCTTTTGCGAGAGCATGATGCGCGATCCTCACCGTTCCCGTCTCCGCCAGCACGCCAGTCAAGATGGGATCGAGAAAGCGCTCGAAACGGTTCTCTCCGCCGAGGGCCGCCGGCCAGCCAATCCAACCGCCAATGATCGAGAGCCCCGCAAGAATCATGAGCGGAACAGTCATCGCACGCGGGGATTCGTGGATGTGTTTCTCAACGTGCTCGTCGGCGCGGCAGTGGCCAAAGAATGTCAGGAAAAACAGCCGGGACATGTAAAAGGCCGTAAGCCACGCGGTGATGAAACCGACAATCCACAGCAAGAAAAAGCGGTCGAAGGCCTGGCCGAGAATTTCATCCTTGCTGAAAAATCCGGCGAACGGAAAAATTCCCGCGATGGCCAGAGTGGCAATGGCAAAAGTCTTCGCCGTATTCGGAATCTTGTCCCACAGTCCGCCCATCTTGCGAATGTCCTGCTCTCCGGACATGGCGTGAATCACGCTGCCCGCGCCGAGAAACAGGAGCGCCTTGAAGAAGGCGTGGGTCATCAGGTGAAAAATTCCGGCAGCGAAGGCGCCCACGCCCAGGGCGAGGAACATGTATCCGAGCTGGCTGATGGTGGAATAGGCGAGGACTTTTTTTATGTCGTTCTGCACGAGCGCCATGGAGGCGGCGAAAATGGAGGTAATCGCGCCGATTACGGCAACGACGTCTAAGGCGAACGGCGCGAGTTGGTAGATGGCGTTCATGCGCACGACCATATACACGCCAGCGGTCACCATGGTGGCGGCGTGGATCAACGCGCTGACGGGTGTGGGCCCCTCCATCGCATCGGGGAGCCACACGTACAGCGGAACTTGCGCCGATTTTCCCATGGCTCCGATGAACAGCAGGAGGGCAATGGCGGTCAGCACCGTCGCGCCGGGAATCAGAGCTTGCGATTCCACCGCTGCTTTCAGTGATTGGAAGATTCCGGAAGCGCCCGAGGCATCCGGCAAACCCTGCGACGTAAACCGGATGGTGCCAAAGGTGACGGCGGTCAGCAAAATGCCGAGAATGAATCCGGCGTCGCCGATGCGGTTGACGATGAAGGCTTTTTTGCCAGCGTCGGAGGCGGATTTCTTCAGGAAATAAAAACCGATCAGCAGGTAGCTGCAGAGGCCCACACCTTCCCAACCGACGAACATGAGGAGCATGTTGTTGGCGAGGACGAGCGTCAACATGGAGAACATGAACAGGTTCATGTAACCGAAGAAGCGGTAGTAGCCGCCTTCGTGGCCCATGTAGCCGATGGAGTAGATGTGGATGAGGAATCCGACGCCGGTGACAACGAGCACCATGACGGAAGAAAGAGGGTCGAGGAGATAGCCCCAGTCGGCGGTGAACTGCACCAAGTGTCCGGAGCTGAGTTGCATCTGGCCGGGAGTGAGCCACTCAAAAAGGATGCGCTGGGCGACGCGGTTCTTTGGAGCGGCGGCCAACAGTTGCGTGACCGCGCCGAGAGCGAAGAGGAATGATAATCCCACGCTGCCGACGCAGAGAGCGCTGACGGCGACGTTGGGGAGCCGACGGCCGATGAAAAGCATTAGCGCCGCTGTTACCAGCGGAAACAGCGGGATGAGCCACAGATGATCGAGGAAATATCCCGCCGGCGTCATGCGATCTGTTTTCCTTGCGTCGTCATTTCGATGTATTTGCGCATTCGTGCTACCACTTCAGCAGATCCATTTCGTCCTCGAGAACGGTTTCGCGGTTGCGGAAAAAAGCGATGATGATTCCCAGCCCAACAGCAGCTTCTGCCGCGGCATCCGCGATGATAAAAAGGGCGAAAACCTGGCCAGCGACGTCGCCGTACAAGCGCGAGAAAGCAACGAGATTGATGTTTACGGCGTTCAAAATCAGCTCGATGGACATCAAGATGACGATGACGTTGCGGCGCGTGACGACGCCGATCACGCCGATAATGAAGAGCGCGAGGCCGAGAAACAGATAATGTCCGATCGGAAGCATGGTTTCCTCAGGTCCTCTTCTTTGCCATGACGACTGCGCCGATCATGGCTACGAGCAACAAAACGGAAGCAATCTCGAAAGGCAGCAAGTATTTGGTAAACAACTGTTCCGCCACAGCTTCGGAATTGAGTGGCAGCTTGTCCGCTGGCGCTGCGGCGAGGACGGGCACTCCCTGGCCGGGCATTTTGCCGGTGGACCAGAACATCAGGCCCACCTGCGCCGCGAGCGCGAGGGAGATGAGCAGCGCGACCCATTTTTGGCGGGCAAACTGCAGCTGGCGGACAGCAACGTCGAGATTCACCAGCATGATCACGAAAACGAAAAGCACCATGATGCCGCCGACGTAAAGAATGATTTGCACGATGAAGAGAAACTCCGCGCGGAGCTGGAGGAAGATACCGGCGGTGGCCAGCAGCGCAGTAATCAGGAAGATCGCGCTGTGGACAACGTTGCGGCGCGTGACCGTCAAGATCGCGCTGACGACGGCGATGGCAGCAAAAAGGTAAAAGATGACTTGATCAAGCATAGGAATCCGGCGCGGCGCCGCTGGCTTTCTGCGGCTCGCTCTTTTGCTCCGTGGCCAAAATGAAAAGCGCGACAATCAGCGCAATGATGGATGCAGGAATGGTAGTCAAAAGCAGCGACCAGCCGACCAAGTGGAAGTACTGCCCGACAATCATTGCGATGCCGATCAGCAGGACGTTGATAATGGACAGCGGAATCAGAAAATGCCAGCCGAGGCGCATCAACTGGTCAAACCGGTAGCGCGGGAGAGTGAAGCGCAGCCACATGAAGAAATAAATGTAGGCGCTCACCTTGAAGACAAACCAGAAGCCGCCGTGAATCCCTTCGTAATAAGGCTTAACTACCGCAGCCAGAGAGGGCTTGATGATCGGCACGAGCACGGGCGCCGCGAGAACCAACGCGACGGCAAAACACAAACCGGCTACGGCCAGCATGAACAATTGCTGAACGCGCACGGGTTGCTTGGGCGCGCGCATCAGGCAATAGACGCCAATACCGACCATCAGGAGCGGCGGCAGAAAGTCGATGAAGTTTAGCCAATGTGTTTCCGAAAAGGGGCGCAACCAGCCGCCGAGGAACAAAGTGGTCGCGACCGAGGCAACCACGATCATGTTGGTGTACTCCGCGAGGAAATAGAGCGACCAGCGGAAGCCGCTGAATTCCGTCATGTAACCCGCAACCAACTCAGACTCCGCCTCGGGCAGATCAAAGGGCGCGCGATTAGTTTCCGCGATGGAGGCCACCAGGTACACGAAAAACGCTACCGGTGCGAGCAATCCGAACCAAATGCCTTGGTTGCGCTGGGCCTCGACGATCGAGGTGATATTCAGAGTTCCGGCGAAGAGGAGTCCGCAGACCAACGCCATGCCTGCTGCTGTTTCGTAGCTCACCAGCTGTGCGGAACTGCGAAGAGCGCCGATGAGCGAATAATGGCTGTTCGAGGCCCAGCCTCCGAGCACGATGCCGAAAATCCCCATGGCGCTGACACCGACGACAAAAAGAATTCCGATGTTGACGTCTTTCGCGATTTGGAAGGCCGGGCCAATCGCGAGGCCGGCTATCGCCAGTAACGCTGCCGCAACGGAGAGGACGGGCGCGAGCCAGAAGACGAGTTTGTCCGCGTCCTCAGGAATGATGTCTTCCTTGATGAGGAGTTTCACGGCATCCGCGATGGGCTGCAGCAAGCCGTGGGGCCCTACGCGCATTGGCCCGAGTCGAGCTTGCATGTCGGCCATGATCTTGCGCTCCACGAGAACGACATAGCCGACGATAAGTGGCAGAACCGCGACGATGACCAGGCCGCAGACGAGCGGGGCCCAATATTGCTTCACGAATTCCATCGTGGCTTGCGTAACAGCTTGCATCAGTGACCTGTCACCCCGGCAAATTGTCCAACTCAACTCGCTTGCGCCGAAACGACGGCGGGATAAACCCTGCCTGCTGCAGGCAGGCCGCCGCTACCTATCCACTTCGCCCAGAACGATGTCGAGTGTTCCAATGATGGCCACAACGTCGGCCACAAGATGGCCCCGCGCCATCTTGTCGAAAGCCTGCAAATTCACGAACGACGGCGGACGGATGCGAACGCGATACGGCTGCACCGTTCC
>Ga0307471_100002770_pt1 | contig 10208 bp, 11 predicted proteins | sample atmos_gasesAM3C__2_FD_204566 | JGI IMG/M metagenome (GOLD analysis project Ga0307471, IMG submission 204566) | Hardwood forest soil microbial communities from Morgan-Monroe State Forest, Indiana, United States - atmos_gasesAM3C_515 | ecosystem: Environmental > Terrestrial > Soil > Temperate... | reverse complement strand
GTTTTTCTAGCTGCCCGATCGAGCCCTGAACAACGATCAATTGCCGGGCGCAGATCTTAAAAGACAAAACCTGTTCACCGCTACTCGACTCCGCAAAAACAGCAGAACAGGTGAACAATAAAGGGAAAGACAGTAACAGAACGGCGTGTCGCGCCATAGCCCCACTCCCCTCAAGCAAACTGTTGAGAAGAAAGACGCACCGCTCGCCGGTTCGATCTGTACCCCTTCTGAATTCTGAGGCGATTGTGCGTGGCTTGCAGGGTGATGACATGTTCACGAACGCAACCATCTTGAAACGTGCTCGAAAATAAACGGAACCAAAGCCGCCGCTGCTTCGTCCATACCAAATGAGTGGTGCACCGATGCGGCCGGTCTCGTGTCGCGTATTTCGGTTTGGACTCTTTGAAGCGGATGTCCACGCGGGAGAGTTGCGTCGGGACGGTGCAAGAGTGTCTTTGCAGGATCAGCCTTTCCAGCTTCTGATCGCGCTGCTTGAGCGGCCCGGCGAATTGGTCTGGAGAGAACACCTCCGCCAGCAAGTCTGGCCACAGGATACTTATGTTGAGTTCGATCACGCACTGAACACCGCGGTCAAAAAAATCCGGATCGCTCTGGGCGATTGCGCGAGTTCCCCGCAATACGTCGAGACCATCCCCAAGCGCGGCTACCGTTTTCTCGCCCCGGTGGAAGTGATCGACGATTCATCGTTGAAGTGTAAGGAATTCTCCAAGACCGTACGCCCGCGTCAGGGGCTGAAGGCTAATCCAGCTACGATCGTGCTGCTTGTGATCGTGCTGCTGTCGCTTGTTTTATTGGGCACACGTTGGAGAATCGCCGCCCGAGACTCCGCCGACAAACGCACCGTCCTTGCCGTGCTGCCGCTGGAAGACTGGAGCGACGTTGGCAGTTACGCCCTCCTGTGCGAAGGAATCACGCAGGAACTGATCACGCAATCGGGGCATGCCGATCCGGCGCACCTGACCGTCGTTCCTCGCGCAACTTCCGCGGTGTATCGCCACACTCCAAAAACGGTCGCTGAAGTGGCGCATGCACTGCGCGCGGACTACCTTCTGGAGGGGAATCTCCGTGGGGATGGCCGGCACGTTCGCATCACTATGGAACTGATCCGCGTCAGCGACGAGTCCCGGATATGGGGTGAGAATTTCGACCGGGAACCTGGAAATTCGCTGGCGCTCGAGTCTGAGATTGCTTCAGCCATCACCGAGAAGGCAAAGCCAGCGCTCCTGGCTTCTCCTCCTCCCCGTTAGTTTCGCTTCTCCGGCGGCCTCTGATGCTTGCCGAACGCGGTAAAATATTGGCCATGTCGCGCAGTTGCATTTCGTTGTTGGTCGCGCTTCTGCTTACGACTGTCACCGCACAGCAGAAGTCGAATCCGGCAAATATACCGCCTAACCAGGCGCCCCCTCACTCCGACCAGGATCCGGGTCAACCTGTGCTGAAAACTCGTCCCGGATCCGGCGAACAGAGTTCCAGCAAAGAAGTTGTCCCCGACCTGACGCCTCCGCAGAACGATGCAAAAGACCATCCCGACAGCAACAACGCCCTGCACGAAGCTGAAGATGCGGCTGGTCTATATGAGGGCGATGAAATTGGCGGTGTGCAGGAGTTCCGGGTCTGGAATCCGCACAAGGCGGAGAAGGACGTGGAGGTCGGCGACTTCTACTTCAAGCGCAAAAACTATCGTGCGGCCCTCGACCGCTATCGTGAGGCGCTGTACTACAAATACGACGACGCGGTGGCTACCTTTCGACTCGGTGTGTGCCAGGAAAAAGTGGGGGACAGCGACGAAGCACGCAAGGCCTACGAGGCTTATTTGAAAATCTTGCCCCAAGGCCCGTTCGCGGCGGAAGCGCGTCAGGCTCTCGACCGACTGAAACGTTCCGACGCCGGACCCGACGCCGCAGCAAAGTCGCCTGGAAAAAAGTAGAGGGGTGATTCTCCTGCTCTTTTAACCCTGGGAAATCTCCACCAGCAGCACGCTTCTGAGGTTCCCTCGGCGTCTCTGTGCCTCTCAATCTTGCTGTCACCTACGACTTCTCAACCCGCAGAAATTCTCCGCTCGTCGCATTTACGGCAATCTTGAGTTTGGCGTCGCTTCTGCTAGTTCCATAGATGACGTGCCAGATGAGCTGATTGTTCACTCGATCCCACTCCAGAATATAAAGCACGGGAGTATCCGGAGACTTCTGCAAAATCTTGTCTCCGCCGTGATCTTGTGCGACCGTGAACGCCTTGTCAGAATCTGTTTTCAGGAAAGCGATGTCAAACGCCGTGGTCGACGCGTTGCTGGGGTTGTAGGTGTCTTCGATCCCCGGATTGACGCCACGATCGGAGCCTTCCGAGCCCGACCAAGTGTAGGGCTTGGTGCCGCGCTGGGCAACCGAGGCAAAGCCTGCGTGCCAGATCGCCGACTTGCCGTCGCGGCCATTCGAGTCCGCATTCGGGGACGACTCGAGGCGGTAGGGCCGCGCGTCCGGCCCCCAGCCGTGGGCTGAGATATAGAGCTTTTGCAGCGCGCTGCGGGCCGTCAGGAGTTCGGGTGGCTTGGGCTGCGGCTTGGCGGTCTCGGTATTTTTCGGAGCTTCCGAGGAGCAGGCCGTCATCAACACCAGACCGAACATCGCCACGAGCAGCTTCTTCATAAGCTACCGTCCTGTAGTAGTTTTGAGATGTGGAGATTGCAGCGCTCATTCTAAACGAAGGGACCAATGACTTTATGGATTTCTATCTGCAGAGACTCCAGGATGCCATCGGCGCGGTCACCGCTAACATGAGTCCCGAGATGCTCGGGTGCCGCCCGCGACCCGACAAGTGGAGCGCTGCGGAAATCCTCGAGCATCTGTATCTGACGTACACAGGGACGACAAAAGGATTTGAAAAATGCATCGCAGCAGGAAAGCCGCTGGCGCGTGCTCGGACCTTGGCTGACCGGATGCGCACCGCTCTGGTCGTTGGCATTGGTTACCTGCCCGAAGGCAGGCAATCGCCCAAGAACGCAATGCCTCAGGGCATCGCTGGCGATCGCGTGCTCGCGGAGTTCGCCGAGAAGATCCTCAAGATGGATGCTGCCATCGCCGAAGCCGAAGCCAGGTTCGGCAGCCAGGCTCCGCTGCTGGATCATCCGATCCTGGGACCTCTCCGCGCCTGCCAGTGGAGAAAGTTTCACTGGGTGCACGGGCGACATCATCTGAAACAATTGCAGAGATTGCGGGAGAAGCTATGAGCTACGAGCTGTGAGCTTCGAACCCCGAAACCGAAAGGGCGCGGCGCGATTCATAAACGCTTCATAGAAAGAAAACTCCCGGCGCATCGGCCGGGAGCTTGCAAAATCGTGCTTCTCGCTCGGCGAAAGGTATTGCGGAGCACAACGTTGTGTGAACGTTTATTCGCGCATAGAAGAGGGAACGCCCGCGCGGCGTGCCTGTTCCTGCAGATCCTCAAGTTTCGTCTTCGCCTCTTCAAGCTTCTTCTGCTTGTCGACGATCTGATCCTTGTATTGCGTATCTTCTTTGTCCCACGCAACGGCATTCCGCAACCGGTTGCCGGCGTCCGCATAGAACGCGGCAGCTCGCAAGCGGTATTCGCGGTTGGCTACATCGACCTCTCTGGCCAGCATGTCGACCTGGCTTTGCTGCTGATGAATTCTTTCCTGCCACTCTTTGAACATCTTCTGTTTCTGCGCCTGTTCGTCGGCAGGCTTCTTGTCCTCGCTCGGTTTCTTGTCTTCGGCGCTTGCCGTTTTGTCAGGCGAATTGCCGTCGCTGGAGGCCGGACTGGCGTTGTCGCCCGGGGTGGGCGCCGGTTCGCCGTCGGTTGTCGGGGCGGGGGAAGCCGCGGCTTCAGGCTCTTGCCCCACCACCGACAGCTTGTCGTTCATCGGGAGATTGTCGTTGTCGTATTTCTTCACTGCTGGCACCTGCTGACCCTTGTGCTTGCGGGCTTGGCGCGCGTAGTCGCCCAGAGGTGCGTCCTGTGCGGCGGCCGGCGAGGCCAGCGCCGCCAGACAAATTCCGATGCTTGCCAACCATGCGATGCGCTTCATATTCATTGTCCTCACATCTTCGCGCCGGCCGGGCCGCCGCGAGAGTTCCTAAAATCGTGCCGCAGCCGCGGCTTGAGATTTCTTGCTTTCCGCCAGAAATCCACCAATCGTGTGATCGAGATGCTTGGCTTCGTCGGCGATGTCGGCGGCCAGTTGGGCAGCCAACTCCGGATCGCGATTCTTCGCCAATTGCTGTGCGTACCCGGAGATGGTGATCAGCGACGTGCGCAAGGCCAGAGCCATTTCTGCGGAAAGTTCGCCGCGCAGTTCCATCTGCCGCCGTATGTTCGTGATTTCCGTCCGGTTGTTGATCAGGCAGGCGACGCCCAGCGGAGACCCATCCGCTGCAGCTACCCGTGACGCACTCACTTCAAGAATGCGGCGATCGCCGGCGGGAGTAAGGTGCTCGACTTCCACCCGCTGCAAGGCAGTTCCATCGCGCAGCGCTGCCGTTATTTTTTCGGCCAGCAGGTCGCTCCCGGGACCAGAGATCAGCGTCGCGCGGCGGAAAATGTCTTCCGCGTTCATGCCGGTGAGCGAAGCGATCCCTAGAATGCTCTTGGCTGCCTGATTCGCTTGTCGCACCAGCCCGTTCGGCGCGAAGAACAAGACGCCGCTGGAAAGATTGGACAGCAGCGCTGCGCTGAGGCTCTCCGAACTGCGCGCGCGCCGGTTCTCCTCGTCACGCAGGGTCGCCAGTTCGTATTTCTGCTGCTTCAGCTGCTGAATGACCGCGTGATACGTATGCATAGGAAGGTGCGCAGCGCTTTCCGCCACGCTGGGCATCGACCCCTCGTCGCTGATGCTCCTGCGAACCCGTCGCATCATGAGCCAGGCCATCACAAAGGAAAAGCCGGCAGCAATTAGCAGCAGCGCCATCTTCAAAACAATTGGATTGGTCAGCAGCTTCACAGCAGCCTCCAGTACCAGTCCAGGAATTGTTTTCCGAAGAACAGTGCGAGTATGGCCATGCTGCCCAGGAACACCCCGAAAGGCATCTCATAGTGCCGGTACATGGCCTGCGCCGATTGCCAGGCGCGCTTGCGCGCTTCGCGTAGCGTCACGTGCTGACGGCGCACGAAGCGTCGTGTGCGTTTGACCCATACCAGCAGAATTGTTCCAACCCCGAACACCGATCCGGCGATGGACGCCGTGAAAATCGTGAACACGGTGAGCTTCACGCCGAGGAACGCGCCAATCATCGCCATCAGCTTGACGTCCCCAAAGCCCATCCCTTCCACGCCGCGCGCCCGCAAATAAATAGCGCCCGCACCGTAAATGAACGAGGCGCCAACCAAAGACCCCAGCAGGGAATCGGCCAACGACAGCAGTCGCCACGAAACATCGGAGCTCACCGGCAGCGAAACCACGCCGGGCAGAAATTGCGCTGCCAGATCATTGACTGGCACCAGCACGCTGAATGCGATGCCCAGCCCCAATCCGGTGAGCGTCAGTCGATTGGGAAGCAGCTTGGTCTCCGCATCCGTGAAAATCAGTCCCAGGAGCAGAAAAGCCAGCGCGCAATATTTGAGCGTCGCCAGCGGCGCTCCAAAATGCCATGCGCATGCAAGAAACAGCGCCGCAGTCATGATTTCGACCACCATGTACCGAGGAGAAATCAGGGCCTTACATTGTCGGCAGCGCCCACGCAAAACGAGCCAGCTGAGGACCGGAACGTTGTCATAAAAAGCAATCGGCTTTTTGCACGCCGGACAAGCCGACCAGCGTGGCTTTGAAACCGACAAGTCTCTCGGCAAGCGATAGATACACACGTTCAGAAAGCTGCCGAAGATCAGCCCGAAGACCACGCTCGCCGATGCCAGTAAAGGATCCACGCTCTCCAACGTCTCTGTTGTGACAGTTGTCCATCGATTATACGGTCGGGGCGGGGCTTGCCTTTCAGTACTGAAGTCACTGTCCTTCTGGACGAGTGTCCGTAATCAACACAAACTAAATGACTTGTGTTCGTATCGTGAACGTGTGACGTGGGGCGGGACGGGTGAGAGTAAGAAACCCGCGCGCTCAAGCGTGCTCAGGAAGGAACAGCGAGAAGGTGGTCCCGCTGTTTCTAGGACGCGCCGAACTGCGCACCCGAATTCTCCCATGATGCTTACGGGCGATTCCTTCCGCTAACCAGAGTCCGAGTCCGGTGCCGGAATCCTTCTTCGTGGTATAGAACGGCTCAAATAGCCGGGATTGGTCTTGCTGTGAGATACCGCTTCCGCTGTCGGCGATTGTCACGCGGACTCCCGTGCGGCGTTCTCCGGAATATTCGCGCCCCCGCGTTACTCGCAGCCGCAACCGGCCTCCTTTGGGCATGGCATCAGCCGCGTTCACGATCAGGTTGGCGAAGAGCTGGCGGAGTTCGCCCGCAAACCCATGGATTTCGCACTGCTCGCACAGGTCTTTTTGCACTTCGATGTGGCCAGACAAAAGCTTCGCCGAATACAGTTGCAATACTTCGTTCAGTGTCGAGGAGACGTTCAGGCTCCTCGGCTCCGAGACCTCGCGCACGAATCCGAGCGTCTGCTGGGCGATATCGGCGATACGTTGGACTTCGCGTTCGGCCATCTCCAGATGCTGGTCGGCGCGCGTTCGATCCCGGCGCGCGAGGTACAGGAGATTGGTGATCGCTTCCAGAGGATTGTTGATTTCGTGGGCGATGGCCGCAGTCAGACGGCCCGCCGTGGCCAGCTTCTCGTTCCTCTGCAGTGCCGTCTCCGCGCGCAGTTGCGCAGTGATGTCGCGCGCGATCGCCGACGCACCAATAAACGTTCCCTTTCGATTCCGCAAAGGCGAAACGGATAGCAGGATGTTCACCAGCGAGCCGTCTTTGCGGCGCCGTTCAGTCTTGTAGCTTTCAATGCTTTCCCCGCGCGCCAGGGTTTCGAAGTGCGAGCGGGTTTCGTGCGTGCGGTCCTCAGGCACGGTAATCCGGACGGGTTTCCCGATGACCTCTTCCGCACGATACCCATACAGTTCTTCGGCGCCGTGATTCCAACTGGTGATGATGCCGTCAGGGGTGGCGCTGTAGATGGCGTCCTCCGACGATTCCACGATCGCTGCGATCTGTTCGAGCGTCTGATCCGCGCGGACCTCGGCACGAGACTTTTGCCGTGCCAGGCTTGCCGCCAGCAGGGAAATAATGACGAAGATGGACAGTCGTTCGAGGTCGGCAGCGTGAATGTCTATCGAAAAGCGTGGCTCGAAGGCGAAGTATTCGATCCCTAACACCGACAGCGCAGTGGCGAACACTGCCGGACCGACTCCGAGAAAGCGTGCCACCACCACCACGGCCAGCACGAAAATCGCGAACGGATCGTGATGCATCAATCCGGTCAGCGACCATAGCGCTAGGGCCGTGGCCACCGACAATAAGGCCCCGCCGTAGCGAACCGGCCAGTTGGACCGGAACGAGCGAACGAAGATCGGCGCCTGTTCTAGATCGCGATGCATGCGAACGATTTCGAGCTTCCGCCCAATTCGAGGATTAGATACTTCGATGCTCACAACTCTATGATTGGCTGTTTGGGAGACCCTGCGTGGAATGTAACAAGCCGCGGTAAACGCACGCAATTGCACGAACGGGGGATAGGAGTAGGAAAGGAGTGCACAGACTTCACACGAGCACTCCTTCCAGAAGTCACTTCATGGTTCGAGATCCACCGGGATCAGTGCCTACTTCTTCTGAATCGACTCCACGTACTGATTCAAATTCGTGATGCGTTGTTGCACCTCCGCATCGTGACCTTGGCTCATGTGACGGAGCAGGGGTCCCCACACCGGCATATCCTTCGAACCGTGCGCGGGCGTCTCGGCTTCTCCGCGCAGGACGCTCGAGATGTGCAACGCGGGATATTTCCCGCCGTTCTTTTCCGCCAGCGTCGTCAGATCGTTGGGCGGCACTTTCAGCGCCGAGGCTGCCGGGCCGTTCCCCTTGCCGTCTGTGCCATGACAGACCGCGCAATAGCTGGTGTACATTTCCATCCCGGAAGCGGCATTGGTTTGCTTGACGGGAACGTGCTTGATCACCTTCTCCTGTGACGGGGCCGCCTGTTGCGCCATGGCCAACATCGCCAGAGCTGCGATTGCGACACCCAAGCCGAACCACTTGCGAACTTGCATAGTTCCTCCTAGAGACCGTCGTACAGAAAACTGCTGCCAACTGGCTAGTGTAGGAGGGAACCCCACGCCCGAATGTGAGATTGGTCACATTGACTTGTGATTGGTTTCACTCCGGCGTGCGAAAGCGCAGCAGGTCCCCGGGCAGCAGCACGCTACCCTCGTGGTGGAGGGGCAATTCGCCATCCCACAAAGTCCATCTTTTGGGCACCAGTCGAGTGCTGGGCCCTCCGTTGCTCCAGTTCCCGCGAACTTCTTCCTTGACCACCACCGAGCATGCGGAGATGTTTTCGACTTCACCCAGACTCTGCAGCTTCCATTCGTACAATGAGGCTTCCAGCCCTTCCGTCACGATCTCAGAGGGAAGAACACACAGGATCCAATCGTTTCGGGCAGTCGCCACATAGCTGCCCGACGACGCCCCGTGGTCGGCACTGCGAACCACCGCGCCGTATTCGCGTGCGATCCGGAGGCTGTCGTCGGTCGACCCGTGATCCACGATCAGGATTTCGTCACAAGGCCGGAGACTCTCCAGCGTTCGTCCGAGTCTTGCAGCATCATTTCGGATGTGCACAATGGCGGTAATGGGTGGCATGAGGCGAGGGCTATCAGAACACAGGGTCAAAGCCGGAGGCAATCAACGAGAAAGGGCACGGCTCAATGCCGTGCCCTATGAATAGCGAACCTGCCTACTGAGGGTTGCTGGAATCGCTCGCCGGCGCATCCATCTTGTGACGATGCGAGTCCGGACCGCTGGCCGGCACTACCGTGAGCGGATTCTGCAGCGTGAAGTTCAGCACGGTTTCCGTCGGCAGCTTGATCTGTTGACCCTTAGTCGCCGCCTGCACACCGCCGCCCAGGCCGCCGCCAGCCGCGGCCCCGATCGCGGCACCTTTGCCGCCGCCAGCGATGCCGCCGATAATGGCGCCGATCGCCGCTCCGGCTCCCACCTTTTCCGCGGTGTTCTTCCCGCGTGAGCTGCCTTGCCGCTTGTACTGGTCGGTCTGAACCGCGTAGGACTTTCCGCCGACCGAGATGCGATCCAGTTGCAATACCAGCAGCGATTGACCGGCAAATTTACCGGCACTCTTTACGTCAACGACGTGGCCCTCAACGTCGTAGCCTGACGGGATGGCCACCTCTCCTTCGACTGACAGCGGTGAATTCAGGGTAGCGCGGAAGGTCTCGCCCGGCTGGTTCTTTTCGGAATCTATCGTGTCCACCAGCCGCACGGCCAGCGTAGTACCTGCTGGAATCGTAACTTTCTGCGGCGGCGGTGGTGGTGGTGGCGGTGGCGGGGTCGTCACGGGCGCGATCGCCGGCTGCGAATCCTGATGAGCCATGCCCATGCCGGCTGCGCCCGCACCTGCACCGGCGGCAGCCATCTCGGTGGTGTCTCGCGCCACGACGTTGCGCTTTTTCGGCGCCGGCTCGCGCCTTCGAACCGGGGCTGGCTTGACCGTCTCGACCGGTGCGGGTTCGGGCTCAGGCGCGGCAGCCTGTTCTGCGGCAGGGGGTGGTCCGACCTGCAGGTTATTTACAACCTGCTTCACCCCGGGCACGGCGGCAGCGTAGCGTGCGGCAGCTTCCCGCTGGGCATCGTTATCGACGGATCCCGACAGCGTGACGGTGCCGTTCACGGCCTGCACGCTCAGTTGCTTGCCCTGCAGACCGGAATCGCTACTGAACTTCTCTTGAAGCTGGCTACTGACCTGCGAATCACTCGGAGCCTTGCTGCAGGCGATCGTCGCGCCTGCCACGGAGATCAGCAGAATGATGCAGAGATACGCAATGACTCTTGCCTTCATAAGGCACTCCTGGGCTGAATATGGGTCTGGATAATATTAGTTTAGATGCTGTCTGGTTGTCTTGCTTGGACAAAATTGTGGGAGAGCCGGGGGGCAGAACCAGAAACGGCTCAGCCCTCCCGGCTTAACTCTGGTGCAAAAACTTGTAGTCCAGGATGGTGGCGGCGAGGCCCGACGCCGTGTCCGCAGCGCGATTTTCCTTGGAGCGGATGATT
>Ga0307471_100002769_pt1 | contig 10208 bp, 9 predicted proteins | sample atmos_gasesAM3C__2_FD_204566 | JGI IMG/M metagenome (GOLD analysis project Ga0307471, IMG submission 204566) | Hardwood forest soil microbial communities from Morgan-Monroe State Forest, Indiana, United States - atmos_gasesAM3C_515 | ecosystem: Environmental > Terrestrial > Soil > Temperate... | reverse complement strand
GCCTTATGAACAATGGAAAGAATCCGAGGGGCTGCCAACCATAAGGGGACTTTTTGTTAAGAACCTTTATGATCTCAAACTCGAGCCGTGGCGATCGAGTGGGGATGGGCTGGCTACTTTTATCAACCTAGAGGGAACCGGTGGCTTCAATGATTCTTACGTCGCCGAGATCCCGCGAGGAAAGTCACTCAAAGCGCATCGGCATTTGTTCGAAGAGACCATTTATATACTCAAGGGACAGGGTGCTACCTCGGTGTGGATCGATCCCGCCCGCAAGGAGACTTTCGAATGGCAGGAGGGGAGTTATTTCTCGATCCCGATGAATGCGTGGCATGAACATCACAACGCCTCCGGTTTGGATGCCGCGCGCTACATCGCGATGACCAGTGCGCCGCGGGTGATCGATACATTCAACAACTATGAATTCGTCTTCGAAAACCCGTTCGTGTTTCGCGACCGGTACAACGCCGAGGAGGGCTACTTCAAACAAAAGTCGCCGTCGCAGCAGTGGTCAACCAACTTCGTCGCCGACGTGCGCGTGTGCCAAACCTATTCCGGCGGCTTCGACCGCGGCGGTGGCGCTAAGAGCACGGTCTTTCGGATGGTCAACAATACGGTCAAATCGCATGTCTCACTCTGGGGCGTCGGCGCGTACAAAAAAGCGCATCGTCACGGACCCGGCATTCACGTTTTGATCGTCAGAGGACATGGTTACTCTCTCATGTGGCAGGAAGGCAAATCTGAAGAACGCATCGAGTGGGGGCCGGGAAGCGTGTTCGTGCCGCCGGAAATGTGGTTCCATCAGCATTTCAACGGCAGCGCCGAGCCAGTCTTCTTTCTCGCCATCGGCTGGGGCAGCGATAAGCCGAAGGCAGGCGGCAAGGCGTATATCTACAAAAGCGTGAAAGAAGGCGGCGATCAGATCGAGTATGAAGACGAAGATCCCAAGATCCACGCTGAGTTCGAAGTGGCGATGAGGAAGGCCGGGGCGCGGTGTCAAATGGGTTACCATCCATTTTGCACGGCTAAGTAGCTGGTCCTTCGCGTTGTCTAAAGGGAGTTTGCCAGATGCAAGCGCGAACATGCAGGTGGAAAATTCTGATCGCGCTGGTCATTTCCTGCGCATTGACGTCCACCGCTGAAGGAAGCTCCGTCGAGGCGACCTTAGCCGAGATCGGCAAACTACCGCCGCAAGCGAGGCAGAAGCAGCTCGAGGAAGGGGCTCGGCGTGAGGGTTCTTTTGTACACTATTCCGTCTCTAATGCTGAGCTGATTAGCGCTTATGTAAAGGCGTTTATGACCAAATATCCCTTCATCAAAGCGGACTTTTGGCGCGGTAGCGGCAACCAGCTCGTTTTTCGCACCTTGATGGAGCACCGGGCGGGTAAGTTAACCGCGGATGTCATTTCAGTGGGAACTGAAAACGTCATTGCGTTGAAGAAGGCGGGAATCTTCGCGCGCTACCGGTCTCCCGAAGCGCAATTTTACCCGCGCGAGCAGTATGACAAGGATGGATATTTTCACGCCGACAGTTTCGGACTCGCGACCATCGCCTATAACCATCAGCTAGTGAAGAAAGAGGAAGCGCCCAAGGGCTATGCCGACCTGCTCGATCCAAAATGGAAGGGTAGCCTATCGATCGACTTGGAGCCGGAGCGGGCACTGACGGCGTGGCTTCTCGCTTGGGGGGAACTGAAGACTCGGGAGTTTGTGCAAAAACTTCTGGCGAACGGTACAACGGTCCGCCGCGGGCATACCCTGCAAGCGCAGTTACTGTGCGCTGGAGAGTCTAAAATTGCCGTCGAGATTTATCCGGACGCGATCCTGCGAATGAAACAGAATGGTTGCCCCGCAACGATCGTTTTCGCCAACCCCACGCCTGCTGTTGTAGGGGGCAACTACGGAATCTATACCAACACCCTACATCCCCACGCGGCGGCCTTATTTATTGATTTTGCTTTATCGGCCGAAGGCTCAAAGATTCTTGCTGCCACGGGGCGAGTGCACCGGCGGAAAGGAGTAAAGTCATTCTACGAAGAGCTTTCCGACCTGGATGAAAAGGGCGTTCCACTTCTCGTAATCACGCCGGAGCAGACCGAGGAAGTGACAAAGCCCATGGCGAAAATCATGCAGGAGCTGCTGGTTAAATAGGCTTTGGAGAATCTAACCCGTCGAGGTCGAGCAGATCGAAATACCACGACCACGCAGTTGATGTACATTACGTGCCACGGGGTGGAAGAGAGCCGCGTCCCCCTTCTGGACGTTGAAGAAGCCCATCGAATTGCTGCCGCCGTCGTCGTCGCACGCGCTGCGCAAATTTGAACGGCGCTTTTCGGGAAAAGCGAGCGCCTATAGTCAAGACCTGCAACGCAACGCTTGGATGTCTTTTTTGCCGAAGGATTGAACGGAACGACGCGTCACGCAAATCTCGCAAGATTGAATCGTCCGACGCTACAGACTAACCAATGTATTAAGACGGGAAATTTTCCAGACGTGAACCGAAATGGAATGAAAGATCCAGCTTCGGAGGGAGAGACTAGTTTCGCTTTGGAAGCGAGACCGTGAGCACTAAAAACGGTCTATCTATTGTTGCTGTAATGGCGTTCCGTCAAAAGCAAACCTAGCCAGGGGGCGTTTCGATTACTGGCGCCGATTCCGAAGCGTGTGCAGATTTCCGCAACTTTTAACCTTAACTTTACATGGATTTCACATGCGCTTAATTGAGACAGAGGAAATTTGCCTCTTCTTGCGTAAGGTAGCGCAAGAATGTCCAGCCGTTGTGCGGTAAATGGCAGCTCTCTTGAAATTTGGTGAGCTTATATGACGATTCATGAGATTCTGTTACTCGGTCTTCCGATAGTGATTGGCGTGTTTGGTCTTGGGCTCTATTGGATACTCGAGCTCGAATTAAAACGACCCATAAGGTCTGATGCTCCAATTCCAAAGTCAGAAGACAAATTGAGTGATGACATCGAAGTATAAGTTGCACCATTGTCCTCAGTCTCGGGGATCAGCAGAGCGATCCGAAAGGCCGCTACGCAGACCAGACGTTCAAGTTGCCCGACCCGTTTAGTATCTGCCGTGGAAGGGTTTTACGCCTGACGATCTGAAATCAATCAATACACCCATCCTTATTGCGGTCGGCGATCACGACTGGCTGCGTCTCGAGCACATGCTGGAGATGTTTCGGCTAATTCCAAATGCTCAACTTGGCATCATCCCTAACGCCACCCATTCGTGCTAAACGTGGATCCCGACAAGTTGCTGCCGACAGTTGAGCCTTTCTCGATGAGCCCATGACTAAGGAACCGTTTGCGACACCAAAATCCGGCTTCCCGTCCCGGCGTTAACAGGTAGTGGACTATGAAAATCATCTGAACTACATTTTTAAGAGAGGTCAAATATGACAGGCGTATCGTTGCGAAAATTCAAAGATGACCGCGCTGGCTTCAGAGCGGGACCGAATTCAGAGATTCTTTGGCGATGTCTTGGGATGCCAAGTGACCAAAAAGCCGGAAGCGGACATCATTCGGCTAGGCAATAATCTTTATCTTGGAGTTGTATACGAAGATTCTGCTTTGAGTGAGTCGGATCTTTTAAAATCAATTTGGCTGGAGCTTCGAACAGATCGTCCTGAAGAACTGAAGCAGAACTTCCTAAAGTTTGGCATCAAGGAAATCGAGTACAGGGATAAGGAACACTTTTATTTTCAGGCTCCAGGTGGACAAGTCTTTCGTTTAGTGGGCAATGCCGAAGACATGTCAAAATGGCAACGGTGTGGAGGCTGAAAAATTTTCGCGGTTTGGTTTGAGATTGGTCTTGACGGGCCTGGATCGTCAGCCTGGTCGAAAAAAATGTCCGTTGCCGTGTCCCTCAAACGTTATAAGATTAGAAGTAACAAACCAAGGAGGAATTACCATGAGCCAATTTGTCTATCTTTATCGCGGTGCCGAGCGCGGGAGATCCCCTGAGAAAATGCAGGAGATGATGCAGAAATGGATGGCCTGGATGAAGCAGCTTACTGACCAAGGTCATATCAAGGACATGGGCCAGCCCCTCGAACATACTGGCAAGCTGGTCAAAGGCAAGCAGAAGACAGTAACAGACGGGCCGTTTGCCGAGACCAAGGACATTATCGGCGGCTACACGCTGATCGAAGCCCGTGATCTGGACCAAGCGGTGGAGCTTTCCAAGGGCTGCCCGATCTTTGAGGTTGAAGGTGCGGTAGAAGTACGGCCAGTCATGAAGATGAACATGTGATAGATCCCAGCGATCATCTGTTTCGGCGCGAAGCGGGGCGCATGGTCGCCACGTTGACGCGTATCTTCGGAGTCCATAACCTCGCGCTGGCGGAAGACGTTGTGCAAGACGCCTTCTGCCGTGCGCTCGAGGTGTGGAAATTCCGCGGTGTGCCAGAGAACCCCTCCGCGTGGCTCATGGCCACCGCAAAGAACCGCGCTCTCGACGTCCTGCGGCGCGAGCGCACCGCGCGCACTTTTGCACCGGAGCTGGGGCAGCTGCTCGATAGCGAATGGACTGTCGCCCCCGTCGTTGAGGAGCTTTTTGGAGCAAACGCGATCAAAGACGATCAGCTTCGGATGATGTTCTCCTGCTGCCATCCTCGGCTTCCCGAGGAAGCTCAGGTCGCGCTCGTGCTGCACATCTTGTGCGGGTTTAGCGTAAATGAAATCGCGAATGCGTTCGTGAGCCGTGACGCAGCGATCGAGAAGCGCATCTCGCGGGCCAAGAAAGTGCTGGCGGGATCGAAGAGGCTGTTCGACTTAGCGGGTGCCGACGATTTCTCTGGGCGCCTTCCAGCAGTCCACCGCGCGCTTTACTTGCTCTTCAACGAAGGCTACCACGGCGCGTCCCCCGAGTCGGCCGTGCGTGCCGAGCTCTGCCAAGAGGCCATGCGTCTTACGGCGCTGCTCATCGAGCACCCGCTGGCGGCAACGCCGGCAACGCACGCTCTTGCTGCGCTCATGTGCCTGCACGCGGCGCGCTTGCCAGGGCGCGTCGATGCATCGGGCAGCCTGATCTCGCTCTTCGACCAGGATCGATCCCGATGGGATTCACGGCTCGTCGCCGAAGGGCAAAGGTTCCTCGACCTCTCGGCAACGGGCCCCGAGCTGACCCAATATCACGTGGAGGCCGCCATCGCGTGGGTTCACGCGACGGCCGATCGCACCGAGGACACTGACTGGGGAAAGATCGTTTCACTTTACAACACGTTGGTGACGATACGTCCTTCCCCGGTCGTTGCGTTGAACCGCGCCATCGCCATCGCGCAGCACGAAGGCCCCAAACGCGGGCTCGAAGAGATTCGCGCCATCGCCGGCCGCGATCGCCTCGCCACCTACCCTTTCTTCCACGCCGCGCTCGGCGAGTTCGAATTTCACAGCGGGAGATATGAAATCGCCCGCGAGCACTTCCGAGCGGCGCTCGCCTTCGCGCGCAATCCCATGGAGCGGCAATTCCTCGAGCAGCGCATGGGTGCGTGTGAAGACGCCGCTCCGCAGCGTACGGCAGTGGCGCGTCGCCAGGAGGCGCCGGTTCGTCGCGTGGTCAGGCATAAAGGGCGTGGACCCGGATAAGATGACCCTCTGAACCCAGTGATTGACCACCTCTCACCCAAAACGTGTGGCAGCACAGATTCAACGATGAAGATGCGTGTGGAGCCTTGGATCATGTTGCGTGTTGCTTCGGTCATAACGTTTCTCTACTTTGCCGGGCATACGCTGGGCATCCCTTGGACTCCAGCCGTCGGGCCACAAGAGGTAACCCTGCTTGAATCCATGAAGTCCCATCACTTCGATGCAATGGGTTTCTCAAGAACCTATTGGAACTTCTACTACGGTTTCGGCCTTGTCATCAGCGGCTATCTGCCGTGCAGGCCGTGGTGTTATGGCAACTTGCGTCGCGTGCGAAGGCCGATTCGGTTCGCGTTCGCCCGATCATCGCGTCTTTCTTTGTCTCTTTCTTGGTGAACGCGATCTTAGTCTGGAAGTATTTCTTCACGGTCCCACATCGCTACTGCGCGCGCATGACCGGCTCGATCGCCGACGGCGAGGACGTGGTCCAGGACACACTCGCGCGCGCGTACTACGAGCTGTCGGAGCTGAAGGAATTGCCGGCCCTGCGCCCTGGCTGTTTCGGATTGCCTACAATCGCGCCCTCGACTATCTGCGTCGCTATGAGCGACGGATGGGCGAACCGCTCGACGTTGCCGTGGACATCGCGGCCGACGATGGAATCGAGCCCGAAAACGCGCTTGCGCGTACCGAGGCGGTGCGTGCTGCCATCTCGCGGTTTCTCGAGCTGCCCCGGCGCAGCGCAGCTGCGTGATCCTCAAGGACGTGCTCGACTACTCGCTCGACGAGATCGCGGCGATGCTCGAGCTGAGCGTGCCGGCGGTCAAAGCGGCGCTGCACCGAGGACGCACGCGGCTGCGCGACCTTCCAAAGCGTCTGGTCCCGCCGCGCCTCCGCGCGCGATCTCGCCAGCGGTCGCGCGCTACGCCACGCTGTTCAATGCCCGCGACTGGGATGGCGTTCGCGCGATGCTTGTCGATGACGTGAAACTCGCGCTCGTGTCGCGGTGGCAACGCGAAGGGCGCCGCGAGGTGAGCAACTACTTCACGAACTACGACAAGGTTCGTGACCGGCACCTTGTACCCGGGTGGCTTGATGGCCGCGAGGTGCTCGCGGTTTTCCGCGATCCGCGTGACGCACGACCCGGCTATTTCATGGAGCTGGCGCTGGTCGATGGCCAAGTGGCGTCGATTCGCGACTTCCGCTACGTGCCGTACATTGCGCGGGACGCGGCGATCGACTTCCCCGCTGACCGAGCAAAGATTGATATCGGGTGAACGAACAGCCCCGTCTGAGGGATCGTCTGCCGCACACCCGTCAGGCGTGGCCGGACGACTCACTAACCAACCCCATTTCTGCCTCCTTGGTAAAAACCCAGGTTACGATGACTGTACATTAGTCGAGCGCGCCTATGGCCCGGCGCTTCATGTGCTCGAGAGCTCGAAGGGTTCCCGAAGGTGCGCGCCTATATGGACGCGATCCGCTCGCGTCCCGCATGGCGGGACACTCCCAAGCTTCCGGGACTTTAGACGAGACTCCGACGATCGGGGTCTTTGATGTCGATTCTAAGCTCTGCCGATCGACTATCTGATGACAACGGCTATTTTCCTCAACCGATTAGTTTAGGAAGGTAAGCTCGACGAGCTAAAGCAGCAGTAACCGCGACGGACGCCGTTTCACCCAAGATGTTGAGCTGCGTAACAAATAAGTACAACGGGGTAACAGATAGCGTAGGTCATAATTCTCAACTACTGAGTTAGGGCTGCTGAACACTCAACTAAAAGAGAGCTCAACATTAATTAATTAGCCAAAGGAGGCATTATGCAATTGAATCCTTATCTTACTTTCAAGGGCCAATGCGAGGCAGCGTTTAAGTTCTATGAGAAGTGTCTCGGCGGCAAAATCGTCGCAATGGTTACCCACGCGGGTACGCCAGCGGAAGAACATGTGCCATCTGAATGGCGCAATAAAATCCTCCACGCGCGCCTGATTGTCGGCGACGAGGTATTGATGGGTTCTGACGCTCCGCCTGACCGCTATGAAGAACCAAAAGGCTTCTCGGTGGCGATCCAGATTAAGCACCCGGCAGATGCAGAACGCATATTTCACGCATTAGCAGAGAATGGGACAGTGCGGATGCCGCTCCAGCAGACCTTCTGGGCCATCCGTTTCGGCATGCTTGTCGATCGGTTCGGTATACCGTGGATGGTTAACTGCGAGCAAGCTGCCTAACGTTCGTTCCAGCGGACACCCGCAAGCGGGCGCCCCGGAACTCTAACGATTACTGCTAGCTCATCATCTAGTTCATGTGTTCCTCATAAGAAGGAAGGCCGTCTTGAACGGGGTCCTGGTCGGTGTATATGTTTGACGTTGTGAACGAGCAAATACTTCCGCCGCAAGAGGCAGATCTCCTGAACAGTCAGTACCAGGCTCTGCTCGCGATTTCGGAGGCCATCGCCGTGCAGCGGGATCTAAACGCGCTGTTTCATGATCTTGCCGAGAGACTCCCTCGCATCGTCCCGTTCGATTTTATCAATCTCGTCTTGCATGATCCTACGCGCGAGGTCATGCGGCTGCACACCTTGGTGGCACTGGAGACGAGCACGATCAGACCGGGCCTGGAACTGCCCATTGATGAATCTCCAGCAGGATTGGTATGGAAAAGTCAGCAACCCTTGATGCTCGAGGTCGAGGACGTGGCGATGGAAAGCCGTTTTCCTAGATTGACATCACTGTTGCGCGACAATGGCGTGCAATCCTACTGCCTGGTACCTCTCACTACAGCACTGCATCGTCTGGGCGCTATGGGATTCGGGAGTCTGCAAAGAAAAGGCTATCCAAAAGCAGACTTCGACGTCATGCAGCAGGTCGCCAAGCAAGTGGCGGTCGCGGTCGACAACGCGCTTAATTTTGAGCAGGCCCAGTCGGTTCAGAAGCAACTCAAGGAGGAGCACGACCGCTTGAGGCTCTTGCTGGACATCAACAACACAATCGTTTCGGCGCTGGATTTACGCGAACTGCTCAACGCCGTCTCCACGTCCCTGCGGCGTCTGGTGCCGCACGAGTATGCCAGCCTTTCGCTCTATGACGCCGAAACCCAGCGTTTTCAGATTCACGCGTTGGATTTTCCCGCCAGCAAGGGTCTGATCCAGGAAGGCCTCTGGATCCCTGTAGAGGGTACGCCCCACGGCCGAGCCTTAACCTCAGGTCAACCGCTCTTCGTGACCCTCCAGGATATTGAGCAATTTGACCTTACCCCGCGCATCCGCGCGGAAGGGCTTAAGTCCGGATGTTTCTTGCCTCTCATTTCGCACGGCCGGCCCCTCGGCACGCTGGTGGTGGCGAGTTTGCAAGAGGAGACTTTCCCTCAAAAAGATGCGGATTTGCTTCAGCATGTGGCCAATCAAATAGCGATCGCCGTAGAGAATGCGCTCTCCTATCGGCAGGTCGTGGACCGGGCGAATAAACTCAGCGAGGAGAAACTTTACCTGCAAGATGAGATTCGCACCGAATACAACTTCGAAGAGATCATCGGGGAAAGCCCTGCCCTGAAAAAAGTCCTGGAACAGATACAAACGGTGGCGCCGACGGATTCGACAATTCTCATTCTGGGGGAGACCGGTACCGGTAAGGAATTGATCGCTCGCGCCATACACAACCTGAGCACCCGCCGGGAACGGACACTCGTGAAAGTGAACTGTGCCGCTATTCCGACCGGGCTCCTCGAGAGCGAACTGTTCGGTCACGAAAAGGGGGCCTTCACCGGCGCCATCGCGCAGCGAGTGGGTCGGTTCGAACTGGCGCATCGGGGCACAATCTTTCTCGACGAGGTGGGCGATATCTCGCTTGAACTTCAGCCCAAACTCTTGCGCGTTCTTCAGGAACAAGAGTTCGAGCGCCTGGGCAGCGCGCGAACGATTCGTGTAGACGTTCGCCTGGTGGCTGCCACCAATGCGGATTTGGCGCAAAAAGTGGCGCAAAATCAATTTCGGAGCGACCTCTATTACCGGCTCAACGTCTTTCCGGTCACGGTCCCTCCCTTGCGCGAGCGCAGAGAAGATATTCCTCTTCTCGTGCGCTACTTCGCGCAAAAGTACGCACGGCGCATGAAAAGGCAGATCGATACCGTCCCGGCGAAGGCGATGACTGTTTTGACCGAATATCACTGGCCCGGCAATGTGCGCGAGCTGGAAAACTTCATCGAGCGCGCCGTCATTCTATCGCCAGGTGCCGATCTTCACGTGCCACTTTCGGAACTGAAGACGCTCACGGGAAACTCTACTAACGGCGCGAAGACTCTGGAGGGCATTGAGCGCGAGCATATTCTAAAGATTTTGCGTCAAACGAATTGGATAGTCGGCGGCCGGTCGGGCGCTGCGACGCAACTCGGTATGCGACGCTCAACCCTTCAATCCCGAATGAAAAAGCTGGGCATCGCTCGCCCCAAGTAGAGCCGACATTTCAGCGCCCAGCCGATGACTCGGCACGCCTCCTTCGCTACCATCGCTTTCAAGCCGAAAGGGTCGTCGCCGATTCTATCGTTTACTCCTCTTTTTAGACGTAATGTGCTTTGGCACAGCGCTTGCGGAATTATTTGGAGGCGGTGGTCGCGTCAGG
>Ga0307471_100002768_pt1 | contig 10209 bp, 9 predicted proteins | sample atmos_gasesAM3C__2_FD_204566 | JGI IMG/M metagenome (GOLD analysis project Ga0307471, IMG submission 204566) | Hardwood forest soil microbial communities from Morgan-Monroe State Forest, Indiana, United States - atmos_gasesAM3C_515 | ecosystem: Environmental > Terrestrial > Soil > Temperate... | reverse complement strand
GTCTCAACGAAGCGCGGGGTCTCGGAGCCTACGCGAAGGCTTCGTAACCTGAGGGACCATCAACCTGCCCCGCCCCTTCTCTGCGCGGCCCAGGCCGCTCTATGCCTTCTCCTTAAGCGATTCTTCGCAGCTTGGCTGACTACTTGGGATGGCCTGCGGTCTCTGCGGTCTCTACGAGAAGGGAGGGTAGTGGGCGACCTTGAACAACCGCTTGATCTTTCTGAGTGCGCGCCGTGGGATGGACCTTGCACGGCGCTGTTGTGCCAGCGCACATTGCACCATCAACTCACCCCGCGCCGTGATAGTTAGCGGGCCGTTTCGCTTAACTGGCTTCATAATGGCAAGCGCAAGCCCTTCCCATGCTTGTCCGTAGAGGCGTGGAACTGGTGTAAGGATTCCGCCTACTAGGTCCAATTCTACGGCATGAACATATGGGTTCGATGCCCAATCTGCGGCTCGCATGCCGCTGCGGCAGTCTGGGTTCATACTGTCATGCATGAAAATATAAAGTGGAACGCACGGCGTGTACTTGAGCAGAATGTCGATATCAGTTCGTACGCCTTCGGCGGAGTGGTCGCCATCCACAAGCACAAAGCCAAGTTCTTGTTTTTCGTCTGCAAGCTTGGTTAGGAGCGGCGGCAATATGTCGCGTGAAGGACCAGTTAGGAATTCAACGTTGTTGAACCGATCGTGTAGTCTTTGTGCTACTTTGGGGTCAATATCGATCGAATATACCTTCTCAGCAAATCTCGAAATTACTGTGAGGCACCCGCCGTCCCTGGTGCCGATCTCGATAGCGAGCTTTGGTTGCAGGTTTCCAACCAGGGTCATTATGACCATCTTCTCAGCGGGCGACATAAACCAGTTTTCTGGATTCGTACCGATCGCCTCATACATGAGTGGAAAATGGGAAAGACCGAGACCAGACCAATCCTCTTCTATTTGATCCACAGTTTTTGTTTTCCTTTTGATCGATGGTCATACAACGGTAGGATTATACAGCTTGGCCCTGACCTGCCCCCCAGAAATTAGTCCAGCGTAAGAGGGACTTCTCCCTTTCATGGCCCTGACCTGCCCCCTTCTTTCGCGCACCAGATCATACGACGCTTTCCGCCTCCGGGTTTACGGCTGAGGACGGCGCGCTCTCGTGACATTGTGGAACAGGTGGGAGTGATGCGTCACCCGTATTCGACGAACTCGGAAGAGCGAAAGCGCGTACCGTTTTATCTCTCGATTCTGGCGGTCGCAACCTGCGGGGCCTCCGCTCATGCCGCTGGCGTTCATCTGCCGCACGTGGTGAACCTGATTCAGTTTTTGCGGCAAGGGGAAGGCTGGACATCTTTCCATCATTCTGCCCATGAGCGTGCTGGACACGCTGGTGTCGCTGCAAATTCTGGAAAGCGTAAAGCTGGCGGGAGACGACTATCCGATGCGGCCTTCCCTGCTGGTGAACGGCGTGGCCACTCTGGTTGCGTCGCTTTTCGGCAGCCCGTTTCCGACCACGCTTTATTTTGGACACATGGTGCACAAGTCGAATGGAGCGCGTGCGGGTTATTCGATCCTCAGCGGAGCAGTGGTGATGCTGGTGTGCATCACCGGGCTCGTGCCCACTGTGCTTCATTGGGTGCCGCTGGCAGTGGTGGCCATGGTAATCGTGTGGTTCGGCCTGGTGATGGTCGGGCAGGCGTTTCAGGAGGTTTCGAAGGAACACTGCGTTGCGGTGGCGCTGGGACTGGTGCCGATGCTAGCTGCGTGGGCGTTACAGTTGGTGGACTTGTCAGTGCACAAGGGCGGCGGATCGAATCTGTTCGATCGTGCGCCCAAGTTTGGGAACGAGTTGGCCATCTACGGCATGATCGCGCTGAGCCAGGGCTCGTTGCTGGTTTCAATGCTGTGGGCGGCCGCTCTGGCCTGGATGTTCGATCGGCGATTCTTGCATGCGGCATTGTGGCTGATGGTTGGGCCAGTGCTGTCGTGCTTTGGAGTGATCCACGCCTACTCACTTACCGTGCAAGGAGTCGAGAACAAACTTGGGTTCTGGGTGGCTCCGGCGTTTACGATCAGCTATGCGGCGGGCGCGTTGTTTCTCGTGGCCTGTCACTTCTATGCAGCGCGGACAAATGCTGCGTTCGCCGGAGCGGATTAGCGCCGAAGGATTCCCAAGAACGGAATTATCCTGATTAGTCCCGAAGGATCTTGCGCGTACGCGACAGGTGCAGGCCAGTGCATATCCGCTCCGCGCAAGATGCTTCGCACTCTCAGCATGACGTCTCTCGGGGACACCTGTCGTGCCGATCCCCCGGCGTTCGCGGGCGAGGGCGCCCGCGCCACACGGGGGGTACAATATGGAGCATGGCTGACCCACTTATCATTGCTGGACGCGAATTCCGTTCCCGGCTCATTGTGGGCACGGGAAAGTACAAGTCATTTCAGGAGACGGCGCGCGCGCTTGAAGCCAGCGGTGCGGACATGGTCACCGTGGCCGTGCGGCGGGTGAATCTGGACCGCAGCAAGGAGTCTCTGCTCGATTATCTCGATCCGAAGAAATATTTTCTGCTGCCCAACACCGCCGGTTGTTACACCGCGGATGAAGCCATCCGAACGGCGCGGCTGGGGCGTGAGGTCGGGCTGTCGGATTGGGTAAAACTGGAAGTAATTGGCGACCAGGCTACCCTCTATCCCGACGTGCAGGCAACGCTGGAAGCGACCCGCGTATTGGTGAAGGAAGGATTTACGGTTCTCCCCTATACTTCTGATGACATTGTGTTTGCCAAGCGGCTGCTCGATGCGGGCGCGGCAACCGTGATGCCCCTGGGAGCTCCGATTGGGAGCGGTCTGGGAATTCAGAATGCCGCCAATATTCGTATCCTGCGGGAGATGATTACGGGCGTGCCGCTGATTCTTGATGCCGGAGTGGGCACGGCTTCGGATGCTGCCCTAGCGATGGAACTGGGAGCGGATGCGGTGCTGATGAATACGGGAATTGCGAATGCGCAGGATCCGGTGCTGATGGCGGAGGCAATGAAGCACGCTGTGCTGGCAGGACGCCAGGCTTATCTCGCGGGACGGATGCCGCGAAAGCTTTATGCGACCGCGAGTTCGCCGCTTGAAGGCGTGGTGCGGTGAAAGTGGGGTGCTTGGTTACCGTCGGGTCAAAATTGCTGCGATGTTACGCCAATCGGTCAGCGTCGATCATTGCGCTCAATCAGAATGGTCTTCGATGGCGTAGAAGCCTAGACTGTCATTGAGGATCAAAAGCGTATGGACTCCTCAAATCACCACATCTTGCTGGTAACTTGTTCTGTGTTCCTACTTGGGAGTCTGTGTTCCCCCAGGGAGGTTCCCATGAGGCACGAGCAGAGTGTGCAGTCGCAGGAGCAAGCGACGCGCGCAACCATTGACAGCTTCAACGAGGTGTTCAATCGGCACGACGCTGACGGGTTGGCAGCGTTTTTGACCGAAGATACAGTGTTCGAGGATACGTCGCCCGCTCCCGACGGCCGACGCATCGACGGAAAGGCCGCCGTGGTCGAATTCTGGCGCGAGTGGTTCGTCCGCAATCCCGACGCACGGTTCGAGGCTGAAGAGATCATCGTCAGCGGAAGTCGAGCTACAGTGCTATGGGTCTATCGCAAGATGCGTAACGGTCAGCCATGGCACCTGCGCGGCGTTGACGTCTTTACGGTACGAGATGGAAAAGTAGCCGCAAAGCTCGCCTATGTGAAGGGCTGAGAGGGCCCCGCCGGGGGTTGGAATGATGATTGGCGCGAACAGGCGTGGGTGTTGAAAAAGTACGTCAACCGAACGTCTTTTCGGCTGCCCTGCCGAGTTTCTTCTCTGAGTTCGCTAAGTGGTGGCTGGCAGAACAGGTGTTATCGGTTGGCTGAGGAACCGCACTAGTCGCTTGATGTTCTGGGCCACCGCTGCCAGGAAGAACTGCTCCCGATCGAACTTCAATCTCCGCAGGCGCAAGCGACGCAGCCCGATCTGATTCTTTAGTTCCGCGAACAAGGCTTCCACCTTCTTTCTTTGCCGCTGTGCATGGGCGAACTCTGGCGTGTTCGCCAACTCCCGTGTGCGTTGCCGGGCTGGTTCGTGCAGGTGAATGACAAGGCAGCGGAAGGCTGCACTGGTGCATTGCGGTCTTTGCGAGCACGCCCCAGAACGTTTGCGGGTCCCGATATAGGTATAGGCGCGGTTCCGATGACTTCGGCCGCCGTAGTTGAGGGGCTGGCCTGCGGGACAGATATAGCGGTTGCTTTCGGGTTGATAAGTAAACCGCTCGGGACCGTAGAACGGGCTGTTCTTTCTGTGGATACTGTCGCGGGTTCGCATATAAGGAGTGATGCTCCGATCCGCCAACCATTGCAAGAACTCCCCGTTCCCGTACGTCGTATCGGCCGCCACCGACTCTGGCTCTCGTCCTTGCCATTGCGTGAAACGCGTGAGCATGTCTTGCGCGGCCACGGTTTCCTGGCTCATTCGCGCCGCCCTTGCCTGCACTCCCGCAATCACGCAGCTTGGATTGTCCAGTAGTACTACTGTGTTATAAACTATATACCTGCAACTAAAAATTTGCATCGGCGAACAGCTTTAAATGTTACGTTGCTGGCCATGAGCGCCAACTCAGTTGCGCCAGGCGCCCAACAAAAACGCTTCGCGGCTTATCTGGATCGCCTGGCGCATGCCGCGGGGCACTTAGATCGCGCGGTTCCTCTGAAATCTTACTGCACGGGTTTGTTGTTGCCCGGCGAGCGCAAGAGTGTGGAGCCCATGGCGGCTCGTCTTTGCCCCGACAAGGTGCGCCAAACCCATCAATCGTTACACCATGTCGTGGCTCACGCACCGTGGAGTGACGAAGATCTTCTGGAAGCGGTGCGGCAATACACCCTGCCTGCGATGCAGAAGCAGGGACCCATCGTCGCCTGGGTGGTCGATGATACAGGATTGGTGAAAAAGGGGACGCATTCGGTGGGCGTAACCCGACAGTACTGTGGGCAGGTGGGTAAGCAAGAGAACTGTCGCGTGGCCGTGAGTTTGTCGCTGAGCACCGCAGAAGCGAGTCTGCCGATTGCTTGGCAACTGTACCTACCCGAAGTTTGGACTGAGGACAAGAGACGGAGAGTGTCCACGGGCATACCGCCAGAAATCCGTTTTCAAACCAAGCCGGAAATCGCGTTGCAACAACTCCGCGCCGCTGTGGATCGAGAACTGCCGCATGCTCCCGTGCTGGCGGACGCCGCCTATGGCAACGACACTGCGTTTCGCGATGGCATCACAGAGTTAGGATTGCTTTACGCGGTCGGCATCCAATCCTCGGTGAGCGCGTGGGCGCCCGGCCAAGCACCGCTGCCCAAGCGGAAGTGGAAAGGAATCGGGCGACCGACCAAGTTGTTGCGCCGCGACTCACGGCACGCTCCCCTCTCCGTTCGTGAGTTGGCCAGGAGTTTATCTGCTTCCGCCTGGAGGACGGTGCATTGGCGGGAAGGTACTCGGAAACCTCTGCGTTCCCGTTTTGCCGCTCTGCGAGTACGTCCTGCCCATCGCGATGATGAGAGAAGTGAGCTCCGTGCGGCGGAATGGCTCCTCATCGAGTGGCCCAGCCAGGAAGCCGAACCGACCAAGTACTGGCTCTCCACTCTGCCCGAAAACATGAAGCTTCGAGATCTGGTGCGATTGGCCAAACATCGTTGGATCGTCGAGCGCGACTACCAGGAACTGAAGCAAGAACTCGGACTGGGACATTATGAAGGACGAGGTTGGCGCGGTTTTCACCATCACGCTACCCTCTGCATCGCGGCCTATGGGTTCCTGGTGGCCGAACGGAGCCGTTTTTCCCCCTCCGCTCGTGCCGGCCACGTGGACTTACCCGTCGCCGAACGGCCACGCCACTTCCGTCCTCGGGGTTCGCCCAGTGCGCGTGGAGCGGCATAATCCCTCGTCCATCGCCACCCTTCGACAAACCATTGCCAGAGTTTTGCTCCGGCAACTCTCGGGGTGTCCTTTTTGTGGAGCTCCCTTTTTATAACACAGTAGTACTAGATAGTTGTCGTAATAACCCAGTCGGGCCGGCGTACCACCCTTGGTGGCGCAAGTGGAATCGGGATCGGTGGTTGACACCTGGTCTTGCTCATGCACCGGTTCTTCCACCGGGTTCTGCTGTTCCACTTCCTTCAGATACTGTTGCACGGTGTGATGAACCTGCGCCGCTTCTCCTAACTGCTCCCGTGGAATGCGGCTCTGCTTCGCCGCATTGGCTTCCACGAAACTGCCATCGACCGACAGGTGCTTGCCCTGCACCAATCCCACTTCCACACACTGGCGCACGATCTGTTCAAATAGTTCCTCGAACAGGTTCGACTCCTGAAAGCGTCCGTGGCGGTTCTTGGAAAATGTAGAGTGATGTGGGATCTCCTGATCGAATCCCAGACCGGTAAACCAGCGCCACGCCAGATGCATGCGCAACTCCTCCACCAACTTGCGTTCACTGCTGATGCCATACAAGTAGCCGATCAACAGGATGCGAAGCAATAGCTCGGGATCAATCGACGGACGGCCCGTCTCGCTGTAGCGGTCCTTCAGTTGTTCGCGCACGAAGGCAAAGCTGATGTGCTTTTCGATCAGCCGCAGCAGGTGGGTTTCAGGAACCTGATCTTCCAGGCGGAGGTAGTAGAACAACGCTTCAGAGCGCTCGTGTTGCCCCATCATGATCAGCAGGCCTCCGACGATCAGAATCAAACACAGTATGGGCGGATGCCTTCTTCTAACATGCTTCTGCTGAATCTCATCCTGCTAATCGACGTGACTTTTTCCACCAACTGCGGGGTCAATGAGTGGTACCGGCGAAATGCTGTCTCCTCCGTCGCGCACACGAGATTTCCACAGCAAAAAAAGGTAAACTCAACCCCTTCGATCTGGCGAACATGAAAAGGAAGTTGGTCAGGATACTCGTTGCGGTTCTCGCCAGTTTTGCGCTGTTCGCATTTGTTTGCCCTGACGGTCTTTCGGAAAACGACCCTCCATACAGCCAAAGCGTGATGTCGAAAGAGTTTTCGGTGGAAATTCCCACTCACCGGAACCGACAGAGCCTTACCGGGGACTTCCAGAGGCTCGTCGCATCGAACAAGAGTAAGTGCTCTCCAAGTTCTTCGGGGAAAACCACCTCTCCAACGGTGCTATCGCTCGCCGCTTGTGTTCTCCGTTGCTGAGACTCGGCCGACCTCAAATTTGAGTTGCGACAACCGGATAGATAGCTCTTCCGTGTCGCCTGCGTTTGGCCGGAAAGTGTCAATGGCAATATGGAGGTGTTTTCATGCAGGTCTCACAAGCCAGCAATCAGTCCCTGTGGAAGCAGGCTTACCAAGACGCGCTCTTTGAGATGGATCAGGCACGTCTTAGACCCAAACTGGAAGCAGCATTGAGGGCGGTGGAGGACCGGCTGTTTGAAGTGCGCTCTGATCCTCCTAACCGCCGAGAACGGATGGAACTCGAAGACGCGAAACGCACGATCGGGTTCCTCTCGAAAGACGAGCTGCAAACCTAGCAAACGTCAGATGACGTGGAGGCGTTGGCTGGGGGTTGTTAACATTTACTTCTACTTCCGGCCAACGCTTACTTGTAATTCCGGCAGCATTACCATCGCTGCGGCGAACAATTACTGGCGCGCCGCTGAGCCGAGGAAGTAGAGGAAATACGTGATTGACCAAACCATCTCGCATTACCGCATCGTCGAGAGACTGGGCAGCGGAGGGATGGGTGTGGTGTACAAGGCCGAAGATACGAAACTTCATCGCTTTGTAGCCCTCAAGTTCTTGCCTAACGAAGTTGCCAAAGACCCTCAAGTTTTAGCCCGCTTCCAACGCGAAGCGCAAGCCGCGTCGGCGCTAAACCATCCCAACATCTGTACGATCTACGAGATTGACGAGCAGAACGGCCAGGCCTTCATTGCTATGGAGTACTTGGACGGATTGACGCTCAAACATCGTATTGCGGGCCGGCCGATTGATATCGAGGTCCTGCTCGATTTAGCTGGGCAGATTGCCGAGGCCCTTGACGCCGCCCACTCGCAGGGCATCGTTCATCGCGACATCAAGGCGGCCAACATCTTCATTACCAAGCGCGGGCAGGCGAAGGTCCTCGATTTCGGACTGGCAAAGGTCACCCCGAGAGCGCAAGCCGTTGCCAACGATTCTACCGCCTTGACGGAGTTAACCACTGCGGGCAGCACCCTGGGCACTGTGGCCTACATGTCGCCCGAGCAGGCACTCGGCAAAGAACTGGATGCGCGCACCGACCTGTTCTCCTTCGGCGTCGTACTGTACGAGATGGCGACGGGTGTGTTGCCGTTTAGGGGCGACACATCTGCGGCGATCGCTCATGCGCTGCTCGGCACAGTTCCTGCCGCTGCGGCGCACCTAAATCCCCGGATTCCGACCGAACTGGAATGTACAATCACCCGTGCACTGCAAAAGGATCGTGATCTGCGCTATCAAAGTGCGGCAGAAATGCGTACTGATCTGCGGCGCATTCGCCGTGCGGCGGAACTCAACAGTGCAACCAGGGCTCCCTTGCCTGCTGCTGAGCGTCAGCCGGCGGGGCAATCGTCACACGTACGTAGGTACGTGACGATGGGCGCGGCCTTGTTTGTCCTCCTGGCGCTATCGGAGGGCCCCTTTTCAAAGTGGCAGCTTGCGAGGCGTGCTGCTGATCCGGGCACCATTCGTTCGCTTGCGGTGCTGCCCCTGGCCAATCTCTCCGCCGATCCCAGCCAGCAATACTTGGTTGATGGCATGACCGAGGAGCTTACTTCGGAAATCAGCCAACTTCATTCCCTACGTGTGATCTCTCGTACTTCCACCATGCAATACCGAGACACGCACAAGAAAGCTCCGCAGATCGCGAAAGAGTTACATGCTGACGGTCTGATTGAGGGCTCGATTCTGCGGGTCAATGATCACGTACGCATTACCGCGCAATTGATCCACGGCCCCAGCGATACGCACGTCTGGTCCAAGAGCTACGAGCGCGACTTGCGCAACGTCATTGCCTTGCAACACGAGATCGCCAGCGACATTGCGCGCGAGGTCCGGATAAGCCTCGGCCCACAAGAGCAGGCACATCTGGCACGTTCGCGGGAGGTGATCCCCGAAGCTCATGAGGCTTATTTGCGCGGCCGCTTCCACCTGCAGAATGGGACCGATGCTTCAATCTACCGCGCCCTGGACTATTTCCAGCAGGCGGTCCAGAAAGACGTCGAATATGCTCCGGCCTACGCCGGGGTCGCCGATGCTTACACCGCGATGCGCAGTGTCTACGCTGCTCCCCGCGAGGTCATGCCCAAGGCCAAAGCGGCAGCTCTAAAAGCGGTTGCATTGGACGAAACCCTGCCCGAAGCGCATGTATCGCTCGGTGGCGTGCTCATGTTCTATGACTACGATTGGCCGAATGCGGAACGAGAATTTCAGCGCGCTCTGGACATCAAGCCTAGCTACGCGGAGGCCCACGATTATTATGCTATGTTTCTCGTTGCCAACCGGCGCTTCCAGGCTGCGGTCGACGAGATTCTGCGCGCTCGCCAGTTGGATCCTGTCTCCGGGCTGATTGCGGCCGATGCTGCCTGGGTTTTTTATCTCAAGCGCGACTACGATCAATCTATGGAACAGGCGAAGGCAGCGGTGGAGTTGGCCCCCAACTATTGGTCGGGCCACCTACAGCTCGGATTGGCCTATGAGAAGAAAGGCGACTTCGCCCGAGCTTTGCAGGAACTCGAAGAAGCGCGGCGAATGGACGACAATTACGGCGTTTTGGAGATGCTTGCCGGTACCTATGCTGCGGCAGGACAGCCTGACGAGGCCAGGAGAATCACCGAGGAGATGGTAAAGCGCTCCAAAAAGCGTTACGTTTGCGCCTACGAGGTTGCTACCACCTACGCCGGTCTCAAGGACCGCGAGTCAGCTTTCTTATGGCTGCGAAAATCCCTCGACGAGCGCGCGGACTGCTCGCCCTGGATCGCCGCCGACCCCAAGTTGGATCCCCTTCGCGCTGACCCGCGCTTTCAAGACCTGCTGCGCCGCCTGGGCCTTCCACAGTGAAGTATGCAACCTAGTCGGAGTACCGCGAAGCTGCAATAGCAGGGTGGACTATCCCCCACCGGCCGTCGCCCGGTTCGCCTTGCACAGTAGAAATTCTTAACTGTTGTCAACAGGCGTG
>Ga0307471_100002767_pt1 | contig 10209 bp, 8 predicted proteins | sample atmos_gasesAM3C__2_FD_204566 | JGI IMG/M metagenome (GOLD analysis project Ga0307471, IMG submission 204566) | Hardwood forest soil microbial communities from Morgan-Monroe State Forest, Indiana, United States - atmos_gasesAM3C_515 | ecosystem: Environmental > Terrestrial > Soil > Temperate... | reverse complement strand
TTCCGTAATCGGATAAGGGAAGGGTTGCCGACAATTCAGCCGCAGTCAGGTAAATAGCGCGGGGCACAGCCGCATGTAAGAGCTATGGAACATTGATGACCAGCGCAGCGTAATCTTCTTCGGGAGGATGAAGAACCTTATGGCGCGCTGGAATCACTTATGTGGTCCCCTCCTGTCGATTGCACTAGTTGCGCCGCTTTGTTCGCAGCAGTCTGTTCCTTGGCGAGACCCATCCCCGCACGCCATTCAATTTGTGACCGTGGACAAGGATGTGCGTCTGGAGGTGCTCGATTGGGGCGGTTTGGGCAGGCCCGTGATTCTCCTGCCAGGCGGCGGAGACACGGCGCACGTCTTCGATGAGTTCGCACCCAAGCTGACCGCCAACTACCGAGTGTATGGCATTACGCGGCGTGGATTCGGAGCGTCAAGCTACGCTCCGTTGAAGCACGGTGCCGATCGACTCGGACAAGACGTTCTGGCTGTTATTCGCGCTCTCAAACTTAAGAAACCTGTTTTGGTAGGCCACTCCATCGCCGGCGTCGAGCTAAGTTCGGTTGCGAGTCTGGACGCAAAGCGCATTGCAGCTGCGGTCTACCTAGAAGCTGCTTATCCATACGCATTCGACAACGGTGAGGGACCACCGATGAAGTTGTTTCAAGGGGTCCCGTCACCTCAATTTCCGCGTCCGTCCGAGTCCGATCTAAGGAGCTTCAGCGCGCTGCAGAAGTGGGATGCGCAAGTCTATGGGTTTCAGCTTCCCGAGTCGGAGTTTCACCAGAAATGGGATTCGACTTCCGATGGACGAGCGAAAAACCTTCATGATTTTCCAGGCTCGCAATACCTTATGGCGGTACTGATGGGTACGAAGAAGTATGTCAAAATTCCGGTTCCGACCTTAGCCATCTTTGCCATCCCCCACGTTCCAGAAACCTGGATGACCGAGAGTACAGATCCCGGTGTCCGCAAGGCAGCCGCAGCCTATTTCACCAAGGTCGATCTTTTGGCAGAAAAGCAGGCAAAAGCGTTTCAAGACGGGGTACCTGGCGCTCGTGTGATCAGGCAACGAGGTACGCACTACATCTTCATATCAAATGAATCGGACGTGCTGCGTGAAATGGGTGCCTTTTTGGCCGGCTTGAAGTAGCCGGTTGGAAAATCCCAGCGCGAAACGCGATCCATACTGCTCACGGGAAGAACACTGGACCATCGTCGATTTGGTGGGCAAGGGAGGTCAGGTTCGAACCGTTCCGGTTCCCGACCGAGTGAGAAAGGAACTAGACGACTGGTTGGCTGCCGCCTCTGCAACGCGGAAGCGGTCTTTACCACTTGCTCTTCAGTCAGGAAATATAACTAAAGATTCCAAGATTGAACCTCCACTCATCCTGGCAACCCGAAAGGTCAGACAGAGAATCCCAAGCAATGCCTCCATCGTCCAGTGAGGCGATGATCTTTTCCCGCCGAGCTGCCCGCAAAAACTCAAAGTTAACGCCTTCGAAATTATCGAGGTCACGATCGAACGGACCGGGCCTTGCGCTAATTTTGCGAAATCCAGTTGAGAACTTAGGCTTCGACTCGCGTGCCCAGGACTCTTAGGAATTGGGAGAGGAAATTGTGAAGGGCGGGCCAGGCGGGGCCGGAGACTAACGTGCCGTCGGTTATGGCCTGGTCCATAGGAAGGTCGACGTAGGTGCCTTTGGCGAGGTTGACCTCGACGCTGGTGCCCGGATAGGCGCTGCACTTTTTGCCTTCGAGGGCGCCAGCAGCCGCGAGGAGTTGCGCGCCGTGGCAGATTGAGGCGATAGGCTTTTTCGCCTTGTCGAAGTGGCGAACCATGTCGAGCACTTTGGGATTGAGGCGGATGTATTCCACGGCGCGGCCTCCGGGAATCAGCACGCCGTCGTAGTCCTCGGCTTTGACGTCGTCGAACGTGAAATTCAGTTGGAAATTGTGGCCGAGCTTTTCGGTGTAGCTCTGATCGCCTTCGAAATCGTGGATGCAGGTGCGGACGAACTGGCCGGATGTTTTTCCGGGGCAGACCGTGTGAACGGTGTGGCCGACCATCATCAGAGCCTGGTAGGCGACCATCACTTCGTAGTCTTCGACGTAGTCGCCGATGAGCATGAGGATCTTTTTCTTAGACATGTGGGCCTCCCGAGTTTTGGGAGCTTAAGGATAGCAAATGAGCGCTTAGGACGTATCTCCAAGTGACCAGTCAAGTCGCCGCAGAAGGAAATTTACTCACCAGCAACCCAGAAACGTGTGGGCAGTATCACTCCAGCTGGCTATCAATGATGTATACACGACTCTTCTTGGCGCGCCAGCTGTTAAGCGAAGACGGTGTGGTCTTCGTGAGTATCGCGGCCGGCGATTGGCGAGCGCGCTCATCGCGGTGTGGCAGCTCTGGCGGGAATCACTGGAACCAGGAGTGCTGAGGGGTGCTCGGCGTCGTGCAAGATCGTGTTTGTGGCCGACACAAACTGGCGGCTCGTCGCTTGATCCGCGCCGGTGTTCAGGTTGCGATCAAAGCGCGGGAAATTGCTGCTGGAAACTTCCAGGCGCATGATGTGGCCTCTCCGAAAGACATTGCTTGTAGCCCACAAATCCACCGAAATTTTGTACACCTGGTCTGGATTCAACAGCTCAGGCTTCTCCTGCGAATCACGATAGCGCAAGCGCAGAATTCCGTCAGTGAGATTCATAGCGAACCCGTCGGGTGAGACGTCCACGAGCTTGGCCGTGAAATCCGTGTCCACGGCGGAAGATTTGGCCCAGAGCTCCAGCGTGACCGATCCAGTGACTTCCATATCCTCGGCAAGTGGCTTGGTGGAATAGACAAGTACGTCGTTACGATTCTCAATGGTGCGTTGGTCACGGGGTCCCGGTTCGTAGTGCGCAGCGTCGCAGCAGAGTGAACCGCCTACGGTGGGCACAGCATTTGCGGGGTCGTAGGTGAATTTGTCCGGCGCTTCTTTCCTTGGTGGCGTGAGGGAAAGGCCGCCATCGCCCCGCAGCGAATTGGCCGAACCACCCGAGTGAAGGAAGTAGCGAGTGGATTGCGCCTCCGGTGGAGGCCAATCGCTTTCCTGGTGATACGCGTTCGCGCCCATGACAAAAACGCGCACGGGCCTATCGGTGGCAAACTCGTTCTGCACCCCCTTGAAGAGGTAGTCGTACCAGTCAATCAAGACATCCGTGGAAGGGAATCTGACCGCTTCATCGCCGAATTCGACATCGCCGACGTGGCGCCCGAAGCCTGCGTGCCCGCCGATTTGCACCAGCAGGTGCTGGCCGTTGCGCGCCGCGTCGCTAGCGCCATGCGCCTTAATTCCCATGTAATTTCGCAAGGTGCCACTTAGAAAAATGTCGTACCAACCGCCAATGTGAAGTGCGGGGACGCGAAGGTCCGAAAAGTGCTCTTCGATAGACCACTGCTTCCAATACGCGTCGTAGTTGGGATGCGCGAGCCAATCCAGATAATACGGCGCAAGTTGGGCTGTGGCATCGGCTCCGGCGGGAAGCGAGGCGTAATTGAACGCCGGATACTGAGTAAGCGGAAGCGTGGACGCGCCGAGCAGCGCGTTGGTGTCTTTCGCAATCAAGCGCCAGATGGTGTTCGTCGCGAGCTGGGTAGTCCAGTTCTGGTCAAACCACTGTTCAAGGGCTCCACCCTGATACGTCCAGCCGTCGTGATAATTGCTGGCTGTGACCACGGGGCAGATTCCCGCAAGATGCGGAGGATGCGCGATCGCCGCGAGCATCTGTGTTGCGCCCACGTAGGAACCGCCCATCATCCCGACTCTGCCATCTGAGGACGGAAGCGCCGCAACCCATTCGACAGCGTCGTAGCCATCGTCCGCCTCGTGGCGAAACGGATACCACTCGCCTTCCGATGTGTAGCGCCCGCGAACATCCTGGACGACGACCACGTAGCCGTGCGTGGCGATCTGATAGGCAGGAGTCACTGCCCAACTCGCGCCTTTATCGTAGGGCGTGCGCATCAGAATGACTGGGAATTTTCCGTCCGCCCTCGGCCGGTAAATGTCCGAATAGAGCGTCACGCCGTCACGCGTCTTCATCGCAACACCATTCTGAGCGATTACGGCATAGCTTTGCTGCGCGTGAACACCATTTGTCATCGATAGAACGACTGCAGCGATCATAAGAATTGGGCGTACGATGCTCCTCTCAAACAAGACCGCCTCCTCGCGGGGAACTTCGGGTGAAGTACTACCGCCCCAACCAGAATCGGGATTCTATCTCGCAAAGCTACTCGCTGTTCAGGAAACTTGAGCCGCAAATTCTCCGTGTCTCCTGGCGTCGGTTGCTGGATGTGCCAGTGATGCTGGTGCATGACTTCGACGCAAGGGGGTTGGATATTGGGATCCACGCGCCGTATCGGCCGAGTCGCCGCCAAAGAGCAGCAGCCGCGTGTCAGCGGCAGTTGACGCTGTCCTTGCTGATTCATAGAATTTTCCTGAATAGTTTGCGGAGGCTTTTGCCCTCATGCGTCCTGAACTGAGCGCCGGCGGGGAGCGGTCGCTGCGGAACTTTCTCGGTGAATTGGTCTGGCGTCACCTTTTCGAAGACGTGCGTCTGGAGGAGCCTCGGGTCACAACCTACGTGGCCTGTTTGCTTGCCGATTTCGCCCGTACCGAAAATCTCTATCGTATTCGAAACGCCCAGGGAAAGCGGCTAGAAGAAGTCGGAGAGATGCTCGTCGAATCTAACCCGTTGCTCGAAGCGGCTTCCTTTGACCGGGAGCGAGAGGTGCGTAAGCATGTGGGTGATTACACCTTGTTTATGACAGGCCTCTTCCCGGAAAGTGTGGCGAAGGCCCGCCGAACGCGGCATCCTCGTCGGGATGCCTTCATCGATTTCGTGCAAGCAGGCAAAGAGTCCTATGCGATCGTCTCCTCATTCAATCAGTTCGAATACAAAGCGGAAGCGCCCCTGTTTCGAAGATTGTCTGAGAATTTTGAGCTCTGCGTGGTAGGGCTCAATCTCGTCAAGCAAGACTTGGAAGAGTTTCAGCGAGAATCGTACCAGCGGCTCAAACTGGCGGTGGACGATTTGCCGGGGTGAGAATTGCCTATTTGAGGTGATCGCCGCTGCTCACAGCATGGCCTGCTATGACGCTCCGGCCATCCCAACGTCAAACGTATGCACACGTCGGCCCCGCCGTAGTAAGGTTAACGGTGTCGCCATCGGCCGCAAACGTAAAGGCCCAGGGAAATATTCGGTTTCAGCACAGGCACACCTACCCGCGCATTTCAGCGTATGCAAAAGGTATTGGTTGGGTTGCGGGGCGCCGCGACCTGTCGGGATACCGCCATCCCGTTACGCCGGAGGTTGCGGGTTCGAGTTCCGTCGCTCCCGCGTCCGACCCGGACACATCGGTGAGACGCAACGTACCGGAAACATAGGTTACACTTTTTCCTTTTTTCGAGGGAGTGATGCCGTGCAAGGAGTGTTCGGTGATGGACGAATGGCTGCCTGGCCTAGCTTGCCAGACGGCGTTGAGATAGCCCATAGAAATCGCTACCGGCTTGCCGGAATAGGCGCGCTGGGCGATGTCGACGAAAACGCCGTAGCGAAGCTGCTGTAGTGACAGATTGCGATACGGCGAACTCGTTTATAAAAGAGGATTCTGCAGGCCCGAGGATTTGAGTACTCGCGGCCGCTCGCGAGAATGTTTCGCGGGCGAAAATGAGTATGCCGGCCGGCCTGAGCTGGTTTGCGCGATTCTGGGACCGGAATTTGGATAGGAGATGGTTGAAGTGAAACGGGCGAACAGTCCCCGCCAGCTATTCGCGCATGCGTTTGTCGCGGTCGCTGGAGCGGCCGCAGAACGGAAAGCTGAATGAGCGCGCTCCCGATTGTTCGGTTAGGTGCCGTGAAACAGGTCGAGCGTTTTCAGGAGCATGTTCGTTCTTTGGGATTAACGATTCCTTGCGATCGCGAGTTGCTGACGGGAATGAACTCGCCGCTGCGTGCGCCGCTGAACCGCGGAGGAGTCAGGATTGGCAACCGAATCACCGTCCAACCGATGGAGGGCTGGGACGGCACTCCGGACGGAAATCCTAGCGAGCACACGATTGAAAGATGGAAGAAGTTCGGTCGAAGCGGCGCGAAATTGATTTGGGGAGGCGAAGCCGTTGCGGTTTCGCATGAAGGGCGCGCGAATCCGAACCAACTGGTGATCGCAGCGCATACGCAAGGAGGACTGTCAGGGCTGCGAAGGATATTGATTGAAGAACACCGCCGCAGGGCCGGTTCAGAGGATGGACTGGTCATCGGGCTGCAACTGACGCATTCGGGGCGATACTGCCGGCCGAATCATCACACAAAACCCGAGCCGCGCATTTTGTATCACCATCCGGTTCTGGATAAGAGACTCGGCATCTCCAGCGACTACCCGCTGCTGAAGGATGCCGAGATAGAAACGGTCATCGCGGATTTTCATCGAGCGGCGAAACTCGCGCAGGATTTGGGATTCGATTTTGTCGACATCAAGCATTGCCACGGTTATTTGGGGCATGAATTTCTCAGCGCGCACACGCGAGAGGGAAAATACGGCGGCAGCTTTGAAAATCGGACGCGCTTTTTGAGGGAAGTCGTCGCGGGCATTCGTGCGAATGCGCCGGGGCTGGAGATCGGAGTGCGGCTTTCGGCGTTTGACACTGTTGCCTACCGCCCTGATCCGTCGAAGTCGGTGAACGGCAAGCCGGGGCCGGGAATTCCGGAAGCGCTTGACCATTTAATTCCCTACCGGTGGGGATTCGGCGTCGACACAAATCGTCCGACAGAGATGGATCTGACCGAGACGGTTCGGTTTTTGTTTCTGCTCGAGGAACTGAAAATTCCTCTTGTGAATATCACGGCGGGGAGTCCTTATTACAATCCACACATTCAGCGGCCGGCGCTCTATCCGCCGTCGGATGGGTATCAGCCGGCAGAAGATCCGCTGGTTGGCGTCGCGCGACAGATGAGCGCCGCGCGCGAGTTGAAAGGGCGTTTTCCGAATCTCATTTTTGTCGGCACAGCGTACAGCTACTTGCAGGATTTTCTGCCGAACGTGGCCCAGGCGGCGGTGCGCCAAGGGTGGATCGATGCGGTGGGGATCGGGAGAGCGATTTTGACGTATCCGGAAATCCTTCTTGATGCGAGCGAGGGAAAACCGATCGAGCGCAAGCGAGTTTGCAGAACGTTCAGCGATTGCACGACGGCGCCGCGGAAGGGATTGCCTTCAGGATGCTATCCGCTCGACAGCTATTACAAAAATTCGGAGTTCGCGGAAAAACTGAAATTGGCGAAGGCAAAAACATGAAAATCGAGTCTATTGTCAGGCGCAAACAGCCGGGCCGGAAGATGCAAGGAATTGCGGCGGCCCTTTTGCCGTTTGAAGCGAACGGGCGGGTTGCCGTGGAAGCGTTTCAAAACCATCTGAGCGCGACGCATCGCGCTGGCCTGATGAACGCGGTGAACATGGACACGGGGTACGTGAACTTCCTGAGTGAAGAAGAGAAACGGGACGTGCTGCGGTGGGCGCGGGAGGCGCTTGGCGCCGGCGTGCCGTTCGTGGCGGGCGCGTATATCGAGTGCCAGGATGGAGAGGTGGTCGCGCTCTATCGCAAGCAGATCGATGCCATCGTGGCCCATGGCGGAATCCCGATTCTGTTCCAGACGAGCCGGCTGCACGGCAAAACGCCGGCGGAAAAGGCGGCGGTTTATGCGGCGGCCAGCCACGGTTATTCGCACCTGCTGGCTTTCGAGCTGGGGAAAATGTTTGCGCCGAACGGAGAGATTTTTGAGGAAGAGACCATCCGGCGGCTGATCGATATTCCGGAGATCAAGGGGATGAAACACTCTTCCTTGGACCGGCTGACGGAGCTGCGAAGGCTTGAGCTTCGCGATGCGCAGCGGCCGGACTTTCGCATTTATACAGGAAACGATCTGGGCATCGACATGATCGAGTACGGATCCGATTATTTGCTCGGGCTGGCCACGTTTGCACCGGAGAAGTTTGCGGAGCGGGACCGGCTCTGGGCCGAAGGGGATCCCGCGTACTATGCGCTGTCGGATGCCCTGCAACATCTGGGAAACATTGCGTTTCGCGATCCCGTTCAGGCGTACAAACATTCGACGGCGGTGTTTCTTCATCTCACGGGAAGAATTCCGACGAGTCTGACGCATCCGAAAAACGCGAAGCGGCCAGAATGGGAGGCGGAGATTCTTCGAGATTGCGCGCGTCGCGTGGGGGCGAAGGCGAATCCACAAACGAGCGGAGCGGTCCATCTATGAAAGAGGATGAATCGCTGATGGCCAACGCCGAAACCGGCCGGATCTTTTACGGTTGGTGGGTGGTTGCGGCGGCGTTTCTGAATCTTTTTTTCGTAGTCGGAATTATTTTTTATGGCTTTCCGGTTTTTTATGCTTCGTTTGTGGAATCCTTGGGATTTAGTCGCGCACAGGTCACGCAGGGATTTTTTCTGGGATTCTTGATTATCGGACTGCCCTTTGGGTTGCTCGCGGGGGCGGTAATTGACCGTATCGGGGCTCGATGGGTGATTGTTACAGGCGCGGGAATCGTGGGGATTTCGCTGCTGCTGATGGCGAAGATGACAAAGTTGTGGCACTACGAGGCGCTTTGCGCGCTGGAAGTGCTGGGCTACGTATTTGCGGGGCCGATTGCGAATCAGGTACTGGTGTCGCGGTGGTTTTGTGCGCGACGCGGGCGAGCAATGGGTTTCGCATATCTGGGACTTGGTTCGGGCGGAGTGGTTGCACCGCTGCTAGTGAACTATTTGATTCGAACGTATGGCTGGCGCCATGCACTGGAAATCGTCGCGCTTACGCTGATGGCAGTGGTACTTCCCGTGGGAATCTGGATTACCCGGTCAACTCCGGAAAAGTCCGGCCTGCTGCCCGATGGAGCGTCCTCGAGTGACTCCACGAGCATAGCGACAGCGGCCATGACTTCGAGCAGCGTGGCGGAAGCCATAGGAACGAGAAATTTCTGGCTGATTCTGCTGGGATCGACATCAGCGATCGGCGCCGTTGGAGCGGTGATTCAGCACTTCATCTTGTTTTTGAAAGATCAAGGCTATTCGGCCACGGTGGCATCACGCTTTTCCGCCGGACTGCTGACGGCGAGCCTGGCGGGAAGAATTCTTGTCGGCTACGCGGTGGATCATGTCCGGAAGAAGAATGCCATGGCATTTTTCTATTTCTTAATGGGAGCGTCGGTGCTTTTGCTCGGAATGTCAAGGCAGCCAGCAGTGGCCTGGACGTTCGCATTCATTTTCGGATTTTCGATGGGGGCAGACTATATGCTTGTTCCGTTGGTTACGGCGGAAAGCTTCGGGACGGCCGCGCTCGGCAAGCTGCTTGCGTTGATCATCATGGGATATTCGCTTGGGCAATGGGGGCTGCCGTGGATTGTTGGGAGGCTGTTTGATGCGAGGCACACCTACAATTTGGCGTGGAAGATTACGGCTCTCGCCGGGATGCTTGGCGGGCTGGCGATTTACGCTGTCTCATCGAGAGAAGAAAAAATCCGGGCTTAAAGCCAATCCTGTCCGAGGGTTGTCCTGAAAGGGTTGTGTCTAACTCGGTTCCTGCTTGCAGCCCCCGCGCGTCCGCGGTCTGGCTCAGGGAGCTGAAGTTTGTCAACGCCCGCTTGGTTACAAGTCGGCCACGATTAGCTAGCTCATCAGTTAGGCAAGTATCCGCCAAGCGAGCTGAGCCTTCGGGCGCCGGGAAGGGTTCGTCCCGCATTCCCCTATGGGGAAAATCCGGGGACTCTGCGCATGCGAGCCACACTCTGGTACTGCGTGCAACAACCAAATTGTTTGCGAAGTCTTTCGTTTCCAAAAAGAACGTTGCAAAGGAAGGGCTTCCAGAAGATAAGCGTCTGGCTTGGGCGCGGGCAGTTGGCCGGCTCGGGTGCTAAAATTTTGGCTCTGCAATCATCCAGAAGAAGCCCCAGAGTGTGCGGCCACGTCCCCTTTCAGGACACGCAATTCGTGCTCAGGTATGGCAAATAGGTGTGGCGGGTGTGGCCACGATTCAAGCAAACTACCAACATCGGGAACACCAAGACATGCGGTTCATCGAGACCTTTCTGCCCCGGGAAATAGATAGCAATCTCTGCGGGAACCTTGCTATATGAGTTTGATCCACACGACTTGCAGGACATGGACTGTCCTC
>Ga0307471_100002766_pt1 | contig 10211 bp, 6 predicted proteins | sample atmos_gasesAM3C__2_FD_204566 | JGI IMG/M metagenome (GOLD analysis project Ga0307471, IMG submission 204566) | Hardwood forest soil microbial communities from Morgan-Monroe State Forest, Indiana, United States - atmos_gasesAM3C_515 | ecosystem: Environmental > Terrestrial > Soil > Temperate... | reverse complement strand
CTGGCTGCCCGCACACGAGCCGGAATTCGCAGTTTTACACTCACCTTTCCCGGTACGAGTTACGACGAAGCAGCGCTCGCTCGGGTGGTTGCGGAACGCTGCGCCACACAACATACGGAAGTTCCGCTCGATGGGGATGCGGTTCTTGACCGCCTCGACGAGGCTCTTGGCGCACTGGATCAACCGACCATGAACGGGATCAACACTTATTTTGTGTCCTGGGCGGCCCGCGAGGTTGGATTAAAAGTAGCTCTTTCGGGCCTTGGCGGCGACGAACTCTTTGCAGGGTATAGCACGTTTGCCGATACGCCGCGCCTTCGGCGCTTGATTCGTGCTGCGTGGTTTATGCCTTCTTCTCTTCGCCGCATGTTCATGCCTGTGGTAAGTGGCATTCTTTCCCGACAAGCTGCTCCAGATGCTGCTCGTAAAGTTACGGCCGCGTGGTGTCATCCTGAAACATTGCCTCACGCTTATTTTTTTGTGCGCGCCTTGTTTCCTCCGGGGCGGCTCGATCGTGTCATCGAGCCCCGCTTTCGCCCGAGTACTGTCTCGGCGGACGGCGTCACGCTTGATCCCACTTGGGTTGGCTGGCTGGAGCGCACGTCCGACGAAGCGCGCAAGCTGGAGCCGATTGCTGCGATTTCCTGGCTTGAGGTACGCAACTATATGGCGAGCACGCTGCTTAGGGACACGGATTCGGTCAGCATGGCGAGGTCGCTCGAGGTACGGGTCCCGTTGCTCGATACGCCGCTCGTTGAATTTGTCAGCTCACTGCCGGACACCGCGCGCTACCGTTACGGTACACAAAAGGCTCTACTGACGGATGCCATTGGCGATCTGCTTCCGGGGGAAATTCGGGCGCAGCGTAAGCGCACTTTTACGCTGCCATGGGAAGAATGGCTTCGCGGCCCGCTGCGCCCGAAGCTCGACGCAAGTTTTGCGGAGCCTGCGCCAGCGCTTGCCGCCTATCTTCGCCCCAATGGTTTACGTTCCGTCTGGAATGATTTTCTCGCTGGCAAGACTTCCTGGTCCCGCCCCTGGTCTCTCTATGTCCTTAACGAATGGATACGCCGCCATCTCGCCGCATAAAGGTTTCGTTTTCGCTGAGGTACACTGCTTGCTGGCGCGATGAACATTCTTGGCATCAACGCCTATCACGGAAACGCCTCCGCTGCGATCGTCTGCGATGGCCGCCTCATCGCCGCTGTGGAGGAAGAACGCTTCAATCGAGTGAAATATGCCGCGGGGTTTCCCGCGCAAGCGATCCGTTACTGCCTGAAAGAAGCCGGGCTCACTCTTGCGAATATTGACCACGTAGCGGTCCCGCGAAATCCTTATGCCCGGCTTGGCACCAAGCTGCTTTACGCGATTCGAATGCCCTCTTTCGCGCGCGAGCGTGCCAGGGTTCTAGCGAAGTTCACCGGAATTCCCGAGGCTTTGGCAGCGGCTTTCGACATCGATCCGAAGAAACTTGGAGCGCGACTCCACCGCATTGAACATCATCAGGCGCATCTAGCGAGCAGTTTTTATTGTTCGCCGTTCGAACGCTCCGCGCTTCTTTCCGCCGACGGCCTCGGCGATTTCGCCAGCACGATGTGGGGCACGGGCTCCGGCGCACGCATGGACGTCCAAGGGGCGATTGCATTTCCGCACTCGCTGGGCCTTTACTACAGCGCGGTGACGCAATATCTCGGCTTCCTGAAATTTGGCGATGAATACAAAGTGATGGGCCTTGGGGCCTACGGCCAGCCGGAGCAGCTCGACGCCTTTCGCGATATCGTTCGTTTTGACGAGCAATCGAACGGCAATGGATTCCGGCTTGGGCTTGATTATTTCACCCACCATCGCACGGGCCCGGAAATGTCTTGGGCGGAAGCCGACAAGACGCCAGTGATGGGCAAGATGTTCTCCGACAAGATGGCGGCGCGTCTGGGCGCCAAGGCGCGCGCTCCCGAAGAGCCACTTGAACAACGGCACCGCAATCTTGCCGCTTCGCTTCAAGCCCGTCTCGAAGAGGTTTATCTTGGGATGCTACGGAAACTGGCCGAACACACTCGTCTCAAATCCGTGTGTTTGGCGGGTGGTGTAGCGTTCAATTGTGTGGCCAATGGCAAAATCTTTGACGCAACACCCTTCGAGCAGGTCTATGTACATCCGGCAGCGGGGGACGCCGGATTGGCTGTCGGAGCGGCGTTTTACGTGTGGCATCAGGTTCTTGGCAAGCCTCGCTCATTTGTGATGAATCATGCCTATTGGGGACCGGGCTTCACTCGGGACGAGATTTGTCGAGCGATTGAAGAAAGCAATCTTAAGAAGAATGTATATTCGATCCGTGAATTGCCGGAAGCGGAGTTAATGCAACAAACAGCCGCGATCATCGCCGATGGAAAAATTCTTGGATGGTTTCAGGGGCGCGCGGAATGGGGGCCTCGCGCATTGGGCAACCGCAGCATTGTGGCCGATCCACGCAGGCCGGAGATGAAGGAAATCCTGAACAGCCGCATCAAACACCGTGAAATCTTTCGACCCTTCGCCCCCTCGATTCTGGCCGAATCGACAGGCGAGTGGTTCGAGAAATCGTATCCGTCCCCGTTTATGACGCTTGCATATTCGGTACATCCCGAAAAGCGCGACAAAATTCCCGCCCCAACCCACGTCGATGGCACAGGCCGATTGCAAACGGTGAACCGCGAAGCAAATCCTCGTTATCACGCCCTGATTTCCAGGTTTCGCGATTTGACGGGGGTTCCTGTGGTTCTCAATACCTCGTTCAACGATAACGAACCGATCGTATGCCGCCCGGAAGAGGCTCTCGATTGTTTTCTGCGGACACAGATGGAGGCATTGGTCCTCGGCGACTTCCTCATCGCACGGTAAGTAAGCAATCCGGGTTTCCGATGAACTAACTGGCCTTGCGCCTGCGAACTTCGCGTTCTTCCCCGGTTTCATGCGCTCTGGCGGGCTTTTTCTGCTTATGAGCGCCCTCGGAATTCCTTAAGCTGCGCTTCAGGGCTTCCATCATGTCGATCACACGCGCATGCGCAGGTGCATGTTGTTCGACGATTGTTTTGCCTTTTTGCTTCGCCTCGATCAATGCTTTCAGGTGGTCCTGAAATGTATCGTGATATTCCTCCGGATTAAATTCCGCCGATAGACTTTCCACGAGTTGTTCAGCCAGCTTGATTTCCTGTGGTCTGAGTTTAATTTCGTGATCCGTTTTTCCATAACCTTCGACCTGGCGAATCTCGTTGGCAAAATACATCGTGTGAATGGTCAGTCCCCGCTCCCGCGGCCGGATGAACACGGTATATTCGCGCTGATGCATGGTTACCGTGGCAATGGCAATGCGGCCGGTATCTTCGAGAGCCTTCAACAGCAGGACGTATGGTTTAGGATTGTCTTTATCCGGAAGCGCGAAGTAAGACGCATCAAAATAGATCGGGTCAACTTCTTCTTTTTTGACGAACGCCAGAATTTCCATCATCTTGCCCGACCGGGGAGTGATCTTCTTTAGCTCCTCATCCTCCACAAGAACGTAGTGGCCATCGTCATATTCATAACCGCGAATCACTTCTGAACGGTCCACGACGCGGTCGCATGTTGGGCAAAACAAGGGTTGACGCAGCCTGGTGTTGCACTCGCGATGAATCTGATGCAGGTAGGTACGGTCGCTTCGGGCGGCCGTGAACAATTGAATAGGGATTGTCAACAATCCGAAGCTGATCGAACCCTTCCACACGGACGATGCCATCATTATTCTCCTAACCCTAAATTCCGTACCCTACAGCTTTGCCATGAATGGAAAAACTAGCAATCCGGGGAATGCCTTAGGCGGCGTTGCCGACAGCCGTAGCCAGAATGAGAGGCAGCTAAGATTAAATAAATATTAGACTTACAGAAGTTGGAAGACTGCGGGATCGACCTTGCTGGGAACGGCATCGGCTCGGACGGCATTCTTTCTTCTTTGCCTTATACGGAGTGTGAAACGCTTGTGGATGTTCGATGAATGGCACGGCCTGCAAATCACGGACTGATCGAGACGGGAAGAACGATTCCAAAGTTATATCGAGCGGCAGGCGATCAGCAGCCATCCTCCGCAAAGCAGCACGCCAATCCACAAGAGCACCGTCTTGCCCTGCCAGCCAAACGCGTCATTCGGCAAGTAGGTTTTTCGCATCTTTTCGCCAAACATGAAAATATCCGCGACCATCGCAATCGTGAATAAGACCATTCCGAAAGACAGCCTCGAGAGTGTCAGGCCTCCAATAGCGCTGTCGGCGATTAATTTCGCTACGGCAAATCCTCCGCCATTGACCGCGAAGAGCAGACTGTATCGCCGATGCTTCCCGTTCTCATAGGCCTCGAAGCTTCCCGGCAATTTCTTTTCGTCGGTCGTCATTTCTCTCTTCTTCAGGATGGGTCGCGGTTTCCTTCTGACATTCGCCGGGTGCTGCACGGTTGAGGGTTGATGCGGCAGCTTACCGTATTACCAGTCACGAGTCACCAGCGCTCCCTTGTCCGTCGCGACTGGCATCTGCCTGTACAATCTTGCCGTGCGCATCCTTTTGCTGAATCTGTATTTCCCGCCGGATACCTCCGCTACGGCAAAAATGGCGCAAATCGTCGCCGATGCGCTCTCCCATCAACACGCGGTGACGGTCCTTTGTGGCCGCCCTTCCTACGATCCAACCGAGCGCCGTCCGTGGCGCTTTATACAAATGGAAGAAGCCGGGAACATTCGCGTAATTCGCGCCGGTTCAACTGATTATCCACGCTTTCAGATGAAGCGCCGCCTCCTGAATTATCTGAGTTATGTCGCGTTCGCAGTGCCAAGAGCCTTATTCGTCCCATGTGATGTAGTGCTGGCGATGACGGACCCGCCGTTTCAGGGGATTGTGGGCGCCTTTGTCGCGATGTTGAAGCGCAAACCTTATGTCTACAACATCCGTGACCTTTATCCGGACATGGCGGTCGGCGGCTCAATTGTCGAGCCGGGAATGTTCGCGCGGATTTGGGAAAAACTTCATCGGTGGGCACTGCGACGGGCCAGTCGCGTGATCGTCCTCGGGGAGGATATGCGCGCGCGCATCGCTGCGAAAGGTATCGATCCAACACGCATCGTCGTGGTTCGCGACGGTGCGGAGATTTCGCCTGCAAATGCTGCACTTCCGGCGTTTGATCCCGAAGTCGTCTCCGCCATCCGGGGTAATTTCAAATTTGTCCTGCTTCATGCTGGTAACCTCGGCTTCTATGGAGCCTGGGAAACGCTCATCGAAGGAGTGCGGAAGCTCGAAAACGATGGAGTTGGATTGGTTTTCGTCGGCGATGGGGCGCAACGCGCGAAACTGGAGGCCCTTGCAACTGGTTCAGGCAACGTCCGGTTTCTTCCTTTCTTTCCGGCAAGCAAAATACCTTCTGTATTGGCTGCTGCCGATATGCATATCATCACCGTGAAGCGCGGACTGGAAGGCGTGGTGGTGCCCAGCAAAATGTATGGAATACTCGCGGCGGGAAAACCGATTCTCGTCGTTGCGGCTCCTGGGATAGATGCCGCGTCGCTGGGAGAACAGCGCGGCTTTGCTATCGCCAGCGACCCCGATAAACCTGAAGCGCTAGCCGCCTCTGTCCGTGCGTTAACCTCAGACAAAAATAAGCTATGCCAGATGGGCGCAGCCGCCCAAGCCGCTGCGCACGATTACGATAGAGCCGGGCAACTCCAAAGATTTATTCAGATTATGGAAGATGCCCGGCAAACGTAATGAGGCGCCGGACAACGTGCGGGAGTCGGCCCTGCTTGCAGGTTACTGCATCGTTTTTACATTCTCCCGAAGCGTGAGAAAACACGCGACGAGCGCGCAAGCCTTTCTGGAGCAGAATCCCTTCAAGGGTTGAAGGACGACACGCAAATTCGGAACAGTATTTAAATAAATGACATCGTGTATGGCGTCATTCTGATCAATGGGAAGATAAATGACGGTCCGCTGGTTAATCCTGGCACAAATAAAGCGTATTTACGCGATCAATTGCGCCAAGATGGGATGCGAGTCGCGGATACTGAGGCCGAAATCAAGAAACCGGATATTCCGACAGATTCACTTAACTGCTTTACTGACAACACCTTAGTTAAAAAATCCCGAGCTGGAAACCGGAAGTTGTTTTCCGATGGTTTAAAGCGGACCACCGATCGGTATTCGCGCTACAGAGGGTCGCACCGAAGTGAACCGTATCTTTGATCGCAACCTTACCGAACGCTAAAGACCTTCATTCAAAAGACACACGCTTCATAATCCTGATTGTTCCAGAGTGAAATTCGCAGTAAGGTAGTGATGCTGCGTGGGGCAGCCATCGTCTCGGCCGTTTCGCTTGGGAACCGGGCCCCCAACCCGGTCTAGGCCACACTGTTCCATATTGAAACAGAGTGCGCTGAATCTCTCGTTCCATAACTGGCGAGGTCGCATGCCTACAGGCTTGCTAGCTTTCCTCATTGCGTTATCTGCATCTCTCATGCTGACTGTTCCGATACGTGCCCTTGCGCTCCGTGTAGGCATGGTTGACCTGCCTGGACCGCGTAAGGTGCATCACCAGCCGATTCCGCTTCTCGGCGGGCTGGCGATGTATGGTGCCGTAGTTCTGGCGATATTGGCGATTTTGTTCGCTTTAGGAGGGCCTGCACGGGCGCAGATCGCAGGTATCCTCTTCGGCGCGACTTGGGTAGCCGTGGTTGGCATTCTGGATGACCGTGGCTTGCTGCACCACCAGGTAAAGCTCTTCATTGGAATGCCCTTAGCTGCAGGAATTCTTCTGATCACGGGTGTTCATGCGCAGGTCTTCAGCGTACTTGTTGGTGGACGCATGGGCGGCGTGCTGGATGCGGTCCTGACGATCCTTTGGGTCGTGGGCATTACCGCTTCGTTCAGCATTCTGGACCACATGGACGGCCTCTGCGCTGGTGTAGCAGCGATGGCCTCCATTTTCTTCGCGGTGCTGGCACTTTTAAACGGTCAGACTTTGGTTACCACTTTGGCTGCTGCGATCGTGGGAGCCGCCACCGGGTTTCTGCGCTGGAATTTCAAGCCTGCGAAAATTTTCATGGGCGATGGCGGGGCGATGTTCCTCGGTTTCTTGATGGCAACGCTTGGGCTGAAATTGCGCCTTGAGCAAGCCAATCACTTGTCTGCGTGGCTGGTGCCGCTGCTGATTTTGAGCGTGACCATTTTTGATACCACGCTTGTTACAATCTCCCGTTCCCGCCGCGGGCTTCTTCCTTTCGCGACTCCGGGCAAGGATCATGCGGCTCATCGTCTTGCGAATCTGGGGCTCGGCCAGCGAGGCGCGGTGCTGACTCTTTATATGCTCGGCGGCTTGGGTGGAGGCGCGGCGATCCTGGTGAGCCGGCTTTCTTTCTGGGGCGCCGCCATTGTTTCTCTCGTTGTGTTTGCGCTTGTTGGTGTGGGCATTTGGTATCTTGAACAAGCACCCTACGAACGGCAAGTGCGCAAGTTTGCCAAGGCCGCATAAGACTTTTCTAATTTCCTCAGTTTCAGTTCACGATCCTCTCGTATTTTTACAGGCTTTGCCTTTGTGCACCTGAACGAATTCGCTATACTTACGGGCGTCGCCCCCTTTACCGGTTCATCGCGCAGTCCCGCAGGGTTGGGCGGGAAGATCATTAAGACATAGCGGTTGCAAAAAAAGATTTCGCGCGGTGATTCTGACCTCTCGACACCCGCGCACTGGGAGACTTGCGAACATCGTGGAAAGCAGTAGACAGCAATCCAGGTCAGGCCATGCTTCTGCCGAAGTGGCAATTGTTGGGGCATCGGCGGCTGGCCTCTATGCAGCTACAAAAATCGCACAAGGCGGACGAAGCGTGCGTGTTCTCGAGTCGAAGCCAGGGCACGACCCTGCAGCCCGGACACTGATTGTCACCGATCATTTCCGAAGCCAGCTAGGCGCTGCCGCGCGAGAAAGCATCGTCAATGAAATTCGCCGATTCGAATTGTTTACCGATGGACGCTCAGCGGAAGTTACACTTTCAAAGCCGGATTTAATTATTGAGCGTTCGCGATTGATTTCGGCGTTGGTGCAAAGCGCTCGCAATTCTGGCGTGAATTTTTCTTTTGACACGCGGTTCCTGGGACTGGGGCCGAATTCGCAAGGCCTCCGCCTGGAATTGGAATCCGGTGGTCAAAAGCAAGAATTGCACGCTGACGACGTAATTGGTGCCGATGGTGCAACCAGCCGCGTGGCCCGCTCCGCGGGCTGGCCACCCATTGAAACTGTCCCTCTGGTTCAGGCGATTGTTCGCCTTCCAAAAGACTGCCCGACGGATACTACGAGAGTATGGTTTGTCCCGGACGACACTCCGTATTTCTACTGGCTGGTGCCGGAATCATCCGAACGTGGAGCTTTAGGAATCATTGGAGAGGACGGCAGAGACACAAAGCGTTGCATCGAACGATTTCTGGAAAAGAAAAAAATGGAGCCGCTGGATTGGCAGGGCGCGCGAATTCCAGTGTATCGAGGATGGATACCTGTCAGGCGTCGCCTCGGAAATGGTCAGGTCTACCTGGTTGGGGATGCTGCAGCGCAAGTGAAAGTTTCAACCGTTGGGGGAATCGTGACGGGGTTCCGCGGAGCGCAAGGTGTGGCGCAGGCTATTTTAGAGGGCCGCACCAACGGCGAGTTGACCGCATTGCGCCGTGAGCTAGGCACTCACTGGCTGATCCGGCGGGCGCTACACCATTTTCAGCAGAGAGATTATTCGCACCTTGTCGATTTGCTGAATATCTCGACGCGGCGATCTTTGGCTGAAATCAATCGCGATGAATCCATGCGCCTGCTTTGGAACGTGATTCGAAGGCAGCCCCGCCTCGTACTATTGGGCCTGCGTGGCCTGTTAATGGGAAGGCCAGGCAGGGCCTAACTGTATTTCAAGATGGATCGTGGCGGGTCCCGTTTCTTTTCTGGTACACGCTCGACCTACAAAGCCTTTGTTCCCGCCGCAGTTTCAGTCAAAATATAGTTGCTGACATTCCGCCGCGGAAAGGTCTCTGCTTTCCAAAGCCAATCCAGGAGAATCCGACTTGCGCCTTTCTGTGATCGGTTGTGGATATGTGGGTCTGGTGACCGGAGCATGCCTTGCCGAAGCCGGGCACGAAGTCGTATGTACCGACATCGACCGCGAACGTATTGCAAAGCTCAATGCCGGCGGCGTGCCGATTTACGAACAGCATCTGGAAGAGATTCTGATTTCAGCCCGGAAGGCCGGACGGATTTCCTATACCGCGGACGCCGGCGAGGCCATTCGCGGCGGAGATGCGATTTTTATTTGCGTCGGTACTCCTCCCAAGGAGTCTGGTGAAGCGGACCTTTCCGCCATCGATCACGTAGCACGGCAAATCGCCAATGAAGCGCGCACTCCGAAATTAGTGGTAGAGAAGAGCACGGTTCCCGCAAGAACGGGACTGGAACTGAGCCGGGCGCTTCATGCCTACACCCGAAACGGTAATCTGGCTTTTCGCGTAGCTTCCAATCCCGAATTTCTGCGCGAGGGCACGGCTGTGGATGATTTCTTTCACCCGGACCGCATTGTGGTTGGCGTGGAGGACAAATCTTCCGCGGATGAATTGCGTGAAATTTACCGCCCGATTATCGAAAAGCAGTTTGCGTGCCCTGTGCATCAGAATGGCTGCCCGAAAGGAAACGCCGCAGAATTTCTGGTCACCACCATCAACAGCGCGGAACTGATCAAACATGCCTCGAATTCGTTCCTCGCACTGAAGATCAGCTACGCCAATGTAATTGCAGACCTTTGCGAGCAAATCGGTGCGGATGTGGAAGAAGTCACGCGCGCGATGGGATTGGATCCTCGCATTGGCACGCAATTTCTAAAGGCGGGGCTTGGTTACGGGGGATTCTGTTTCCCAAAAGATGTGCAGGCTTTTATCCATCTCGCGGCTTCCGTTGGTGTTGACTTCGATATCTTGAAAGCTGCGGATCGCGTCAACAAGCATCGCATCGATCGTTATTTCGATAAAATTCGCAAAGCGTTATGGGTTGTGAAAGGAAAGAAAGTAGCGGTGCTTGGACTCGCGTTTAAGGCAAATACCGACGATATTCGCTTTGCGCCCGCCCTTGAGGTCGTGAAACGTCTGCTGGACGAAGGCGCGGAGGTTCATGCCAGCGATCCAGAGGCAATTTCGCGGACG
>Ga0307471_100002765_pt1 | contig 10211 bp, 10 predicted proteins | sample atmos_gasesAM3C__2_FD_204566 | JGI IMG/M metagenome (GOLD analysis project Ga0307471, IMG submission 204566) | Hardwood forest soil microbial communities from Morgan-Monroe State Forest, Indiana, United States - atmos_gasesAM3C_515 | ecosystem: Environmental > Terrestrial > Soil > Temperate... | reverse complement strand
CAAAACGCACAGGCGTTGGAGCGATTCCGCCGCGAGGCGCGTGCCGCATCCGCGCTGAACCACCCCGGCATTTGCACGATCTATGACATCGGCGAGCAGAATGGCCGGGCTTTCATCGCCATGGAGCTGGTTGACGGCGAAACGCTGCGCAGTCACATCCGTGAGCAGCCGCTTCCTCTAGAAGAGGTGCTGAAGCTCGGAATTCAGATCGCCGAGGCTTTGGATGTGGCCCACGCCGAAGGAATCATCCACCGCGACATCAAACCCGCGAACATTTTCGTGACCCGGCGCGGACAGGCTAAAGTCCTCGATTTTGGCCTTGCAAAACTTGTACCCAAAGGCATTGCGGAAACAGAAGCGGATGTCGCCGGCGAGACGCCGGATTCTCCTTCGATCGTGGGAATTATTAGCGGCACGCCCGCCTACATGTCGCCCGAGCAGGTCCGCGGAGATAACTTGGACCCGCGCACGGATATCTTCTCGCTCGGTCTGTTGCTATATGAAATGGCGACCGGCCGCCAGGCCTTTAGCGGCGGCACGGGCGGCGCGGTCATCGAAGCCGTTCTGACGCGTTCCCCGATTTCCGCGCGAAGTATCAATCCCGATATCCCACCGGGACTCGAAGAAATTATCGACAAGGCCCTTCACAAGGATAGAGAGCGACGCTACCAGCGTGCGGCTGACCTGCGCGAGGATCTTCAACGCCTGGAGCGAGGCGCCGCTTCGGGTTCGCGAGGCGCGGCAGGAGACCTAGGCTCCGTCCTGGTGTCGACCGCGAGTCGTTCACGCTCGGCCTCGACCGGCGAGCGCAGGGCTTCACCTTCACGCACACAAACGAGTGCGCTTCGCCCGGAGCGCGTCTCGAAGATCATCGACTCGCTCGCTGTCTTGCCTTTCGAAAATACCAGTCGCGATCCTGAACACGAATACCTCAGTGACGGAATTGCGGGCAGCCTGATCACCATCCTGGCGGCAGTTCCAAAGCTGCGAGTGATGGCCCAGAGCACGGTGTCTCGTTACAAAGGCCGGGCAATGGATCCTCAGGCCGTGGGTCGCGAGCTGAATGTGCGCGCTGTTCTCACCGGAAGAATCATGCAAAGCGGCGGATCTTTGCGCATTGGGACTGAGTTGGTCGATGTGGCGCAAGGCTCCCAATTGTGGGGCGCGCACTACGATCGCAAGCCTGGCGATATCTTTGCCATTCAAGACGACATCTCCAGTGAGATATCGGAGAAATTGCGGCTAAAACTCACCCGGGCGGAAAAAAAGCGGCTCACCAAACGCCAAACGCAAGATGCCGAGGCGTACCGCCTTTACTTGAAGGGTCGCCATCACTGGAACAGGTGGACCGAAGAGGGATTCTACAAAGCGATCGAATACTTCCAGCAGGCGGTTGAGCGGGATCCCACTTACGCTCTTGCATACACAGGTTTGGCCGATTCGTATGTACTTCTCGGATGGAATAGCTATTTGCCCCCGAAGGATGCATACCCTCAAGGAAAATTGGCCGCGATGCGAGCCCTCGGTCTCGACCCGAACCTCGGCGAAGCCCACACGCCTTTAGCAGCCGTGTTGTGGCTCTACGATTGGCAGTGGCAGGAAGCGCAAATCGAATTCAAGCGAGGCCTCGCTCTGAATCCCGCCCATCCGACTGCCAATCATTGGTACGCCGAGTATTTGATGACGATGGGACGCCACGCCGACGCCATCGCGGGGATGAAAAACGGCCAGGAGCTCGATCCGTTGTCGCTCATTATCAGCGTCGCAATCGGATGGGCGTTCTACATGGCCCGGCGGTACGACGAAGCCCTCGAACAGCTTCGGCGAACCGTCGAATTGGACCCGAACTACCCCGTCACGTACTGGATTTTGGGCCTCTTGCTCCGAAAAATGGGTCGCTACGAACTGGCCATCGCCGAAGGAGAGAAGGGAGTGCGGCTGTCCGGCGGGAGTTGCTTGATACGAGCGGCGTTGGCGCAAACCTTAGCCACTGCCGGCAGAAAACAGGAAGCAATCCAGATCCTCGATGACCTGGCAAGGCTCGCAAACCAAAGGTATATTGCGCCTTACTTCTTCGCCGGAATCCATATCGGCTTGGAAGAATACGAACGCGCGGTGGAATACCTCGAAAAAGCTTATGAAGAGCGCTCCCACTGGCTTATCTATCTCCATATAGATCCCGGCATGGACGTCTTGCGCTCCAACGCTCGCTTTCAGGACCTGTTGCGGCGCGTCGGCCTTCCCTTGCGGCAAGTGACACCGGCCTGAGGCCGGCTCCGGTAAGTCTGTGAAGTGCAACCCGTCCTCGAAATCCTCGCTGGCCGGGACACGTTGTGCGATTGCGTTGTACAATCCCGCTCCAATGCGCGGGGTGCAGAGACATGACGAATCCTGAGCATCACTTCGTGGCGGTAATTGGCGGTGCGATTTCAGGCTCGGTGGCGTCGGAAATTCTGGCGGATAGCGGAATTCGCGTTGCCGTGTTCGATCAGAACACGCGGCCGTACGGCAAGATCGAAGACGGTCTGCCGCGGTGGCACGTCGAACAGCGCAAACAGGAATACGCGCGAATCGACGCGCGCATGAAAAAACCAAATGTGTATTTCATCCCCTGCACCAAGCTGGGCCGGGATTTTAGTCTTCCCCAGCTTTTCGAGTGGGGTTTTTCGGCGGTCATTCTTGCCAATGGCGCGTGGCGCGATCGGGAATTGGGCGTGCCCGAAGCAGAGCAGTACGTCGGCAAAGGCCTCGTCTACCAGAATCCCTTCATCTACTGGTACAACCACAAGAACGAACAAGACTATCGCGGGCCGCGCTACGAAGCACCCGACGAAGCCGTGGTGGTCGGCGGAGGGCTCGCGTCGATTGACGTAGTCAAGGTGCTCCAGCTCGAAAACTACGAACGCGCGCTCAAGGCTCGCGGCATTCACACCAGCATGCATGAGATGGAAAAGGGCATCCCCGAAGTCTGCAAAACGCACGGCATCAAACCCGAGGAACTGGGCGTAAAGGGCTGTCTCTTGATTTATCGCCGCCGCGAACAGGACATGCCGCTGGCCCAGCCACCTGACAACGCCACGCCCGAGCAAGTCGCGAAAACGGAGCAGGTCCGCCAGAAAATGCTGCGCCTTGCGCAAAGCAAATACCTGTTTCGCGTCCAGGATCGTAGGCTTACGACTGGCATCGTTGTGGAAAATGGACGGCTCGTCGGCCTGAAAGTGGTGGAAACGAAGATTGAGGGCCGCAAGGCTGATCCCGTCCCTGGATCGGAACACGAACTCCGCGCACCGCTGGTCGTTTCCTCGATCGGCTCTGTACCGGAGAAACTCGCCGGCATCAACATGACTGGCGACTACTACACGTTCGCCGGCAAGGACGTGCCGCGGTACACCGCGATGGGCCGCGTATTCGGCGTCGGAAATGTCGTCACCGGACAAGGGAACATCCGTGTGTCGCTGGTGCACAGCCAGAAAGTGACCCGGCGCTTGGTGGATTGCATGAAGGGCGGCGACGGAAACATCGCTGCTGGAATTGACAACGCCGAAAAACAAGTCGCCGTTGCCGCGGAGGCGCTTGAGAAGCAGATCGAAGCCATCCCGCAGCTATCTGACGACCAGATGGCGCGTGTCGAGCGACAAGTTCATGCCCTGCAGCAAAAAGTGGGCTTCACCTCCGACTACGACTCCTGGATCGCCCAGGTGACTCCGCCCGATCTCGAGTAGATCGTTTTCCTTACCATTCGTTAATCCTCCACGCCTCGGGCCGAACGATCTGGCTCCGCTCAGTAGCGGACACTAGCGGGCGTTGGGACCTAGCCGACCCAACGGGTTGGGTCTCAAATATCGAGCTCAAGTTGCCGGCGAAGCACATCTGGCCCTCCGGGCAGGTGTCTGCGTGTCTACGCGTGTGCCACAGTGGAGCCTGAAGCCGGAGGAATTACATGGCGCAAACGATCTGGGTTCACAAGCTCACCGAAGTGAAAAAGGCCGAAGCGGATGGAATGGACTACATCTGCGAGCATCTGTTTCAGGCACTGACGCAAACGGGCAAGCTCACGAAGGCCAGGGGTTGGAACCCCTTGCTGGACGCCGCCGCCAAAGATGGCACGACCTACCGGGCGCTCTTCTGTGATTCGTGTGCAAAGAATTACAACAACGGCAACGTGAGAATGGCAAAAGAGCCCGTGCTGGTGTAACCGAAGTCGCTGTTGGGCAGAGCCGACCCCCGATAGGACGAGACATTCACCGCCTACCGCTCTACAAGCGGACTAGCGATCGACGGCCTGTTGAACAAATCGATACAACTCGCGCACGACCACTCCGGCCACAAGAACGTAGACGACGACAACAATAATGTTGTCCAGGACGCGCATCGCTTTCTGACCCGCTTTGGAGATGGGACGAGCCCGCATGTCCTGACGATTACAAAGCCCGGGACTTGGCGCTACTGGCCAAAGGGGACATTTTGGGGCAACGTTTCGGTTTGAGAATCATTTCGCCGGCAAAATGCGCCAATCTTTTGGGAGGTACGCGAATAGCGTCACTGTCTCCGATCCGCGTAGCCACTGAGGTCGCCTGACCCGCAACCGGACTTGTGCAGCAAATCTCCGATAAACGCCTTAGTCAAGGGCTTTGGTTGCTGATGGAGAACACCGATGTCGATCCGGCCGAATCTGTTGTGGCAAGCATCTTGTGGGTGATCGTGATGGGGACTCATACCATCGCGGGACACTTCTTCTCGGCCGACTTTGGCCGCGTTTGGCCGTTGACGCCCCGCGCTCTCCGTCCTTATTTTCTCCGCATGGCCAACAGCGAATATCTCACCGAGTACGACGCAATTGTTCGAACCATGCAGCTGTACATTGACGGCAGCAAACAAGGCAAGAGCGAACGGATGCGTCCTGCGTTCCACCGCGACGCTTCATTCTTCGGCTACGCCGGCGGACAACTCGCCGTCGGAACTCAGTTCCTGTTCGACTGGATTGACAAGAATGGACCCGCTCCCAGCATTGAACCCCGCGTCGCGAGTGTGGACATCATCCAATCTATCGCCGTCGTTCGTCTGGAGGTTGCCAGCTGGTCGGGTCACTTGGCGGGTTCCGGTGTTCGTATGTCCGACCTCTTCACCCTCCTCAAAACGCCGGAGGGATGGAAGATCATCCAAAAGGCGTTCCACTGGCACGCTTGAGGCCGCTCTGTGGCAGCCTCTGGTATAGTCTTCCGCAAGGACGTCGGGATGCCGTTGCGGAACGCTCCACAGAAAACTCTGGAGTCTTGGAAGCAGATTGCTGCCTACCTGGACCGCAGTGAACGCACTGTCCGCCGTTGGGAAGTCACGGAAGGACTTCCTGTCCACCGCCGCGAGCACGAAAAGCAGGACACCGTCTTCGCCTTCAAGCACGAAATCGAGGCCTGGACCCGGCTGCGCACCAAGTGTTCCTGCCTGAATTCTGTCGACGAAGCAGAGCCCTTGCCCGCTGGCAAATCGGCATCCAACTCCTACCTCCTCGAGCACGATGCCATCACACGCACCATACATCGTTATATCGCCGGCGCTCGCGCAGGCGATGGCGATCTGATGCGCCCCGCCTTTCACCCTTCCGCAACCATCTCCGGCTATTGCCAGGGCGTCGAGTACAGCGGCTCGGTTGAACACGTTTTCCAGTGGATTACCGCCAACGGCCCCGCGCCGAACATCAATCCCCGTTTCGCGCGCATCGAGATCTTCAGCACCATCGCTGTCGTGCACTTGGAGGTTCAGCGCTGGTCCGGAAAGCTGGCCGGCGCCAATGCCCGGGCCTCCGATGTATTCACCTTGCTCAAGTGTAACGACGAGTGGAAAATTACCCACAAGCTCTTCCACTGGCACGACCAATGATTTCTTCCCGAGAATGAACTCACCGACGACGCGCTTACGTGTCCGTTTTCAGTTCTCGCAAAAAAACTCGACGGGCGGTTGAGATTCAAAATGGGCGAGCCAACACAAAGGTATTCCAGACGGCGCCTCGGCAGTGATCCCCAGACTGTACTGTCGGGTGTTGAGGCAGAGATCGAGTTCTGCTGCGAAGCATTTCGTGCTGTCGAGGTCGTCCGCCGGCCTGGCTCCGATGGACGGCCCAGCACGCAATGTTGCGATTCGGCGCGGCGATGCTTATGGTCGAAGGGGAAATCCTGCGGTGCCGACGCGGCCTCCCGCCGCTGACGGAAATTCGCCAGTGGTAATTTATCTTTACGTTGAGGACGTCGATGCAACTGTGGAGTGTGCGCTGAAAAGGGACAGACGTGGTGGTACCCGTGGAAACCCACTTCTGGGGACATCGCATTGGATGGGTTCAGGATCCCTGTGGGCACTTGTGGACGATCGCTACGCGCGTCGAAAAGCGACGGAGGATCAGCGGCGAGAGCGCTGGTCTAAAACCTTGTCTGAGCAGTCAGGCGGCATACCGTCCTGAATAGTCGCGCACTTTTTCGGAAGCCGTCCGAATAGCGGGAATCATCCACAACCGGCCACGTTCGCCCGCGCGTTCACCAAGAATTGAGCCAACTTGCCTCGCGCTACCACCGCGCACCGATTGCCTCTCTTCGCTGCCCGAGAGAGAATGACCCGTGGAGGCAACGACCATGGTCCACACAATCGTTGACGGAACGTTTCGCCAAACCAATTTGGCCAACGAATCTTCTGAGTATCTGGCCAAGCGCGAAGAGCTGCGCCTCGCCGAAATCGAGCTCATGCGCCAGCGTGAGCTCGTTGCCGAGCTGCGCCGCCATCTCCCGCAAGGCGCTCCTATTCAGGACTATTCGTTCGAAGAAGGCCCGCGCGATCTTAGTGCGGGTGACGCGCCCGTGCGCGCCACGCGTCTCAGCGAGCTCTTCACCAAGCCCAATCGCTCGCTCGTCATCTATCACTTGATGTACGGAAAGCGGCAGACCAAACCTTGCCCCATGTGCACTGCTTGGCTCGACGGCGCCAACGGCATCGCCCAGCACCTCGCCCAGAACCTCGACTTCGCCGTGGTCGCCTCCGCCGACCTCCCCACTCTCCGCGCTCACGCTCGCGCGCGCGGATGGGAAAAGCTGCGTCTTCTCAGTGTCGGCGGCAGCACCTTCAAGTACGATCTCGGCAGCGAAGACCGCGAAGGGCACCAGGATTCCACCGTCTCCGTTTTCACTCGGGACGCTGGCGGCGCGCTGCGCCACTTCTACTCCGCGCACCCTCGCATGGCCCCCGACATCCCCGAGCGCGGCATCGACCTGCTCGCTCCCATCTGGCACTTCATGGACCTCACCCCACAAGGCCGCGGCAACTGGTACACCAGCCTGGACTACGGCACGAAAGTCCACGCTGCATCCACGTAGCCGAGGTGCCACAGCCCGAGCCGGAAATCCACAAAAAAACAGCGACCCTGACGAAAGTCGGAGGCCGCGACAAGTGAACGTGCTTCCGTTACTTCGAGCCCGGAAGACGGAAGATCAAGGAACGGTTGAGTTCGGTACGGACGGCGTCAGGATCGGTGAGGCTCGTGAACAGGTGCGTGAGAGCTTCCTGCTCTTCGGGGGAGCGCTTATCGCGGTCTGCGAGAAACGCGGCTCGCACTTTATCTTGCGACGCCAGGTCCTTCGTCGCGATCCATGTGTAGTGCGTAAAATCCCCGTCGGTCCGCACATCCTCCACGGAAAGGCCAAACGCCAGGATTGTACCGTCCGCCGTGAGTTTGTCGAAGATCGGCTTGTTGTACTTCTCCCACGCTTTGCGGTAGTCCGCGCCCTTTCCCGGTTTCACTTTCACGAAGCCGTACCGCACAAATGGCAAAGTTCCCGCCGGCGGATTCCCCGGAGCGACAACCGACACCAGGTCTCGCGTCAGATAGTCGTGGGTCTTGGCATAGTCGGTAATTTCCCGCATGCGCTCCATCGGACCGCCGCCGGCTGGCGCACCTTTCTTTCCCGCCGTCCCTTTCGCTGATTCTTCGGTCATCTTGGCGATCTGTTCGCGCATTGCCGTGTCCACTTTTTCCAGACCGGCATAGTCCGCCACCGTATACCAGATCATGTGTGTGGCGTTCTCCGGCACCCGCAGCAGCGGTGCTTCGACTCCCCACGCCAGAACGACGCCGTCCGCCATCAACTTGTCGCGCACGGGTTGGCCCACGGTCTTCACCAGATTCATGAATTCATCATCTTTCCCGGGGTTCACGCGATATTCGTACCAGAACGTCAGCGGCTGCTGCGCTTGCTGCGCCGCCGCCACGACACACGACATCAACATCCACAACGCGCAAAGAAACACTCGCTTTTTCATCGTTTCGCTCGCCTCCTTGGATTTCCCGGACACTCAAGAGATGGTGAAACTCAACCGACGGTCTTTGCTGCAACGGATTGGAAGAATTGGACGGGCGCCTTACAGGCGGAACATCCATAGCGTTTTGCGGGCCGAACTTACCGTTTCTGCGTCTCGCTTGTAACACCCGAAGTCATCGCCGTCAAGCGGAGCGCAGCGGTGAATCGCAGGAGACAAGCCGCCCGCTCGTGCTAGGATTCACCGCGTGACATTTCCCGCTGCAGTCCCGGAGATCCCCGCGGCCAGCATCGACAAAGCCACCGCCTACTATGTCAAGACGCTGGGCTTCGCCTTCGATTGGGGCGACGAGCAAGGCGGAATCGCCGGCATTTCCAGGGGGAATTGCAGGTTGTTCATCACCAACCGTTCCTTTCGAGAGCATTACGGCAACGTTGGCCCTGTCCTTTTCTGGCTTAATCTCGAGAGCAAGGCTCAGGTAAACGAACTCTTCGCACAGTGGAAGGCCGCGCACGCCAAGATCGTTTCCGAGCCCGAGGACAAACCGTGGAAGCTGCGCGAGTTTATGGCCGCCGATCTGGATGGCAACCTTATTCGTGTCTTCTATGACTTCCGGTTGGACATCTAAAAGAACGACACATCGAGCAATTTCGGCGGCGTTCACGAATTCCGGTCGGATTCTCGGGCAGCTCAAACGGAAACCACTAGGTCCGAATGTTCAATCATGCAGGCCGAGCCGCTACCTGAACTCAACGATTACTGCTTCCGGTAGATCGTCCAACGAAGTTCCTTTGGTATGGGAACCAGTTGCTTGAGGTCCAGCGTGTCCTCGGACCATTTCTTCAATGCCGGAAGACAGGTTTCGCGAACAGGTTGCGGAACATTCCAAATGTATGAGATTTCGCCACTTACGATCTTCTCGACAAACTGAAGCAATGTCATATTGGGACCAGGCCCGACCCGCAACTCGTTCTTGCGATCGACACCTAGTCCCGCAAGAAAATCGTCGATCTCCGCCACCGATCGTGCCCCGGGATGAAACGCGTTGCGAACACCGGCATCCTCGAACAGGGTTCGAGTCTTTTCCCGTATTTGCACCCAGGTCTCGTCAGCCTCTCCATTGCCCCACTCATGGAACAAACATCCACCGGGCTTTAGCACTTTGCAAGCTTGCTGCAACACCGTCCGCCAGTCGGCCATGACATAGAGGACTCGGGCAAGGATCACTGCATCGAAATGGCCTACGCTAAATGGAAGCCGGGCTCCTTCACCGACGACAGTCTGGATTTTTATGTCGCGCGCCTTGCGACGCAACTCGATCAGCATGGGGACTGCAGGATCGAGCGCCACGGTCTTGTACCCGATGGCCGCGAAAGTAATTGCCACGCGACCCGTCCCTGCGCCAAGATCCAGCACCCACGCCTCACGCGGGAGTTCGCCCTTGGACGCAAGATCGTGCGCGATGTCCGGCGCCAGCACTGCTCCGTGACGCCGATCGTAGATGGATGCATTTGCGGAGAAGTCGACGCGGTGCCTCACGGGTTCAGCTCAAAGAAATAGATCAATATGCAGCCGCTAAAAGCCGAGCCATGCTACTTGAAAGCTCGTACCGAAACCTACTTGCCGGTCCACTAACAAGCGCTGGCGTTGCCGCATGCGTTCCCTAGGGGTTTTAGAGTAGCGATGGTCTGGTCAGCGTTCCTCTGGATGACTGGATCGTCTGTCTTGCCCCGCATTAGAGCCACGTAGTCGATTGCGCGATCCACAGTTGTCCACCGGGAAGTGCGTGGCCCCTCGATTTTCCACTCCCATGGACCTGTAATTTCTCTAATAATTTCTCCATGCTTTCCGACCTCGCGGCGCTTACTGGTGTAGACAAGGTGAAAGACATAGACGGTCATGACGGTAGGAACGCC
>Ga0307471_100002763_pt1 | contig 10216 bp, 11 predicted proteins | sample atmos_gasesAM3C__2_FD_204566 | JGI IMG/M metagenome (GOLD analysis project Ga0307471, IMG submission 204566) | Hardwood forest soil microbial communities from Morgan-Monroe State Forest, Indiana, United States - atmos_gasesAM3C_515 | ecosystem: Environmental > Terrestrial > Soil > Temperate... | reverse complement strand
CAGTGGCTTCTTCCGCCTTTTTACTTAGCGCGTTTTGCACGGCGGCACCGCCGAGATTAGTAACCGTATTTGCTTCCATCGGAGTCGTTACATGACTACAAGCTCTGCTTGCAACGCGCCGGCTTGTCGCATTGCTTCAAAAATCGCAATCAAATCTCGCGGCGTCACGCCCAGGGAGTTAAGCGCTTGCACGATTTCGCTAAGTAACACACCCGGTCCGCCTGGGAGCTCCACAAGCTGGCGATTTTCCGCTTCTGCCACCTCAATTTGCGTGTCTGGAACCACCACCGTGCGTCCCTGGCCGAAAGGATTCGGTTGCGAGACTTTTCGCTCGGTTTTTACCGTAATATGCAAGGCGGCGTGAGCCACGGCAACCGGCGCAATGCGCACGGTTTTGTTGATGATCACGGTTCCGGTTCGTTCGTTAACCACGATGCGCGCGGGCTGATCCGGGGTAAATTCCAGCCCTTCGAGCTGCGCAACCAAGGCCACTGGGTTATCCCTGAACCTTCCTGGCACCGGCACGTTCACCGTACCTGGCGACAGTGCTTCCGCTGCGATTTCAAGTGGCGAGCTGTTGATGGTTTCGGCAATTCGCCTGGCGGTGGTAAAGTCTGGCATGTTTAAGTTAATTCGTATTTGGCCCTCGTTATTGACGATCGCCGTGGGAATCGCGCGCTCAACGAGTACGCCGGCGGAAACCGTTCCGGCGGTTTGATGATTCTTGGTGACCTTTGCCCCGACGGCGATCGCGGTGTAACCACCCCCCAAACTCACCGTTCCCTGAGCCACAGCGTAAACTTTCGCGTCGGGTCCTTTGAGAGGCGTCAGAAGCAAAACCCCGCCTGAAAGACTGCTCGCGTCTCCCATAGAAGAAACCGTCGCATCCAAGCGCGTGCCCGGCTGCACAAACGGCGGAACTTCCGCCGTCACCATCACAGCCGCCACGTTTTTCACTCGCACGTCCGCAGGACTTACGCGGATGTTGTACTCTTGCAGCAAGTTAGTCACGGTCTGCACCGTAAATTCCGTGTTTTGGCGGTCGCCGGTGCCGTTGAGGCCAACCACCAAACCGTAACCGAATATCTGATTCGCTCGATACCCTTCGACCCGGGCGACATCCTTGAGTCGGGATGCCGCAGCGGGCAGAACAAAGCAAAAAGTAAAAAGTAAAAAGTGAGAAATCAGCAGCCTTCGCATTCCAACCTTGCCTTTTGATTTTTTAATTTTGACTTTCAGTGGGTTCAGAACGGCCAAAGGAAATCGAAAATCCACGTGCCCCAGCCGGACCGTTGCTTGTCCGCTACCACGCCAGTGCCACCGATGCTGATATTGGCATCGGCTACCTTAAGCGAAAGCACGATGTTGTCTCGATCGACGTCTTCGGGCCTGACGACCCCGGTGATGGTGATGTACTGTTCTTCATGGTTCACCGCCACTGACCGGGTACCCTGAATCACCAGGTTTCCATTCGGCAGTACTTCCTTCACGATGGCCGTGATGGTAGCGGTGAGCGCTCCTTCCCGTGCGGTAGTACCGGCTCCCTTATATGCGTTATCAGAAGTCGTATCGATCAAATCATCGCCCAGCTTGAAGAGCTTCAAAAATTTCTGTTTGCCGAAGAATTGCGTGAAGCTCGCATGCAGCGAGGAGTTCCGCGACAGATCGGTATCCGCTGTATTGTTGGCCTTAGCATTCTCAACGATACTGATGGTAACAACGTCGCCGAGACGCAATGCCTTGCGGTCCGCGTACAAGGACAAGGAATCGTCCGCTGGCCAAAGCGAACCTAGAGCCACGGGCCTGGAAACATTTTTCATTTCGGTGCTACTCAAGCGGTCAACTTCCTTAGTCATCTCCGCCTCGTTGGGCTTGGGAAAGTACCGCTTCTCTATGAATGGCACACAGCCTACGCAACCGCATAGGGCCGCAAGGACCAGGAGCTTCCGATTCATTAATTGACCCTCACGATACGAGCATCGAGAACAACGCCGCGCAAGACTTTGCCCGAACTCGCATTCTTTACCTGAATGAAATCTCCCATCTTGCCGCCTTCCTCCGCTGTTCCCGGCGTTTCGACGCGCAGGCTCCCGGTTTCATATACGAGGGTTATAGTGCTCCCCCGCTTTATAAGAGTCGGACGCTCCAACGATTTTTGGGTCAGGACCTCATTTGCCTCGACGGCACGAACCATTTGACGCCCTACCACGTCATCCACCCGGGTAAAGGGTTTGCTCGATAGAGAAGAAATATCCCGCCGTGCCACAAAAACGTCTTTAGCGCCGACGATTTCCTGATGGGCGAGGGGAACGGAAGTGATCACCACCTCGTCGAAAACCTTAATCTCAGTCTTCACCCAAACTCGCGCCTCCTCTCTGCCCGCGACGTCTGCAGCTACTAAAAAGGAATGCAATCCCGGCGCAAGACTTTGATTAGGCTTGAGAACGCGAAAGGTTAACTCACCTGACGGAACGATCACGGGCTGGAACGGAACGAGTCGGATGTCAACATTTTCTCGCTTCCACGGCACCCGCTCGAAAACATATTGCCGTAGAACCGGTTCGATTCTTTCCTTCGTCAGCGTTTGTCCTTGATTGCTGGCATAGGTTGATGAGCCGGAGACGAGCAAAAGCATGCATAAACCTTGCAAGATTAGCATTGATCTAGCTTGACCAAGAATACAGAGGCGGCGTCCCATGGGAGACTACACCCGCACGAGGTTGTTGGCTGTCTGCATCATTTCGTCGGCGGTCCGGATCGCGCGCGAGTTAATCTCGTAGGCGCGTTGAGTGACGATCAGGCCAACCATCTCTTCCACGACGTTGACATTGGAACTTTCAACGAAGCCTTGAATCAACGTTCCCAAGCCATCTTGGCCCGGTGTACCTTGCGTCGCATCCCCGGAAGACTGGCTGGGAAGGAAAAGATTGCGGCCGAGACTTTGAAGCCCCGCCGGGTTAGTAAACCGGGCTAGTTGAATCGTGCCCACCTGTTGGGGCTGTTGTTGGCCGGCTATAGTCACCGATACAGTCCCGTCCACGCCAACGGTGACGGAAGTTGAGTTCTGCGGCAAAGTAATTTCCGGGTCCAAGGTAAATCCGTCGGAAGTGACCAATCGGCCTTGGCTATCTTTTTTGAATGCTCCCGCCCGCGTATAAGCGATATCACCGCTTGGCTGTTGAATCTGAAAAAAACCATCTCCTTCGATGGCCAGGTCCAGTGAGTTTCCCGTTTGTTGCAAGTCTCCTTTAATAAAGAGCCTTTGAGTCGCAACCGCGCGCGAGCCGTGACCGACTTGAAATCCCGCCGGGATCTCTTGCCCTTGTGCCGACGAGGCCCCGGGCGCTTGCAACATTTCATACACTAGGTCTTGAAAATCCACGCGACTGCGCTTGAAGCCGGCGGTCTGCACGTTAGCCAAGTTGTTGGAAATAACGTCAAGGGTGAGCTGTTGGGCCTGCATCCCGGTGGCGGCCGTCCAAAGTGCGCGCATGTTTCTCTCCTGTACTTACTTCGTGCTCGTCGCGGTTTGCTTGCTGCGCTTCCGCTAGTTAGTTCCCGCCGCGATCATCTTTTGTGTCGCGTCATCCATCAGACCCATCGCCCTTTGGTACGCTTCGAACTGCCGTTGAATGGTAATGAGGGCCACCATGCCATCAATGGGACTGACGTTGCTTTGTTCCAAGCCGCCCTGCATTACGGTTGCCTCCGGTGCTAACTGTACGTTCGTTAGTGCGGTGGAAAAAAGGTTGGCCCCTTCTTTGACGGCCTGACGAGAATCTTTAAGGCGGACGATCTTGAGTTTGTCGACTTCTCCTTCACCAGATCGCACCGATCCATCGGCGGCCACTTCCATTTTTCCACCGGTAATTTGAATCGGTCCATTTTCCCCAAGCACCGGATCCCCATTGGTTGAGACGACGGTTCCGTCCGACTTTAATGTAAAACTACCGTTTCGAGTGTAGCGCTCGCCCCTCGCCGTCCGAACGACGAAAAACCCTTCTCCTTCAATGGCAAGGTGAAACGGGTTACCGGTGGTCTGTATTTCTCCTTGAGTAAGACTAGTCTTCTGAGAGCCCACGGCGACCAATCCACCCGGCCGTTCGCTGGTGGGCAAGCGATTGGCGAGTACTTCACTAAAAGCAAGCCGTTGGCCTTTGTATCCGGAAGTATTTACGTTAGCGAGATCTTGTGCCGCCACGTCAAGGCGGCGCGACTGCGCAATCGCGCCGGACAGGGCTTTGTACATGGCTGCGTCCATAATCCTCTCAACAAAAAGCAATAAACATACCTATGCCATTCAAGTTCTCCGCCAAGCGAGGGAGCAAATGGCCTCACGTTACATGCTCGATTTCCTAGGAGCCTTTACCCCTCCTATACCGTTGCCCCCCCGAAACGCGAAACCTGGCCATCGGGCGCGAGGGTTTCGTGGGCCGCGTTTTTGATCATGTCCACCAACAGGATCGGCCGGGCGGCAGTTTTTTCCTGCACAGCGGCAGCTTTTGACGGCCGGGCTATTTCTTTGGAAAACGGCTCGTCGTCCCTAGCTCGTGTCGTCACTCGTTTATCCCTAGCAGTTACCTGCTGGAGATCGCGGATCAAGTGAACCTGGGCGGCCGGCAGATTAAGCATGGAAGCAACGCGCTCCGCTTCATGCCCTTCGGCGAGTAACAGAGCTGCCGCCGTATATTGCTCTCGCTTGTCGGCGCCGGGATGAAGCATTAGGCTCTGGAGCCTGTGTTCCATCCCCTCGGCGCGCGCAATCAGAGATTCGAGGTTTTTTTGCACTAACTCGAGGGAACGAAAAAAACCATCGTTCGCGACTTCCGCGCTCTTGATAACTTCCGCCAACCCGCCCAAACTCTGCTCTCCGTTGGCTTTCGCTTCCGTCAATTTTCTTCTCATGAGCCACAAAGCGATCAACAAAACCGGTGCAGTTGCTATAAGAATCCAATCCACATCCATGTTTGACTCCTTTCTATATCAAGGGTTCGGCTCAACCCCTTCCTACGCGTCAATGTCTAAGATTTTTCCTTTGATCTTGTCCTTGCTCGATTCAGCTATTTCGTCACCCGCGTCCAGGGGCTCGGTGACGGGACACACGGGGAAGGCTTTTGGTTTGTCACCGTCTTTCTGTTGAGCCTCTTTCTTGCTTCTTTCATCTCGCTCCCGGCGCGACACCGGATAGCGCTCCGGCGCAATGGTCGATGGTCCGATCCGATTTATTGAGTCCGCCATGACGCCCCCTCAAAGCTCACCGTCTGATCGATGCCGTAATTTCAATTCCAGTCTCACACCGGCACTGCTTTTTTTGAGTTCTGGGTCTTGCGGCCTTCGCCGCTGCGTTTCGCGTTCCCCGGCTCTTTGGGTTTTATCCCCAGTAGCCCGCGGAGCCGCGCCACTGCTTGACCAAAGATTTGACAAATACGCCCCTCACTGAGATCCAAAATTTCCCCGATTTCACGTAGTGTCAGCTCTTCATGATAGTAAAGGGTCAACACCGTACGCTCGCGCTCTGGCAATCCTTGAACCGCCACCGCAAGTTTTTCCACGAGATCTTTTGCCTCTACGAAAGCGAGAGGATCGAGATAAGAATGATGAGCATATTTCTCTTGCGTCCTTTCCCATTCGGCCTCAGAGGCAATGGAAAGATCTTCCAGACTGAGCAACGTGGCATCGTTTAGCTGTTGGTCAACCCGGTAGTAAGTCTCCAGCGGGATCTCTAACTCCTTGGCCATTTCATCGGCACTCGGTTCCCGGACAAACTTTCCGGCCAGACGGCCGCGCGCGGCTTCGATCTTGCGTCCCCAAGCGCGCACGGAGCGGCTTACCCAGTCCAGCGAGCGCAGGCATTGCATGATTTCTCCCTGGATGCGGTAGCGCGCGTAGACTTCGAATTCGACACCGCGCTGGGGATCGAAGCGCTCCAATGCTTCCAAAAGCCCAACCACTCCCGAATGAACCAGGGACTCCAAATCGACTCCTGGTGGAAGACGACGATGAACCTTCTCGGCGACATACCGCACCAAGGGGAGATATTTGGTGACCAATTCCTCGCTGACCGGTTCCTTGGGTCGGCCGCGCAGTGAGCGCGCGTTTTTCTGGTCCTTTCGTTGCGCTTTCATCGCTCCGCTCTACCGGCCTCCAACACGCGCTGGAAGAAGAATTGCAGATTGCCTTTGACTTTGACCCCGGCTGCAATTGACTCCAGCAACCGGTCCGCAATAGCTAGGAACGCTCGCGCCGACGGTGCGTCCAGCGCTTGGTCAACGACCATCTGAGCATGAGCCACAGCCTGTACCAGTCGAGGATCTCGCGGAATCCAACCTAAAAGATCTAAGGACGCGTTGAGAAACCGCAGAGCCGTTCGCGACAGCGTGTCGAAAAGGCGGCGCGCTTCGGCCTCTCCGGAAACGTTGTTCGCTAGAATGCGAAAGCGCTTTTCGTGATGAGTACAGGTGAGCACCTTGACTAACGCATAGGCGTCGGTCAAGGAAGATGGCTCCGGCGTGACTACAACGACGATTTCTTGAGCGGCAGTTGAAAAATAGGTGACGGCGTCCGAAATGCCGCTGCCGGTATCAACAAGGACCAAATCTACCTCGTGGGTTAAAGCGTCGAGTTCGGTCAGCAGCGCTAGTTTCTGATCGTGATTCAGCGCTGTGATCTCTGGAACGCCGCTGGCGCCGGGAAGCAGGAGAATGCCCTGCCGATTGACCGTGATGATCTCTTCCAGTGAAGCGGCGCCGGTAAAAAAATCAGCCAAGGTATATCGGGGTTTTACTCCTAGGAAGAGATCGAGATTCGCCAATCCCAAATCCGCGTCTATCACCATGACTCGTTTTCGTTTCAACATCAGTGCCATCGCCAGATTGGCTACGACGTTGGTCTTGCCCACTCCCCCTTTGCCGCTGGTGATCGCAAATGCCGGCGCAGCAGTTAAGCGATGCGCTTTGGCGTCGCGCTGATGTGAGGAGCTGAGAGGTGGCTGGGTGAGCGCCAGCTCCAAGGATTCGTTCATGGAGAAAGATTCAATCATGAGGATCGCCTCCAGTAAGTAGTAAACTCGTTAACACTTCGGGTTTGGCGATCTCCAAATCGCCGGCCAGATTCTGTCCCAAGGTGATGTAAGACAATGGATATCCAGAGCCGATAGCGGTATTGATGAGCGGCCCGAAGTGGCGGCATTCATCCAACTTGGTGAAAAACAGTGAACTGAGCCCCAGGCGGCTATACACCTGCACCCAGTCCGCCATGTCCGCGTGGTTGGTGGTAGCGCTACAGAGCAACGCGCGACGCAAATCCGGGATCTCGTGAAACAATTGCTCTAGCTCTTTCATTCCTTGTTCGTCCCTCGGACTGACCCCCGGCGTATCGACAAGAATCAAGTCGCAGTCGGTCAATCGAGTCAGGCATCGCCCGAGCTCTCTGTTGTTTTCTGCCGTCTCATAACGCACTCCGAGAATACTGGCGTACAAGGCCAACCCATCATCGCCGGAAAGACGACGCTGATCAGCGTTTACCCAGCCAATACGCCGGGTGAGTCGTTGGCTTTCGAACACCGTTAGTCTAATGAGGCTCGTAGTCTTGCCCACTCCGGCCGGACCCATAAGAGCTAAGCGATCGACGGCGTCTTCGATCTGCCCTCCACTCGGAATCAGGCGCCTCAGAGCGCCGTACATCTTCTCGCGATCGTTCGTCCCAGGGCTTTCCCGCATCGCCTCTGATATGCGGCCCATAATGTCCGGGCTGACTCCGTGGCCAACGAGAGATTTGAGAACATCATTCTTTTGAATTTTGGGAGCCAGCCAACTGAGCATAGAGCGCAGGGAAGCGATTTCATCGCGCATCTCTTCGATCGGCGCGCTAATAAACGATGGGATGGGCGGCGGCCGGTCATTGGATTTGTCTTCAGCTCCCCCAAGCGCGGTGATCTCGATGCCGCTTCCCTCCGAAATGTTCTTGGTCTCAAGGATCAAAGCATCGGGTCCTAGTGAATTTCTGACTGCTCGCAACGCCGCCGTCATATCTTTGCCCCAAAAACGTCTAAGACTCATCGTGCCACCGTATTACCCCAAGTGATTGAATTCTTGCCCCGCCGGCAATTTCATTATGAGAGAGGACTGCGATCTGCGGGAGGTAGTGACTAATCAGGTGTCGCAGATGACGGCGCACTCCCACTGCAGTCAAGAAGACAGGCAATAATCCCCGCTTCCCGAAGGTCTCCACGGCCTGTTGGACCGCAGTCATGATCCGTTGCGCGCTTTGCGGTTCGAGAGACACACCTTCCTGGGCTCGCTCGCGGATCAACCGTTCGATCTGTGCATCAACGGTCATCACCGGAATGAGCCCGTCTGAATTGCGAAACGATGAGGTAATGGTGCGTGCAAGAGCTTGACGCACAAACTCAGTAAGTTCGTCAGTGTCTTTGGTGTTCGGCGCGTGATCAGCGAGGGTTTCGACGATCGTCAATAAATCACGGATAGGAACCTCTTCACGCAGCAAGTTCTGCAGGACTTTCTGTATTCCGCCCAAGCTAAGATGGTGGGGAACCAATTCCTCTATGACTTTGGGATGATCCTTGGCCAAACCGTCCAACAGTTTTTGCACGTCCTGGCGAGTCAAAAGCTCCGGACTATAACGTTTGACCAACTCGGATACATGGGTGATAAGCACGGTCTCAAGATCGACAACCGTATATCCCATCATTTCCGCGCGTTCACGACTGGCGGCGGAAATCCACAGGGCTGGAAGTCCAAAAGCGGGCTCTTGCGTCGGCTCGCCGTGGAGCGCCCCCTCCGATTGGGCAGCGCCCGTAGCATTCATTGCCAGCAATCGACCGGGCTTAAGTTCACTCTTTCCAGCTTCGACTCCCTTCACCAGAATGACATACTCTTTGCTGCCCAAACGGAGGTTATCGCGAATATGAATCTGCGGGACGAGAAAACCTTTGTCGGTTAGGAACTGGCGCCTCAAAGCGCGAATCCTTTCCACCACTGCGCCCTTCTCACCGTCCACCAAGGGAATCAACTCGTAGCCCACCTCCAGTTCCAGAAGGTCGACGGGTTGAGGACGCACGGCTTCTTCTTGGGCTTCAGGCTTCTTGACGTCCGCCGCTGGGTCTTCTTTTTCCTCCCCAGCTTTGTTGGTCATCGTGTAAGCGATGCCGCCAAGCGTGGCGGCCGTCAAGAAGAAAGGAAATGCTGGAAACCCCGGAACAAAAATAAAAAAAACAAGAATGCCCGAGACCACCGCGAGTGCCCTGGGATTCCAGAAGAGCTGTTTGGTGATCTCGATACCCAACTCTCCGCCTGAAGCGGTGCGCGTAACCACCATGCCGGCGGCTGTAGATACGACCAAGGCGGGAATCTGACTGACTAGCCCGTCACCCACACTGAGCAAGCTATAGAGTTTGGCCGCTTCGCCAACTTCCAGCCCTTTCTGCATGACTCCAACAAAAAACCCGCCCAATAGATTAACGGCCAGGATCACCAAACCCGCCACGGCGTCGCCACGTACAAACTTCGATGCGCCGTCCATGGCACCATAGAAGTCACCTTCCCTCTGGATGCGCTGGCGCCGCTGGCGTGCTTCCGCCTCATTGATGCTCCCCGCGTTGAGATCCGCATCGATGGCCATCTGTTTTCCCGGCATGGCATCGAGGGTGAACCGCGCTGCGACTTCAGCTATACGCGTGGCACCCTTGGTAATGACGATGAAGTTGATGATCACCAGGATGATGAAGACAATAAATCCGACGACATAGTTGCCGGCCACGACGAACTGCCCGAAGGCCGCAATGACATGTCCCGCCGCAGAAGCTCCTTCTTCACCCCGCAAAAGAATCAAACGTGCCGAGGCGACGTTGAGCGCCAGACGAAACAAGGTAACGAAGAGCAGCACCGACGGGAACGCAGAGAAATCCAAAGGCTCTTTGACGTAGAGGGAAACGATCAGAATAGTGAGCGAGAGCGCAATACTTATGACGAGGACTAGATCCAAAAAAAACGGCGGCACCGGTAGCACCAACATGATAATGACGCCGGTTAACCCCAACGCCGGCATCAAGTCAGCACCCCGAAGACTTCCCATAGTCCGTCCGGTTTCAGTCATATCTGATTGTGTTTATGGTTGAGCCATTTCTTGATGCGGCGCTGTCTGGCCACCGCGACGTAAACGGTAGACATAGGCGAGCACTTCCGCCACGGCACGATAG
>Ga0307471_100002762_pt1 | contig 10220 bp, 14 predicted proteins | sample atmos_gasesAM3C__2_FD_204566 | JGI IMG/M metagenome (GOLD analysis project Ga0307471, IMG submission 204566) | Hardwood forest soil microbial communities from Morgan-Monroe State Forest, Indiana, United States - atmos_gasesAM3C_515 | ecosystem: Environmental > Terrestrial > Soil > Temperate... | reverse complement strand
GGATGTGCCGGGAGAATCCGAGTTGGGGTGCACCCCGCATCCACGGGGAGTTGCTCAAGCTTGGCATCAAAATCGCGGAGAGCAGCGTGAGCAAATACATGGTGCGCTGTCGCAAACCGCCGTCACAGACCTGGCGCACCTTCCTGGAGAATCACGCCCAGCAGCTGGTCTCCATCGACTTCTTTACCGTGCCGACCCTTCAATTCCAGGTTCTCTATGTGTTTCTGGTGCTGGCTCATGACCGGCGGCGCATTCTCCACTGCAATGTGACGGCTCATCCGACGGCGGAATGGACGGGACAGCAACTGCGAGAAGCGTTCCCCTTTGATCAACTGCCGCGCTACCTGCTGCGCGACCGCGATGCCATTTTCGGCGATGCCTTCCGGGGACAGGTGCGAGACATGGGCATCCAGGAAGTGCTGTGCACCCCTCGATCCCCTTGGCAGCGGGCCTACGTCGAGCGCGTAATAGGTTCGATTCGGCGCGAGTGCCTGGACCATGTGCTCGTGTTCCACGAAACGTCCCTCCGTCGTATCCTTCGTTCGTATTTGGATTACTATCACCGTTCGCGAACTCATCTCTCCTTAGGGAAGGACTCGCCCGAGCCACGATCCATTCAGCCGCCGGAAAAGGGGTCAGTCGTGGCCGTGCCGCAGGTCGGCGGGCTGCATCACCGCTACGAACGACGGGCCGCCTGAGACTCCTGCCCCTCCTCATAATATAGGTGCTGACGACGCACGCCTGGCGCGATCCGCTATGCCCGAGAAGCTGACACTTTGCCGCTTTCGCGGCAGGCGAAGCAATCACGGACCTGCCAACCGGGAGATGCATTTTCCGCAGCTACTTTACTTCACCCTTTTTTATTGAGATCGAGTTTTCGGTATGGACACTTGGCCAATCTCCAGCCTGACCGGACGACGCGACACCAGAACCTAAAGGGGCTCGTCAAGGCCCGGTTGGAACTATTGAACCTGGACCGTGAAATCGCCGGGCAGGTCAGGTCTGAGCAAGCCGAGCAACGCAAACAGCGAAAACTGCAACGGGAAATCAAACAGCTTTTGTCCAAACCAACGACTACTCAGGAGAAACAATGACACTTGACTGGCACGACGGCACAGCGAACAAAGCCGCGCTTGAGGCATATGCCGGAAGCCTCCTTGAAATCGAAACCCATAATATGTTCAAACTGCTTGATCGGTACTTCACAGGCGGGCACGAAGAAACCTACCTCGACAAATTTGCGGAAGCCGCTCCGGGATATGTCGAGCGAAGCCTTAAAGCTCTGAATATTCCCAATTGGGACACCCTGCTGTATCAGTTTAAAAAAGCCGCTGCCCTCCTTAGCATCACCCACCCGACGAAGCCGAACGTATCGAGGCTTTGTTGGAAACCGAAAAGGGCAATGCTTCAAACCGTGCCGCCATACTTGTGACGCTCGTTTGGCCGATGCTCAAAGAGACGGTAGAGGGCAACTGCCGGATGGCCGAGAAGTGTGGCTTTACACCGGAAGATTGGCTGAAGTTGGACCTAACTTCACAGAGTCGAGAATACGCAAAGGCCAAGAAACTTGGCCGCTTGGACGAACCCGCCCAAAAACAGCCAACCGTCAGCATTCAACACCACAACGCACTAAGAATTGAATACTGACTCAGAAAAAGGAACCGCCAAATGTTTGAGCTGAATGAAGAGCAAGTTGACCTGAACGACCCAGAGGTACAAGAAAATATCGAGGCAGCACGGGAAGCATTCGCCACATTCGCCCGAGTTGCCCAGATGGCGAACATAAGCCCTCGCGAAGAGGATGTTAACGACATCCTGAACGAGTTGTACGCAAAGAACGGCGACATCTACGACCCCGTGGACTGGAATTTTGCTTGGCAAAGGGAACGCGGACGTCGGAAAGAAGCCGAACGCCGAGAGGCAGAGCTAGTAGCCAAAGAGGAGGCGCGCCGTCAAGAGATCGAACTTTACAAGCGTCCATCTTCCGAAGACCTCCCCGGTCTGCTTGAAAAAAACCGCCAGCGGCTGCCACAAGCCCAACCGCGCCCCGCGCCGGATGATCTCAGCCACTTGAGCGCAGAAGAATTCGACAACCTGCCGGACGACGAATTGCGTCGGCGGCTAGGAGCAGATGTCCGTGTGGAGGATCGCCAGACACGTACAAGTGGATTGTCTGCCACCGAAATACGCAACAACATGATTCTGGCTGGTGCGATTGTCAATCAAGCCGGTATCCGCAAAGTGAAATCCGTCAAATTGTCGCAGGAAGAACTGACGGCACGGGAAGAACGCGCCCGCATAATCGCCCAAGACAAAGCTGAGCGCCGCAAATTAGAACAAGCATGGAGAAAGAAATGACTGACGACGAAAAAAGCAGCCTAGCAGTAGACGCGGCCCTCGCATTCATGGCAGCGGAACCAACATTCGTGGCAATACCCGGCAACTCGGAAATAATCGTTGAATATATCGAAGCCCACCCCGAGCTTGACCCCACTGCCGTTGGCACATATCAACAAGCTTTTGTAGCCTGTCGGGACAGATTGCGATTTGAGCACCAGATGTCGGCTGAAGAATATAAGAATGCTGTCGTTATCCCCGTTTGGAAGAAGAGACAGCAACAGAAACCGCAACCAAACGAAATCGATTCGATGTTGAAAGACCTCTTTGAGTCGCACGGGTGTCGTGACACCCTCGCCAATCGCGCAAAGGTTGATCGATACATGCGCGAATACGGAATTTTTGACTACAGCCTTGAAAATCTCAATCATGCAATTCAGACCGTGGCCGAGCACCCAGGTTTAGAAGCCTCTGACGCCGCCATCGCTGCGATGCCGAGTAGCGAACTTAAGAAGTACATCGAACGGGAATTCAAAGAACTGCAATCGAAGAACCCGCCTAAACCTAGCACGAAACCAATTGGAATTAACTGGAGTAATTTTTTGAACGGAAGATAACCATGACTACTCTTTACCCAAACCCTCAAACAACTATAACGATCATCCAAGCAGTAGCAAACGGGAAGAAAATTCTCTGGATGAACGGACCTCGCACGCTTTATTACAACCCCGGAATCACTTCCGGTTTTACAGCGGGCGTGGTAGCTACCCCCGCTGATGGGGGGCTTGCCTTCTCACCTGACTACATCGTCCAGCAAGGCGTGAACGGATTCGCTGCCGCTGCACAAGCTGCCGGTGTGTTTACCTGGAATAGCCTTTCCAATGACGTGCAAGACGCTCTAGCTGCCGACACCGTGTGGCGCGGTGTCACCGCCCAGCGTGGAAGCGTTGTATCCGGCTCCTGACTGAAACCCCTGTTGGCGAACATCGCCTTAGTTGATCGTAAACATCACATTGGTGGAAGTCTCGCTTGGCGTGTTGCTGCCGCCGCCATAGGGGCCGCCTGGAGTGCTGCTGCCCGGGTTGGTCACCGAAACCTGCACCGTGCCAGCAGTGGCAATGTCTGCAGCGGGGATCATGACGCTAAGCGTGTTCGCCTTCGGGTGGGTTGTGTTGGGTTGCGGCGCAGCGTTCCAATTCACTACTGCGTTCACGTTAAAGTTGCTGCCAGTGACCGTCAAGGTGAAATCCGAACCACCGTGAAGCTGGCTGGCAGGCATGATTGCCGCAACGACCGGAACAATACCGGGCTGTGTCATCTGTTTCGGGGGGCTGTACCCGCAGCCAAAGGCTGCCAGAGTTAGGAACATCAAAAGAATTGTCCTCATGAAGTCCTCCATTCGGCAATCCCTTCTAGAGTAGTTAAACAAAGGGAGAATCGGCGGGTTGTCACGACGCCGTCATTTCCTTGTAAAGGAAATGTCTGCTCGCGTCCGCCCGGCGTTGATCCGAGGGAGCTCGGCGAAACAGATTCCTCGGCGCTGAAGCCTCCTCGGAATACAGATTATGGGCGCGGACGGTCTCGCAGTCGTCCAAGGTCTACTTACGTCAACGTATCAGGGGATGAATAGCGACGACTATGCGCCCTCGCAATTGATCGGCGACGTTAAGTTCAGCACCTTCCGAACAGTGCACGGCGGGCTTTACATCTAAGCAACCTCCCGTCCTGACTACCCCAGCCCTACCCATCCTCGTTAGCTCACTCCGTAAGAAGGAACAAATGCCCCAGCTTAAAGACGTACTCGCCTCGAATTTTGACCTCACTGGTTACGTGGCAATCTCGCCCGACAAACCGATCAACGAACCGCAATGTTGATGCGCAGAGCTTGCCCAGCTACTCACGCGGCTACTCGCCCAGCAATCGCGTTCTCCCTGGTCTGCTCCCTTCGCTCCGCTTATGTGTTCGGTACCTAAGCTTCCGGAGTCGAGTCCTGTTCAGAATCCCGATGCGGTTGACGAGAGGAATCAATAATGGCTGGCTCTCTTCAATTAGCGGGCGCACAGCCAAACAAACCGCCGAAATACGCGGCTCTATACACCAGTCGCTTCTGGAGTGGTTACTCCACGAACCGCAGTCCCCTACGGAGTGCTGGTTCTGCCTACGAAGAACGGTACGTTGGTGTCAGGGGCGATGCGCTTATTGATGGCAAGAACTGCGAAATATCGCCCCGCCTGACGCTTGTTCGTCGTCCCGGCAATCCTGTCTACAATTCGCAGACGTTCAACGCCGTAGATTCCTTCTATTCATTTCGAGAGTTTAGCTCCACTAGCGAGCAAATCCGTGTGATGGTGGACGAATCCGCTGCTCTATACGACGGCACTGCAAATAGCCGGACCTTGGTTTTCACCAAAAGCACCGGAGCGGGGCAGACGTTCATGCAGTCTGTCGGCAATACCTTGTTCTTTGCCAATGGCATCGACCAGAAGAAGTGGGTTCAGACTCTCTTTACCCGCGCCACGTCTGGTTCTCTTCCGACGATTGCGAACAACACGACCCTTACATCTGCTTCAACTCCTTTTCTCAGTACCTATTTAATCGACAGTAACGGAAATCTTGAACAGTTGCTTGCGACTATCAAGACTACGATTACGAACGTTGCATACAGCGCCCCGACTCTTACCCTAACTGTTGCGTCTTCTGCGGGAATTACGCCCGGCACGGACTACGTAATCTGGGGAATGGCGACCGCTACCTGGCTGAACGGCATGACGATTAACGTTCTGACTGCCGGAGGCGGTGTAGTCACTGCTACGCTAGTCAACGCCAGCCATGCAACGTACGGATCGGCAGCCGATACTGGATGCTTTACCCTTGTTGGTGGGTCTCCTGTAACCGGCGGAAGCGTTCCTACTTTCAGCGCCACGGTCCCTGCTGCCGGAAATAACTTCCAAGGCGGAGTAACATCTGATGGAACGGCGCTTTGGGTCAATCGCGGGAATCCCGTAGAGAACTGGGGCCTGGCGAATACTACCGATCCGCCGACGGTTACAATTGGTTCTTCTACGTCTGCGTGGCACGCCAATACTTTCTATTCTCCAGTAAGCGTTGTAATCGACTCCAACGGAAATCTGCAGCAGGTCACGACAGCCGGGCACTCCGGAGCGGTTACGCCTACGTGGGCCGTGGTGATCGGAAATACGACGACCGATGGAACTGTAACCTGGACGATGATTCAAACTGCAGCCTCATTGACGTGGGCATCGCATACCCACTACGCCGCAGGAAAGTTTGTCGTTGGTCTAAACGGCGGGACGAGCTACTTATTTGAACTGTCTCCGATAACCAAAATACAACTCAGTAGCGCTGTCACCATCGGCCATTTCAATGGTGGCAATGGTGTAGTTGTCAATAATTTTCCGTCTGTTCCAGTAGCGACGTATTCAGTAAATACCCTTATCTTCAACTTCACCGACACCTCGGTACAGCCGATGCAGGCGTATACCGTGAACGGTGCTGGTGAATACACGGGCGCGACTGTTCCAGACGCGGCGGCAACTACTCACTATGGGTGGGGTGTTTACGGGTCATTTAATGTACCGACCGCTGGAGTTCATTCGTTCATCGTTACCCACGAAGACGGGGCGCTGTTCGGAATGGATAACGGCGCGACGCTAGTAAGCGGACCTACGCTTTTTGCCGGGATTACCGCAACTTCCGTAAACGGCTACCCGCTGCTCGGTGGTAACAATCAGACAGGAACTGGAATCGACACTTGGGTTGTCAATTTCCCCACTGCCGGAACGTACCACTACGAGTTTGATTACGCACAAAAAGATGTGTTTCAAACTCTAGGCGTAGTGGTTGACGGGCCGACGCTTCAAACGGGCTCGCCCATTTGTCCAACTCCGGACATTAGCGGAACAACCCAACCGATCTGGCCAGCATTCTCTACCTCGTTTGCCCCGAATTATGCCACGGTCACAGAAGTCCAGACTACCAATACGTCTGTGATCAATGGCAACACGACGGCGCTGGGAGCAGGAAAGCTCTACACCTGGAAGAATCTCGGCCCCGTTGCTGATTTTGTCTGGCACGCAAATACTGATTTCACTCTGCCGGGCACCACGATCACGGACTCGAACAACAACACCCAAGCCCCGTTCCGTACTGGCGTGAGTGGCAATACTCAACCCACTTGGGCGACCGGTCAAAATCAGCTTACCAACGACAATCCAAACCTGATCTGGATCAATCAAGGGCCTGCTTCTGCCCCAGCCCCCGGAACAATTAGTGCCTTCAACGGTGGGTATCAGTACGCGGTGGCGCTGGTCAACACGATGACCAACACGGTATCGAACGCCTCGCAATTGAGCCCGGCAACGCCCAATTTCATCGGAGCAAGTGGAATTCAAATTTCGGGCGGAATTCCGGCGACCGCCAGCATCGATCCTCAAAGTGATTGGGTGGCAATTTTCAGAACCACCGATGGCGAGACGGTCCCGTTCCTCATCCCCGGTACTGGAAACTCCATCTACACGGTTCCCTTGTCACAGTACCTCCAGAACGGATATTTCGATACCACTCCGGACACGGGACTCAACAATCTGATTGAGGCTCCAATTGCCGGGGAAAATACTCCGCCTGCATCTGGAGCGAAGAACCTTACCTATCACCTCAGCCGAATCTGGTTCAGCATCGGCAACACCGTTTATTGGACTTCGGGTCCAGATACCCCGGTAGGCAATGGAATTGAGGGCGTGATTCCGTCCAACACGCAGGTCTTTCCCTCGTTGGTGACGAGGATTGTTCCGTCAACTGTTGGTGCTTTTATATACACGGTATCTGATATTTACGTCATCGTCGGTCAAGGCACACAGACGAGTCCGATTCAACCAGCGTATCCATATCTGGACGGAATCGGATTGCTGAACTACAACGCGCTTGGGGTGAATGGAGCGGACATGGGCTTCTTCAGCTCCGACAAACGCTTCATTGTTCTGAATCCGTCTTCTGGACCATCGGACGTTGGCTTCAGTATCGGCAATACCTTGTCCAACAATATCGATCCTTCGCTTGCCTACGTTACGTGGCATTCCTCTGGCGAGGATTCCGCGTGGTTCGTGGCCGATGGTTCGACGGGATGGTACAGAGTCAGCCCCACACCCGCGCCAGAACAGGGGATTACGTGGTCGCCGGTAGCGACTATTGCTGCCGGTGTCAAAGCCGTTACGTCAATTGAAACTTCTCCGGGCGTTCATAATCTTCTGTCCGGTCCCTCAACTGGGACCAATCTTGAAACGAAGTATCACGACTTTCCAAGACAACGTTTCGAACTACGCATGGTTTGCAGTCGTTGGCAGTCATGTATGGCCAATCCCGGCCAACTTGCTGAAGTCATGTTCTTCACCATCGATTCAGTTGCAACCGGTACACGTCCGTCCTTGAGTGTCGTTTTTGACGAGGCGGTTCCGATGTACACGGGTCCCTTCTCTCCGCTCAACGAATGGACTCCCGATCCTCCAACTGTGACCGAGAGCACCTCTATTTATTCTCAGAGGTTTTACGCATCTCAAACGGGAAAACCCGCCGTGTGCCGTCACATGCAATACAGGATCGACGCCCCAAGCGAAAATTTCCAGACGGAAATCCTTTCAGCCACGATTTACGGGCGGCTGCTGGTCGAAGCCTAAAAGATCACCCCTGTTGCGCCGTTTCGTGTTGGAGCTTTGCAACCGGAGCAGATGCACACGTAAGAAGGGTTGTTCTCAACAACCGTATGGCCGCATCCCCCGCAGCGATACTCACTGCTTTGGTCCAGCGGTATCATCGACCTGTATTGACCGCCAACAATGCAGTAAGGGCAGTGATAAACCAATCCAGACGGACCAGTGTTCCTCTTCTCAAATCTCCTGCGTGTTCTGCGCACACTGCCAACCCTGAGCAAATGAGTTTGTTGCCCGGAGAAAAGGGAAATTGCTTTATTTCGGTACTGACACCAACAACCCACGGAATGTTCCATCGAAACAGCACCAAACCTAGGCTTAAGGTCGTGCTGGAATCTCTCTTTGTTGTGCGAGTATGATTCTGCAGTTATGACAAGCTCCGATGCCAATCTGAGAAAAATAGACGATCCCATTCCGGCAGTTGAACCCGAGGACATAAAGCGTCTGCGGATATTTTGCAAGCAGGCGACGCTGGCAAGAGCCAACGGCAACGTTTGGCGAGAGGACCTACAAACCTCTTTCAGCCCCGGCACAGACATACCTGCTATATCGAGCAGGAATGGCATGATTGAAACGATGGCGGCCTACAAAGTCCTCACACCGTGGCAACGCGGAGAAGACTTCGACGATGCTGTCTTCAAGATCGCAGCGAACTTTCCAATCCGAGAATTCTGGTCCCCCAACTACATGATCGAAGGCGATGTGCTTTTCGGATTTGATCCCAATGCATTTGTGCAACAGCTTGTCTCGGAGACTGGCATAGTTGGCCCGGTCAAAACGATACCTACCACAATGGGTGAAGGTGGGCGGGCGTGGTCCAGCGGTCCAATCCAAGCTATGAACGACACTCCTGAACGGCGAGAGGAGCGTCAAGCGCGGGAAGTCCTATGGCAGATTTTTAAGAGGTTTTCGCGACACCTCGACTTGTCGATTTTCAACCGTGGGCAAGAGAGTTCCGTCCACATCGCAGCACTAATGTTCGCAGACTTCCTCCTCGACAATATCGAACTTGTGCGCAAGCTTGAAGACGAACTCAAGAATCCTAAGGTTGGGTGCAGCGATGTGATGAAAGAATTGGAACAGAGAGCCCAGAGGTGGGCTTAGCATGCTGCACAGTGACATTCTTCCCGAGCAAGGCTCACTGAGATACCATCCACAGCATGAGCCGCATAAAAATGCTACTGAAGCTGGCCTCACTTTCTTTGCCGATTCTCTACTTCATCTTTATCGTGGCGGATAGAGCAGGCGTCTGGTCGAGATTGCGGGGTCTCGATCTTGTAGAGAATGTTGCCACTAGATTTGAAAAATCCTACGCTCCGGATGCAAGCCGCCCTGTAAATGTAGGTGATTCAGAGTGGGAACCTCTTATGAGGATCATCGATCAATACTCCACCGCCAAATTACCAGCGGACAGAAAGCCTCAATCGGTTGCGAGGTACCAAGCATGTGCCTCCTGCAAAGTAGAGGGGTCAAATGGGCAAATAATAGCCGAATGGACGGCATTCAACGCCCATCGCCGTGCTTTATCAAAAGTGGCCGCAACCCATTTCACCGGGGAACTTTCAATTCGTGGGCACTATAGGTGACTTGCGCACATGGATTGCACGCAGCAAAGATGATCTCCGATTTTTCGTAAAGGACGTATTTCTCTTACTGCTCTCCCTGATTGTCAGTTTTGGGTTGTTCCTTTATGAACGCTACACCGCGAAGGTACCACAACAAGATGATAGAAAGGAGAACCCGCTCGTGGACGCCCCTGCCAGAGTCAGCTCTTTCTGTTCTTCTTCCGCCACTTTGACCAGCGTGCTTTCTGAGCTGCCCGAATATTAGCCAGTGCAGCCGCCGACAGTTTGCGCCGTTTGCGACCACCGATAGAAACAACCTTGCCGCCTTTGGCTTTGGCCCAGCGAGCGCGTTGAGCAGCGGCAATCCGTGCCCGACCCGCTGCAGACATTCCTCTGCCAGTTCGCTTGCCTGTTCCGTTCAGTGCGGAGAGTGCATTATTTAGACTTTGAAGTTGAGAAGCGAGACGAGTGCGTTCCTGCTCCAGTTGATTGATTACCGAGGTGAGATTGGTCATGGCAGGAATTGTATCCGAGGTTTGTCACTCAAGGCGGCTCGGCTGGAGCCTCTTTGGATCGTTCAGCCCGGCAATGCTCG
>Ga0307471_100002761_pt1 | contig 10223 bp, 7 predicted proteins | sample atmos_gasesAM3C__2_FD_204566 | JGI IMG/M metagenome (GOLD analysis project Ga0307471, IMG submission 204566) | Hardwood forest soil microbial communities from Morgan-Monroe State Forest, Indiana, United States - atmos_gasesAM3C_515 | ecosystem: Environmental > Terrestrial > Soil > Temperate... | reverse complement strand
GCGTGTACAGAAAGATCTCCAGGCAAGCCAGAATCCCCGCCATCGAGATCAACTCAATAGCGCGCTAGCGGATCTGGATTCGCAGATTGCAGCTTTGACAGAAAAATCCTGAACGATGAGCGCTGGTGACGGAATTTCTAGTCATTCGGATGAGCCGATTCGGGCTCTTCGATGAAGACCACACCCACTCCGTTGCTGCCTTTCTCGCGTCCCGCATCGAAATGAATCACAGTGCCGCGCAGCGATAGCACGCTCGATCGTTTGTCATCCCCCGCCGCTTCAATCACCACCCGCAATTCCGACTGCAGCTTCGGCCGGCTCTTCAGCGTCAGATAAGCTCCCTGCAGGCTGATGTCCCGTACGGTTGCCTTCTCTTCGAAATTCGAGCCATCCTCTCCCTGGCCGCTTACCATTGCCGCGAAACGAATCCGCCGGCGCTGTCCCACGCGTGATTTCGGCAGCGCAACATGAATTCCGCGCTCGCTAAGCGACACTGTCATCCCTTCCGTGGCCGCCCAGGTAGCGGGGAATTCATGACGCGCAGCGGAAAGAAAACCATCGATGATCTTGTCGGTCGAATCCGGATCGTGATGGAAGAGTATCAGATTCCGGACTTTGCACTCCCTCGCGATTTTCACACCTTCAAGCCAGCTCGAATGTCCCCAGCCGCGCCTTTCCGTGGCCAGTTGTTCGGGGGAATATTGTGCGTCGTAAACCAAGACGTCCGCGCCATGTGCCAGCTCTCTCAAATTCTTGTCGAATTCAGCGGTACCCGGTTCGTTGTCGGTCGCGTACACAACCGACCCGCCCGAAGTTTCGATGCGGTAGCCCAAGCATCCCTGGGGATGGTTCAGCCATCCGGCAGTAATCTTCGTTCCGCCAATTTCCCATTTTTGGCCGGAAGTTACTTCGTGAAACGTCCGGCCAGCCGTCATTGTGCTCACGTCCACCGGAAAATAAGGACTCGCAAGTTGAGCTTCGAGCACTTTCCGAAGGCTGTCCGAGCCCAGATATTCCGATTGAAAGCTGTAGAAGTTAAATTTGTTCTGCGATTCAAAAAGAGGCCGGAAGAACGGAAGGCCCTGAATGTGGTCCCAGTGGTAGTGCGTCACGAGGACGTGCGCATGGACGCCGCGCTCCCCATGCGTTTCCGTCCAGAGATTCCCCAGCATCCTCATACCGGTGCCGCAATCGAGGATGAACCGCGTGCCTTCGGGTGACGTCAGCTCCAGGCAGGGCGTGTTTCCGCCATAGCGCCATGTATCGCGCTCGAGAGTAGGCGTAGAGCCGCGTACTCCCCAGAAAACCAGCTTGGCTGCGTTGTGCGTCATCGCTGGGCGAAGCTTCCCGCGCGCCGCCCGCGCCCCCTGAGAGTCCCAAAACTTCGAGGATGATGCTCATGGTAGGCGGTGGCAGCGCGCCAAGTCAATTGAGTTTCCCGCCGGTGTTCGTTCCCGGAATCTGTCCGGAATCTGTCCGTAATCGTCCCTGAATTTCGCACCACACTGGCCGCGGATACGGTGATGGGCCGGAACTTTCGCGTCATCCTGCCAGTGAAAGGTGGTTCCAATGTCTGCTGTGCGAGTAGAATTCAGAAGATGCACGTCCATTCGCACGGCGCTGCTCATAACCACTCGCACACGACTATTGATGCCAGCCAGGGCATGACCCTCATTCTCGGCACTGCCGTGGTCGCCACCTTCGCTCTCGTGGCGGCCGAATTAATCGCCGGGTACGCGGCACATTCAATCGCTCTCATTAGCGACGCTCTTCACAACCTGACAGACGTGCCCACGATGGTAATTTCTTGGTTGGCCGCGCGCTGGGCCATGCGTCCTCCCACCCCCGAAAAAACGTACGGATATCACCGCGCCAGCATCCTCGCGGCCTTCATCAATTCGATGCTGCTGGCGATCGTCGCTCTTTTCCTGATTTACGAATCGATCCAACGGCTGCGCGTTCCTGTCGAAGTCGAATCCGGGGTGATGCTGTGGGTTTCGATTCTCGCGCTGGTGGTGAATAGCGGCATCACGTTCGCTCTTCATAGCGGCCGCCGCGACCTGAACATCCGTGCCGTCTGGATTCACAATCTTGGCGACGCGCTCTCCAACATCGCCATCATTGCCGGCGCGATCGTAATTCGCCGCACCGGCGCGAACTGGATCGATCCGCTCATCGGCATCGCGATAGGCGCAATGGTTCTCTGGACAGGTGCTGGGATACTTCGCGAGAGCACTCACATTCTGCTCGAAGGATTACCCCGCAATATTGATTTGAAAAATGTCGCAGGCGCCATCTTGAAGGTCGATGGCGTACAGGAAGTCCACGATATCCACATCTGGACGCTGGGCACCGATCTCCACGCACTTTCCTGCCACGCGCGCATCCCGGATATGCACATGGAAGACAGCCAGAAGATCCTCAACCGCATCTGCGAAGTTCTAGCCCGGGATTTCCAAATCTCGCACACTACGGTGCAACTGGAACGCGCCGGCCTCCCAGCCGAAGCCGGCCCATTAATGCCCGAGCCCGCCCCGGCCCGCCGCGCCGATTAAGTAGCGTAGGCTTCAGCCGGCGCCTACGTTGGCTAGATGCTCAGCGATCCATCGCTTGGCTGAGACGCGCTCACGTTCTTTTCGTAAGGCACAGCGTGTGGAAGGCTCGCCCGCGGGAGAGGCAGCCGAATAGTGATCTGCATCCCGCGTTCAAACACTCACAAGTTGACCGTTCCTTGGGGTTTCTGCTGATTCGAAATCAGAGCAGAATCTGCAGCGGCGTACCGCGCTCCTGGTTCAACCGAACAGTCGCATCCACGTCAAGTTCGCGCACAGCAACCGTGTGCCGTCCGCCACCAGTGGTGATGTACACAATCCTGTCGTCCACGCGCGTAAACGCCACAGCCTCAATTTCCTGCCCGCTTCGCAAAACCAGCGTGAACTCGCCCTCGTCCGGCAAGGATTCGGATTGTTCCAGAGCAAGGCGCTCGTTGTTCGCTTCCAACTGCGCCTGCTGTTGCGACTCTTGCGGCACCCGTTCCTGCGAAGCGACCTGCCCGTTCTGCCCCTGATTCTGGCCTTGGTCCTGTCCTTGCTGCTGAGCCGCCTGCGAATCTGCGTCCGTATTCAAGTCGACTCCCGGCTCGACTGGCAACACATACGCCCCGCCGCCATCCAGGAAAATAAATCCGTTGGTCGCCTTGGGTTTCCTTCGCGCACGTCGCTCGGCGAGCGCAAGCCGCTGCTGTGTAGCTGGATCGATAAACGCTTTAAGCTGCGCGTCACGGAGCGCGATCGCATGCTCGAAATCGAGTCCAAATGCCGATAGAGGATCCAGTATCTGCTGCGTCGACAGTGGATCGATGCCGAGGCTTGAGTTAGCGGAACGAGCGGCAGACGCCGGTCTTACGGCGCGTCCATTCACCGGTCGATTTCCACTGTGTGCCCGCACCGCTGTGTTATGAACAGCCGGCGCGCTCGCAGACGCACTCGGTGCCGCTCGAAAATTTCCCGTCGCACGTTGGGCCTGAGAAAAGGTGGGTATAACTAGCAGGACCGCGGTGGCCAGCCCGAATCTGCCTTGCATTTTCATGGCTGCCTTCCCTTCTTCCATAATATGAGACGCCCCCACTACCGCACCGGTTGCACGATTTTGGGCAACTCTTACGGAATGCCACGGGCGCCTCGGCACAAAATCCGTTCGTTGGTGTCTACACCTAAGCCCAGCCTCGCGTCCAGTGAAAGTGATTGTTCCCCCAAGAAATAACGATTTACGTTGCTTTTCCCGGTACGCTGGATGTGCTATAAACGTCCGTCCGAAGGGTGTCCGGATATGGCTCAGAAACAAGCGTTTTTGCCGATGCCCGGTGATCTGGCAACATTAGCGGGCTCGCTGCCGCAAGCGGCAAGCACAGCAAAGGCGAAGCCGATGGCAGACGCGTATCGCGAGGTTCAGCATTCGGAGCTTCCCTCCGCGTTCTGCCCGCGCTGCTCGGCACGGCTTGAGCCACGGAGCTGCAAGCTGATCTGCTCTTGCGGGTACTACATGTCTTGTTCGGATTTTTACTGAGTTTTGCCGAGAAAGATTTAGCGAGAATCCTCGCCGCGCTCAGCGGCGATTTCTCCGGGCACCAAATTCAAATACCAGTTGACAGATTCCAGGAGGCGCGAACGTGGCACTTAGAATGACGGATCGAGAAATGGATGGCGTTACCGTGCTCGAGATCGAAGGGCGCATCGTGCTCGGCGAAGAAAGCAATGCGTTCCGCGAAAAGGTGAAAAGCCTGCTCGCAGCCGGCAAAAAGAAAATCGTGCTCAATCTGGCCAACGTCGGCTACATCGACAGCGCCGGACTCGGCACTCTCGTAGCCACCTTCCACAGCGCCCGCTCGCAGGGCGCCGTCCTGAAGCTCGCCAACCTGGGCTCCAAGTTCAAGGAAGTGCTGCAGGTCACGAAGCTCATGACCGTCTTCGACACCTACGACAGCGAAGCCCTCGCCGTCGCTAGCTTCGCGAAGTAGCCCAGATCGTCTTCACGCGCCGCGGTCCAGCCAATGTCTTCTAACGCGCCGGACCGCGCGCTGCTTGCTTGGCGCTCCAAAACGCTTCGTCATTCCCAACGAAAGCTCGCATTGCCTCCGCTCTTATAGTGCCCCCGGGGTAGCATTGGTGATGTTCGGCCATATGCCACATGGCCTCCGCGTTTTTCAAGGGCCCCTGGCCCGCTCCAACGGTAGAATAAGTAAGCACGCAAGCGAGATGGGTCTCGAAGGCAACAAGCTGACATGGGCAAACCGGCAGTCACGGTTCTGATCGACACATACAACCACGAGCGCTATATCGAGGAAGCCATTGTGAGCGTCCTCGAACAGGATTTTCCGCGCGCCGAAATGGAGATCCTTGTGGTCGACGATGGCTCGACCGATCGCACGCCTGAAATCGTCCGCAAATTCGCCCCGGATGTGCGTTTGATCGAAAAACCAAACGGCGGCCAGGCATCCGCTTTCAATACAGGCATTCCCCAGGCAAAGGGTGACATTGTCGCATTTCTCGACGGGGACGACTGGTGGGCGAAAACGAAGCTCACGGTTGTGACGGACTATTTAGGCGCACGGCCACATATCGGCATCGTCGGCCACGGCATTTACGAAATCGATTCCGATAACGGAAATACGAGGGCTACGATTCCGCAGCGCACTCAAGAAGTCACTTTCGATAGCGTTGAAAACGGCTGCTTTTTTAGGCAGATGATGTGTTTTTTCGGCACCAGCCGCGTAACGGTGCGGCGCAATGTCTTGTCGCGGGTGCTTCCCGTTCCCGAGCGGATCGTAATCGAAGCAGATGAGTTTGTCTCCATCATGAGCGCCGCTTACTCCGCAGCCGGGCTGATACAGGAACCACTCACATTTTACCGGCTGCATCCTGGAAATCTATTCCAGACCAGAACGAAAGACGAAGTGAAGCAGCGGCGAATTCAGAAAGCCCTCGCGGCGCTGGCCGACGAGCTTCGCATCCGGCTTGCTTCCGCAGGAATAGCGCCAGACGTCACCGACGCAATCGTTAAGCCACTCGATGTGGGCAGCAGACGTATTCGCCTAATGCTCGACGGTGGAAAGCCTTGGGAGACGTTCCAAACTGAGCGAGACGAGTTTCAAATTGCTTACAAAAAAGGAAGCGCTGGCTACCGGCTTTTCAAGGGACTCGTGCTCGCCTGTACGCTCGTAATGCCTCCCAGGAATTTCTACAAGCTGAGGGATTGGTACAGTCACAGCGATTGGCGCAGAGTCCGAGGGCTGCTCGGTGAGCCAGTTCCTAACGCTGAAATCGGAAACGTCACGGTTACAAAACCGCTGAACTCAGCACGAAAAGCGGCCCACTAGAACGGGGAAATAGAAACTCTTGCCAGTCCCAAATCAGTTTTCCACGAAGAGAGACTAACCGCTGCGCGACGCCATCGTATTTTCGAATTGGTCCTGGGATATGTTCAACGTCCCGGAACGAATCTCGCTCGCCCTCGCGTCTCGCGGAGCCCGCGTTCTGTATTGCGAGATTCCCGTCTCTCGTGTTCGCCGAAAAGGCCAACCTCTCGCGGAGGTAAGCGAAGGAGTCTATCGTTTCGGCCCCGAATACCTCGGTGCGAAATTTAATTCTCTGCCCGTGATCGGCCATCTCCAATGGAAAGCGGTTGCACGACAAATCGTCCAGCGCGCGGAATCCTTAAAACTAAAAGATCCGCTATTCATCTACTCACATTTCGAGAACATCACGCCGCTATGCGAGGAAATGCGAGCCGCAGGCTACCCGCTGGTTCATATCTGCATGGACTATCCGGAACCGTATCAATACGAATTGATCGAAATTTCGGACCAGACGCTGGTGATTCCGAAGCACGTCTTTCAAGAACTTCGCCCACGGTACGGTGAACAAATTCAATGGATTCCGCAATCCATTCATCTACCGGCTGTGGCGCTCCAGGCCAACGGGTCGCCCTCGGAACCTGCCGACATCGCTCGCATTCCGCGACCGCGACTCGGATATCTGGGACCCGTCTTTGCGCGTCTCAACCTGCCACTGTTGCGTGAGGTTCTAACAAGAAATCCGCGCTGGTTCTTTGTGTACTTCGGAGATCCCGATGATTCTTTGCCTTCCAATGCCCACGCGATGGGTTGGCATCGTCCGGAGGAATTGCCGCGCTACGTCGAGTCGCTTGATGTTGGGCTGATGCCGTATGATTGTGTAGGCAAGAAAAATCTGTACTGCTCTCCCTTAAAGCTGTACGACTACTTTTTGAAGGGGTTGCCGGTAGTTTCTACTCCGATCCTTGAGATTTCTGAATTCAAGGATCTCGTTTACGTAGGTTCGACCGCCGTGGAACTCTCGGCAGCCGTCGCGCGCGCGCTTGAAGAACCGCCAGACAGCCCGAAACGCGCGCTTCGTATGGAAGTAGCGCGAGCGCACTCAACAGAAGCTCAGGGACAGCGCCTCGAAGAAGTTCTGGCGCTTCTAAAAACGGGTCAGAGGAAATCAGCTTGATCAGCTTGGGTATCAACTATTCCGAAATGCACGATTCCGCGGCCTGCATTGCACGCGATGGCCACATCCTCTTCGCCGTAGCCGAAGAACGCTTGAGCCGCTTGAAACATGACGCGCGATTCCCGACGCTCTCGATCGAAGCCTGCCTTGCTGCGGCCGGCATTCGCGCCGATCAACTCGATTTTGTCTGCTTCGGATGGCCCCCTGCAATCGAAGCTCTGAAGCATGATTTGAAATGCATGGCCACCGGCTCTCTTCCTTTGAACTACATCGATCTTGCAAGCACCGTGCGGCGAAATCTCAACCACACCCGCAAACAAAACGGCAAAAAACAATTCCTGGCCCGCTTCCCTACGAAAGCACAATTCAGATTTGTCGAGCATCACCTCGCCCACGCAATCAGCGCGTATTCATTTTCAGGATTTGACGAGGCCGCCGTGCTCGTCCTCGATGGACGCGGCGCGTGGGAAGCGTCATCCCTCTGGCATGGCCGCGACGGCCGCCTCGAACACATCTGGACGATTCCCTGGCCCAATTCACTGGGCCTTTTCTACGCGCAGTTCACTCAATACCTGGGCTTTCAGCCCTACAGCGACGAGTGGAAAGTGATGGGACTCGCTCCTTACGGTGAGCCCGGTATCAATCTCCGCGACTTCATTATCCCCGACGATAATCCTTACAGGGTTTCCACTCGCCTCCTGCTCGACGACAAGCCGGCCCCGCTTGCCGGCATCACCGCCCGCCTTGGGCCTCAGCGCGAAGCCGAAGCCGAGATCGACCCGAAGCACAAAAACCTGGCATTCGCTGTGCAGGACGCCTGCGAGGAAGCGATGATGACGCTGGCGCGCGCGGCAGTCGCAAAGACCGGCTCGCGAAACATTTGCCTGGCCGGGGGAGTAGCGCTGAATTCGAAGGCGAACGGGAAAATTCTGTCTTCGGGAATTGTCGATCGAATTTTTGTGCAGCCCGCCGCAGGCGACGATGGTGTCTGCCTGGGCGCAGCACTCGCTCCTTACCTCGACAACGGCGGGAAGCTGCCTATGCACAAGATGCGCCATGCTTATCTCGGCGCGGAAAATTCCAACGAAGAAATCGAAAAGGCTCTTACTACCTACAAGCTTCGGGCCACGCGCGTCTCGGATCCCGCGGCTGCTGCTGCGGAAATGCTGGCAAACGGAAAAATCCTCGGCTGGGTGCAGGGCCGGATGGAATTCGGCCCCCGAGCGCTCGGCGCCCGTTCGATTCTCGCCGACCCACGCGATCCAGAGATGAACGCAAAGGTGAACAATGCAGTGAAGTTTCGCGAATGGTGGCGCCCCTTCGCCCCCTCGATGCTTGCGGAAGTAGCCGGCGAGTACATCGAATCAGCCACCGATTCGCCCTTCATGATTCTCACCGCTCAGGTCAGACCGGAAAAACGCAGCGTGATCCCCTCCGTCACCCACGTGGACGGTAGCGCACGCCCACAGACAGTCGAGCGCGACGTCAATCCGCTCTACTGGCGATTGATCCGCGAGTTCGGCAATCGAACAGGCGTTCCGGTGGTGATGAATACATCGTTCAATCTGCGCGGTGAACCGATCGTCTCGACGCCCACCGACGCAGTCAGGACATTCTTCAGTTCAGGAATGGACGCGCTCGTCATCGGCAATTTTGTTGTCGAGAAATAAATGCTGCGGCTTCTCACGGACGCACCCGCTAAGGCCTGAACCCCACGCTACGCCACAACTCCGCGCAGTTGTACATCACCCCATTCGTCACCACGAACTCCACGGTGCGGATATTGCGAATCGACTCCAGCGGATTCGCGCCAAGGATCACCATGTCAGCCCGCTTTCCCGCCTCAAGCGTGCCAACTTCCTTGTCCACGCCCATCGCGCGCGCCGAAACAATCGTCGCCGACTGAATCGCTTCCATCGGCGTGAATCCGGCCTGCACATACAGCTCGATCTCCCGATGCAAACTGTGCCCCGGAACTGCCTGGTCAGTTCCGGCCACAATCGGAATTCCCGCACGATGCAGCACGCCCACGACTTCGATGCCTTTCTGTGTAGCCTTCTGGATCAGGCTGGTAACCGGCGTCGGTGGAGCGTCGAACGAAAGCACTTCCGCAAGTTCCGGAGCAACTCTCGCGATGCCCGGCTCAAAAGTCGCCACCGGCTTCTCAGAGCTCGCCGCATAAAGCTCGAATAATGCCAGCGTGGGGTCAATCACGGTTCCATGTTCCACAAGGAACGAAACAGCTTTCTTCGCTTCAGGAGAATTCACGTCGAAATCGCCAGCGGCCTTCAACCGGTCGCGCCGTGTCGCATTCGCCGGGAGCGGCGGCCGCATGATGTCGGCCACGTACTCGATGTGATTGATCTGGTCCATACCCGCTTCGACGCCTTGATACGCCGTCAGCCCTTCCGGGATATGCCCAGTCACCGTCATGCCCAACCGATGCGCTTCGGCCGCAACAATTTTCAGCTCCTCAAGTTGCACCGAACTGTAGATTTTCATCTGCTGAAAACCGGCATCATGATAGCGGTCGGTCCACATTCTTGCTTGCTCGGGCGTATCCACTCGCTCCACGCCCAGCGCGAGCGGCCCGGTTCCATCCACAACTCCCGCCAACAGCAAGCGCGGTCCGAGCCCTCGCCCATTCGCGACGGCATCGCGCACAGCGGTGATGAATTCGAATTCATTTCCGCAATCGCGAACGGTGGTCACACCGGCAGCCAGATAAATCGGCCCCCATTCCACCTGCTCGAAGTGCGCGTGCATGTCCCACAGGCCGGGAAGAATCGTCTTGCCGCGCGCGTCGATTTTCGTGGCACCGTGCGGAATTTTCACCAGTGACCGCGGTCCCGTCGCAACTATGCGTCCTTTCTCAATAAGCACCACCGAATCCGCCACAGGCGCACTGCCAGTTCCATCAATCAGAGTGCCGCCCACAATTGCGAGCGTTTCAGCCCGACTGCCGGAAATATTCTTCGAAATGTCGGCCAGTGCGGCCATCCCATCCGTTCCCGCGATTCCCACGAATTTTCCGAGCGCGCTCTCATAACCTTCGCGAATCGCTTCGAAGTGGTCGAATTCAGCGTCGATCGTTACGGCGGCGGCGAGATTGCGCTTCGAGTCGAACCACAGTGTCTCGCGCCCCCAGATGAGCCCTTCGACCGTGTAGCGGTCGAGCGATTCGTCTTTGCCGCC
>Ga0307471_100002760_pt1 | contig 10224 bp, 9 predicted proteins | sample atmos_gasesAM3C__2_FD_204566 | JGI IMG/M metagenome (GOLD analysis project Ga0307471, IMG submission 204566) | Hardwood forest soil microbial communities from Morgan-Monroe State Forest, Indiana, United States - atmos_gasesAM3C_515 | ecosystem: Environmental > Terrestrial > Soil > Temperate... | reverse complement strand
GAGATGATCTACGCCTCGATCCAAGACGGCACGATTACGATCTACGCGCGCGATGCAGAGGGTGTTTCGAACTACCGCACCATCGAGGAACTTGCGGCCGCGCTCGATGCGGATATTTTCTGGCGCGCACATCGAAGCTATTTGATCAACATCAATCACATCAAGGAAGTTGTGCCGTGGTTCAAGTCGAGCTACATGCTGAAGATGAATGATAAGCGCCAATCGGAGATTCCAGTATCGCGGGCACAGACGAAGCGGCTTCGCGAGTTGTTGAAGTTGTAGCGCGCCGGCGTGAAAAGGCCTCACGCCAACCCCGACAAAACGGTCGGGGCGGGACGTGAGCTACGGTTGCCGTGAACGTGGGCAGCACTTTTGCCATGGGCTGGACGACCGGCTGGATTGGCGCAACGCGGTCGCTGTGCTAGCATCCCTCGTACACCTTTCGGAATGGATTTTTCTCTCACAAGCGATCAGCTTCTGATTCGCGACACCGTCCGCCAGTTCATGGTGACGGAGATGCGTCCGGTGATCCGCGAATACGAACGCGAGCACAAGTATCCCATTGCGGAGCTGCGTAAGCTCGGCGAACTCGGCTGCTGCGGCATGATGATTCCCGAGGAATGGGCAGGCGCCGGCACGGACACGATCAGCTACGCCGTGATGATCGAGGAAGTGGCGCGCGTGGATGCCTCGACGGCTGTTGTAGTGAGTGTGACTAACACCGTATCCGCTGGCCCTGTGTACAAACACGGTACCGATGCGCAGAAGAAGAAATATCTTTCGCGACTTGCGCGCGGCGAAATTATTGGCGCGTTCTGCCTCACCGAGCCGCAGGCCGGCTCGGACGCGGGAGGAATTCAGGCACGGGCGGTGCGCGACGGCGATCATTACGTTTTGAATGGCACGAAGACATGGGTCTCGAATGGCGATATTTCCGGCGTCTACATCGTGTTTGCGAAGACGGACCCCGCGGCGGGGGCGCGTGGCATTACCGCGTTTCTCGTGGAAGGCTCGTTTCCCGGCTTTCGAGTGAGCCGCTACGAAGAAAAGATGGGCATGCATCTTTCGCCGACGGTGGAAATCGTGCTGTCGGATTGCCGCGTGCCGGTTGAAAACCGTTTAGGCGAGGAAGGGCAGGGGTTGAGGATCGCGCTTGAAGCGCTCGATGGCGGGCGCATCGGGATTGGTGCGCAGTCGGTGGGGTTAGCGCAGGGCGCGCTTGAGACCGCGACGCGCTATGCAAAGCAGCGACGGACGTTCGGACATTCGATTGCGGAATACCAGGCAATTCAGTGGATGCTGGCGGACATGCAGACTGAGATCGATGCGGCGAGGATGCTGACATATCAGGCTGCGCAGGTGCGCGATCTCGAAATGCGCAAGAAGCCATCTGGCGCGCCTGGGCCTTCGCGGCTTGGCCCGTATTCTGCGCGCGCGAAATTGTATGCGAGCGAGATGGCCAACCGCGTGGCGTATAGAGCCGTGCAAATACATGGCAGCCTGGGTTATTCGCGAGAGAGTGACGTAGAACGCTACTATCGTGACGCGCGTGTGCTGACGATTTATGAAGGAACAAGCGAGATGCAGCGCCTGGTGATCGCGCGGGACCTCTTGCGGGCCGGTCGAGCGTGATCAGGCGCAAGACAAGCCCCGCGAGGCAAGCATCGCGGCAATAAAAGCGGCGACGAGCCGTCGCATTCCACATAGGAGTCTTGTTCGAGCGTGGCCAAACGTAAGCGAGTTTTGAGCGGCATGCGACCCACTGGCCGACTTCATCTTGGCCACTATTTTGGCGCTTTGCAGAACTGGGTGAAGTTGCAGGAAGAATATGAGTGCTTTTACTTCGTCGCGGATTGGCACGCGCTGACCACGCACTACGAGGACACTTCTTCGATTGCCGAGAACACGTTGCAAGTGGTGATTGACTGGCTCTCGGTGGGGCTCGACCCGGGAAAATCGACGTTATTCGTGCAGTCGAATATTCTGGAGCATGCTGAGCTTCACGTGCTGCTCTCGATGATTACTCCGCTTAGCTGGCTGGAGCGCGTTCCGACCTATAAAGAACAGATCGAGAATTTAAAGGATCGCGATCTTGGAACGTATGGGTTCCTTGGTTACCCGCTGTTGCAATCGGCGGACATAGTCATGTATGGCGAGCCGAAGCAGGACCTACTAGTGCCGGTCGGAGAAGATCAGGCGCCGCACGTGGAGTTGACGCGGGAGGTTGTGCGGCGGTTCGATACGCACTTTGGTTTTGTGGTGAAAGACGCACTCTTTGACGCAGCAAACCAGACCGCCCTCGAACAGGCCGTCGACAGCGCCAAAGTCACGTTACCTCGCGTGGAAACCCCGTTACGCGGGAAGGAACGCAGCGCCGCCCTTGCTGCGGCATTCAGAAAACGCGCGCTCGAGATCGGTGTCGAGAATTTTTTTGAAAGCGTGGGGAAGTACAAGAAATTTTTTTCAGTCGACCAAGTGCTGCGAGAGCCAGCCTACCTGCCAACCGAAACGCCGCGGCTCCCCGGCCTGGACGGACGGCGCATGGCCAAGAGCTACGGCAATGCGATCTGGCTTTCCGATCCGCCCGACGAAATTCGCGCGAAGGTTCGCAACATGATGACGGACCCGCAGCGGATCAAGCGCACCGATCCGGGCCGTCCTGAGATTTGCCCCGTCTTTGCGTATCACAAATTATTTTCGCTGCCCGAGACGATCGCTAAAGTTGACCATGACTGCCGGACGGCGCAGATCGGATGCGTGGATTGCAAGAAGCTGATGGCCGAAAACCTGGTGACCTGGATCGAGCCTATTCAGACACGCCGCAAAGAATTAGAGGCGCATCCCGGGAGAGTTTGGGATATCCTCGACGCCGGTTCGAAGAAAGCGCAGAAGGCCGCGCGACGGACGATGAAGCGCGTGCGGAACGCGATCTTCAAATGGAACGAAGCGCGAAATTAAGCGATTCGCGATTGAAACAGGGGAGCATAGCCTGAAGAATGGCGTCACCTTATCGAATTAATTTACCGGCGTATGAAGGCCCGCTCGATCTTCTGCTCGATCTGATTCGCAAGCAGGAGATGGACATCCACAATATTCCCATCGCTAAAATCACCGAACAGTATCTCGATTATCTCCACCAGCTTGAAAAATTCGATATCGACGTTTCGGCCGACTTTATCTACATGGCCGCCACACTGATTCACATCAAATCCAAGATGCTTCTGCCAGCCGACCCGCTTGCGGGACCGGAGGGCGAGCAGGATCCGCGCGACGAGCTGGTTCATCGGCTGCTTGAGCACGAAAAATTCAAGAATGCGGCGCAACTGCTCTACCAGAAGCAGCAAATTGAGGATCACGTTTGGTCGCATCCGGATAAATCGCTTTACGGTAGTGAGGAGACGGAAGGGGAGCTGGTCGTTTCGCTTGTGGATCTGGTGAAAGTGTTCTCGCAGGTGCTCGAACGGCGGAAAGAAGTTCCAAAGTTCGAACTGCGCCACGATACGGTGACGATAGCGCAGATGATGGACCGGCTGCGTCAGCAGTTGATCGGAACAGATGAAGCCGTGTCACTCATCGAGTTTTTCGAGTCCTGCACGACGCGCAATGCCATGATTGTCGCGCTGCTAGCGGTGCTCGAGATGGTACGCATGCAGGCGGTGCTTCTCGTTCAGTCGGACCTTTTCGCGGACATCCGGCTGCGCAAACACAAAATGTTTGACGCTGTATTTGCGGGGCCTGACGCGATGTCGCAGATCGAAGAACAATATTTGTAGCTGCCGCCTTCAGGCGGACGGTTGAGTCGAGACGCAAGATAGGGTGCCCATATGACGCCACAAGAAATTCAAGCCGCGCTCGAAGCGATAATCTACGCCGCGGACGAGCCAGCCTCGATTGATCAGATCAGCCGCGCGCTTGGAGTCGAAAAGACGGAGGCGAGGGCTGCGCTTGACCTGCTGGTCGCGTCCTATTCGACCGAGGATCGCGGAATCGAAGTGCGCAAGGTGGCGGGCGGATGGAAGTTTTATACCAAGCCGCAGCATCACGACGTGGTGCGGCGCTTCATCAAGAGCCTGCAGCCGCCTATTCGTCTGACGATGCCTGCGCTCGAAACTCTCGCAGTGATTGCCTACAAGCAGCCGGCAACGGTGCCGGAAATTAATGAGATCCGAGGAGTCAACGTGGGCGGCGTGATCAAGACGCTGCTTGAGAAGCGGCTCATCGCCACGGCAGGCCGCAAGGCCGTAATCGGCAGGCCCATTCTGTATCGAACGTCGAAACAATTCCTGATGCGATTTGGATTGTCGGACCTGGAAGAATTGCCGAGCCTGAAGGAATTCGAGCAACTCGCGCAAGCTGCGCTTGGCTCCGACGAGGGCGTCGCGCCGACGGAACCGGATGATGCCGCTCAGACGGGCGGGGAAGTAACGAGTCCGGCGGAACTGAGTACTGATGCCCGCGAGACGGTTGTCGAAGCGGAATCGATCGATGCATCCGGAGAGCAGTCGGTTGAAGCCGAGCTTACTGATTCACCTGCGGAATCGGCCGCTGAGGTGTTTGCCGAATCGGATGAATCGGCCTCGGATTCGCAGGCGAAAGGCACTTCCGCATAACTGAGGTTCCCCGCGTGGCAGTCCATTTTGTGCGTAGCCTTTATCTCATTTCAGCTTCTCAACGTTCGCGTCGGCGGGAGTTTTCCGCTACTCTGGTAGCGCATAAATGGAAGTTATGATGGCTATTCAACGAAACTGATGGAAGAGCGGCTGCAAAAAATCATCGCGCGCGCGGGTATCGCGTCGCGGAGACATGCGGAAGATCTCATTCGATCGGGCATGGTGACCGTGAACGGTCGAACTGTTACGGAACTGGGCTCGAAAGCCGACGAAGCGACCGACCACATTAAAGTTTCCGGCAAGCTTCTCCATCCTGGGCACGATCGTGTCTACCTGGTGCTCAATAAGCCGCCGGAAGTGGTCTCCACGATGAGCGATCCGGAAGGCCGCCGCTCGCTGCAGGATCTTCTTCACGGGGTTCCGGTGCGAGTGTTTCCAGTCGGACGGCTCGAATACCATTCGATGGGATTGGTGTTTTTGACCAATGACGGGGAACTCGCCAATCGCATGCTCAAGGCGCATCGCCTTCGGCAAACGTATCTTCTGAAACTGAAATCCCTTCTTGCATTTCAGGAGATCGAGCAGCTCGCGCGTTCCACCGGCGCGCGGATCACGCGAGTCCGGGGCAAGGAATCGCCGTGGTACGAAGTGACGCTCACGGAAGCTCGACGTGATGCGCTGCGCAATCGACTTTTCCAAACGGGCCATCCGGTCGAGAAAATCAAACGTATTCGCGTCGGCAGTCTTGAGCTTGGCTCCCTTCAACCCGGCGAGCACCGTACGCTTTCATCCGAGGAGATAGCCGCGCTGTCACGGGCGGTCGAGGGCAAGCTAGAACCGGCTTCGGAGCCTCCTATCAAACGGACGCAGATTAAGCGTTCCGTCACTAGCGCCGCTAAACCCCGCAGTGGAGAAGGGCGCCGCGAACACAATTACGAACGCAATTCGCAGCGTCGGTCAGGATCCAACGACGAGCGGCGAAGAGGACCCGAGATAACGAAGCGATCGCGCACGAAACCGAGGAAAGCCCGTTGAGAGTCCGCCGCGCATGAGCACTCTGATTCGCGAACTCGTTCCGGAATATATCCGCGAACTCGCACCGTACGTCCCGGGAAAGCCGATTGAGGAGGTCGAGCGGGAATTGAAAACCACCGCCATCAAACTCGCTTCGAACGAAAATCCGCTGGGCCCTTCGCCGCTGGCGATCGAGGCCGCGAAGAAAGCGCTGGCCGGCTCGAACCGTTATCCCGACGGAAGCGGGACGTTTCTGCGTGACGCGCTCGCGAAGAAACACGGCATACCTGCCGACAATATTATTCTTGGCGGAGGCTCCACGGAGCTGATCGATCTTTCCGCGCGCATGGTTTTGCGCCAGGCGGATTGCGGTGTCACATCCTACGGTTCTTTTCCCCTCTACTACACGGCCATTCGGGCCACCGGCGCGCGATACATCGAGGTCCCACAGCGCGATTATCACTTCGACCTCGACTCGATGGCCGAGTTCCTGCTGCCCGAAACGAAACTCATCTTTCTGGCGAATCCGAATAACCCGACGGGGACGATGTTTGACGCCGGCGAATTAGATCGGTTTCTCGCGCAAGTTCCCGATCACGTCCTCATCGTTCTGGACGAAGCCTATTGCGATTATGTCGAGACACCAAACTACACACGATCGATCGAGCTAGTGCGCGGCGGTCGCAACATAGTCGTGCTGCGAACATTTTCGAAGGTGTACGGCTTGGCCGGTCTGCGAATCGGATATGGAATTGGCCCAGCCGCCCTGCTCGATGAAATGAACAAGATTCGCGGGCCTTTCAATACCTCGAATGTGGCCCAAGCGGCGGCGCTGGCAGCGATTGACGACACGGAACACGTGCGGCGCTCGATTGAATCGAATCGCGCCGGCCTCGCGCAGCTTTCTGCGGAACTCACTAAGCTCGGCATTAAATTTGTGCCATCGTTCACAAATTTCGTGTTGGTGGATTTTGGCTTTGAGACCGAGCCGCTTTCCGGCGAATTCCTGAAACGCGGAGTAATCGTGCGGCCTATGCGATGGATGGGTTTCCCGAATTGCATTCGCGTATCGGTGGGTACAGCCGAGGAGAACGAGAAATTCCTGCAGGTTCTCACCGAACTGCGCCCTTCTCAGGGCCACAATAGCCACAAACCCCGGAAGTAACCCAAATGCCGAATGACGCGCCGCCCTCGGGCGATCCTGTCCTGGAAATTCTCAAAACCAGCAAAACATTAGCGGTAGTCGGCCTTTCAAGCCGCCGGATGCGCCCCAGTTTCGGCGTTGCCGAATACATGCAATCGGCCGGATACAGAATTATTCCCGTCAACCCAAACGAAACCGAAGTGCTGGGTGAGAAAAGCTACGCGAAGTTGGAAGATGTTCCGGAGCGCGTGGACATCGTCGATATTTTCCGCCGTTCAGAATATGTTCCAGGCATTGTGGAGTCGGCGATTCATATCGGAGCGCGCGCTGTTTGGATGCAGGAAGGCGTCTTTCATCCAGAAGCGGCAGCCCGAGCGCGCGAAGCGGGGCTATTTGTGATCGAGGATTCCTGTATTCTGAAGGAACACATGAGCCGGCGCCGGGCCTTAACCTATTGAAGCAGGTAGACCTTCAAGATGTGCTTTCCTGGCTCGGCGATCACGAGAGACTGCCCATCCGGCGCGATTTGAAATGCGCTCACGAGAAGGTCGTGCAGAATTGGCCGGAAGCTTCCATCCTTAAGACCAACCCACACCAGGTTGCCTGATTTGTCGTCCGGACCACGCTTCAAGAGCACACGATTTTCGTCGAGGCCGAATTGAAAGCGTCCGAACCCAGCTCGAGTTTTCAGCGGTTGATTAGGATGATTCAGTTCGCGCACTTCGATAGTATCGGCGTCCACAAAGTATCCAACGCGATTACCGGATGGCGCGATAGTCAGCTTGCCTTGAAATTCTGGGATTCGCGTCATCTCCCGGACTCCCTCGTTCAGCAGATCGAGTTGCACGAGCACATCTCTACCGGAGAGACTAAGATTCCGCCCGATGGCATAAGCCTGATTGTGTTTCGCGTCCCATGTGATGCCGTCGAACGTGTGTCCTTCGAAAAGGGTAACAGCCTTGCCCTGAGACGGTTTCATGCGGACGATCTGAAATGGTCCGCCACCGGTGACATAAACGATCGTCTGGCCGTCGGCCAACCATGTTGCGTTTCCAGCTTCTTCGATAAAGCGATCCTTTGAACCGGCCACTCGAATTTCCCCGCCGTTCTCGTCGAATAAGGCGATCCCTTTTGTTGTGGTTGGTGAACTTTCATCATCCGTGGCCGGTTTTTGAAACGTAATGTCAGCAGCTAGGAGGCGGCTATCAGGCGACCAGGAAATCGAATCCACCTGGAAGCTCAGCGGAGGAGGCGCGGGCATGAATTTTTCACCTTCGATGATTCTGCGCTTGCCTCCGTTTGGCGACGCTACCCATATGTCGTCGCGCTGGATCACGATCTTCTTCATACGCTTTTGCCGCTGCACGACGAAGACGATCTTGTTGTCAGGGGCAACCGAAAAATGCGAGCAGTCTTCCTCGATAATGAATTTGGGTTTCTCTTGTGCAGCGGTTGAAATGGAAACAAGCCCGGCTAAGGCTACGAACGCGGCAAGACATAAGGGAAGTCGCATGTTTTGGGGAATTCTCACTTTTGCCCGGCAGATTTCTTCTGAATGTTCCGGATTTCATCAAGTCGCTGCCGGATGCGAGCTTCAAAACCCTGATTAGTCGGCGTGTAATATGTGCGGCCGATAAGACTCTCTGGCAAGCACGTCATATCAGTGAGTTTCTCCTCGCTGTCGTGCGCGTATTGATAGCCTTTTCCGTAACCCACATTTCGCATCAGACCCGTCACAGCGTTTCTTAGATGCAAAGGAACAGGCTCCGCGATCGTATTCTTCAGATCTTGCTGCACTTCGCCATAGGCTTTATAGACTGCATTCGATTTGGGCGCGAGCGACAAATAAACCGCGGCTTGCGCCAGCGCGAGATTTCCCTCGGGCGGCCCGAGGAAATCGAACGCATCTTTTGCCGCCAGGGTCACGGCGAGCGCGTTCGGTTCGGCGAGACCGATATCCTCGCTCGCCATCCGCACCATGCGTCGTGCGAGGTACAACGGATCTTCACCCGATTCGAGCATGCGCGCTAGCCAGTAGAGTGCGGCGTCAGGATCGGAATTGCGAACGGACTTGTGCAAAGCCGAGATGAGATTGAAGTGCTCTTCGCCGGACTTATCGTAAGGCAGAAGCTTCTTCTGCAGCACCTCTTCGAGGACTGCCTGCGACACGACGCGGCGACCAGCCGCATCCGGCGCCGTGCCAAAAACCAGCGCCTCGAGTGTGTTGTAAGCCGAGCGCGCATCGCCGTTCGCAAGGATCGCAATTCGCTCGATAATTTCGTCGCTGATCTCGATATTTTCGTTGCCAAGGCCGCGCGTGGGATTTTCCAAAGCGCGGCGAAGCAGCATAGCAACCTGCTCCGATGAAAGCGCTTTCAGGATGTACACCTTCATGCGCGAAAGCAGTGGTGAGATCACTTCAAACGACGGATTTTCGGTGGTCGCGCCGATCAGAAGAATGTTGCCGGCTTCCACGTGCGGCAAAAACGCGTCCTGCTGCGCGCGATTGAAGCGGTGCATCTCGTCCACAAACACGATCGTGCGCCGGCCATAGCGACGGACGCCTTCGGCCTTGGCCATCACTTCTTTGATTTCCTTGATGCCTGCCAGAACCGCACTAAAGGGAACGTATTCGGACTTCGTGCGACGGGCGATGATTCGGGCGAGAGTTGTTTTCCCACATCCTGGCGGCCCCCAGAAAAGCATCGAGCTCAAGTCATCGCGCTCGATTTGGGTGCGGAGCGGTTTGCCGGGGCCGAGCAGGTCTTCCTGGCCGATGAATTCGTCGAGCGTTTGCGGGCGCATGCGGTCAGCCAACGGCCTGCCCGCGAGAGGCTCGTCCTGCGGCTCGATTGTCCTAAATAATCCCACTGCGCGCCTTTCGGTACAGCCAGTCAAAACTGCCGACGTTAACAAATCAGGCTAGCACGAAGCGGCAGGTGTACGAAACGCTGCAACAACACGCGGGCGCCAGCAACTCGGCTCGCCGCAAAGTTACAATTGAACGCAATGCGACGAATTATCTCGTTGGCGATCCTACTGGTCGCGTCTTCCGTGTGCGCAGTGGTTAGCGCAAAGCTTGTCGCCGCCCCAGGCGAGCAGATTACTTCGTTCGAAGCCGATATTGTCGTGAATCCCGATGCGACGCTCATGGTGCGCGAAGACTTCGTGGTGCACAGCGAAGGGTCATATTTCAAGTACGGCTTTACCCGCAACCTGCCGATAGACGATGAAGCTCGTTGGGACGAGCGATATGCGGGCAAATGGACAGCAGACAACGGGATCCGAGTGAAAATTCTCGAATTGACCGAGAACGGAGCGCCTGCCAGCTATCAACAGGGAAGCGGGGCCGGTTATCCGCAGCTTCAAATCGGGCCGCGGGATGTCCCGCTCGCGCGAGGCGATCACCACTACGTCATCAGCTACACAGTCGACGGAGCTATTGGGTTTGGCTCC
>Ga0307471_100002759_pt1 | contig 10227 bp, 8 predicted proteins | sample atmos_gasesAM3C__2_FD_204566 | JGI IMG/M metagenome (GOLD analysis project Ga0307471, IMG submission 204566) | Hardwood forest soil microbial communities from Morgan-Monroe State Forest, Indiana, United States - atmos_gasesAM3C_515 | ecosystem: Environmental > Terrestrial > Soil > Temperate... | reverse complement strand
GAGCCCATTCAGGTCGAGGTCGGCGTCGGTGTGCAAAACAGTGGCGTAATCGGCGCCCAGACGCCATACGCTGCCATCCGGCTGGAGCGCGCCCGCGCCATTGAAGATGTGGCGTCCCCTGACGGACGGGGCGTGGTAATAGATCCAGAGGTTCTTGCCGTTTATGGTGACGCTGGTTTCGGCGCCCGGACTCTTCGTGTTCTTAGTGGCCAGGTCTTCCTTCTTCACCTGGGCGACCGCCGGCATCAAGCCGCTTAACAAAAGAGCAATCAATAGGATTCGTTTCATTTCCGATGTCGGTCCTTTCTGAAGGGAGTGTACAATGCGCGCGGCGACTGCCCCCCGCAGGGTTTACAAGTGAAACCGAAAAACAGCCCCACCCTTGCGTGAAAAAAAGCCGCAAGGGTTGATTGGATAAGAGCGAAGGCTCCGTTCGGGGACCGAGTAAGCTTCTGGTTGAGGACCGAAACTCTCGGAACGGAAGGAGCCTTATGGTTCTTATTGGATGTGATTATCACCCCAGTTGGCAACAGGTTTGTTGGTTCGATCCGGCCACCGGAGAGACCGGGGATGAGGAGCTGGTGCATGCCTCGGGAGGCGCGGAGAAATTCTATCGGCGTTTTTCTTCACCCGTGCGAGTGGGCCTCGAGGCCACGGGCAACTGTCAGTGGTTTCTAGAGTTGCTGAATCGGTTGGGACACGAGGTATGGGTAGGGGATGCGGCGAAGATTCGCGCGAGTGATTCACGGCAACAGAAGCATGACAAGCGAGATGCGCGGCTGTTGCTGCAGTTGTTGCTGGAAAATCGCTTCCCACGCATCTGGATACCGACCAGGGAACAGAAGGATCTTCGGCAGTTACTGATGCACCGCTACAAGCTGGTGGTGCTGCGGGCGCGAGTAAAGAACGAACTGCAGCACCTGGCGATGAATCAGGGCATCACCAGGAAGCGAAAACTGTGGAGCCAAGCGGGTGAGAAGGTGCTTCGCGAGTTAGCGCTTGCGCCGTGGGCCAGCCAGAGACGAAAAGACCTATTCGGGATAAGAGAGATGCTGAATAAGCAGATTGATCTGCTCGACCGAGCCGTGGTGGAAGCCGCGGAAAAGAACGAAAAAGCGCGGCTGCTGATGACCCAGCCAGGCGTGGGGCCGATCACGTCGCTAGCATTCGTGCTGACGATGGGCGACGTGAATCGTTTTCAGCGGGGGAAGCAAGTAGCGAGTTATTTGGGGCTGATTCCGCGGGAGTACAGTTCGGGCGGACATCAACGATTCGGATCCATCAGCAAACAAGGAAATCGGTTTATGAGGATGTTGCTGGTGGAGGCCGCGCAGGGAGCAGTGCGTTACGATCGGGGATTTCGGAATGAGTATTTGCATCGCTGCCATACGAAGGCCAAAGGGGTAGCCAAGGTGGCAGCGGCAAGAAAGTTGGCGATTCGACTCTACTGGATGCTGCGCACCAACACCGGGTATCCAGGGGTCGTTCGTGTCGAGAGCAGCTCGCGGGTGGCCTTGGTCAGCGAAAGCTAGACCGCAGGGTTGATTGGGCGCTCTCGTCCCGGTGAAAATCGGGATTCGGATAGAAGAATCATGGTCGCGGTTTAGGCCGTATCGATGGTTGGCGGAACGATCTGTTGGTACGGGCCGCCGAAAGCTGATTCACCGTGAGAGTTTCAGAGCTTCGGTCCTCCACCACTCTGGCAACCAAACGGTGCTGCAAAGCATTGTGGAGAACAAGTGTCTCTTGACAACGCCTTCGCTCTTATCGAGGGCCGCCCGCCAGTCGCAGGACTCAATTCAACGGGTTAAGGGGTCGCTACCCGCCCCAATTCAGATGGTATCGCACTACGATATGTATTAATCTTCGCGCAAGGCACGGTTGCTCGATTAAAGGCACTTGGAGCGACTGTGCTTAGGGGGGCGCGTTGGTGTCCATGAAGTCCGCCAACGCGTTCCCCGCTCCCAAACCGTAAGACGGCTACGCGCCGGTCCTGGTTTCAGCAGACCTTTTCTCCTGAGCGATTTCCGGAGTAAACTGACATTCCCAAGGGAACGGCCTGTTTGAAGACCGGGAAGACCGGGGACCGAAGACCAGGGACAGTCCCCATCTCCGAGTTGGGCGCGGGTGCGCGGGTTGAGCCAGTCGCGCCAGGCATCGCCCGGGAGATTGAAAGAGAGCACTGCGATCATCACAGCGCGCGCGGCGGGGACGCGCTAAAGCGCGCCCCTACAAAGGCGGGGAGCCGGCTGGAAGCCGGCGCTACGAAATGGCAAAAGCAGATCCCTCACTCCGCTCGGGATGACAACATTGCCATTCTGTTGCGAGGGGCGGGCCGTCGAAGAGGAAACCGCCTGCGGGAAGCATGGCCAAACCGTCTGAAAGAAACTCAGAATACGAAATAAGGAGACCACGCATGGCCCACCGGTTCACAGTCATCTTCGAGAAGGAAGAAGAGGGCGGCTACCGCGTCTTCTGCCCGACGTTGCCGGGATGCCATACCTAGAGCGAAACGAACGAAGAGGGTAGTGAGAATATCCGAGAAACGATTGGCCTGTACATCGAGAGCCTGACCCAAGACGGTTTGCCCATTTCCACAGAAGACATTCTAATCAAGCCCATTGAGATCCCGGCGTGACACCAGGGCCACCGGCCGCTTCGTTACTGTGCGCCGCGCCCTAACGCCACGACGGTGTTTAGGTAAATGCGGCCGTTGGCCCCGCCGATGGCATAAAGGGTGTCGTTGACCGTCGCGGCAGCGAAACTAGCCCTTGCCGAGGGCATGTGTGCTGCCGTAGTCCAGGTATTGGTCGCTGGATCGTAGACCTCGACAGTGTTTACCGCTGCGCCCATGGTGGTGTAAATCTTGCCCTTCACCTTTAGCGGTGGGCCCGCCGCTTCCCCGCCGATGGCGTAAATCTTGCCCTTGATCGTCACCGCGGCGAGATCTTTCCTCGCCGTCGGCATGGGCGCTGCTGTGCTCCAGGAGTTGGTCGCAGGGTCATAGACCTCGACTGTAGCTTCAAGGCCGCCGGCGATGGCGTAAGTCTCCCGCTTCACCGGTAGCGGTATGCCCGGCGCCCCGCCGATGGCGTAAATCTTGCCGTTGACCGACGCGGCAGCAAGGCTACACCTTGCCGTCGGCATGGGCGCTCCTGTGCTCCAGGAGTTGGTCGCAGGGTCATAGACCTCAACGGTGTTTACGGGGTCAAATCCGCTGCATCCGCCGATGGCGTAAATCTTGCCGTTGACCGTCGCCGCAGCGAGATGGTGCCTCGCCGTCGGCATGGGCGCTACTGTGCTCCAGCTGTTGATCGCAGGGTCGAAGACATCCAGCTTACTGTCGCCAATCAAGTAAATCTTTTCGTTGACCGTCACCGCAGCCAGATCTGAAGCTACTTTGGGCATGGATACTGCTGTGCTCCAGGTGTTCGTCTCCGGGTCATAGACTTCGACGGTGTTTACCGCTTTAGTTCCTTCGCTATGGAACGAACTGAAACCCCCGATGGCGTAAATCTTACCGTTGACCGTCGCTGCAACGAGACCAAACCTTGTCGTGGGCATGGACGCCGCTGTGCTCCATGCATTGCCTGCCTGGTCGTCCCGAGCCGCCACTCGCAGTGGGCCGCTGCCTTCTTTATCTTTTGGGTTTTTGTCGGCTCCCTGAGCGAGCAAACTTTCGACGGCGGCTTTATCACCTTTTCCAGCCGCCTCCAGCAGTTCTTGGTTGATATCTTGCCTTGCTGTCGGCTGCTGTCCGTAACTTCCGGGTTGGACCGTCAAGCAAAGCACGAAAAGTAGAGCGCATTTTGTGCGATTCATGGCAACCTCCTCAAACACCTAATCCCTGGCTCGCTCGTTCTTCAGCATTTCTACAACGGCGGTTTATAGACAAGCAGAGTTCCCAGGAGCAAAGAAGCAATTTTCATGGCATCCTCCGTATCTACCCGTATGTTCAGACACCTGGCAATCAGTGGGCCCAAAGCAGCGGAGGTTGGAAGAGTGCTTAGAAGACTGAAAAGTTGAGATAAGAGACGGTACGGCTCTGCCCGCCGCCGTTGCTATTGTCAGGATTATAGTCCACAGCTGCCGGAAATATATAGCAACTAGGGTCAATTGAGTTTGCGCGTTCTAATCGATGTCGGCCTAACGCTCGGCGCTACCAAATAACCTCGTACGGGCGCAGCATCCCTTCGTTAGGCTCAGGGTAAAGCTGAGCCCGCTAGCGGGAGAGGTGGGCGACTTCGAGTTGGGCGCGGGTGGAGGGGTCGAGCCAGTCGCGCCAGGCGTCACCCAGGAGATTGAAGGAGAGCACGGCGGTCATCACAGCGCGCGCGGCGAGGACGCGCCAAAGCGCGCCCCTACAAAGTCGGGGAGCCGGCTGGAAGCCGGCGCTACGAAATGTCAAAAGCAGATCCCTCGCTCTGCTCGGGATGACAACATTGCCATTCTGTTGCGAGGGGCGGGGCGTCGAAGAGGTGGCCGCGGGCGTCGTTGAGCATAGCGCCCCAACTGGGGATGGACGCGGGGCTAGGATGGCCTGACGACGCGGGAGCTACTCGTCAGCTACTAATCGGCTACTTATCAAGGGGGCGCCCAAAACATAGCAGATATCCGTTGTTATCCGTGATCTCGAAGGCCCTGAGTCCATCGCTGGTATTGGCCAGTTCCCGAAGCATGGGAACCCCTTTGGCTACGAACTCTGCGTACAGTGAGTCGGGATCATCCGTGTAGATGTAGGCGTCCCAGCGAGCCCATTCGTGACGCGAACGATTCGGCTGTGGATGGACTTCGGGCGTGATGGCCTTGAACATGAGCATGACTCGGTCGCGTCCCAGGATGGCCCAGAAGTCGTCGGTGTTTCCGTCGCCTCCTCCCTTATAACGAACGTCGAACCCCAGCTTGGACTGATAGAAGGCAAGGGTAGCGCTCAAGTCGTCGACAATAAAAAAGGGAGTAACACTGTTCAACATGGCGAAAGCGCCGTGGGCTCGGAGACAGCCTAGCAGGTTGCGCGGGATTTTCCAGTTGAGAAGGGGGCAAGTGTAGAAAGAGAGCTCACAGTTCACAGGCGACAGCAAGGCCGGAAGATCGGGACTTGTAGCTCGTCCCATCGTCACTGACCTGCGAGATTTGCGATTATTTCGTTGCCGAGCGTTCAGAGCGGCTAACTTGGGGGGCGGACTTATTTCGCGGCGCGGGTGAGGATGGGGCCGAGGACAGCGAGCAAGAGGACGTAGGCGGCGGAGAGCGGGCCGAGTTGCGGTTCAAGGGCGGAGCCGAAGCCGGCGATGACGATCGAGAATTCGCCGCGGGCGAGCAAGGCCATTCCTGCACGGAGGCGGGCCTGCCGGTCTACTCCGGCGCGGCGGGCGGCCCAGTAACCCGTGAGGATTTTCGAAAACCCGGTGACGACGGCGAGCAAGAGAGCGATCCACAAAACCGGGGTCAAGCCTGCAGGGTCAATCTGTAGTCCAAAGAAGAAAAAGAACGTGGCGGCGAAGAGGTCGCGAAGCGGGGCGAGCAGACGGCGCGTGTGTTCGGCCATCTGGCCGGAGACGGCAATGCCAACGAGAAATGCGCCGATGGCGGCGGATACCCGGAAGCGCTGGGCGATGCCAGCGACGAGAAGGACCGAGCCAAAGGCAGTGAGAAGGATGATTTCATCGGATTGGTGGGCGAGGAATCCGCTGAGGCGCTTGCCAAAGCGGACGGCGACGAGAAGCACCAGAAAAACGGTGACCACGGCAACGAAAACGGATACAGCCATTTTCTTGGCGTCACCTCCGGTGAGGAGCACGGCGACGAGAGGCAGATAAACGACCATGGCCAGATCCTCGAGAACCAGAATGGAGAGAACGACAGGAGTCTCCGGGCATTCGAGGCGGTGAAGTTCGGCGAGCACTTTGGCGATGACGCCGGAAGAGGAGATGTACGTGACGCCGCCGAGAAGGACGGCAGCCAAAGGCTTCCAGCCGAGGAGGATTCCGGCGATGAGGCCGGGCGGGAAGTTCAGGGCGAGATCGGCAAAGCCTGCCGGCAAACCGCTACGGAGATTCTGTTTCAGTTCTTCGCCGGTGTACTCGAGCCCAAGCATGAATAGGAGGAGGAGCACGCCAATCTCGGCGCCGATGTGGATGAAGCCGGTGCTGACGTCCAGTGGAGCCAAGCCGCCCTTGCCGAAGGCTAGACCGCCGAGAAGATAAAACGGAATGGAAGAGATGCTCCAGCGGCTGGCGAGACGCGCCAGAACAGCCAGGCCAACGACAACCAGACCCAGCTCGATCAGCAAGCCAGAGATATCGTGGGTCAGGGAGGACATGCGCTTGGTACGATACCGCAATCCAGCATGGGCCTGTGGCGTGTATCGTTCAGCAGGGCGCCCCAACTGGGACGGTCGCGAGGACGCCGAGGCCGAGGAAACTGAGCGTGCCTCGCGAGCAGTGGCTTTGCGTTACGAGTGCTTGGGACGCGCTGAGGGGCGCCCCTACAAAGCAGCAGCTGGCGCCGGTTGCTTGCGCCTGTGCCAGTAACCCAATGCCGCGAACAGAAGGACCGCAGGCACGCCGGTGAGTCCGCAAGCGATAAAGAAGATGCCGAAGGCGTGAGTGAGGCCGTGTGTGGCGCTCAGGCTTTCGACCGCTTTACCGGAAAATCCCTTCAAGATCTTTCCCAGCCAGGCATAGGTTGAACTCAAGAGTGCATACTGCGTGGCGGTGTATCCCAGACTGGTGAGACTCGACATATAGGCCACAAGCGCAACGCCGGCAAAGCTGAGGCTGAAATTGTCACCTACCATAACGAGCGCGAAGAGGCGAATGCTCAAGCCCCAGAACGCGAGAGTCGCAAACGCGGCAGTCGCAGCTGCCTGCAAAATGCCTCCAATGATCAGCGCGCGCATGTAGCCAAGCTTCAGCGAGCAGAATCCGCCCGCGGCGATGCCTGCCAACGTAGCGATAAGCCCGATGGAGCCGCGCACCGCTCCGACGGTTGGCTTTGTCAGGCCGAGGTGGATGTAGTAGGAATTCGCCATTGGACCCATCAAAAAATCCGGCAAGCGGTAGAGGCTAATGGCCGCTAACATCACAAGCGCAAGCCAGCCATGGGCGCGGAAGAAAGCGATGAACGGTCCGACAACAGCGTCGAAGAAGCCGCGTGGCGTCCAGAGTTGCGCTTCGCGCTTACTTTCACCCGTCATTGCATCGGCGCGCCCGGGTTCTTTTACAAACCAGGTGGCGATCATTCCCATGGCCATACCTGCGCCATAGACACCGTAGGAAATGCGCCAACCCACGGCGGCTGCCACGATGAGGATAAGGGAATCCGTAGCCAGGAGCGCCAGCCGGTAGCTGAACTGATAGGCAGACGCCAGGAGGCTTTGTTCTTTTTCGTCGTGTGCCGATTCTATGCGCCAGGCGTCCACCACAATGTCCTGTGTCGATGATGCAATCGCGACGACGAGCGCAAGAGCGCCAAGCCGGCCGAGCCCGGCTTTGGTGCCAGCTCCGCCCATGGCAAGCAGCGCCAGCCCAACCACGATCTGCGAGAACATCATCCATCCGCGCCGATGACCAAGTCGTTTAAACAACGGCAAGTCGACGCGATCGATCAAGGGCGCCCACAGAAACTTCAGCGAATAGGCAATGCCCACCCAGGAAAGAAACCCGATGGCCGTCAGGGAGGTGTGTTCATCGCGCAGCCAGTAGCCGAACGTATTGCCGACCAGATAAAAGGGAAGGCCTGAAGAAAATCCGAGCAACAACATCGTCAACGTTTTGGGTCGCAGGTAATCGGCGAGCCGGTGCTTGTGAGGACTCACGCCTTCATTCTCTACGGGAGCCTCACGAAACTCAACGCGCTACGTAGACACCTTTGCTGATTTTGGCAATGCCCAAAGATGGCGCGAGGATTAAGGAAGCTGAGCCGGTGAACTCCTAGGAGTCTAAGGCGGAGGATTTTGGATCTTTTACGAGCTGGAGCATAACATCGGAGGCGTTCGACGGAGACGCTTCCGTTTCCGGCGGGCGGACGCGCTGGATTTTCACGCGGGCGACGCGCTTCCCGTCCATTTCGATGACGGTGAAGTGATAATTGCCATAATCAAAACTCTCGCCACCCTTGGGAATGAAGCCAAGTTGATCGAGAACGAAACCGCCGACCGTGGCGTAAGCTGGATCCTCGGGCAAAATGATGTTGTATTGCGCATCGAGGTCGCGAACGTTCGCCCCGCCGTCAAAGATCATGGCGCCGTCGGCGAGCGGGAGAGGCTGTTCGACGACGTCAAATTCGTCGTGAATTTCGCCGACCATTTGCTCGATGATGTCTTCAATGGTGACGAGTCCGAGGATGCTGCCAAATTCATCCACGACCATGGCCAAACCGATGCGCCGCGTGCGCAGTTCGAGAAGCAGTTCGCTGGCAGGCTTGGTTTCGGGGACGATGAGGACTTCGCGGAGGACGCGGCGCAAATCAAACGCGGGCGTGGCGATGTTTTCTTCGAGGCGGCGTTCGCGGTCGAGGAGAACCCACATCATGTCCTTGATGTGGACGAAGCCGAGGATGTGATCAAGCGAGCCGCGATAAACGGGAATGCGCGAGCGCTGCGTGGTGGCAAAAGCGCGCATGACGTCGTCGAGGCTGGCCTCGATGGGAAGCGTGTGTATGTCGGGGCGCGGCACCATGATTTCCCGGACTTGAATCTGCGAAAGCTCGATGGCGCTGAGAATGAATCTTTCCTCGCCGGGCGCCAGAAGGCCGCGCTCACGCGCCTGCTGAATCTGGATTTGGAGCTCTTCCGTGGAATGCGCGCCGCCGTGCGTCCGCGCTACTGAAACGCCCAGAGCTCTCACGATTGCGCCGGATACGCCGTCGAGGAGGCTGATTGCCAGGCGGAAGGTGTTGAGGAACCAGTGAAACGGGACAGCTACGAGCAGGGCGACACGTTCCGCGCGAGCGAGACTCACGGTTTTTGGAACGAGCTCGCCGATGACAACGTGCAGCGCGCTCAACAGGGCGAAGGCGCAGGCCACGGCGAGTCCATGAGCCAGAAAAATCACGTTGATGCCCGGCTTGGAGGGCCACAACGCCTGAAAACCTCTTGCGAGCGTGATCTCGCCGAGGGCGCCGATGGCTAGGCTGGTCAGCGTGATGCCGAGCTGGACGCCTGAGACGACGCGGTGAAGGTCGGCAAGTAAACTTTCCACGACGCGGGCGCGCACGCTGCCTCTGGCAACGAGTTGGCGGATGCGCGACAAGCGCACGGCGACCAACGAAAATTCCGTCGCGGCGAAGAAGCCGTTGAGGGCGACCAATACCAACACGCCGATGAGACGCACTACGAACATGGCTCAGATTCTTTAAGGGCTCCTTGCAGCTGCTAGTGCGATTGTAACAGGACAGGCACGCAATACCGGCGGCGGTGTCGCGGGAGAAACCCAAAGGGAAACTAAAGGCACGTTTCCCGCAGGCAGCTTTTTCCTGGAAAATGCAATCAGAATTATTGAGGGAGGGTTGACACACGCCTTCCTGATTCTTAGGATATGGTTTCACTGCTACGCATTGAGTGAAGCACTCGGCGGTTCTCAATCGTCACGAGTTGGCACGTTTTTCCAAATTTAAAAAATATGATCAAAGTCAGCGAGCTTACAAAGAAGTACGCACGCACTACGGCGGTAGATCACATCTCGTTCGAGGTGGAGAAAGGCCAGATCGTCGGCTTTCTCGGGCCGAACGGCGCGGGCAAGACCACCACGATGCGCATGCTAACGTGTTTTCTCCCGCCCACATCGGGGGCTGCGTCGGTGGCTGGTTTTGACGTTCTCGAACAACCAATGGAAGTGAAAAAGCGCATCGGGTATCTGCCAGAGATGCCGCCGCTGTACCAAGAGATGCGCACTATGGAATACCTAGTGTTTGTCGGGAGGCTGAAGGGGTTGTCAGGAAACGAGCTGAAGCAGCGCATCGAGACGGCGTGCGAGCGCTGCGCGATCGCGGACGTGAGGGATAAGCTGCTCGGGAAGCTGTCGAAAGGCTACCGCCAGCGCGTGGGACTGGCGCAGGCTATTCTGCACAATCCCGATGTACTGATTCTCGACGAGCCACCAGCGGGACTGGATCCGAAGCAAATTAATGAGACGCGTGACCTGATCAAGAGCCTGGCGGGCGACCACACCATTATTTTGAGCACGCACATTTTGCCGGAGGTGGAGCAGACCTGCGAACAGGTGA
>Ga0307471_100002757_pt1 | contig 10229 bp, 11 predicted proteins | sample atmos_gasesAM3C__2_FD_204566 | JGI IMG/M metagenome (GOLD analysis project Ga0307471, IMG submission 204566) | Hardwood forest soil microbial communities from Morgan-Monroe State Forest, Indiana, United States - atmos_gasesAM3C_515 | ecosystem: Environmental > Terrestrial > Soil > Temperate... | reverse complement strand
GTGCCTGGAGATCCTTGGCAGGTTCGGCGGACGGTGTATCTCCCACAGGTTTGGCAGCTGTGGGTGCTGGAGCGGCCTGGGGCGCGGCATTCGCTACCGGTGGCGGCGGAAGTGGCTCAGCCTCGGGGGGCGGCGTTGCACCCTTCGGGAGAGGCTTCTCGGTGGCGGTTTCCTTGTGGCCGCCCATCGCAGCAAAGATGATGTTCTGCAGCGAATCCTGTCCGAGATTCGCCAGCGGGTCGATCGCATCAGCTTCTTTCTGATGGCCCGCTGACTCAAGAATTTTCTTCTTCGCGTAGTCCCCGGCGATGGCCACCATGTCGCCGGCCGGTACCTGAACCAGTACGCGCTTGACGAGCGGCAGTCCGGCACCGGGCACCATTGCCTGGACACCGTTCGCAACAGCATCTACGGCACCCTCAGCTGCTGCAGTACGAAGACTATGCCCCTGGTCTACGGCGCCCTTCGCAGTGGCGATACCGCTCTCACCCGCGATCTCGGTAACACCCGCGCCGCCGAACAACATCTTGGGAGCGAATTCCGCAGCGGCACCGATTCCCTGTGCGGCACCACCTGAGCCGGCACCTTCCCCTGTGTTGGCTGTACGTTCCGGTGTCCAGTACTCGATCGCCGGCTCAACATAGTGTTTGTTGAAATCGAAGATCTTGTCAGCAGTCGGTGTCCCGCTCTCGCCCGTGAACGCGTTCACGATCTTGTCAGCAATGACACCAGCACCGGCCAGACCGAAGGTACCGAACTGACCGACCTTTGCGCCCGCGCGCTGAACAGCGTTCTTCAACTCAGCGCCGGTTCCTGCAAACTCGTCGCGCAGGAAATCACCCATGTTATCGAGCGACCACATGTCGCCATTGCCGTGGGTCTTAGGCGTCTCGCTGGGGACTTCAGCGCCTTCCGGTGGCTTCGAATAAGCATCGAACGGATTCTCGGCACCCGGCGGCGGAGTATCGCTCGGCTGTAACGGTTCAGCGCCGGCCGGCAGGGACTGAGTCGAGATGTCTGTCTCACTCGGGCCAGGACCCGGCACCGGCTGTTGGGCAGCACGGGCCGCGAGATCCGGGGGCAGCGAGTTCAGCGCCTCCTGGCGGGCCTGATCCATGAATGAGTCAGAGCCCGGCCGGGGAGTAGCTGCCCGGCGGGAGAGCGCCTGAACACGGGCCGTCTGATTCGCAGGCAGCTGCATTGCTGCGTTCGAACGGGCGTTGCTCAGCAAGTCTCCCGCAACGGGGTCCACCGAACCAACATCAACGTTAGCCATTCTGGTCACTGCCCAATGCGAAGTCTTCTTCGTTGTCAGTCGGGGCACCGGCCGCGCCGCCCCCGCTGCTTCCGCCGCCCAGGCCAGCAGAGATCAGAGCCTGCTCTGGCATCTTGCCACCGTTATCCAACAACCCGGCGGCGGACTGTTGGCCGATGCGGAACTTCCTGTACTGTTTCCCATCCCAGATCCCGGCCTCGCCCAATTCCCGATGGATATAGGCGTTGGGCTGAGGCTTGCCGTCCGGGCCTTTGTGAGTCTGTTTGCCGGCGTTGCGAATCTGAAGCGCGTACTGTGCCGCCTGAGTCGGCGACATGCCGGTGTGAGCATTGGCAATGAAGATGTCACCAGCCACGGCTTTCATTTCGCCGGCTTCGAGCGGATCAACGTGCTGCAATTCCTTGGGAACAGATGCTGGATCATGCACAACTTTCCCGGCGGCTGGAGACAGTGAAGGATTACCTTCAGAATCTTCAGTTGCCACTGAGCGCTTGGTCCCGAGTAGCGCATCGTCGATAGCAGCCGACGCAGCGCTGGCACCTTTGAGCAATGACGGATCCAACTTCTGACTGGCCAGCGTCGCACGCCAGCGCTGGAGCGCATAGCCGGCTGTGGCCGCCTTCGCGCGGTCAAGGTCACCCTGCGACATGTTTTTGTAGTTGATCGCGGGAGCCTCGCCGAGCCGAGCCTTGCCGATCATCAACCGGGCATTCGAGTTGTTCAGCTGCGCCTCGGTCTGTGCCGCTTCCAGCCGTTGTTTGGCGATGGCGGCCCGGGTTCCCATGAGAGTGTCGTTCACCTTCATGGGATCGAGGATCGCCTGTCCCAGCAGCTGAATGTGTGCCTGATCAACCGGGATCATGTTGGGTTTGTTAGGCTTGCCGTCCGGCCCTTTCGGCGCGTCAGTCGGATTCCCCTGGGCATCCACGAACTGTTGCAACGGATTCTGGTAGGTCAGGTTGCCGTCCGAATCCTTCGAGACAGTGAGATCCTTTCCGTCCGGCAGATAGTAGTTCATGTTGCGGAGATTCTGCTCTACAGCCTTCATGTCACCGTTCTGCAAGGCGACGCTGGCCGCCGACGCCGCGCGCAGCATGTGCCCCTGGACAAAGCTCGTCCGCATGTGGTTCAGCGACTGATACACCTGATCCGGATCGTGCCCGGCATACGCCGCCATCGCCGCCGCATGAGCCATCTTCTGATCACTGTCATCCCACCACTCGGGAGTGATCGAGTGCGGCTGAGAGTTTCCCTTCTCGGGCAAACCCTGTTGAGCACGCGGGTCCTGCGCAACCGCCGCGACGAGCTGCTGCGGGTTCTGGGCCTGCGAAAATTCCGGATGACCGGGATCGGCACTGTTGGGCGTGTTCTTGTCGTCGAGCCCGGCACCATGGAGATGCGATGCGTAAGATTCGATCGCGTCACCGGCAGCTTTCTGGGCGCTCTGGTTCTGCTGAAACTGTTGCCCGGCACGCGCGTTGTCCGTGACGGTCTGCCCGAACTGAGCGCCGGCATTCAGGCCGTTACCCAGAGCCGCGCCAGGAGTCGGCACCGGGCCGCCCTGGTCAAGGAAGGCTGTCTTCGGATCCAGCGCGCCGCCGGGTTGTGGCACCGGGCCACCGTCAGACATGTAGGGCACTGGCCCCCCGTTCGCCATATACGCTGGCGCGCCACCTTGGACGCCCATCGTGGGAGCGCCTGGGGCCTGCGGTAGGCCGACCGGAGCTGCCTGAGGATTGGCGCCGGCTGGATATGCGATTGCCCCAGGAGCACCGCCTGGAGCGGGCGCCATGCCCGGCTGAGCGGGAAGACCCGAAGCAGGAGCCGCGCCGGGCCGCGCGCCAGCGGCGGGAGCCCCTGCGAAGAAGTTGTTGATACCAGTACCGATGTGCGAGAGCCCCTGCCCCAGCGATTGTAAAAATCCCGTATGCGCCTGGGTATTCGCCTGGGCATCCTGATCCGCTTCGGCGTCAGGTTCGCCGCCGTTGTTTGCGGACTGGGCTACGCCCTGAATCGCATCACCAGAAGCTTTCTGAGCAGCCTGGGTTTGCTGATACTGCTGGCGCCCGCGCGCGGCACCGATGACCTTGCTCGCAAAGTCCGCACCCTCATTCAGGCCCGAGCCGAGCGCCGCACCCGGGTTTGGTAGCCCATATCCACCATACGCCATGATTTACACTCCGCGCGCAGTCAGCGCGCTGGTCGCTTTCGGGGGTAGGCCGAGCCGCATGGAGCGCTCTTCGTTGGCCTTGTCGATCTGTTTGTACCAATGCTCATGACCCTTCCATGTCGCGGCCTCGCGCGGGATCACGAACTCATCTGGGGTGAGCATCGCGGGTTTCGTGTCGGTACTGCCCGGCATGGGAGACTGTGACATAGCACCATGATTGGTCACCGGGCCACCGTGCTCGTAGAACGAGCGGATCAGCCCAGGCGCTGTGTACGGATTCATGAAGCGCGGCGGCAGACCAACAGTCGGGCTCGCACGATCCGGATTGCCGATCATGGTGTGCGGTACCGGGCCGCCTTTCTCCATGAACATTGCCGCAGCACCGGCGATTGAACCGATGCTGGACATCATGCTGGAGTTCGCCTGTTGCTGCGCCTGATACTGCTGCATCTGGTCGCTGAACTGCGAGTTTTGAATATCGGCCGCCGACTTGTTGGCGCTCGTGGCCGTGTTCAGATACGAGTTCGCCGCTGTCGTATTACCGACATCCTGCGCGTTGACAGTTCCCTGCATGCCGGCAGTCTGGTTTCCAATGTTGGCGCCCGAGTTCGCCTGGGTCGTGCCCAGAGACCCGGCTTGCAAGCCGACTTGGTTAGCGGAATTCATCAACGCCGCACCGGTCTGTTGAGCCTGGGTGTACGCGTTGTTCTCCGCCCCAGCCGTATTCGCAGCGCCCTGCACCGCTGCCTGCTGCGTCAGCGCCTGACCCTGGACCGATCCCGGGTCGATACCCTCGCTGGCGAGCTGCTGGCGCTGGTTCGCAAGCGCTGCCTGAGTGCTGGCATTGCTGGTCGCTGCCGCTGAACCCTGCAGGTTCTTGACATTGGCCTCAGAGGTATAGTTCGCGGCTTGCTGAGCCTGCTCCTGTTGGAGCGGCGTGAACGTGCTCGCGTACGTGCTGAGGTTGTTGTTGGCGGCGTTGTTGACGTTGCCGACCATGGGCATCTCTTGCCCGACGACGTTGTTGACTGTCGCCTGCGACTGTTCGTTGTAGGCTTTCGCCGTGGCCGCCGTCTGCGCGGCGTCACTCGTCGCAGTTTTGTAGGTGGCGTTTGCCTGATCACTCTGACCGGAAAGATCCGGTGCTTTCGGGATGCTGCCGCCGCTGCTCATGTGGTCTTCTCTTTATGTCGAGCCAAGGGCACTTGTCGCGCCGCATCGCAAACCACTCCAGGGAGCCGGACGGATGGGCTCCTGGCAGTGTAACAAGGGGGGTGAAGCCAAGTCGAGTGGCGATATGCAGGGACTTGACGTTACCGGCCTGGACCACGCCGATCAGCCATTCATATCCCCATTGCTCAAATGGTACCTGAAAGGCCCGCCAGAGAAGCTCCCGGCCGATCGGCTTGGCACTGGCGATGTGGAACATGCAGCTTTTGTCTTGGTGGTGGTCGTACCCCACCGCTGCAGTGATCTGACCGTCCTTGTCCTTCTGGGCGAGCCCGCAGAAGTCTTCAACCCAGACCAGTCCCGAGCGCTGGGAAATCCATCCATGGACTTCCCGGTGCCCGAAGATCAGCTCAGAACGCATTGATCTCAACGAGAATCAGATCACCGCTGGTCACGCCGGTGAGCGACACGGTACAGCTCGTGGTCGTATGCGCGGTCTGTGACGCCGCCGTTGCCACGTGGGTCTCATCGACCGGCACGCAAAAGATACCGTTGTTCGCAGGCGAGTTCGAGGTTTGCCCAGCGGGCGCCGGCAGGGTCAGCGTAATGGTACAGGTCGTCGCATTCGCGGCGAACTGGGTCACACCCGATCCACCTACCTGGGATGCCTGGACAGTTGCCAGAGTACCGCAGCCCGAGCCGCTCAGCACAGGAACCGGACCACCGGCGTAGGGAGTGCCTGCGGTACCGTTGAAGCCGGTCGTCGGATTGTAGCCGAAGTAGAAATTCGAGCCGGTATTCGCAGCGAGAGCGAACCCGGCGATACCGAACACCGCCGCTGCGAGAGCGCCGAGAACGATCTTACTGAACATCTTCATGTGTGTGCCTTTTGAGTGATGGGAAGGGAGACGCTCCGGATCATACACCCGGGGCATCAGGGTTCTCAATATGCCCGCTTCATGAAGCGGGGATACTTCTGCGGTACCGCGTCCTGCCCCAGCGGATCAGCCCGGATCGCCTCGCGATTGCTGCGGAAGATCTGACTCTGGATAGACGGCAACGGCTTCGGCGCCTGTGGGAATGCCGGAGGAGGTGCGATCTTGGGCAGTTTCACCTGGGGTATCTTGCTCATTTGCGTCTCTTCTTTGACTGGAACTTTCCAATCGCCTTGTCTGCTTCGAGAAACTCTCTCGCAACAGCCGGGCTCGGGCCTTTGCCGTTGCGTGGCTTCATCCCATGCGCGATGCCGGCCATGAAGTTATGTTGCTTCTGACTAGTGTCGGACATGGGCGTTCTCCATCTGTACCTGCATGGCGCGTACGACAGCCTGCAACGCTTCTATCTGGGCGTCGGCTTGGTCGAGGAGGTGGTCTGTGTCGGGTCCGATGTCACGAGTTTGTCCCACTGCTGCCGGTACGTTGGTGGCTGCATCAGGTCCGCCGGAACCGCCTGAGGTGCCGGACATGGCGCCGGTACGGGGCGGCTCACACACGCTGACATGGACAGGAGCAACAGGAGGAGCGGCATACATCGCACGGTAGTGTTCCTCAGCAGCCTGAATCGCTGACTGTGCAGCTTTGTTGACTTCATCATTGTGTATCACCTGTGCCTGGACAGCGCGAGTGTCTGCGTCCTCGATCCGTTTCTCTCCCTCATGAAACACCCAGGCGAGAAACGCAACGACGATCAGACCGATCGCGATATCGATGTAGGCTTTGATCGGCATCAGCCGGCTCCGCCATTTTTCTTGTCGATGATGTTGGCCGCCTTGTACAGGGCTGACAGCAGAGATACGACAGTGACTACCTCGCCACCAGACATATGGTTGAGACCGCACAACATGAAGCATGATGTTCCGAAGAACATCGTGACAACAAACTTACGAGTACCTTCGATCTTCACAGTGTCGTACCCTCCAAAAACAAACCGCGCTCAGCGGCACGGCGGGCAACCAACCCGGCCAGTACCTGACCATCCTGCTTGTTCCACTTCGGGAACTCCGCAGCGGTAGCCATCCATTTACGCTGGTTGACGAGCGCGATCAAAGTTGAATGGCCTTCAGCGGTCACGCCAATGTTGAGCGTAAACGACGCCAGCGCATCAAACTGTTCTTGCGACAACAATACATCTGTTGTCTTGATAACCTGCCGCACAGCCCAACCTGTGTCGTGCAGAAATGCATCTTCGGCCTGATCGAGTGTCCAGACCAGTCCTTCGACAACCTCAGGTCCGGTGTGGCCCCAGCCGATCGTCCATTTATCTTTGGGCGTAGGCAGGTAGGCGGCAAGCTTCAACTTCTCGAAGCCTTTGATCAACGCCTCTCCTCGGGGGCCGAGCTGCATCATTTTCTGCCCCGCCTCGCGGAAATGAAGCTATAGAGATACCACGTCGATGAAGCGAGCCCTGCGAGCATCGCGGCGATACCGCCGAGCAGATGTACCCAGCGCTCGACTGTGTCGAATGTCGAGCCGGGTGTCTGTGAAACAACAGTCGCAGCATGTACGGCGTACGATGCCACACTGGAGATAGCGAGCGCGAGGGGAGGCTTATGATCAAGAATGTACATGCTATGCCTTTTTAAGTTCTTTTGGAGTCTCGGCCAGCGTCACAGAGTATACGTTCGTATTGCCGATCAGGGAAATCTGCCAAGCATCGGACTTGAACCCAGCCGGCAGTCGGTACGTCCCTTCAGTCGTGATCGAGCGTGAGTACACGTCTATCCACTGTGACTCGTTATTCCGAGCGTACACGTCGACCTGTATCGCTGCCAAGCCCGTAGTGAACTGGCTCAATGGAAACAATGGGCTACCGCCGATCGGGTTGCGGATCTGGGGGCCGGAGTACCCCGTTACGGGGATGAACCGGACGCCATTGATCGGCGCGAGATTGATGGTGTTCAGACCTTTCGCGTTTCCAATCGCGCCATTGTTAAAGGTCGTGTAGTCCCCCAACTGGGCCGAACTTACGACAATGGGCGTAGCGTTGAACTTCACGCGGATGGCGCCGAAGTTGACCGGGTTCGGAAGATTGAACTGCTTACTCACCCACGTGTAGCTGTATGGAATCGACTCAGGCGGATCCCACAGCCGCACCTGGGATCCCTGTATCAGATACACATCTCCAGAGTACGCGTCGATCTGAATCGCTGACACATTGCTGAACCGGTCCAGCGTCGTCAGCGGTGAGTTAGGATCTGCCGGAGAGAAAATAAAGCCCGCGTCAGTCGTGTCGAACGCGATGTACTGCACACCGTAAGGCACAGCCTGGACTGTGGTCGGGCTGAACTGCAGCTGCCACTCTTCGCGGGTGAACAGGTTCTGCGATGCCAGCTGTGTTATACCGCCCGTGCAGGCAATGATGCCCTGCGGAGACGAGTAGTACACCCCATTGATAGTAGTCGCCATGGAGCGACGGTTCAGACACGGATCGATAGAATCGATCTTCTGCATCGTGAGACCGAGCGGGCTCATACCCTGTCCGATGTACGGGTGACTTGTGGTGGTTACCACGATCACGTTGGAGTAGATCGCTACCCCGACGATCTCGGTCTGCATCGTCTGCACGTACTGAAGCGGCCACGCATGCGGCTGGTATGGCTGACTCATCCACAGATCACGCCCGGAGAAGCCCACTAGGAACCCGCCAGGATGCGCGCACAGCCCTTGCAACGTCGCTGGTGGCTCAGTCCACGTCAGGCTCTGAAGCGTGAAATTGTTGGCTACAACAGTGTCGCTGGCGGTGTCATTGTAGCTGGGGGTGCCAAGCGAGATAGTCGCGACAAAATAATAATCCGTGCTCACCGCACCTGTTACCGTGCGGTAGATGTTGATGCTCGTAATGTTGCGAGCGGTAGGATCGGCGATCGTCGTATCGAAATTCGAGATCGTCCATGTACCAGCCGCCCCGGTCGCGTTCGTAGGCGGGCTCGGTGGCCCTTCTTCGCCATACCCTGATACGAACGTGTATACATACGCGCGGCTTGAGATCGTACCGGCGGGCTGCGAGATCGTAACAGCGTTCACAGGCGTCGGAATGCCGAGCTTCCAGGCCTTGCCGGCTACACTCGGTGGCCCAGGCAACGCGGAGTTGATCAGCGCACGCGTGCTGTACTGCGGGAGGCCGCCATAGAGAAAACTGTTGCCTGTCCAGTAATACCGTTCAAAGGAATCTTCCAGCACAGGCGTACGAACGAAGTCAACATTCGGGTCATAGAACGGTAGCCAGTTGTCAGATGAGCTGATCGGCAGAGGCGCTCCAACTGTCTGCGGTAGACGGTACGCACGCGCGACTGGATTCGGTAGAACGTTGACTGTGAAGTCATGCAAAAGCTGCGTCTCGTGCAAGCCACGAAGCTCGCCGGACAGCAATTTGCAGTTGTCCGCCGTGGTCGCACCGTTCTGCGGAAGCAACCGTGCAGAGTAGCGCGGCGCGATTCCTGCGAAGTTTTCAAGTTTCAGAATGGTCATGCAAGTCTCCGGAACCAATCACATACTAACGGCAAGCCGGCAGTAACAGTAAGACCGTTACACGATGTACAGATGCCAACATTCACAGGCGCGGAGCCCAGAAAGCTTGCTACAGTAACTGAAAACTGTTGGACCCAGAACACTCCGGTCAAAGACGTGTAACATATGATGTTTGTCCCATCATACTTTACTCTGTAGTAGTACACCGTGCGGCCCGCTATCGTCTCGACGGGCGCCGAATTAGACGCAGTGATGCTCCCGGAGCTGGTGCCAGTCGGGGAAGAGTAGTTATTGAGGAAAAATACTGGAGAACCGCTGTTCCGGTACCATCCAAACAGATGAAACTTGTTGGTGCTGCCTAGCCCGACATACAACCCAGGACGAACATCTTGGTTATACGCAGTCGAAGCAATCTTAGCCGCTATATCGAACGTCCCTGTAATCGCCTGTTCGATGATTGATACATTGTCGTTCGTACCATTCGTAGTAGTCAGTATCAACGAACCGCTGGCCAGTGTTGCAGTATTGCTACCCTGGTTTATCCACACCCATTTTGGGTCGAGAGACACACCCTCGAACTCATCATCCAGCGCATTTGGCGAAGCTGGATGAGTATCCGCAGTTATATTTCCACTGCCACCGGTAGCTGTTTGATTCTCCCACTTGGAGGCAGATGACACATAGGTCAGAACCTGTCCGTTCGTTGGAGACGAGATAGATACGTCTGACAGGCTGGCAAGAGTGGAACCACCTCCAGGCTGCGCATACCATCCTTTGGTCCCGGACCCGTTGGTACCATACAGCATCGAATTGCCTGGAGACGCTGAGTCACCAACCAGCTCGATAGGACTGGCGACAGTGCCGGTACCCTGTACAGAGTCTGCCGTAGTAACAGCACCACTACCCAGATTCTTGATGCCGGTGGGTACCAGCACACCATTGACCAGGGTCCACAGGCCACCTTGCGTAAGTTCACTGACACGCACGAAGCTATCGCCGGGATCGCCGCGCAGCCGTTGCGCGACTTCGGCGGCCTCCTTGAGCTGCTGCGCGACCACCACCCCATTGGCTGGGGAAGGAGACTGAATCGCGCTGACTTTAAGCTTCTGCTGCGTAGACATTGTTATGTCTTCATGATCGCGAACAC
>Ga0307471_100002755_pt1 | contig 10232 bp, 7 predicted proteins | sample atmos_gasesAM3C__2_FD_204566 | JGI IMG/M metagenome (GOLD analysis project Ga0307471, IMG submission 204566) | Hardwood forest soil microbial communities from Morgan-Monroe State Forest, Indiana, United States - atmos_gasesAM3C_515 | ecosystem: Environmental > Terrestrial > Soil > Temperate... | reverse complement strand
GGCGGCCCATTTCCTTGCCGATGCTGTTCACGATCACGCGGCGCATGCCGTCCGTGCCGACCAGCAGGTCGTTGTACTGCCGCTCCAGGCCAGACTTGCCCGCGACGTCTCCCGGGCGATATTTGCCGTTGCTGGCTTCGATCTGCTGCTCGCTGACTTCGCCAACGTACCCGCTGGCGTGGGACATGAAGCCGCCGGGCAGATACCGCCGGCGATGGACCATGAGCATTTCGAGAAGTGGAATATCCGCGCGATGCGATTCAATGAAAGCGACGTCCGCTTGCGTCGCTTCAGGCTTGATGACGATGGGCTGGAATTTCGGCAATGCGCCGGTGTTGTTCAACTGTTCTTTCAGATCGTCTAACGAAAGGCCAAGACCGTCGGCGATTGCGGGCAGATTTTTCTCAACCGCAGCCATGTCGTCGCGAAGGAGAAGGACGCTGAAGGAGGGATAGTTGTCAACGAGCACGCGGCCGTCGCGGTCAAGCATACGACCGCGCGGCGCGATGATCGGAATGGAGCGCACACGATTGCGCTCCGCCATCACGCCATACTTGTCCGAATCAATGACCTGGAGTTTCCAGAAACCCAGTAACAGAAGCGTGATCATGCCCACGATCACGTAGGAGGCGGCGGCCAGCCGTTCTTGCGGCAGTCGATTATCGTTGCGAAACCAGTACGACACGCGAAACCTGCGCGCGAGCCAATATATTTCTCAGGGCTGAGCGGCGCCCGCTCTCGCAAATTCTTTTACTGAAGCGTTGAAGTGCGAACTCTCCGGTCGGCGAGGCTCAAAAAAGGCCCCGGTCCACCTGTGGAAGCTCCCGAAATCGTCGCCCGGCCTCCGAATCCGTCTCATTTCAGAAGCCTTTCCCAAAGTAGCACCCGTAACTGGCGCACGCAACTCGTCCTATGGTACAGGTAGCGGGCTGATTACTGGGTTTTTGGGCGCAAAAGGAACCCTGGGGTGTTCACTGGAAAGCGACGGAAATTGAATCAAGGCTGGGAATCGAGAGTCGCTCACTTGCGAGCGGAGTGAATTTGTTGCCGATGTGCCGGGAGGCGCGGCACCCCCGGCACACGCAAGGGAAGGTGTGATTAGAAGCCGCCCACGGGGCCGACAAGGTCGCCCATCGGACGAACGTTTTTGCGGTCGCAAGTATTGGCGAGGCAGCCGAGGTGCCAATTGTCCTCGATGGTTGCCATCATGGAGTAGTGATTGGCCGCGTCCCCGGAACTCCGCGCAAAACGCAGCGTCCGCGAAATGACCAGCGTCACAACGTGACCGCCGCCGGGATTCGCGTCGCAGCAGCCGCTGGTGTCGCCAAACCCTTCGGGTCCCGTGCCAGTGAAGTCACTCTCATCCCAGGTGATGAAAATTACGGAATTGCCCGTCCATGCCTTGGAAGTCATGATTGCGTTCACGGTGTTGAGAAGAAACGTGTCGCCCGTCGAAATCAGCGGCTGAATCTGGGAGAAGTCGCAGGGATCGGCCGGCGTCGCGCCGCGGCCGTGCATGTCGTTGCACTGGTCCGGACTGATCCACACGTAATTTGGAACGGTGTTGTTCGCCAGATCGGTTGCCAACTGGGTGAAGTCCACAATCTTGGCGACGCGCGCCGGGTTGGTCTGCACGTCCTTGTAGCTGATGAAGGGATTGTGCTTCCGCTCGTAGAGCTGGTTGCCGCACATGTGATCCAGCGGCGTCGCGCAGAGCGAGTAGGATTGCATGTAGCCTTTCCAGGATTTTCCGTGCGATTCCAGTTGGTCCACGATATTGGGCACGTCAATCGTGGTGTCGTTGTCATCGGCGACGCCATTCGTCGATCCCGAAGTGGCCGCGATGTAATTGGGCTGGCTGGGATGGCTGATGCCGAAGTAATTGGTGGCCAGGCCGCTGGTGGCAGCGGCAAAATTGATGAACGGCGCATTCGGATTGCCGATCAGCGTGTTGTATCCCGTGTTCTCCATCATGATAATGAAGACGTGATCGAAATCGGCGTGGTCATGACCATCGGCGCGGACCGGGTTGGCGAGCGGCGTTGCGGAAACAATAAGTGCGAAGATGACGGCGCCCCAAAGAGCCCAGGAAGCGCCGTTCTTGATGCTTCGAGAGACGTTGTGAATTTTCAAGATAGTCCTCCATGTTCGATTTGAGATGAATGATTGTTCTTCGGAACTCACGTCGCTGACCTTTGGAGGTCCCCCTGGAAGTGAGTGGAGTGATTCTAGAGCGGGCTGGAATCAAGTCAAGCGCATTCAAAGGCGAAGACCGAAATGGCCGGTTTTCCGCTGGGCAGGTACTCTTAGTACAGGTGCGAAGGATGGGCTGAATTCGCACCGTCTGACGCTCCTGAGCGAAAAAGACGCACAAGCGGAGATCATTCGATTCGCTTGGAAACATCCCCGGGCGCTCGCCTTCGCAAGGGTGCTCCTTTCGTATAAATTAAACTCATCAAGATGAAGCGGTGCTTTTCATTTTCTTTGCTGGCGCGGAGTCCTTTACACTTTTTGATTCTCTATGTGGCCCCATTCGAATAAGCCGTTGCGACTCGCGCTCATCGGAATGTCCGGTGCTGGGAAGTCATATTGGACCACGCGCATTGCGGCGGCCGGTTATCCGGCGATTTCCTGCGACACCCAAATCGAAAGCCGGCTGAAGCCCGCGCTCGAAACCGGCGGTTACAGCGGCATCAATGGAGTGGCCGCGTGGATGGGCTGGCCGCACCTCCCGACCTACGCCGATCGCGAGGCGGCTTATCTTTCCGAGGAAATAGCGGTGCTCGACGAAGTTTTGACCGAACTGAAAAAAAATCCTGACAGCGACCTGATTCTCGATACCACTGGCAGCGTGATTTATGTGGGAAACCACCTGCTCCATCGCCTGCGCAGGCAAATGCTGGTGGTCTACTTGGCGGCCTCTCGTGATGAACAGCAGCTCCTGATTCAACGGTATCTGGAGGACCCGAAACCCGTGCTATGGCGCGGCGCGTTTCAGGCCCGCGCAGGGGAATCGCCGCAGGACACAGTGGCGCGCTGCTACCCGACGCTGATCGGCGCGCGCCGCCAGAGTTACGAGGCGCTTGCGCATTGCTCGATATCCGTTTCCGATTTGCCACAACCATTCTTGCTGGAAGAAACGGACAAGAAGTTGGCGGGCGCCGGTTTTCTGGATGCGGTCCGGCGGCAACTGGAGCGGGCTGGCAAAACCGCGAAAGCGGAGCCCGGCGCATGAGATATCGAAGCACAAGCGGAAAAGCGCCGCTGACGTCTTTGCGGGGAGCGGTGCTGCGGGGACTCGCGCCCGACGGCGGATTGTACATGCCCGTCGAAATTGCCCGCCACACGCCGGAAGAACTGGAAGAGTTCCGCCGGCTGCCGTTTACGGAAGTCTGCTTCCGAGTGGTGCGGCCGTTCGCGACGCCGGACGTGCCTGAAGAAATGTTGTGGCAGATCGTCGCGGAGGCCATCAATTTTCCGGTGAAGCTGGTTTCACTCTCTCCGGCGCTCCACATTCTGGAGCTGTTTCACGGACCGACGCTGGCGTTCAAGGATTTTGGCGCGCGGTTCCTGGCACGGCTGATGGGATATTTTGTGCGCGGCGAATCGCGGCCGTTGACTGTGCTGGTGGCGACCTCGGGAGATACGGGAAGCGCTGTGGCGCACGGGTTTTTGCGCGTGCCGGGAATTCGCGTGGTGATTCTCTATCCCTCGAAGCGCATCAGCGAGGCGCAGGAGAAGCAGTTCACCACCCTCGGCGAAAACATAACCGCTCTCGAAGTTTCCGGTACATTCGACGATTGCCAGCGGTTGGTGAAGCAGGCATTTGCGGACGAGGTGCTGAATCAGCGCGCGTTTCTGACTTCGGCGAATTCCATCAACGTCGGCCGCCTGCTGCCGCAGATGTTTTATCACGTGGCCGCGTACCGGCAGTTGCCGGTGGCTTCCGTGCCGCTCATCGTGTCCGTGCCCAGCGGGAATTTCGGGAATCTGACGGCGGGAATCTTCGCGAAGCGCATCGGGTTGCCGGTGGCGAGATTCATCGCCGCCACCAATGCCAACGACGCTGTGCCGGAATACTTGCGAAGCGGGGAGTATCACCCGCGGCCGGCCGTCGCCACGTATTCGAACGCGATGGACGTGGGCAATCCCAATAATTTCCCGCGGCTGCTCGATTTATGCCGTAATCGCCTGGAAAATGTGCGCAAGGAAATCTGGGGACACCGCGCCACTGACGAAGAAACTTTGAGCCAGATGAGCACGGTCTGGGACCGGTATCGCTACATTTCCGATCCGCACACTGCCGTGGGGCTGCTCGCATGGGAAGCCTATCGCAAGGAGCATCCGGAGCCGTCGCAAGGCCTGGTGCTGGCCACGGCGCACCCGGCAAAATTCGCGGAAATCGTGCAGAAGGGAATTGGTGTGGCGCCGCCACTGCCGTCGCGGCTGGCGGAGTATCTGCAGCGCCCGAAACTATCGCTGCCCATCAGCAGTAAATATGAGGACTTCAAGCAGTTCCTGCTGGCGCACTAGTCTGGATGTTCGCGACAGTCTACGAGGAGCGGCGGAGACGATCGAGAAGTATGAATAGGACGACGCCGAGGATGGCATTGACCAGCGAGGCGATGGCCAGGTGCATGTTGAACCACGCTTCGGGTTCATTCAGGAGCAGGCGCCGCACCACAGTCAGGCTCGCCTGGTGAACCACGTAGAAGACAGCCACCAGGGCAAACCGCGCCAGAGGATGCTCGGTGTCCAGGCGCGAGCCGATCGAAGATGCCAGGTAGCCAATCACGGTCTTGGCGATTCCATATTCGCCAATCGGAACTGTCGGGCCGCTCAGGCTGTCTTGCATCAGCCCCATCATCGTGCCGAGCAGCAATCCCGTAGACGGATTGCGCCGGCTGAGTCCGAAATAGATGGTGGCGAGCAGCGGAAGATCCAGGATTTCCAGCTTGGGCAGATAAACGGGAAGAATGCGCTGCAGCACCAGCGAAAGCAGCGCAATCCCGGCCACCGCCCCGGGAAAAAACTTGTGGACTTCGATGTGTGATTCGCCGCCGCGGAGTTCGAAAGTGTCGTTCATGGCTTCTCTGGCGCCGGCTTCCCTGCAGCGGAGGGAGCCGGATTTCCGGCCGCGGGCTGCGCGTTTTGTGCATCTGCGTCGTTCTTGAAATTCACGGGCTCTTGCGTCAGCAGCACAATCACTTCTTCCAGGCGGTCGAGTCTTGCGGCCGGCTTCACTCGAATCTGCTTGAAGGGATTGCCCTGCTTCACGTCCAGCACCGTGCCGATGGGGACGTCGCGCGGAAAGATTTTATCCATTCCGCTGGTGACGATATTCTCGCCGGCGTTGACCGTATCCTCGGCCGCGACGTAGCTCATGGAGAGCATCGGCTCACCCGTGCCTTTAACTGGGCTCTGAATGCGCGAACCGACCAGCATGGCCCCGGCGCCGCCCTCCTTGTCGCTCAGAAGAAGAACCTGAGCGGTGTCGCGATAGCTCTCGATGATTTTGCCAACCGCGCCATCGGGCGTGATGACAGCCATGTTGCGGCGAATGCCATCGCGCTCCCCGCGGTCGATTTCGATGGTATGGCTGGCGGTGCCGGCGCTGGCGCCGATCACGCGCGCCATGACCATGGGCACTTTTTCGTGGGATTTCCGGAAATTCAACAGAAGGGCCAGCCGGTCGGCTTCGGCGGCTTTGCTTTGCAATTGAGAGATGGTCAGCTTGAGCTCGTCATTTTCCGCGCGGAGTTCCTCGTTCTGACGCGTTGTACCCTGCAGCGCGAAGTAGTGATCCCAGACGCCGCGAACCTTGCCGAACCCCCACGCCCCGCCTTTTTCGAAAGGTGTCACGGCGGACATGCTCCAGACGCGGATCAGGCGGCCGCGCGAATCGCGCTTCACCTGCAATGCCAGCATCAGCACCTGCGCCAGCAGCACGCCGGCAAGCAGCGCGAGCGATCTGTGTCTGGAAGGCATTCCAACCATGGCGAAAGGATCTCAGTAAATCGTTCTTAGTTTTAAGTAAAACTCAAACTTTCGTCCAACATCGGCTTCCGCGGCTGGAAGCAATGCGGAACTAGACTGATGAAACTCCACCCCAAAACTGACAATTTGCAACTAACAACTTAAAACTCTCTCAGTCGATGCAAACCTGCCGCAGCAGTTTGAAATCGCTCAGCATCTTTCCGGTGCCGAGCACCACCGAGGCCAGCGGGTCATCGGCGATCGAAACCGGCAGGCCGGTCTCTTCGCGGATGCGCTTGTCGAGATTCTTGAGCAACGCGCCGCCGCCGGTCAGCACGATGCCGCGGTCGCTGATGTCGGCGGAGAGCTCGGGTGGCGTGCGCTCCAGCGCGACGCGAACGGCGTTCAAAATCGTGGCCACGCATTCGCTCAGGGCTTCGCGGATTTCGCTGTCGTCAATCGTTACGGTGCGCGGCACGCCTTCGATCAGGTTGCGCCCTTTCACTTCCATCGTCAGCGGCTTTTCGAGGGGGTAGGCCGAGCCGATCTCCATCTTGATCTGCTCCGCGGTGCGCTCGCCGACCAGCAGGTTGTACTTGCGCTTCAAATACTGCATGACCGCTTCATCCATTTCATTGCCGGCCACGCGAACCGAACGCGAATAAACGATGCCGCTCATGGATATCACCGCGATGTCCGTGGTGCCGCCGCCAATATCAACGACCATGTTGCCGGACGGCTCTTCAATCGGCAGTCCAGCGCCGATAGCCGCCGCCATGGCTTGCTCGACGAGATAAACCTCGCTGGCGCGCGCGCGATACGCGGAGTCTTGCACCGCGCGTTTTTCGACCGGCGTAATTTCGCTGGGCACGCCGATGACAATGCGCGGGTGCACCAGCACGCGGCGGTTGTGCGCCTTCTGGATGAAATACGTGAGCATTTTTTCGGTGACTTTGAAATCGGCGATGACGCCGTCTTTCATCGGCTTGATCGCGACTACGTTGCCCGGTGTGCGGCCCAGCATGTCTTTCGCTTCGCGCCCGACGGCGACCACTTCGCCGCTCGACTTGTTGATGGCCACGATGGACGGCTCGTTGACGACGATGCCTTTGCCGTGCGCGAACACCAGTGTGTTTGCGGTTCCCAGATCAATTGCCAGGTCGGACGAAAAAAGACTGAACACCGACCTCAGGTTGTACCCATTCTTGTTCATTACTGCTTTCCCCCTGCGGAGAGGATCCTGCCCGGTAGGATCTCCGCGTACGGCCCCCCCACGGTGCAACTATCCATTGTCGCCGGATTTCGCGGCCCACGCAAAACCGCGAACCGGTCTCCCCTGCCTACTTTGGTATTACGATCGAAATCTGCTGCTTTGCCGTGCCGCCGCGCCGGTTTGAACCAATGACCACAATGTTGTGCTGGCCGGGCTCAAGCGGTTCGGTAAAATGCCGGAAAGTTCCGTCCGGCGAAATGTTCGCCACGGCCTGGCCGTTGATGATCAGCGCGGCGCCGGGTTCGGTTTTCCCGATGAGCTCCGCCGAGTGGCCCTGGATTCTGGGCACTTCGATCTCCAGCATCATTTCTTGGGTCTTGCCCTGGGCGAACAGGCTGAACTTGAACGTTTCGCTGAATTCGCTGGTTTCTTTTTTGGCGTCCGTCGCGCTGACATTCCAGAAATAATCTCCGGCGTCGAGTCCCGTAACTTCCGTGCTCGTGCCTGTAAGTTTCACTTCCTTCACCAGCCGCGTGAACATGTTGGTCGGGCTGACGCGCAGCGTGTAGCCGATCGCGCCGTCCACGGCCTTCCATTCGAAATGGATGGACGCCGTCCGGGGAGTTTCCGAAATCACGGGCGCCTGGTTTAGCGGAGCAACCAGTCCCGGAGGGGCAAGAATATTGGATTTCTGTGTCGGGCCGCCGGAGGGGAAACTGACCTTTTCAAATTGTGTCAGCTCGATCTTTTCCTGCCCGCGCTGCACTTGCGCCGAGCCGCTTGCCACCAGGATTTCATGCTCGTTTTCCTTCGGGTCGTTTTTCACGGTCGCGCGGCTGTTCTGCTTCAGGTAGGCGGTGGCGTCCTCGACGCTGACGGCGGCGCTGGAATCGGGAGAGGAGAATTTTGAGGTGGCCAGGTCCACGGAACCTACGTTGATGCGGACAGCGGTGTTCGAGTGGTCGCGGGCGACGTTGTTTTCTTCCACGGTCACCAGCGTTTGCGACTTGATGGTGTACTCCGTGCCGTCGGCAAAGGTGATGCGCGCGGCTCCGTCACTCGCCGTCTGAATCAGGTCGCCTTTGTCGAGCGGCGTGTGATAATCCGCTTCCACCCAGGTCACCGAATTCACTTTTTTCACCTGGACGCGGCCATCCAGGTTCACGAACTTGGCTTGCGTCAGTGTAACCGTCGCATTTCCGGTTTCCGGGTTCCCCAGGGCGTTGGAAACTTTCTTAGTGATGATGTTGGTCCATTCCGGTTTCACGGCAAAGATACCGGCGATTATGATGACCAGGATTAAGGAACTGTAGATCACCACGGTTTTATAGGTGACCGCGTGCCAAGTCACTTCCACGCGGTGGATCTTCGGCCCCTGTGCGGGCGCGGAAATTGGACGGCGTGGTTCGATGGGTGTTTGTGTCGTCACTTCAGTAAGTGCCTTGATTGCTCCAATTTCGCAATGTAGCACACCGGTTTGCTTGGGGCGGAAGTCCCGCGTGCCCGCGTAGTCAATCTACAAATAGCGGTTGCGCCGCTTTTCCGAATCGTGTGCTTTCCGGGTTACTTTTCGGAGGCGGAAGGGCCGCCGCGCTGGAAAAACCGTGGCTTGTCGAGGCGGGAATCCACCGCCACGTCGAAAAACCCGACCATCATTTCGTCGTAAGTCTGCTCGCCCCAGCGGACCGCCGCGCCCGGGTCCGGATTGTGCGGGTTATCCTTTGAATTGTCGAACCACGCGACTCCCTGAAGCTCCGTGCCGGCCTTCAGCCGCAGCGGTTCGCCGAGTCGATAGCTCATCTGCCAGTGAAAGTGGTAATGCACTCGGAGAAGCGGTTCGACCGTTTTGTCCTTGTGGATGATGTTGTATTCGAAGCGTTTTCCGCGCAGATGCATATGCGGAAAAAAGCTGAGCAGCAGGGCGTCATTCGGCAGCGTTCCGTGCACCTCCACGCGATAATCGGGCGCGCCGGGCGGGATCACGAAGTGGTCGTTGGTCAATTGCAACGTAAGAACGCGCTTTTCCGGCAGCTCTTTCGCGAAAATCAGGCCGATGCGCGTGAGATCTTTTCCCGGCTTGCCGTTGGTCGTGTAGTGCATCTGAAAAACCAGGTCGGAGCCGGCGGGGATAAATTTCGCCATGCCGCGCGGCCAATTGTCCGGCGCGCTGCCCGGAGCGTAAACCAGCAGGATGTCGCTGTCGGTCCACATCGCGTCTTTTTTATCCTCGGGAGAATTAAGCATTTCGGCGGTGAACGCTTTTCCCACCGGCGCATGCCGCAGCCATGGCGAATCGGGTGGGCGCACATAGACGACTGCGTGGTGCACATGCTCCGGCAGGCCTGGCAGAATTTCGGAAGCCTGCACCCAGCGCCCTTCCTTAAAATGCGTGGGCAGAATTTCATAGGTGTAGCCCACGTCGCCATCCGCCGGAATATTCACCGAATCCGCCATTTTTATTTCCATGTCCGGCGCGGGGATCGTCCAACGATCCGCCCATTTCTTTGCCGCAGGCGCATCGGCTGGGTTGCCTGCGGGCGCTTTGGCTGCCGCCCAGGTGGAGAGCAGAGCGATCTCCTCCTCCGTCAGCGAGGGATCATTCGAAAATTTTCCGATTCCTTTTTCCGCAAACCACGGCGGCATGGAACGATTCTGCACCGCTGCTTGAATGGCGGCCGCATAGCCCCGCGTGCCTTGGTAATTTTCAAACGCCATCGGAGCGATGCCCCTGCTGCGGTGACACACCTGGCAATGCTCCTGCAGCAGCGGCAAGACGTCCCGATAAAACGTGGGTGTTGCCTCTGTGGCCGAGTTCTGATGCGCGCGTAGGGGCACGAAAGAGAGCAGCATGAGAATCAGAATGACGAAAGGAAATAAATCCCGGCTTCGAATCATCCGCTGGAAACTCGACGCCCACACCCGCTTGCGTTGCTGCCCGAGGGTTGTCCGGTGCGCCGAGGCTAACTTGAGAAACACTCGCGATAATCTCATATAATCAGGTCCCATGATTCCTGCTTCGTACAAAGCGAAAAAGAAGTTCATG
>Ga0307471_100002754_pt1 | contig 10236 bp, 9 predicted proteins | sample atmos_gasesAM3C__2_FD_204566 | JGI IMG/M metagenome (GOLD analysis project Ga0307471, IMG submission 204566) | Hardwood forest soil microbial communities from Morgan-Monroe State Forest, Indiana, United States - atmos_gasesAM3C_515 | ecosystem: Environmental > Terrestrial > Soil > Temperate... | reverse complement strand
ATGTTCCAGGGGAAGCCTCGTTCGTAACGGATCCTTTCAATCTCAATGGACGCCTATCGGATGTTCAGCTCAAGACTTCGGCGAGCGTTGATAACAGCTGGATCTATCTCAACTACGCTTTGATCAATCAGGATACCGGACAAGCCTGGGACTTTGGCCGTGAGATCAGCTATTACCATGGCTACGACAGCGACGGTTCATGGTCCGAAGGAGGGCGAACCGATACCGTGGTCGTTCCTGGCGTTCCTCCCGGTCGCTATTATTTGCGCATCGAACCGGAGATCGATCCTCGCCATTCGAACATCGCCTATTCGGTTGAAGTGAAGCGGGATGTCCCGGTATCCGCATTTTATCTTTTGGCTTTTTTTGCGTTACTTGTGCCTGCGGCGGCAATTTCTCTGCGCGCTTACGGTTTCGAGCGTGCCCGCTGGTCCGAAAGCGATCATCCGCCAGTTCGGTTTTCGTCAGACAGTTCGGAGGACGATGACTAATGTTCCGCAGAGCCTATATAGCCTTCGGTTTTTTCGTTCTTGGCACCGCCGCTCTCGCGCAATACCGCGGCTGGAGCCTGGACCGAATGACCGTGCTAAAGAACGTTCCCAGATCCGTCAGGGATAATCCCGGGTCGTACCGCTCCGTTTATGGCGCCTATCACCACTACACAGGAGGCAAATAACATGAATTTGGTTCCCCTTGGCAACATCGTTAGCGCGTTGGCCTTTGCGTTGATCGGTATGGTCATTTTTATCGTCGCGTTCGTCGTGATGGATAAGCTCACGCCATATCACCTTTGGAAGGAAATCGTGCAGGAGCACAACATCGCATTAGCGATTCTCGTCGGCGCGATGTCCCTTGGAATCTCCATCATCATTGCTGCCGCCATTCATTAAAGCTTTATGGGAATTTTGCTCTTCATCTCGGTCCTGTTGATCGCGGCGTGCGGTCTGATCTATGAACTCGTCGCGGGCACGCTGGCCAGCTATCTCGTGGGCGATAGCGTCTTTCAGTTTTCCACGGTCATCGGCACCTATCTCTTCGCAATGGGCATTGGCAGCGCCCTTTCTCGTTATTTCAATCGTGGCTTGGTCTATCGTTTTGTCTGGATTGAGCTTCTTCTGGGTATCATCGGCGGTTTCTCTTCGGCGCTTCTGATGCTGGCCTTCGCGTTCACTCAGGGATTTGAATTGATCCTCTATGCTCTCGTCATCGTGATGGGCGCGCTCGTCGGACTGGAAATTCCTCTTCTGATGCGCATCGTGCGCGACCGCTACCAGTTCCGTGACGTCATCGCGCATGTGCTGACCTTCGATTATCTCGGCGCGTTGGGTGCGTCGCTCCTGTTCCCCATCCTTTTGGTTCCGCGTCTCGGCTTGGTACGCTCCGCCATGCTCTTCGGCCTCATCAACGCGGGTGTAGCGCTCTGGACCACCTTTCTTTTCGTCCAGCAGCTTCCCAATCATCTTGGTTTGCGCGCTGCATGTCTTTTAGTGATTTGCGGCTTGGGTGTGGGGATGGCAGAAGCAAAAAAGATCACGGCCACAGCGGAAGACAATATCTATGCGGACGAAATCATCTTCGCGCGGGACAGCCGCTATCAGCATATGGTGCTGACCCGTTTCAAGGATGACCTCCGTTTATTTCTCAATAGTCACCTGCAATTCAGTTCGCGCGACGAATATCGCTATCACGAAGCCTTGGTCCACCCTGGTCTCGCTGCTGTCGCAGCCCCGCGTCGCGTTCTCGTGCTCGGCGGCGGCGATGGTCTGGCGGTGCGGGAAATTCTCAAGTACCCACAAATCGAAAGCGTCACCCTCGTCGATCTCGATCCCGAAATGACTAAGGTTTTTTCCACGAACCCCATGCTCACCGCGCTGAATCAAAAATCGCTGATCTCTCCGCGAGTTCACATCGTCAACGCGGACGCCTTCCCCTGGGTCGATTCCAGCACGGACAGTTTCGATTTCATCGTCATCGATTTCCCCGACCCCACGAACTATTCCCTCGGCAAGCTCTACACCACGGCGTTTTATCGCGCGGTGGCGCGTCATCTCAGCGCTCAGGGTTTTCTGGTCGTGCAAAGCACTTCGCCGATGTTTGCGCGTGATTCCTTCTGGTGCATCGCACAAACGTTGAAGGAAACGGGACTGCAAACTTACCCCTATCATGTCTACGTGCCATCCTTCGGAGAATGGGGTTTCGTTCTCGCTGGAACTCACCCGTATACTCCCCCCACTTCTCTTCCTTCAGGATTGCGGTTTGTCACCCTCGGCGGACTGCCTGCTCTTTTCCAGTTTCCTCCCGACATGGCCCCGATGCCCATGCCTGCCAATCAACTTAATACGCAAGTCCTCGTCCGCACCTACGAAAACGATTGGAAGGACATTTCTCATTGAAAGTTGGCCGCCGAAAGTTTCTCGGCCTTGGCAGCGCGGCTTTGATCGGCCTTTCTCTCAAAAGCGAACCTCGTATCGAAGGCAGTTTCGTCAACGACAATTTTCAGCTCGGCCATCTCCTCCGCGACCGCGCGGTCTTTCCATCTGCCAGGCGCACTGAAAAATTTTCTATCGTTATCGTTGGCGGCGGCATCGCTGGATTGAGCGCTGCATGGCGTTTGCGCAAGCGCGGCTTCACCGATTTCGTACTGCTCGAAATGAATCCGCAAGCAGGCGGCAACACGCGCTGGGGTGAGAACGAAATCACGGCGTATCCCTGGGCCGCTCACTATGTTCCCGTGCCCGGTCCAAAAGCCGCCTACGTCCGAGAACTCTTCGAGGACCTCGGTGTCCTGCAAGATGGGAAATGGAACGAACGTTATCTCGTCTTCGCGCCACAGGAGCGGCTGTTTCTCTTCGGTCGTTGGCAGGAGGGCATCGAGCCCGCCGTCGGTCTTCGGCAAAAGGATCGTGACCAATTTAAGCATCTGGACGAACTCTTCGCTGGATTCCGCGCAAGCGATGCGTTCACCATTCCTCTTGAACTGGGTCTTTCCAGGAAATTCGCCGGTCTCGACCGTATCTCGTTTGCAGATTGGCTCCAGCAGCAAGGTTTCGACTCACGTCTCTTAAACTGGTACATGAACTACGCCTGCCGCGACGACTACGGTGCCCTCACAAAAGATACTTCTGCGTGGGCGGGTATCCATTATTTCTGCTCGCGTCAGGCCGAGGAAAAAGGCCCATTGACATGGCCCGAAGGCAACGGCTGGATCACCCGCCGTTTGCTGGAGCGCGTTGGTGACCACGTCCGCACCAATCAAATGGTCCACCGCATCGCTTCCTCCAATCGAGGCGTGGGCGTTTTCGCGGGTGACACGGAATTTCGCGCGCAGTTTGTCGTTTTTGCCGCGCCCATGTTTCTTGCGCCCTACTTGATCGAAAACTTCCAGCCTCTCCATGACTTCACATACTCACCTTGGCTCACCGCTAACCTTACTCTCGAACGCCTGCCACAATCCCGCGACGCTGAGCCTTCCTGGGACACTGTTTTTCTCGATTCTCCAACGCTCGGGTATGTCGATGCCATGCACCAAAGTGTCCGCACGCACATCGACAGAACCGTCTGGACCTTCTACTGGGCTTTGGCGGAAGGCACTCCGTCGCAGAATCGCCAGTTGCTTCTCGAAAAAGACTGGAACTATTGGAAGGAAGCCATTCTTCACGACCTCGAACACGTTCATTCCGACATCCGCCAGTGCGTCTCGCGCATCGACATCATGCGTATGGGTCACGCGATGGCGCGGCCAACCATCGGCTCGATCTTTTCCGAAGAACGGCAACGGCTGAACCGCCACAGCGGACGAATTCTCTTCGCCAATTCTGATCTCAGCGGCATTTCCATTTTTGAAGAAGCGCAGTTCCACGGCGTGGAAGCCGCGCAGTCCGCCCTGGCTCGCTTACAAGGGCATCCTGCTTAGGCTTTTTCGCGCAAGGCGATTTGCAAAACTTCAGCAAGGTGCAGCGTTTGCCACTGTGTTGCTTGCTCGATTTGTTCGCGGCAACTGAATCCATTTGCAAGGATCAACGTATCGTGAGAGGCTTCGCGCACTCGCGACAACAATACACGCTCACCGCACGCCATCGAAATCGAATACTTGTCCTTTTCATATCCAAACGCCCCGGCCATTCCGCAGCAGCCGGACTCCAGTAGTTCAAATTCGAGTCCCATCTTTTCCATGATGGCTTTCTCTTCCTTCATCCTCATGATCGCTTTGTGATGGCAGTGCCCTTGCACGATCGCTTCGCGTTGCAATTTCGGCAGACAAAAATTCGGCGCTTTCTTTTCCAGAAACTCCGCCAGTGTATACGTCATCAGCGAAAGGGCTCGCGCCTTTGCCTCTTCTGGAAACAAATTGATCAATTCATCCCGAAAAACCGAACAACAACTCGGCTCCAGCACCACTAAGGGAGTTCCTGCTTTGATCTCTTGTGCCAAACTCTCCATTACGCTCTTGAGGTAAGCCTTGGCCATGCCCAGAAACCCGTAGTCGTAGAGAGGCCTTCCGCAACAAAGTGGCTTGTTTGAAATCTCCACTTCATAGCCCACTGCATCCAACACATCTACGGCTGCGATCAGCGTCTTTGGCCGAAAATAATTGTTGAAGGTATCGACCCACAACAAAACTTTTGGCCGCTGATCGGTTCGTTCGCCTGCCTGCTTTCCTGTTCCCGCTCTTCCCTTCATGCCTTCGAACCAAGCACGAAACGTCCGTGTCGCAAACGCCGGTATTTTTCGTTCACTCGCAATACCAAGAAGTCGTTTGCCTAAACTCTGTAACATCCGCGACTGAGTAAGTGCATTAGCTACCCTCGGCGCGTGCGCCGACAGCTTCGCCCATTTGTCGATCCATCCAAACGCATACGCATGCAGCGGACGCATTCGTCCATGCCAGTAATGCGCCAAAAATTCCGCTTTATAGGTCGCAACATCCACGTTCACGGGACAATCGCCCTTGCAACCCTTGCACGACAGGCACAGATCGAGAGCTTCCTTGACGTTTTCATCTTTCCAGCCGTCGCGGATCACTTCTCCCCGCGTCATCTCCCACAGCAAATGTGCCCGCCCCCGCGTCGAATGCTTTTCCTCCCGCGTGACCATATAACTTGGACACATCGTGTCCTGCTCATCCTGGCCAGCCGGGCGGCGGCACTTCCCCACTCCCACGCAACGCTCCAGTGCCTCCGCAAAACTTCCATCCTCGGCAAACGGAAAATGCGTCGAAGCGGCTATGAACAGCGGCTTCGATGCCAGCCGCAGATTCTCGTCGATCCGGTAAGGGTCAACGACTTTCCCGGGATTCATTTTCCCTTCCGGATCCCAAATCGCCTTGAACTCCCGAAACGCCTGCACCAGTTCCGGCCCATACATCTTGTACAAAAATTCCCCCCGCGCCTGTCCGTCGCCATGCTCGCCGGAAAGCGAACCGCCATAACGCACGACCAGATCCGTGGCCTCTTCCATGAACGCGCGCCATTTCTTGATTCCTTCCGCGCTTGCCAGATCAAAACTTGAGCGGCTGTGCACGCAGCCTTGCCCAAAATGTCCGTAGAGCGTCGTCCTGTACTGATATTTTTCATACAGCCGGGCGATCTCGCGCAGGTATGCGCCGAGCTTTTCCGGTGCCACTGCGGAATCGTCCCATCCTTCAAACAACGGCGCTTCCCCAGGTATCAGCGAATTTGCGCCAAGCGCCGATTCGCGAATCGTCCAGACCTTTCTTTGGTCGCTATCGTCCAGCAAAACTCTTATATCGACGCCGCGTCTGCCTCGCATCGCGTCCGCAAGCTGATGCGCTCGCTCTGCTGCCTCTGCTTTGCCGCTGCTTCCAAATTCCACCAGCAACCAGCCTTTTCCTTTCGGCAGCAATGGCAGATACTCTTGCTGCAAAAGCCGTTTCTTCTCGATGTTCTTCGTGGTGGCTTCGTCCAGCCCTTCCAGTCCAATCGGCCCAAAGTCCGCAACTTCTGGAGTATGATCTGCTGCCTCATAAATATCCGCGAATCCCAGCACTACCAGCGCGCGCTTCGGACAGCCATCGATCAGCTTCACCTTCGCTTCCAGAATGGTGACGCACGTCGATTCCGTTCCCACCAGCGCCCGCGCCAGATTGAATCGTCCATCCTCCCCGGGCAGCAGTTCGTCCAGGTTGTAGCCGGAAACGCGTCGCGGAATCTGCGGATACCGCGCGCGAATCAGCGCTTCATATCGCTCACGCAGCGATTTCAGCTTCTGGTAGATTTCGCCAACGCGGTCCTCGCGCGAAAGATACACCTGTATCTGCTCCGTATCGGTCCAACCGGCGGTCATCCGCGTGCCGTCGTACAACAGCACGTCCATCTCTAAAATGTTGTCCACCGCCTTGCCTGCCATCTGCGAATGCGTGCCGCACGAATTGTTCCCGAGCATTCCGCCAAAGGTGCAATGTGTGTGTGTCGCCGGATCAGGCCCCCACGTCAGTCCAAATGGAGCCGCTGCATCGCGCAGTTGGTCGCAGATCACTCCCGGTTCCACCCGCGCGTATCGCTCTTCCGGATTAAGCTCCGCGATCTTGTGCAAGTGCCTCGACCAGTCGATCACCATCGCCGCGTTGCAGGTCTGTCCTGCTAGACTCGTCCCAGCTCCACGCGAAAAAACCGGCGCTCCAAATTTCCGGCACGACGCAATCGCCTCGATAACATCTTCCTTCGTCTGCGGAACCACAACTCCAATCGGCACCTGCCGGTAGTTAGAGCCATCCATCGTGTAAAGCGCCCGCGTGCCTGCTTCGAAGCTGACCTCGCCTCGCACGCGGCGGAGCAGTTCGTTTTCCAGATTTCCCAGGTCTGCAGTGGTCCAGGCCAAATCGTTTCCTTTCAACGTCACCGAAAATAGCACAGCTGGCAAGAACGGCTTATCTCATTTCTGGCTTCCGCTGATGCCCCTTGCAGTCGTGCCATCTTTGCAACTTTTAGGGTTGTCTCGATCTCACTCATCGGATCGCAGGCAGCGTGCAGTGTGCACTTGCATCCAATTCCTTTTAGCAGGCGTATTATTGATAAGAGCTTGCAACTGCGGTTTGGGGGAATTTAGCCATGTTGATTCGCCGGGCGCCGGACCTGACTTACGCTGATGTCACACCAAAATCCGTCTATTTGAATCGCCGCAAGTTTTTGCGGACGATGGGAATCACCAGCGCTATGGCTTTCGCCAGCAAAGGTTTATGGGAACTTGCCGCGCCCACACACAAGGTCTCCGCCAATACCAAACTCACTGGCGTAATCAAAGGCCCGTTTAACACCGACGAAAAACAGACTTCCTACGAAGACGTAACGCACTACAACAATTTCTACGAATTCGGCACCGATAAGCGCGACCCGGCCAAATACGCCCAGAACTTCCGTACTTCTCCCTGGACCGTTTCTATCGAAGGCGAAGTCAAAACGCCCCGCAAGTTCACTATGGACGAAATCCTCAAGCTCGCCCCGCTGGAGGAGCGCATCTATCGCCATCGCTGTGTCGAAGCGTGGTCCATCGTCGTGCCTTGGATCGGCTTTTCATTCAGCGCGCTCGCGAAGCTGGTCGAGCCTACGCCCAAAGCCAAATACGTCGCCTTTCAGAGCTTCTTCGACCCTAAACAGATGCCGCAGGCAAAATATGGCGGTATCGATTTTCCCTACGTCGAAGGCCTTCGCCTCGATGAAGCCATGCATCCCTTGGCTCTTCTCTGCGTCGGCATGTACGGCGAAACGCTCCCTAATCAGGATGGCGCGCCCGTTCGTATGATCCTTCCCTGGAAATACGGCTTCAAAAGCATCAAGTCGCTCGTCAAGATCCGCTTTCAGGAAAAGCAGCCGCCCACCACTTGGAATCTCTTTGCTCCCAATGAATACGGCTTCTATTCCAACGTGAACCCCACCGTCGATCATCCGCGCTGGAGCCAGGCCACCGAGCGCCGCCTCGGCGACATTTTCAAGCGCAAAACCCTCATGTTCAACGGCTACGCCGATCAGGTCGCCAGCCTTTACACGGGAATGGACCTGAAGAAAAATTACTAATCGGGATCCGCGTGCGCGCTCTCCTTACTAGCAAATGGACTAAGGTTCTCGTTTTCCTGCTCTCCTCGCTTCCATGCGCTCTGCTCGTCTGGCGTGCATTCCGCGCCGATCTCGGACCGAACCCCGTTGAAACCATTCAGCTCGCCACAGGCGACTGGAGCCTCCGCTTTCTGATCTTTACGCTGGCCATCACGCCGCTGCGCAAACTCCTCAATCTGCCGGACCTGATTCGTTTCCGTCGCATGCTCGGCCTCTTCGCCTTCTCTTATATTTGCCTGCATTTCCTCATCTATCTCGGCCCCGATCAATCCTTCAGCCTTTCTGGTATTTGGGATGATATTTACAAGCGCCCCTTTATCACCGTCGGTTTCACAGCCTTTTTGCTGCTCATTCCCTTGGCGCTCACTTCCACAAAAGGCTGGATTCGCCGTTTAGGTGGAAAGCGCTGGCAGATGCTGCATCGCTCCATTTATGTTGCAGCCGTCTGCGCCGTCATTCATTTTTATTGGAAGGTGAAATCCGATGTCCGTGAGCCGCTCTTCTACGCCGCGCTCGTCGCAATTCTCCTGCTATGGCGTCTCGGAGACTGGCTCTCGAAGCGCCGCTCCGCACCCGCAAAAGCAGCAATGCCCAACATTCCAGTGTAGAGAAATCTGTCGCCTTGGCCCGACTTACGGTAGGGTTTGCGCTGCCTGCCGCGTAACTGCTTTCCTCTTGCGATAATTTTCAAGCACGGCGAACAGGGCGGCAAGCACCGCGGCAACGCCCATCATGACCACTCCAAACGTGCGGTCATCGGCGGGTTCCCGTCCCGCATGGATCACCCAGCAGGACCCCGCTACCGGAATACCGTTTTTCTCGAATGCATATTTCACGTCGCCTTCCAGACTCTTGTCCGCGACTCCTCGCACGGTGTACTTGCCGTCCCCTGCTGGCCGCAAAAGTGTTTTCGCTTTGTTCTCGTCCACGCCTACCAGCACGCGGACTGGGCCTGACATGCTCCACTGCTCCATCATGGGAATGTAAAAGTAGTGGTCCTTGCTCATGTATTGCCGGTCCAGATGTCCGCGTACCTCCGTGTAGACCACGCTCGAACTCACCCGCCCATCCTCAAAATCTGCCGCAGTGAGCGGCTGAAGATTTCCCGCGCGCACTCCGTTTAGGTAGGTCCATCCTCCTAGGCCCAGTACAATCACCGGAGCAGCAAATCGCGCGTAGCGAATCGGATCGTACGTTGCACTATTGGCAGTCGCAGTGCCTCCGTTCGGCGCAACACCAGTGTTTCCCTGCGCCGCTTGAGGAACGGGCCGTTCGGCACCCCGAAAAACCAGCCGAATCGCCGCCGCAATGCCCAACAGCAAAAGCATGATGACCATCAGCGTTAGCTTCGGCACATACTGGCCGAACCACTTGATTTGCAATTCCGCCAAATACCGGTAGGGACCGGAATAGGTGAACATCCAGTAGAACGGCAATCCGATCGACACAAACACAAGCGCAATTCCCGCCTTGCCTTGCAGTAATCGATCTGGGTTCATGGGGAACCTCCCGTCCAGCCTGCTCTCGTGTTACCAGCATGGCATGAAGGGATGTCCGCTACCTTGATGGGAAGACCAGCAATTTTGAACTGCTAACTGTACGAAAGGTCAGGCAAGTATTTGATTTCCGCGCGGATAAGAAAGAAGTGCTAGTGGATGTTTTCGCCGGAACCGTTGCTTCCCTTAAATTCCACTCCCCAAAAATGCGGTGCGGGTGTAAGAAACTCGACCCCGACGCGCTGCCCACGATCCCCCGGATCGCCGAGATAAACCACCCGGCATTCCTGCTCTTCCTGCGTCTCCGGGTTTGTCAGAACCAGCAACTCGCCGTTATCCACCTCGTGAGTCAAGAGCAGCAGGCCTCCGTGGGCATTGACGACCACTGTGCTGCAAACTTCCTTGAACTTGCGGCCGTCGTGCGACCGCCCCTGTGCTTGCACCCGGATCTTGTGAAACACGCGGCTGCTTCGCCGCGGTGTGGCATGCATCACTTCGCTCATGGCCTCATCTTCCGTTGGCTCAGCCGCAGCGTCAATGAACACCCCAATGATATGTTCCGGAAAAGCAACCATGTGTATTTCCACTGTGCTATTTGCGGTGAGCATTCACAAACCTCCACAGCTTTCTAGAGGGCGGAGCCTGCCCGCCGCAGGCAGCTATAGTTCCGA
>Ga0307471_100002753_pt1 | contig 10237 bp, 8 predicted proteins | sample atmos_gasesAM3C__2_FD_204566 | JGI IMG/M metagenome (GOLD analysis project Ga0307471, IMG submission 204566) | Hardwood forest soil microbial communities from Morgan-Monroe State Forest, Indiana, United States - atmos_gasesAM3C_515 | ecosystem: Environmental > Terrestrial > Soil > Temperate... | reverse complement strand
TAGATGTCAAGATTGTGAGAGCTTAGGAGATCAATCTCGCGATTCTCAGCATGGATGATCTCTGTTATTTCCGTTGGCGGTAAGTGTCGACGTTACCGACGTTAGCGGCCAGAACCGGGTCAATGAGTCCTATCGTGATCTGCACGAACAATGCGACCCCATGTTCGTGGCTATTCCAGGTCGGGCGGGGGCAGGAATTCTGGCTCATCCGGAGACGTCGAGGCGCAGTCCGCTCCACTAGTTGAGGGAGGGTTACTGAAAAACACCATATTTCCGGACACTCCGCACGGCGCGATGCGCGGACCGTCTAATACTGGTTCCGCCCTCTTGGCGTACTCCGAATCCGGGTAGGTGTTGACCAGCGTCTGGAGGGTCATGTTCGCCACGTCGTAGTGGTGACGCTCCGCGGCAGACATGGCCTGGTCGAACAGCACCTTGGGCGGCTTCTTGGAACTAACTCCGGCGTCGGGCCAATTGAGACACGCCGTCAATCCGCCCAACCGCGCGACCGTCAGAAACACACCCTGGCACTGCCGATACATTCTCCCCATCCCGCGTGCTCACGCAAGCTTCGCCGCCACGCCCTTAAGTCCAGCCGCGAACACATTATTACCGATCTGAGCGATCATCGCGTCGCGGTCGGCGCCGACTACTTCGAAATCGGCCCACCATTCTGCAAATGTCCGGTTGCGCTCGGTGATCCGGTGCAGCCGAACGCCTGCCACATAGCCGCGAACGGGCAGGGTGCCTTCGATGATTTCATAGGTGAACACGTAGTTGAGATCGTCGAGGCAGAGCAGGACTTCCCGCACGAAGCCTTCGCCCAGCGTCAACCGGCGAATGCATCCGACCTGGTCGCTGGGGAGCCCGCCCTCGATTTCGCTTTTCTTGATGCCGGAATGATAGGACGGCATGTCGTTGTAGTCGCGCATGGCGGCCCACACTTTTTCAATGGGGGCGTTGATCACGTCGCTGATGTAGACGGTGTTGGGCATATTTTCCCTCGGGTGCTAGAAAGTGATTTGCTTGAAGTCTTGCGTCTGGCTGGTGATCGCTTTTTCGGTGGGCAGGCGTTCCATCGAGCTGGCGCCGTAAAAGCCGTGACATTGGCGGGTTTTGCCCAGAACCCAGGCCGCATCGGCGGGTTCGGCGATCGGGCCGCCATGGCACAGCACGATCATGTCGCTGCGCACGGCGAGCGCGGCCTGAGCGATGGCGTCGATCCGCGGAACGCAGGCGTCGAGCGTAAGAGCCGTTTCCGCGCCGATCGCGCCTCCGGTGGTGAGGCCCATATGGGCTACGAGGATGTCGGCCCCGGCGCGCGCCATGGTTTCGGCCTGCTGCGTATCGAAGACGTAGGGCGTCGTGAAAAGATCTTTGGCGTGCGCCAGGCGGATCATCTCCACTTCCTGGGCGTAGCTCATGCCGGTTTCTTCCAGGTTCTGGCGGAAGGCGCCGTCGATCAAGCCGACCGTGGGAAAATTCTGCACGCCGGAAAAGCCAGCGGCGTCGACCTCGTCGAGAAAAGAATCGAACACGCAGAAGGGATCGGTCCCGTTGACGCCGGCGAGTACTGGGGTTTTCCTGACGACAGGCAAAACTTCTTTCGCCATCTCCATCACGACGTCGTTGGCGTTGCCGTAGGCCAACAGGCCCGAGAGCGAGCCTCGGCCTGCCATCCGATAGCGGCCGGAGTTGTAGATCACGATCAGGTCGATGCCGCCGGCTTCCTCGCACTTCGCCGACAGCCCCGTTCCTGCGCCGCCGCCGACGATGGGCTTGCGCTCGCGAACCATCTGCTGGAATTTCGACCGCAACTCTTGGCGTGAGAAACGGGGCATCGGTACCTTCCCTCAATAAACGTCTTTCAATGACGGGCGATCTTCAAGAACTCTGCGACCGCGTCCTGCGCGAATTGCGGATCGTTGATGTGGTAAGGCAGCCGCAGCAACTTTCTGCGATCGGTCTGGCGGAGGTCGGACTCCAATGTGTCGAACAGCGCCGCATCGGCGGCGGGATCCCAGAACGCTTGGCCGGGCGCGTCCAGGGCTGAGACTCCGCCCATCGGCAACAGGAATCTCACTTCGCCCTCGCACTGGTTGAGCCGCTCGGCGATCCAGCGAGCCTGGCGGATGTTTTCCTCGACCGTGGTTCGCATCAGGGTGATCTGCGGATTATGAGGATACAGGTTGCGCCCGCGATAGTGCTGGGGAATGGTCCCGGGCGCGTCGAAATTCACCATGTCGAGCGCGCCGCACGATCCCACGTAGGGAGCGTGGGTGCGCGCCACGGCGCCAAAGCGATCATCGGTACAGGCCAGCACGCCGCCGAAAAGGTGGTCGCAGACTTCTGTAGTGGTGATGTCGAGGATGCCGCCGATGAGGCCGTCGTCCAGCAGTTTTTCCATGGCTTGGCCGCCGGTACCGGTGGCGTGAAAGACGAGGCAGTCAAAGCGAGGAGAAAGCAATCCTACGATCTGCTGCACGCACGGCGTGGTGACGCCGAACATGGTCAGCCCCAGGGCTGGGCGTTCCTGCTCGGGCCGCGGAAGAGGGTGCAGCATCATGCCGGCGAGGGCGTGGGCGGCGTTTCCCAGGACGCGGCGTGAAATCCGGTTCAGGCCCGCGACGTCGGTGACGGAGTAAACCATGGTGATATCCGAAGAGCCGACATATCCCGCCACATTGCCCGAAGCCATGGTCGAAACCATGACCTTCGGCACGCCGATGGGCAGGGCGCGCATCGCCCGCGTGATCACGGCAGTGCCGCCGGAACCGCCAACACCGAGCAAGCCGCCGAGGTCGTCGCGCGTTTTGACGAAGCGCTCGAACGCGTCTGTCATGGCTGCAATCGCAGCGCCGCGGTCGCCGCAAAAGACGGCTGTCGCTCCTTGCGGATGGTGGGCTGCGATCTCGGCAGCTGATACGCGTGGGCGCGCGGCCGATGACGGGGGAGCGGGAACGGCCGCTGGCGTTTTCGTCGACAAATCAGTCACGGTGACGGGCAGTCCGGCCGCTTCGAGTAGGCAGGAAACATATTCCGCTTCGTCGCGTTTGGTGTCGAGGGTTGCGGCCACCCAGGCGCGCTTTTGCGTGGACATGCGATCCGCTCCGCGGGGAAAGCTACCAAGTCCGCGCGGATTGTTCAATCGGGAAAGAAACGTCGCGTTCGGAGTTCTTGGCTACAGCGCGGGAACCTGGCTGGCGGTCTGCGTGGCCGTCGCTGGGATGGGCTGGTAGTCGCGGTGGACGATGTCGACGATGGTGCGGCCCACGATGCGGGCCTTGGCTTCCGAGTGGATGTGGATGGGCAAGGTGAACGACTGCACTTCGGCGAAGTCCTGCAGGAATTCGATGTGCTTCACGAAAAAGGAAGGCGATTTCACTACGCTGCCTTCGGCGCGCACGAGCGCTCCGGTGTGGGCGTCGAGGTAGACGCGGCCCTTGAACAGTCCGGGGCGCTTCTTGTGCGGCTTGACCTGGTAGACGTGCACAAGGCGATCCTGGACATGGCTTGCGCCTTTGTAGGAGAACTTGTAGTTGGCCATGCTGATGGCGGTCAGCGCGGGGTCGTCCTTCTGCACGTGGTCGACTTCGGACTGCAGCAGGCGCGTGATGACGTTGCTCTTCACAAAACCGTCGCCGGTGAAGTGCACGGGCGTGAATTGCAGGCTATGGGGCGCCTCGAATTTGCGCTGCAGCTCGAATTCTCCCTGCTGGGCGGTTTCGGGCAGTTCTGCGCGAATGACGGTGACGGCCGAATAGGCGGCCAGTTGAGCAGACTGCTGCGCGGTTCGGTACTGGTAGGTCGCCAGCGCGAGCTCAGGGGACATGACGGGCAGGGCGGGAGTCGTATTCAGCACGGCGGTCGACTGACCGTCAGCGGCCAGCAGGATTGCCGGCGCCTCCCCAGGGGCCGCCGTCGAGACGCCGGACCCACTTGCGGGAAACATCGCCTGTGCAAAAACCCCTCTCGGCCAACAAAACCCGAGGAGAAAGACTATGAGAGTAGCGCGTCGCATCAATAAAATTGATTACTACTTTATATAGGATTCAGCAGCGTCTGAAAAGTAGCAAAAAGAAATAACTGCCTTTAAAAGTGATGTTGCGGATCATTTTCGTGAATACCTTGAATCTGCGGGGGTTGCGGACCGGCGGCCAGGCGCACGAGCAAGTTCACCAACTGATAACGGTCAAGGAATGGTGGCGAGCGCTCCACAAGGTTCGATTGCGCAACTGCAGCGAGCCGGATACCATTCCAGCACTCATGTCTGAAGTGATGACGAAACCAGAGCCCACCACCAAGTTCCCCTCTCGCGGCGATGCTTCCGCGGTGGAAGTGTTTGCCGTGTATGGCGTCGAGCCGGAAGTCCAGGCCTACGCCATGGCGAAGTATTCGCGCTCGGCGCTCTCGATGAAAGAGTCGCTGAAGGAGATCACGGCGCAGAAGGCCGAGAAATTTCTCAATACCTTCTACTTTCAATATGGCCACCGTTCGATTGCGGACCTGGCGCACATCGCGCTGGCCGTCGAGAAGCTTTCCATTCTGGCGGCCATTGCGGTGGCTGACGAGCAGCGCTGGGACGGCCAGGAACGGTCCACCCGGTACCAGGACTTCAAGAAGAGCGGGTACTACGTTCCTCAGTTCGGCGGCGACGAGCAGGCGCGGGTTCTCTATCGCAACACCATGGATGGGCTGTTCGAAGTCTACGACGCGCTCTCGCAACGCATCTACCAGTACCTCGCCGAGATGACGCCTCGCCCCGCCGAAATGAAGCCCGAGGCTTACGAGCGCACGCTCAAGGCGCGGGCTTTCGACATCTCGCGCTACCTGCTGCCCCTGGGGACGAACACTTCGCTGGGCGAGATTGTGAACGCGCGGACGCTGGAGTCCCAGGTCTCCCACCTGCTCTCGCACACTCACCGGGAGGTTCGTCACCTGGGCGAGCTGCTGAAGAACGCTGCGCTTTCCCCCGCGTACAACGTCAACCAGGAGGCACTCGAAGCGTTGGTGGGCGAGATCCACACCGTGTCGGCGGAACTGGGCGCAAAGGCGGAAAGAGAACTGTTGCGCGAAGTCCGGGTAGCGCCGACGCTGGTGAAGTACGCGGACCCGAGCGCGTATGAGATCGAGACACGCCGCGCTTTGCAGCAGGCGGCGGTCGAGTTGATGGGACGCACCCCGGTTGCGCCTTCGAAGCTCGTGGACCTGCTCGACGAAGAGCCGATGGAAGTCGAGCTGGCGACCACGCTGCTCTACGAGCACTGCCACTATCCGTACCGGCAGATCCGGCAAGCGATCCAGGCCACCGGCGAGAAGATGCGCCGCGAGATCATCGATCTCGGGCTGCAACACCGGGGCAGGCACGATGAGATGCTGCGTGCTTTCTGCGCGGGCCAGCAGTTCCGTTTCGACATTCTCATGGACATTGGCGGCTTCCGCGACATGCATCGCCACCGCCGTTGCGTGCAGATTGGCCAGGGCTTCACCATGAACCACGGATACGACGTGCCGCCCGAGCTCGAGGCCGCGGGCGCGCGCAAAGGCTATGAAGCCGCGATGAAGCACGCGGCGGCGGCAGTTGACCAGCTCACCCGCCGGCCGGGCGACGAGACCGCGGAGAACGCGCAGTACGCGATCCCGCTGGGCTATCGCAAGCGCACGCTCTTCAAAATGGACTTCGCCGAAGTGGTGTACATCTCCGAATTACGCACCGGGCCGGCAGGCCACATCTCGTACCGCAGCGTGGCGTACGCGATGTACGAAGCGGTAGCGCGCAAGTATCCGGCGCTGGGGAAGTATTTCCGCGTGCAGGATGTGAGGGAGCCGGTGGACCTGCTGAAGCGATAGGCAGGATGCGCTTGTCGCCGGGCTCGCGCCCGGGTTGATAATGGGTCAGGCGACCCATGGCACAGCTTCCCTATCGATTGCGTGGTATTGCCCTTGGCCTAGTCGTGGTGCTGGCGCTGATCTTCAAGTTCGCCCCGCCGCCAATCGTCGACATCATACGCAGCATCGCGAACTTCTGGACGGTTGGTCTGATCCTCGCGACCGTTGGAACGCTGCTCTGGTTTGTCTACTGGGTTTACTTCCGAAAGTTACTGCGGGTGCGGCGGATCGCCAATCTCCGGCTCCGGCGGATGCTGGAGGAGCGGGAATCCGACAGGCCTGATTACCGGTAGTGACTAGCGTAACGGCCTTTCCTGTTATTCGCAGAGGTATTCCTCGGTCCGCATTTTAAGATCGATCTTCCCCCTCCGGTGCAGGACGAGCCGCGGCAGTTGCCACACCGTCGCGCCAGGGCAAATTGAGTGGGATGCGGGGGCTTGGGTCATGGCAGGAAGCGTTGACACTACCTTCGAAGTTCTGGTTACGGATGGCCACACGCGGGCCGGACTTGCGGTGGCGCGCTCGCTGGCGCGGCGCGGAGTTCGACTGCTGGTGCTGGTGGCCGAGCCAGGCTGCCCGGCGGTGCACTCCAGCCTGTTGAAGGATGTGGTGGTGGCTCCGTCGCCCGCAAAAGAACCGAACGCCTTCATTGAGTTCACCCTCGAAACCATCGCGAGGCACAAGATCGAGTTGGCGATCCCGATCACTGACCAGGCGCTGCTTCTGTTCGATCAGCATCGGGAACGTCTGGAGCGCCTGACGGAAGTGGCGATGGCCAAGCCGGAGGCGTTGCGTTCCGCGCTCGATAAACGCATCAATCTTGAGTTGGCCACGAAGCTGGGAGTCCCGTGCGCGCGGCAGTTCGATTTGACGAGCCTGGATCAGATTCCGGAGATGATCGCGACGCTGGGCTTCCCAATCGTGGTGAAGCGCCCGGGCGATCCTGTGGACAAGACCATGCCGGCGTTTTCGTTCCGGGTGCTGTATGCGCACAACGAAGAGCAGTTGCGCGGCTTTATCGCCGAACACTGCCCTAACGGCGAGTACCCGCTGTTCCAGGAGTGCGCTACCGGCGAGATTCACAACGTGTGCTGCTTTGCCACCGATGGTGAAGTGCTGGCGGCGCACGAGTACCAGTCGATTCGGCGTCTGGAAGGAGCGGGCGTCTTTCGCAAAATCATCGAGCCCAGCTCCGATCTGTTAGAGTACGCCCGCGATTTGCTCGGCGCGTTGCGCTGGGACGGCGTGGCTCACCTCGGCTTCTTCGTCGACAAGGCGCGGAAAAAAGTCTGGTACATGGAGACGAACGGGCGCTTCTGGGCGTCGATCCAGGGATCGGTGCACGCGGGCTGGGATTTTCCCTATTGGACGTACGACTATTTTCTGCACGGGCGACGGCCCCAGCCGGGACCGATTGAAGTCGGAAGCTTGACCTGCTGGCATCTCGGGGATTTGAAGGCGTTGCTGAATTTCTGGCGCGGCGGGGATATTCCGGCCACCGGCACGAATCCGAGCAAGCCGGAGGCGTCGCTGCAATATCTGAGCGGTTTTTCGCCGCAGATACACTCGGATTTGTTTGCCTGGGACGACCCCATCCCAGCCTTCAGCGAGTATTGGTACCTGCGTAAACAGTTATGGGGAATGGTGCGGCGCAAGCTGGGAGCTGTCAAGGCAGCGCCCGCGGCACCTAGCACGCAGGTCGTGAGGATCTCCGGCCTTGAGCAAGCGCTTTTGCGCGAGCAAGAGGAAAAGGCTTCAAAGAGCGACCGCGAGCAGGAAACACGGTAGACAGCGCGGCTCCGCTTACTCCACGTCGCGCCAGTTCGGTCCCATACTGAGGTTCACCACCAGGGGAACAGCCAGGGGGTGGACCTTTTCCATGTGCTCGCGCACCAGCGAGCGCATCACGTCCAATTCAGCTTCGGGAACTTCGAAAACCAATTCATCGTGAACCTGCAGGGTCATCCGTGACTTGAGGTCGCGCTCGGCAATCGCGGCGTCGATGCGGATCATCGCCAGCTTGATGAGATCGGCGGCAGTTCCCTGGAGGGGAGTATTTACGGCAGTGCGTTCGGCGAAGCCGCGCTGATTCGGGTTGCGGCTGTTGATGTCAGGGATGGGCCGTACGCGCCCGAACAGCGTTTTGACCTTGCCATCGCGGCGGGTCTCGTCGAGCGTCTTGTCGATGAAAGCGCGGACGCCCTTGTATTTCTCGAAGTAGGCGGCGATGAACTGCCGGGCCTCGGCGGGTTCAATGCCGAGCTGCTGCGAAAGGCCGAATGCCGAGAGGCCATAGACGATTCCGAAATTCACCACCTTGGCCTGGCGGCGATGCTCGGGCGTAACCATGAGCGGGGGAACGCCAAAGACCTGGGAAGCGGTGAGGGTGTGAATGTCGTCGCCGCGACGGAAGGCCTCGACCAGCAGGGGGTCTTTCGAGTAGTGCGCGAGCAGGCGGAGTTCGATCTGCGAATAGTCGGCGGCGAGCAGCACGTGGCCGGGCTCGGCGGTGAAGGCGGCGCGGATCTCGCGGCCCAGTTCCGTGCGGATCGGAATGTTCTGAAGATTCGGGTTTGCAGACGAGAGTCTTCCCGTGGCGGTGCCGGTCTGGTCGAAGGTAGTGTGCAGGCGGCCGGTCGCAGGACTGAGCAGCGCTGGAAGCGTGTCGACGTAGGTGGACTTGAGTTTGGAGAGCTGGCGGTACTCCAGCACCAGGCGAGGGACTTCGTGGTCTTCAGCGAGGCCTTCGAGGACGTCGACCGCCGTGGAGATCGTCTTGCCTTTGCCGTATTTCACGGGCTTGGGCAGGTTGAGTTGGTTGAAGAGAACGTCGCCAAGTTTCTTGGGCGAATTGACGTTGAATTCGACGCCGGCGAGCCGATAAATCTCTTTGGCCTTGGCGTCGATCTCGCGCTCCAGGCGCGTGGACATTTTGGCGAGAGTGCCGGTGTCGATCTTCACCCCGACCATTTCCATGCGGGCGAGCACCGGAACGAGGGGGAGGTCGACGTCGTCGTAGAGCTGCGCCAGCCCGGCCTGCTCGACCTCGTGCCGCAGGGTGGTGGCCAGACGCCCGGTGGTGTCGGCGGCTTCGGGAAGAGTCCCGGCCAGTTTCAGGTTGAAGGACCGCAGAGCCGCTTCCGGCAAACCGTGCGAAGAATAGGTGGGATTGATGAGATAGGAGTAGAGCATCGAATCGTGCCGCACTCCGGACAGCCGAAGCCCCGAGGACGCTAAAGCGTGCATTGTCGCCTTGTAGTCGTGAACTGCCTTCGGCAGGGTGGCGTCCGACAGAACGGCCGCAAGGCGAAGAGCCGCTTCCGACGAAAGCGATATCGTGGTCGCAGTTCCCGCGGCGGAGGAAATGGCGATCGTCTGCGCGGCAGGTGAAACTGCGGTTTGGGGCGCGTCGGTGCGCAGCGGTAACATGCGCTCCTCGGACTCGTCGTCTTGTTCGGGTTGTTCTTCCTGGCTTGCCGCCCGGACCGCCTCGACCGCGACCGCCAGCGAGCCTTCGGCCGGAATGGCCTTGAGCACAGCTTCCAGTTCGGAGCGAGATCTTGCCTCCGTATAATACGACTCCGTCACCCGGACCACCGGGAGAAGCTCTTTCAGCAGCGAAGTGAATTCGAGTTCGGCGAAGAGCTCGCGCAAGGCATCGATCTCGGGCTCGCCCGCTCGCATCGCCTCTAAGTCGAGCTCCACAGGCACGTGGGTGTCGATCGTCACCATGCGCTTGCTGAACAGGACCGTGTCGCGATTGTGCAGCAGGGACTCGCGATAAGTTTTTTTCTCGACTTCGGCGGCGTGGTCCAGAGCCTGCTCGACCGTGCCGAAGCGCTTGATGAGTTCGACGGATCCCTTGTCCCCGATGCCCGGCGCGCCGGGAATGTTATCGACAGAGTCGCCGCGGAGTGCCATGACGTCGACCACGCGCTCGGGCGGGACCCCGAGAATTTCTTCCACCTTGGCAGCATCGGCGATCAGGTTGTCCTTGGGCGGGTTCAGCACGAGAATCTTGTCGGTAACGAGTTGCAGCATGTCCTTGTCGCTGGAGACCACAAAGACCGGGTGGGACTGGTCGGCGGCCTGGCGGGCGAGGGTGCCGATGAGGTCGTCGGCCTCAAAGCCCTGCTGCTCGAGGATCGGGATGCGGTAGGCCTCGAGCGCCCGGCGGATGTAGGGAACCTGCTGGACCAGGTCTTCGGGCATCTCGGAGCGGTTGGCTTTGTAGCCGTGATATTGAATTTCCTGGAAGGTTTGGGTCTTGAGGTCGAATTTGCGGACGGTCGTGACCGCGTCGGCTTCCTGATCGCGGAAAGTGGGGCCGCCAACGTCGAAAACAGCG